>OBLX010000146.1_pt1 | contig 11219 bp, 7 predicted proteins | sample 1519811 | NCBI WGS metagenome assembly OBLX01 (sample SAMEA3991476, study PRJEB22521) | metagenome | biome: anthropogenic terrestrial biome; feature: sewage plant; material: surface water | place: Sweden | collected 2012-09-26
GCTCTTCCGATCTTTACTAATTTAATAATAATTAAGAAATAAGAAATAAATATTAGACCTCTAAAACTGTGCCATCGAGAGGAATTGCCCCGACGATCGTTGTCGTCGGGATCCCGACGTACCGTCGGGAAACCCCCTAGGTGAATCATACTAAATAATCTAGTTGTGCCGCCGGGAAGAATTGAACTCCCATCTTTCCCTTAGGACGGGATTGCTCTATCCGTTGAGCTACGACGGCTGATCATATGTTATCAGTTGTCGGACATCAGTTGTCAGAATTTATCAAAATCAAACTTAAATAACCGATTGCTGATAGCTGAAAACTAAAATCCCTATTACCTGATTCCGACTTCGTAGATGTCGGGTAAGGGATTCTGAAGTGGGTTTAGATTAGAGAGAATTAAGAGTTGGCCTGCTGAAGTTATTGCGAAAAATCGTTGCGAAAGTGGACCAGAATAGATCGCTTGTTTTGCGGTTCCGTCATAGTCTGATAATGTAATCTGTTTTACCTCTCCAAACACGAGGTGACTCGAATCTGAGTACCAACGAATTGACTCTATTTCTTTGTCTGAGCTACCTATTTCGAAGTTTTTATCTTCCTTACGGTCATATACGTACACGTGGTCTTGCAGAAGTTGACGTGATTCTGTGGTTTGGTTCGATCCAATAAGTGGTGGAACTATTACCATAGGCAAATTTACCGTTCTTTTTGCCCTATAAAGAACTTTCGTCTGGTCAGGTGAGTGTCTGGCCATCGAAAAGGAGTCACTAGCTATTTTTCGAATTTCTTTTGGATAAGCTTCAAAAATTTTTTGCAGCTCCTTTTTATGTTCTTTCTCCCATGCAGAAAGTAAAGCCTGCTTCGATTCGGTCACATTAAGAGGAATCTGATTCTCTTGATCAAGAGAGATGAGGTAGGATACAGAGCTATCTTCCTGTAGGAGAGTAATGATTGCCTGCTTATAATCATGCGAAAATTCTACGTTTGAGTCCGAAAAACTACCAGACTGAAGTAGAGATGATTTTAAGGCGAGTCTTTTTAAAGGTTGAAAAATGTTGAGTGGAGTTCGGGACGCCTCAAATGCATAGATGCCATCTGTTTCTAAGTTGCCATTCTCAGAGAATAGCAGAATTTTATCTGAAGAATCGATTTCTTCCGCCTTTGTTATGCCCAAATTAGTAAGAGGAGAGAGCGAGGGATTTAGGGGAAATAGTACTGGATTGACTACCTCAACTATTTCTCCTCGAAGTTTTAGCGTAGTAGAGTAAGGAGTGTATCCTTCTTTTTTTACCTCTACTGTATAAGTTCCAGGAGATAAAGAGAGATTGAGGTCGGTGGCGCCTCTAAAATCCCCGTTAATATAGACTTTGGCAGCTCTGGGCGTTGAGCTTACTGCAAGTATTCCTGTCGAGGAAAGCTGCTTTCTGACAGGATCGAATCTGTATCCCCGAGCATAGAGAATAACACCGATAGAAAAGACTATGAATAACGAAAGAAGAGTGGTACGAATTAGGTGTTCTGACACTTGATCTGATTTGATATACTTTAGATGTTTTTTGATACTGTAATATTGGCTTTTTTTTGTTTTCACGGCAAGGATATTATACAATAAATTCACTAATTTTTAGTTTGAAATTTTCAATTTTTTTATTCAAGATCTAATGTCTAGTTCTTAAACGCTAAAAATTGAAAATTGATTTCAAACTCCTGCCTGCCGGCAGGCAAGCCGAATTTCAAATTGATTATATGGGTTTTTTCAGTCGCAAACGTATAGGAATCGATCTAGGAACCGCAAACACGCTCGTCTATGTGCAGGGTAAGGGAATAGTATTGAATGAGCCAACTGTGGTTGCTTATTCGTTGGAAGACAGGAGAATTCTTACGGTTGGGAACGATGCAAAGCAGATGCTCGGTAGAACTCCAGGCTCAATAATAGCTTCACGTCCAATGAGAGAGGGCGTCATAGCCGACTATACGACTACATCTGCCATGATAACCTACTTTATTAAAAAAGCCGTACAGGGTAAGACGATGTGGACAGATGTCATGATCTCGATACCTGGAGGCTCGTCGCAGGTTGAAAAGCGAGCGGTCGTATCGGCATGTAAGCAGGCTGGAGCAAAAGATGTTTATCTTATTGAGGAGCCGCTTGCTGCTGCAATAGGCGCAAAGATTCCCATTTCTCAGGCATCTGGCCATATGATAGTTAATATGGGCGGAGGAACCGCTGAGATTGCTATCATTTCCTTAGGGCAGCTTGTTGCATATAAAACAGTTCGGGTTGCTGGTACAAAGATTGATGAGGCGATTATGCAGCATCTGCGAAAGAAGCACAATGTAGTTGTGGGTGAGAGGACTGCAGAGGAAGTAAAGATAAAAATAGGGAGCGCCTTTATAGAAGAGGGTGATGGATATGTTGAGCGTACCACTGAGGTTCGGGGTAGAGATATTCAGACCGGACTTCCACGTATTCTTGAGATTGGTGAGAAGTCGATAAACGAAGGTATACAGAAACCACTCAAGCAAATACTGGAGGGCATTAAGGAAGTACTTGGTATGGCTCCACCTGAACTAGCTGCAGACATCGTAGATAAAGGAATAGTGCTGTCCGGAGGTACGGCTCTTCTTCATAATCTAAACAGATATATTACCTACTACACGGGCGTATCGGCTTTTGTGGTTGAAGACCCTTTGTTTTGCGTAATTCGTGGCGTTGGAGTAACTATTGAGAATCTAGATAGCTTCAAAAATGCTATCAAATAACCTATAATGCTAATAAAGTATTTTGAGGCTGTTGTGGTTAGCCGTCTTAAGCGTAGATAGAAAGAAAATGTAAATAGTATTTCGTTTATCTATAAATAAAAAACGTACTGAAATATAGTTTAGACCGAGTCAACATTCAAAAGTATAGTAAATATATTTGAACAAAAGATAATTATAAATTATAAAAGTTTGACAAAAAATATATATAGTAAATATGAATAGAAAAGCCAACAGAAGTATTTTAGGAGTATCGGTGAATATGGACCCAACCAATTATATCCTAGAGAATATTAAAAAAGGTCTATTGTCTCAGCGAGTATTTACTCATGTTGTCTCTCTGAACCCTGAAAACATAGTTCTGACCCTACATGACGACCTATTTAAGAGGATTGTACTTGAAGCCGAGATTACCATAAATGATGGTATTGGGATTGTCCTAGCAAGCCAAATGCTATTTGGATCATTCGTGCCTAGATTGACCGGAGTTGAGCTCATGCAAAAACTCATAAATGAGGCTGCTAATGAGAGCCTCAGGGTGCTGTTAATAGGCGGAAACTCAAAATTGGCAGAAGAGCTAGCAGACTGCTATAGTCGAAGCTATCCAGCTTCAAAATTTAAAGGTATAGTTGGCTTCAAAGACATAAAGCATCCAACATCTGGCGAGCAAAAAGAGATCCTTTCTATAGTGACTGCTCTGAGGCCACATCTGATCTTCGTTGCATTTGGTTCTCCATACCAAGAGAAATGGATATATGAGAATAGAGCGTCACTACAAGGAATAACCTGCATTGGTGTTGGGGGAGCTTTCGACTTCTTGAGCGGAAGAGTTGCTCGAGCACCGAAGCTGATTCAGAGTATAGGTCTTGAGTGGCTGTACAGACTAATGCGTCAGCCTTGGAGATGGCGACGTCAGCTTCAGTTACCGGTATTTATTTACTTGGTATTAAAGCAGAAATTTTCGAGGTCTGAAGGTTGAGATGGATAGTTTAACTATTTTCGATCCTTATCGGATTGCCATGACAATCTAAAAATAAAAATCCCCGTAAAATCGATTTTAAGCCCTTTTTTTTGAAAACTGCGCTCTATAATAGGGAGATATGAAGATAGAACTACAAAAAGTCCTGAAATATTTCAATTGTTTTGAGTATTCACCGTCCTTTGAGGAGATTTATACCTTTTATCCCAGGAAAGCAAACCAAAAAAGGCTAAAGGAATATATTGACAAGACGTATAGACATACTCTAGGGGAGTATGGTATCGAGTCAAAAGTTAAACGTCAAAAGTCGAAAGTTTCATTGAATAAGCTTCATAAAGTCAAGAATTATTTGGATATCATAGCGTCTTTTCCACAGATTAGATTGATCGGACTATCTGGAAGCGTAGCAATGCTGAATGCAAAAGAGAATGATGATATAGATTTGTTTATGGTGAGCGCTAAAAATAGACTGTGGACAACAAGATTCATAGTTAACATAGCTGCATTGCTTTACGGACTAAAGAGAGGAAGATATGAAAAACAAGCGAAAGATAAAATTTGCTTAAATCTTTTTTTTAGCGAAGATCATTTGAGAATTGAAAAAAAACTAAGAACTGAGTATATGGCCCATGAGGTGCTACAGATGAGGCCAATTTTGGATGTAAATCAGACGTACAGGAAGTTTTTAAGAGATAACGACTGGATACTCTCATTCTTTCCTAATGTGCGGCTAAGCCGATATCTGCCGAGCAACGTGTCATCCATTAGATTTGTCTCCAAAAGTAGGGTTCATTCTGGTTCCGTACTATTCGGAAATATACTGGAGATGATTTTGAGAAAAGCTCAGCTCTTATATATGGCTCACCCAAAAGGGGAGGAACGAATTGAGATAGGACAGCTCTGGTTTCATCCACGAGATTACAGCCGAATTGTGAAGAGTAAGGTATAATTACCTTATCCGCCAGAGTGTTGGAATTGGCAGACCTGCCTGCCGGCAGGCAGGCAAGCACGATTGACATATGTGGTTTGTTTATGTTTTGCAAGGTGTTAAATCTAAGACATTTTACAAAGGATTAACAAATGATTTAGATAGAAGAATCGCTCAGCATTTTCTTGGAAGGAACCAAACTACTAGAAAAATGTTGCCCGTAAGACTACTACATGTAGAGTTTTGTAGTTCTAGATTAGAGGCGAGAAATTTAGAAAAATTTTACAAATCGGGATTCGGAAGAGAAGTTTTGAAAGAAATAGCAGATAGTTTATAAAATGCCGAGGTGGCGGAACTGGCAGACGCGCACGCTTCAGAAGCGTGTTCTGGCAACGGAGTGTGGGTTCAACTCCCACCCTCGGCACCCGGTGTTTGGTAGAATACATGTTAGGAGAGGTCGCATAGCCCGGTCCATTGCGAGGGTTTGCTAAACCCTTGAGCCTTAACAGCTCGCGTGGGTTCAAATCCCACCCTCTCCGCAGAAGAAAGTTATTTTCCTGAGTAGGTGACGCTGTCAATTCTACCTTCGGTCGTATTGAAGGTCACAGACCCATCAGGATTTATCGCAAGCATGCCATTTGTGATGAAGGGAGAACCTTCCACATTAGTATTATGGTATTCGGCTATCCTATTTGCGATATTTATACCGTCCGCAGTCTCACCGGCCGTTGAACATGCCTGAAGAAGAATCCTAAAATTATTTCCTAGGTGTTTTCGATAGTCGTTAGCACGTCCCTTAATTTTGGCCTGTCTTTTTTCTGCGTCGAGATAATCGTGCAGATCTAAATCTTCTCCTTCTGGTCCTAGTGCTAGCCCTCTCGCATTAGCATGAGCATGAATGAGCACATTCCTAATAGCATTTGTTTGTAAAGGATCACGTCCAAACTGACGCTCATGATTACCCACTGCTATAAGAATTTTTGCTATTTCGAACTCCGATCCAGCCTCAAAAAAGATCGCATCTTCATCGCCCATTGCGCGAATAGAGTCATTACCTAGATTTGAGGAAGACCCATTCCAGTCTGTGCGGGCACCTATAACAATATTTGTAATAGGGGTGTCGCCAGTCTTCCACTGTAGTAGCTGTTTATGAAGATGTGGCACCTCATAAAGAGATAAATTATACAGTCCGAAGGTTTGGATAATCTCATTTAATTCAGCTTTGCCATAGGTGTCTGCATAGCTTGTAATTGCTGCGACCTCATTCGTCATATGCTTAACTTGGTCTTCTATCGCACGTTGTTTTTCTTGAGACGTTAGAGTTCGAGAACTTTCTTCTTCATCTTTATAAGTTATCCGTGAAGCGGCGCTGTAGGTGCTCCACGATTGAAACATTCTTTGAGCAGTACTCTGATCGATTCCGAGTTCCTGAAATCTACCAATTATGTTGGGAAACTGCTGCAAATCCGGTCGGGGAATATGCACAAAAGATCTCCAAGTTCCTGCTGGAAGATGTTCAACGTATTCAGAATATTGATCTTCACATTCTTTCACCATTATCCAGTTCTCACAGAAACGTTGATCAACGAGATCTCGCTGAGGATTATCTATATTTTCTTCGCCTTGGTTTACAAATGATGTGAAATCACCAAGACCAATCATTTTCAGAGACAGTCCATAAGCATGAAGGCGCTCTTCAGCACCCAACACTGTCTGGATGCGAGCTTCTGTGGCACCTCCAATATAAAGCCATCCCATTAGGCGCATTGGTAGATCTGGATTCGTATTCCCAGAGAGAAGAGGTTGAATCCTATCAAATGCGCTGAGATATTGATGGGGGTCTTTCATATCCTTATATTCCCATCTCAGAAATGGATATTGGTCATTAAACTTTTGTAATAGAGGTAGAGCTTTCTGAAAATTGAGCACAAATTCGAGAGGGTTATCTGCTTCTCGCATAGCTGTGGAGCAAATTTCTGTCCAAATATTACTGTCTCCAAGTGGGGTTAATAATGGCGTGAGGGTCTTCCAGCTCGATATAAACTCTGGATCAATTTCAATATGTGGTTTTGAGGCAATATAGTATCCATTAACAATATTTTGAAGTTGAGATGCGTACGATCGAAGATCGAATGCTTGATCTGGATTGCCAAATAAATCTCTGGCTGTTTGATAGGCAAGAAGTGGATCAGCGAAGTCAAAAAAACCTGTAAATGTGTAGCCTCGCTCCGACGAGCAATTTTCGAAGATAGGATCTTCTTGAAGAACCTCATATAGTTTTTTTGCAGAATTTAAATATGCGTGTAATTCTTCAGCGGTTTGTGTTTTGTCTAGATTGCGAACTAGTAGATCGGCAAATGAGTCAAGACCCACTTCATGGATTGAAGTAATTTGAATAGCGGTTACTTCGACACTGCGCCACTTAGTGTATAAAATCTTCTGTTCTTCATATGGTAAAGTTGGAAAAAGTATCCAGAATTCGGGAGATATCTCAAGAGCACCCTCAGGAAAACCTACCTGATGAATAACATTCTGAGCAACTTGCTCAGACGCACCATTTTGTACTAGCTGTGCCTGCACAGCCGCTTGTTTTTCCTCCAGTATTTTTTGGAGACGTAGTTTAAGAACTGCGTTCTCTTTAGGATCCTTTACCACGTTGTCAATTTTCCAGTTTAGATTTTCCAGTTCATTTTTGGAGCACGATAAAAGAGCCGATGCAAGTTCATCGTGGCCTTGGTGGAGGAGTGTAACAACCACGCTATCAACCACATTTATCGGGTCCTCGGGTTCCTGACGCCAGCGATCGGTACTTCCAGGTTTGCGCATTAAGCGCAGTTGAGAAGTTTTATCATCAATACCCTCGATACCTAGTTTTTTAGCGTCGATGAGAAGCTGTGCAATTTGTTGAGGGTCTCTCGGAATCTCTGGTCCGAGATTGCTAAGTGTTTCCTGAGTTGTGATTGGGTCCGGTGATGGTTTTATAAATGCTCCATCAGATGAAATTTCGCCCATATAAAAAGTGTAGCAATTAACTACAAAAACTTCTTTGCTCGAAGGATTTTTTCTACCTCTCGATCGTTAATTCGATGGTACGGACCCTTATGAGAGAGGAGCGCTCCCGAGAAGGTGCGAGGTATATGCATGAGTTCGTGAACTAGGGTTTTTAACTGGTCGCGATCAGAGAGCTTATCGAATTTTTTTGCATTCACCTCGATAATGTAGGTTGGTTTTATTCCCGCAACCTCGCTGAACACCTTTGCCATGCCCCAGATGCGAGCGTACGCTCTTGTTTTAGCATCAACACTACGGATACAGTAGATCTGCTTCGGAATAATGTGGGTAAATTCAAGTGCCTCAATAAGGGCATCAATTCTTTTTTTTACATCGGGAGCGAGATCATACTTCATAATTTGAATTTTGTAGTTTTTAGTTTGAAGTTTTTAGTTTGTAATCAAAATTAAGTTTTCAGTATTAAAATAGACAATTGAATTCAAAATTCGAAATTTAAAATTCAAAATAAACTGCTACTATTGTATCATGCTAAGGAAGCTGTTCATTTTTCTTCTCGTTCTATTCGTCATTCACCAATATTCCGTCGTTAATGCATTTGCTGAGGAGAGAATTCGCAGCTTCGATTCCGATATAAAAATTCAGTCAGACGGATCTATTCGGGTTATTGAAACCATTTTGTATGATTTTGGATTTAGTTATCGGCATGGAATCTATCGCGATATTCCAAGTATTGTTTATAGAGAAAGAAACGATAAGTATATTCTGAAATATAGCGTTGAAAGTGTTACGGATGAGGCGGGAGGCGCTTACCAATACTCTTTATTGTATCCCTCTGACTACCTACGAATTAAAATAGGCGACGCAAACCGTACTATTTCTGGAGAGCATACTTACATAATTACATATGTAGTACAAGGGGCTCTCACCTACCTACCAGATCATACAGAGTTGTACTGGAATGGAACAGGAGACCAGTGGGAGGTTCCGATTGATTCTGCACATATAACTGTTGAACTTCCCAAGCAGATTTTTGGAAGTGAATTAAAACTAGCCTGTTATACAGGAACTTTAGGTTCTGCAGAAAATGACTGTTCGTCTTCTTCGAAGGGAACCATTCAGGACTTTACAGTTATGAAGTCGTTAGGAGCTAAGGAAGGGGCCACAGTTGTCGTAGGTTTTCCCAAAGGTACGGTAGCGACATTGCAGGCGGAGAGGTATGTGTCTTTTTTCGATCGGTGGTATGGTCAGTTACTTCTTATTGGACTCTTTTTGCTCGCGCTCCTTTGGTATGTGATGTATCCCATTTGGATCGTTGTAAAATGGTTTCGTCGTGGAAGAGATCCACGACCAATGATGGGGGAGACGCGCGCATGGTTCGATCCCCCAACTACATCACGGGGACGTAAGCTTACTCCAGCAGAGACTGGAGCACTTCTCGACGAGTCAGTTGACACTAAAGACATATCTGCCATGATCGTGGACCTTGCAAGACGAGGCTATCTCCAGATTGAGGAACGTGATAAAAAGGATTTCTATCTCCTTAAAAAATCTAAGGTGAAAAAAGACGATTCGTTACTCCCTTTTGAAAGGACATTTTTAGATTCAGCTTTTGCGGATGGAGGCGAACTTAGATTAAAAAACTCAGCGCTCTATACAACTATACTTACGATAAAGACACAGATCTATACTCAGATAGTTTCGGACCAATTTTTCCCTAAGGACCCAAGTAAAACACGTTTATTTTATGGAGCCATTGCTGTTCTCGGATTTATAACATTTAACCTACCTTTAGCTATCGTGGCGATATTATTTGGGCTGCATATGGCAAAGAAAACACAGCAAGGTGCAGATGCGGCAGCTGTGGGACGGTCGTTGAAGAACTTTCTTTCTTCGCAAGAAAGGCAGCTTGCCTATCAGGCGAGTAAGCAGATGATGTTCGAGCGACTACTGCCGTTTGCGGTAGCATTTGGGGTAGAGAAACTCTGGGCTGAGCGGTTTAAGGATGTGGGACTTAAGCAGCCCGAATGGTACACAAGTTCACATATTGGCGCATTTCATAGCGCAGCATTCGTTTCAAGTCTAGACTCTTCTCTTAAGTCGGTTTCTATTGCGGCCCAGCCACCACACTCTAGTGGCTCAGGTTTCTCCGGTGGTTTCTCCGGCGGAGGTGGCGGTGGAGGCGGTGGTGGAAGTTGGTAAGTGGTATAATTAGCGCTTCATGACAAAGGAAATGCCTTCGGCGCAACGTGTTTATGGTAGTGAGGTAGAGTACAGTTATACTCAAAGAGGAGTTGAAGCAGGGTGCTCAGCGTTAACTACGGTCGCATCACTAATTCCACGAACGATGCCTCATATTGGTGATTTTCTTGGAAATGGGGGGAGACTATATAAAGATCTCGATCTTGTCGAGTACGCAACTCCTGAATGCTTGTCGCTTGATGAACTCGTTATACACGAACTAGCAGGCGAAAATTTTGCACTTCAAGCGTTTGGAGGTATCGAGGAAATTCAAACAGTACATAAGCGCGCCATAGACACAGTCGGGAAATTTACCTATGGTGCTCATGAAAACTATTCAACAACCTTAGATGTCTGGAGCTCCGCGAACCCAGATAGACTCAGAAGAATACAGAAGCTTGCAACACACTTTGCAACTCGTACAATTTATACTGGCGCAGGCTACTTTAGTCCTGAAGGTGTATATCACTTGGGTCAGAAGACAAGTCGCGTTCAATCCCTTTCAGGAATTGAGACTACTAGATTCAAACCCCTCGTCAATTTGAGAAACGAGCCACATGATGGTTCGGGTTCAACTAAGCGGTTGCATGTCACTAGTGGAGATGCGAATATTTCTCCTTGGGCGATTCGGATGAAATTTGGTACAACATCGCTCGTACTCAGATTATTAGAACATGAGTTGGATTGGATCGGTCAGAACTGGTTGTTAAAGAAGCCTTTAGAGGTTGCGGTAAATGTCGCAGGAGGCGTTGACAATCTTAAAGCAGTTTACGAAATCAATGATGGTAGCTACGCATCAGCAATAAGCATTCAACGATCACTCTTCAACAAATGTTTAGCAATGGCAGAAATCATCGCAATCCCGGACCATGAGCGAGAGGTGTTAAATGAATGGGGAAGAGTGTTGGACGCGCTTGATCAGTACATAACGGTAGGTGTCGAAGACCCTTTATTGATGCAGATTGATTGGTATGCTCGACTTAAGGTAGTTAAGAATGGGCTGGATCGATCAAGGTCGAACTTTCCTCGAGACAGAAAGAAATATGAGAGAGACAGAAAGAAATATGAGATTGGATATGACATGTTGCCAAATGGAGTGGGATTCGGTCTGAGGAGAAAGGGGAGAGTTTTCTCTGCTCACACTCCCACCGATCAACAAGTTGAAGACGCCCTCTCAGAACCTCCAGAAGGTAGGGCGAAACTTCGAGGCCGACTCGTCACCTCAGCATACGAAGACTCAGATCACTACTATGTTTCGTCGGTAAATTGGGGGCAACTCTCCGTGAACGGTCGTCGAGTTC
>OBLX010000147.1_pt1 | contig 11198 bp, 9 predicted proteins | sample 1519811 | NCBI WGS metagenome assembly OBLX01 (sample SAMEA3991476, study PRJEB22521) | metagenome | biome: anthropogenic terrestrial biome; feature: sewage plant; material: surface water | place: Sweden | collected 2012-09-26
CCGTGGGCGTGCCGGTGGTGAGCAGCGGAACCTTGTTCAGCGGCGATTCACTGAGCGCAGGCGTTTTTGCATTCACTGACAAAAATGTGGGCAGTGGCAACAAAACAGTGACTGTTCACGCCGTCACCGTGGGTGATGGCGTGAACAATGGCAACTACAAAGTGAGCTACGTTGACAACACGACCAGCACCATCAATTTGCGCCCTGTGTCGTCCTGGGTCGGGCCGGCCACCGGTTTGTGGAGCAATGCCGCCAACTGGGATGCGCTGCCTGATGCTGCCAACGTGCTGGCGGTGTCGATACCCTCTGGCGCGAATGTGGTTTTTGACGCCGCCACCGGAAGCACCAGTTTGCAATCCATTACCAGTGCGGGCAACTTGGGCCTGTCTGGCGGCAGTCTTTCTGTGAGTGGTAGCGTGAACACACAGCAATTCAGTCAAACAGGTGGGGTACTCAGTGGTGCGGGCACTTTGCGTGTGACGGATAGCTTCAGCCAGTCCGGTGGCAGCGTGGTCATGGGTGGCAAGGTGAGCGTCAACCAAAGCAGCGGCAGTTTGACCATGAGCGCTGTCAGCACGCCTGCCGTTGAACTGTCGGCGGTGAATGGCGACATCAATTTCACCAACGTGGGGGTGGTTGACATTCAGGGCATCAAGACAAACAGCGGCAATATCACCGTGAACAACACGGGAGGCATCAGTACCTCGGGGCTCGTCGTGACCAACAATGGCAAGGTGTTCATGACGGCCAACAGTCCCCTGACCATTGGCTCGGCGGGTGTTTCGGCCAGTGGAGACATTGTGTTGACGGCCACCAATCTGACCAGCCCCGGTGACATGAAGCTCAACGGCCCGCTTCGCTCCAGTGGTGGCGGGGTTGCTTTGACGGCAGCCAATAACCTGGAGCAAAACAGTGTGATCAAGGCAGCCAACAGCATCCAGGTGAGCGCGGGGGGGGCCATTACTTACGGCCCGCTGGCTTCCAGTGAGGGCAGTTCGGTGCAGTACACCCAGGGCGGTGGGCTGGTAACGCCTCCATCGGGTGGGTTGCCGGTGGTGCGACCCACGGGCACCGTCCCGGTGGCGCAAACCCACGCGCTGGTGGAGCTGTTTAACGCTACGGCAGATGTGGCAGGCAACCTCGAAAACAAGCTCGATGAAATCGTGACGGACCATGGTTCTGACGACGTTGATCCGAAAAAATCCAAGAAAGACAAAGACGCCGTGGTGGTGGAGGGCGAAACATGTACAGAATGATCAAACGCACTCTGGGTGCCATGCTTTTGGGCGTGTCTGCATTGGCAATGGCACAGCCAGCGGGCGAGGTTGAATTCTCCCGGGGCGTTGGCTTTGCGCAGTCGCCAGGCCAGTTGCCGCGCACCTTGGGCAAAGGTTTACCCCTGAAGGAGGGTGACCGGCTGACGACGGCGCAAGGGGCGGCGGCCATCATCAAGCTGCAAGACGGTACCCGCATGACACTGCGGCCCAACTCGGAAATGATCGTTCAGCAGTACCAGTTCAAGGAGGGGTCGAGCGACAACAGCATGGTGATGCAACTGCTGCGCGGTGGCTTTCGCGCCATCACTGGCTTGATTTCGAAAAATTCACCCAATGCAGCCAGGGTGCAAACCTCGACCTCCACCATTGGCATTCGCGGCACTGATTTTGATGCCCGCATTTGTACGAATGATTGCAAGGCCGAGGCCGCCAATGTGAGTGAAGTCGCGCGGCCCAATGCGGTGCAGGCCAGTGCCCGGTTGGTGCAGGCCAAGGGAGACATCAGCGCCAGCGATGGCACCGGGGCCAAGCGCAAACTCTACGACGGTGGCAGCGTTTATGCCGGTGAAACAGTTGAGCTGGGCGCAGGTGCCAGGGGCGTTCTGGCGTTTCGGGATGACTCCCGGCTCACCCTGGGTTCCAGCACCCGCTTCAAGGTGGACAGTTTTGTATTTGATGACAAAAATCCGACCGAGGGGCGCTTTTTGGTCTCGCTCCTGCGTGGCTCTCTGCGCGCTCTGACTGGCTTGATTGGCAAGGCGAACAACCGCAATGTCAGCTTCTCCACCCCGACTTCCACCATTGGCATCCGCGGCACCGGGCTTGATATGGATTGTGGCTCGGGTGACAGCTGTAACGTCTTTACCTGGCAGGGCACCATTGAAGTATTGCCGATCGGAAAAACCGTTTTTCAAACTCTCCATGCCGGTCAGGGTCTGGTGGTGGGTCCCTCCACAACGCAGCCTTTGACCGCTCCCACGCTGGAAAATCTGCCCAGGCCCGACACGGTGCCGGTCAATCTTCCGCAGCTGTTCTCCAGTGGCGGCGTCTCAGGCGAGGATGAAGGCTTGTTTGTGTTTGTACGCGATGGTCACATTGACATCACGTCCGGCCGTGAGACCCTGCATCTGGGGCGCGGTGAAACCGGATTTGCCGGGGACGACGGGCGTACCGGGCGTCCGGCTGACACCCCCTTGTTCATCCAGTTTGACCGTGTGCCAATGCCCAACAGCTCTAACCCCAGGCTGGCCAGTGTCATCGGGGAGATCACCCCTCAAACCCGCAACCAATGTCGCTAGGGATGGTGTTGTTCATGCCAAATTCAATTAAAAATATGCGTGCCGTTGTGGGCCGTCAAAGCGTTGCCGGACTCGGTCTGGCCGGCTTAACTTTGCTGGGGATGGCCAGCGCTACAGCGCAAACCCCGATGCCGCAGGCCACCGGTGCCACCACCGAGTTCAAGATCAGTGGTTTTGAACTGACCGGCGACATTCCGCTCAAGTCGGAAGATACGACGCGGGTGCTGGCCCCCTTCATTGGCCCACAGGGCACTTTGCTGACCTTGCAGCAGGCCAGCAGTGCTTTGGAAGCGGAACTCAGTGCCAAGGGTTTTTCTCTGCACCGGGTCGCCTTGCCGCCGCAGGAGGTGGGTTCCAAAGTGACCTTGAACATCGTTAAGTTTGTCATCGGAAAAGTCACCATTGAAGGGGCCTCGCGCTACAGCGAAGCCAATATACGTGCCAGCGTGCCGGAGCTGAAAGAAGGCGAAGCACCGAATTTCAAGGTGCTGGCGGTCCAGACTGCTATTGCCAATGAGGGTGCGGGCAAACAAATCCAGATCTCGCTCAAAGAGGCTGCTCAGGAAGACAAGATTGATGTCAAGGTGCTGGTCAAAGAGGCCAAGCCTTGGAACTTTTCAGCCAGTCTGTCCAACACAGGGTCAGAGGCGACCGGTCAGGACCGGCTCTCGCTGGTGGGCGGTCACTCCAATGTTTGGGGCCGGGATCATCAGTTTTCAGGCGCTTACACCACTTCGGTCGAGCGCGCGAAGGATGTTACCCAGCTGGGCCTGAATTACCGCATTCCGCTGTATGCCGTGGGTGGTGTGGTGGGCCTCAGCCACACCCGCTCTGATGTGGTGGGCAGTTTTGGTGCCTTTAGCAGCACCGGAGCCGGGCAGACCTTTGGCGTGAACTACAGCCACTACCTGCCCCCCGCTGGCGGGCAGCGCAGCTACCTCACGCTGGCGCTGGACGACAAATTGTTCAAAATTGCCAAGATCAACGACGTGCCGGTACCCGGACAACTTGATCGCCGCAGTCGTCCGGTCACTTTGGGTTACACCAAGCGGGTGGAGTCCGACAGGGCGGTGTGGGGCTATAACGCAGAGCTGGCATTGAACCTGCCAGGCGGCAGCGGCAATGACCTGGCTGCGTACCGGACGGAAGATACCCGCGTGCAGAGGGTAGACTGGCGCGCCCTGCGCGGGGCCGGCAATTATTCCGTATTGCGCCCTTCGGGCTGGTTGTGGAGTGTGCGCGGGCAGTTCCAATACAGCCCGGATGCCTTGATTTCGGGTGAACAATTCGGTTTGGGCGGTGCTGCGTCAGTACGCGGCACCGGTGAGCGTGTGCTGGCAGGTGACAAAGGTTTGTTCGCCTCGGCCGAGCTGAGCACGCCTGAACTGCGCACGGGTTTGCGCCTGTTTGGCTTCATGGATACGGGCTGGTTGAACAACAATGGCGGCGGTGTTGTGCCAACCAAGCCGGAGTCCGATCAATTGATCAGCGGCGGCTTGGGCGTGCGCTACGGCGCAGGCCTTTACAATTTTTCGATGGAGTGGGGGCGTTTGGTGGTTGGCAGTGTGGTGCCCGTCACGGTTGGCTCCAACATCCCCCAAGCGGGGGACGAAAAAGTCCATCTTAATTTTTCAGCACGGTTTTAACTCGGGTTTCAACACATGGCCGGTTTGCAAGCAGGCGCTCCAACGCCGCAGTCCATCACAGTTCACAACCAGTCCAAAATTTTGGAAATCAGCTTTTCTGATGGGTCCGAATTTCGAATTCCGTTTGAGCTGATGCGGGTGTATTCACCGTCGGCCGAGGTGCAAGGCCACGGGCCGGGTCAGGCGGTCTTGCAAACGGGCAAGCGGCAGGTGACTTTGAATGCGCTGGAGCCGGTGGGCAACTACGCGGTGCAGCCCTTCTTTTCAGACGGGCACGATACGGGCATTTTTTCGTGGGACTATCTTTATTTTCTGGGCTCTGAGCAAGAAAAATTATGGGCTGACTACACCGCCCGTTTGGACGCCGCCGGTGTGCAGCGTGATGCGCCTATGCCGGGCAAAGGTGCCCGCAGTTGCGCCAGTCATTAAGCCTTCATTCGCGAGCCGCTGGTGACAATTTATTACAGGTCTTTGCAATCCGTTCGTCGTGCCTGACGGCGCGTGCACGCGTTGCAGGTCGATGGGAACTTTTCCATACTTTTATTCACTAAGGAATTGATGATGAAAATGCAAGCTTTGATCACCGCCCTGGTTTTTGCAGTCAGCGGTACTGCTTTCGCTCAAACTTCGCAAACCGCCAGAGACCCTGCGGCAACACCGCGTCTGGACCAGCGGCAGGCCAACCAGGAAAAACGCATTGAGCAGGGTGTTGCATCGGGTCAGTTGACGGAAAAAGAAGCCGCGCGGATGGAAAAACGCGAAGACAAGCTGGAGGCGGACAAACAAGCCGCCAAGGCTGATGGCAAGGTCACAGCGCAAGAGCGCAAGCAACTGCACCACGAGGCCAATCGCGACAGCCGGGCCATCTTCCGCCAAAAGCATGACCGCCAGCATGCACCGAATGCCAAGTAAATCGACAGCATTGAATCAAAAAGGGCCGCAGCATTAGTTGCGGCCCTTTTTCTTTGAGGGGTTTCAAATTCAGGCGGCAGTGGCTGTGCGCGCCTTGTCGGCTTCAGACGTAAACGAGTCGGCAAAAAACTCATCTTCCGGTAAGCCCGCTTGGGTGTAATCCCTTTTGGCGGACTCCACCACAATCGGGGCACCGCAGGCATACACCTGATGGCCGCTCAGGTCGGGCAGGTCTTGCAGCACCGCTTGGTGCACAAAGCCGGTGCGCCCGGTCCAGCCATCCTCGGCGAGCGCGTCCGACACCACCGGCACGTAGCGCAAATGCGGCATCTCGGCCAGTTTGGCCTGTACCCATGGGTCCATGTACAAGTCCGCCGGCCGCCGACCACCCCAGTACAGGGTAGCCGGGCGCGTGATGCCTTTGGCTTGCATGTGTTCAATGAGCGCCTTGAGCGGCGCGAAGCCGGTGCCGCTGGCCAGCAACACCATCGGCTTGGTGCTGTCTTCGCGCAGGAAAAAGCTGCCGAACGGACCTTCCAAGCGCAAAATTTCCTTCTCCTTCATGTCGGTGAAAACATGGTCGGTGAACTTGCCCCCCGGCATGTGGCGAATGTGCAGTTCCAGAAAAGTCGCACCATGTGAGGCTGCATCAGGCGCATTCGCCATCGAGTAACTGCGCCGGCTGCCGTCGCGCAGGATGAGCTCCACATACTGGCCGGCGTGGTAGCGAAAATTGTCATTGGCCGGCAATTGCAGGGTGAGCTGCATCACATCGGGTGATTTTTTTCCCATCGACGTGACGCGGGCTGGCATTCGCTTGACGGCAAAGGCATCGGCGGATGTGACCTGCCGCGACTCCAGCACCACATTGCTGTGGGGCACGCCACAGCAGGTCAGGATAAAACCAGCCGCTTCTTCTGCCTCGCTCAGCGCAGTTGCGGTGTGTGTGCCATGAACCACGGTGCCGGTCAGTTTCTTGCACTTGCACGAACCGCAGGCACCGTCTTTGCAGCCGTAGGGCAGACCAATGTTCTGGCGAATACCAGCAGCCAAAATGGTTTCACCGGGCATGGCCGAGAAAGATCGCTCACTGGGTTTGACGCTAATTTGAAAGTCTGGGGCGGCGGTTTCGCAGCTCGTCATGGTTTGGGTATCCTTGCGCATTGTTTTATTTTTACCAAGGCTCGATTTTGCCTTCAAACCAAACTCCTTTTTATGCACCCACGCCAGTTCGCAAGCGCACGCCTGTGGGTGCGTTGCCCGGGCGCTTTCGACGCCAGCGGGTCTTGATGGTGGGCTGTGGTGATGTGGGCCTGCGCGTGGTGCAGGCCTTGCCCGCTCGCGTGCGCGTGCTGGCCTTAACGGCCAGCGCCGATCGTGTGCCTGAGCTGCGCGTGCGCGGCATCACGCCCTTGGTCGGCAACCTGGACCTGCCCGCCACGTTGCGCCGGCTGGCTGGTTTGGCCCATTGCGTGGTGCATCTGGCACCGCCACCCGGCGAAGGCTCGCTGGACCCGCGCACACGTTCACTCCTGCGTGCCCTGCGTTTGCGTCAGCTCCCGCAAGCCTTGGTGTATGGCTCCACCAGCGGCGTGTACGGCGATTGTCAAGGTGCTGTTGCTATGGAAGCAAGAGCTGCTCGCGCACGTTCTGCAAGGGCCAGGCGCCGAATTGATGCTGAAAAATCAATACGGTTGTTTGGCCGCGCAGCCAAGGTGCGTGTCAGCATCTTGCGCATACCCGGCATCTACGCGCCCAACCGCGAGGGTGGCACGCCGCGTGCGCGTCTGCTCAAAGGCACGCCGGTGCTGCAGGCGCAGGACGATGTTTACACCAACCACATTCATGCCGACGATCTGGCGCGGGCCTGCCTTGCCGCGCTGTGGCGGGGGTGGCCCCAGCGTGTTTACAACATCAACGACGACACCTGCCTCAAGATGGGGGATTATTTTGATCTGGCGGCTGACCTGTACGGCCTGCCGCCCCCGCCGCGCGTGACACGTGAGCAAGCCAACGCGCAGTTGCCTGCGATGCAGCTGAGTTTTATGGGTGAATCCCGCCGCATGGACAACACCCGTATGAAGCGTGAACTGCGCCTGCGCCTGCGCTACCCCACGGTCGTTCAGGGCCTGATGCCGCTGGCTGGAGCCTGAGTCACCATTGTTGATCACCAGCGTTTGGGCTCAACTTGGGTGGATTGCCCTGGAAATGAGTGCCGGAAATGCACCCTGCAAACCTTGTGCCCCCATTTTCCAAATCCATACCCCCAAATGTGCCCCCTAAATCATTGGAACGTGGCACACTTATTTGGACGCTACCGCACGACAGAGGCAGGCGCTTCATAGGTAAAAAGAAAAAAGCCGCACAGTCGTTGAACTGTGCGGCCTTATCTGTGGTGCCCGGGGTCGGAATCGAACCGACACTTCTTTCGAAAACAGATTTTGAGTCTGTCGCGTCTACCAATTTCGCCACCCGGGCTAAATTAATGTGAGCCGCGATTATGGCACAGTGTGGGCTATGAAATATCCAACTATTGAAGATTCCATTGGAAAAACACCGCTTGTCAGGTTGCAGCGCATCGGCGCACCCGAAAATGCCGAACGCGGCAACGTGATTTTGGGCAAGTTAGAGGGCAACAACCCTGCTGGCTCGGTCAAAGACCGGTCCGCCATGTCGATGATTCAGCGCGCGCAGGAGCGTGGTGACGTGAAGCCGGGCGACACGCTGATTGAGGCGACCTCGGGCAACACCGGCATTGCTTTGGCGATGGCGGCGGCCATCAAGGGTTACCGCATGATTTTGATCATGCCGGAAGACCTGTCCATCGAGCGGGCCCAAACCATGAAAGCATTTGGTGCGGAGCTGATTTTGACGCCCAAAAGCGGCGGCATGGAGTACGCCCGCGATCTGGCCGAGCAGATGCGCCGCGATGGCAAGGGCCATGTGCTGGACCAGTTTGCCAATGCCGACAACCCGCGCGCCCATTACGAGACCACCGGCCCTGAAATCTGGGCCGACACGCACGGGAAAATCACGCATTTCGTCAGCGCCATGGGCACCACCGGCACCATTACCGGGGTGTCGCAGTTTTTGAAAGAGCAAAACCCGGATATTCGCATCATCGGCGTGCAGCCCAACGAGGGTTCGCGCATTCCCGGCATCCGCAAGTGGCCGCAAGCCTATTTGCCCAAAATCTACGACCCCACCCATGTGGATGAGTTGCTGTACGTGAGCCAGGAAGCCGCGGAGGACATGTGCCGCAAACTGGCGCGAGAAGAGGGCATTTTTGCCGGAATTTCCGCTGCAGGTGCTTGCTGGGTGGCACGCGAGATTTCGCGCCGGGAATCCAACGCGACCATTGTGTTTGTGGTCTGCGACCGTGGTGACCGCTACCTTTCCACCGGCGTCTTTCCGGCTTGATTTTTATAGATGAAAACGTGCTGTTGCGCATGTATAACGTGCGCGAGCAGCTATCAAATTAATAGTAATTGAATTCCACATGCATCAGGCTTTCAAGTTTTGCCCGCAATGCGCCACCCCTTTGGCGCTGATCACATTGCCCGAAGATGGGGGTGACAAAGAGCGGCTGCGCTGCCCGGCGTGCGACTTCACCCACTGGAACAATCCAACACCTGTTTTGGCGGCGGTGATTGAGTACGAGGGAAAAATCCTGCTGGCGCAAAACGCCGCCTGGCCGGGCAAAATGTTTGCGCTGATCACCGGCTTCATGGAAGCGGGCGAAGCGCCCAAGGAGGGCATGGTGCGCGAAATCCGGGAAGAAACCAGCCTGGAAACTTCGGCCTTGAATTTGATTGGCGTCTATGATTTTCAGCCCATGAACCAGGTGATCATCGGCTACCACGCCGTGTGCCATGGCGAAGTGAAGCTGTCGCCCGAACTGGTGGACTACCGGCTTTTTGACCATGACAAAGTGAAATGCTGGCCAGCAGGGGCTGGCTGGGCCCTGGCCGACTGGCTGCGTTCGCGCGGGCTGGAGCCGCAGTTTGTCAAATTGCCGCCATCGGTTGATGCCAAACACTAAAATCTGACCCACTCAAAGGAAAACTGATGGAAATCGACAAAGAACTCGACGCACGCGGCATGAAATGCCCTTTGCCTATTTTGAAAGCCAAAAAGGCGTTGGCCGAAATGGTCAGTGGCCAGGTTTTGCGGGTGGTGGCCACCGATACCGGTTCACTGCGTGATTTCCAGGCGTTTGCCATGCAAACCGGCAATGAGCTGCTGGAGCAGCAGACTGTGGACAAAGACTTTATCCACATCATGCGCCGGCGCTGATCTTAGGGATGCAGAAATAACCAATATCCCGTTTTTGACGGCACTTGCGGGCGCATTGCTTCGTTGTCCTTCGCTTATTTGGCTCGCCAAACCGCGCTCAGGACGCCTTGCACTGCATCCCGCCAGCACCGCCCAAAAGCGGTACTTTGGTTACTTCTGCATCCCTTGCCATTTTTAGCCCAGGCGGCTGAGCTGGTCCTTCACTTTTTCCAGCGTGGCCGCAAAGTCGCTCATGCGTTTGCGCTCCAACTCAATCACGGCGGCTGGCGCTCTGGCTACAAACGCTTCGTTGCCCAGCTTGCCCTGGGTTTTGGCGATTTCACCTTCCAGCCGCGCGACTTCTTTGCCCAGGCGCAGCTTTTCGGCGGCAACATCAACTTCCATGTGCAGGCACACGCGCGCTTGACCCACCACGGCCACCGGCGCGGCTTGCGCGGCGTCGGCCCAGGCGGCTTCATCATCAAATACGCGCACTTCACTCAGCTTGGCCAGGGCTTGCAGCACCGGGGCTGCCTGGCGCAGGAAAGCAGCCTCTTCCAAGTGGGTGGCAACCACAAACAGCGGCAGCCGGGTGGCGGGTGACAGTTTCATCTCGCCGCGCAGATTGCGGCAGGCGTCCACCAGCTGCTTGAGTTTGGCGACATAGGCAATGGCCGCCTCATCAATGCGATCCGGCTGGCTGGTCGGATAAGCGGCGATGGAAACGGATTCACCGCTGCGCCCGGCCACCGGGGCCACTTTTTGCCACAACTCTTCGGTGACAAACGGAATGACCGGGTGCGCCAGACGCAAAATGGTTTCCAGCGTGCGGATCAGGGTGCGGCGCGTGGCCCTTTGTTGGCTGTCATCACCGGTTTGAATCTGTACCTTGGCAATTTCCAGGTACCAGTCGCAAAACTCGTTCCAGACAAAGTCGTAAATGGTGCTGGCTACGTTGTCCAGCCGGTAGTCTTCAAAGCCCTTGGCCACTTCGGCTTCCACCTGCTGCAACAGCGAGACGATCCAGCGGTCGGCCTGGCTGAAGTTCAGGTAGCCGCCCGTGGCGCAAGACTGCGCGGCGTGCTCGGCCAGGCCGCAGTCCTGGCCCTCGCAGTTCATCAGCACAAAGCGGCTGGCGTTCCACAGCTTGTTGCAAAAGTTGCGGTAACCCTCGCAGCGCTTGGCGTCGAAGTTGATGCTGCGCCCCAGGGATGCGAGCGAGGCAAAAGTGAAGCGCAGCGCATCGGCACCAAAGGCTGGAATGCCCGCCGGGAATTCTTTCTCGGTGTTTTTGCGCACTTGGGGCGCAGTTTCGGGTTTGCGCAGGCCCTCCACCCGTTTGACCAGCAATTCGGGCAGTGCAATGCCGTCAATCAAATCCACCGGGTCGAGCACATTGCCCTCGGACTTGCTCATTTTCTTGCCGTGCGAGTCGAGCACCAGGCCGTGGATGTAAACGTGTTTGAACGGCACTTTCCCCGTGAAGTGCTTGGTCATCATGATCATGCGGGCGACCCAGAAGAAGATGATGTCGTAGCCGGTGACCAGCACGGAGGAGGGCAGGTACAGGTCGTAGTCAGACAGCGCTGCCGTCGAAGTCGCCAGCGTGGGGTCAGCATCTGCCCCGCCCAAGGTGCTAAAGGGCACCAGCGCCGAGGAGTACCAGGTGTCGAGCACGTCTTCATCTCGCCTGAGCTTTTTACCGGGGGCCTGGGCCTGGGCCTCCAGCTCGTTGCTCGCCACATAAACCTTGCCGTCTTCGTCGTACCAGGCCGGAATCTGATGGCCCC
>OBLX010000148.1_pt1 | contig 11195 bp, 10 predicted proteins | sample 1519811 | NCBI WGS metagenome assembly OBLX01 (sample SAMEA3991476, study PRJEB22521) | metagenome | biome: anthropogenic terrestrial biome; feature: sewage plant; material: surface water | place: Sweden | collected 2012-09-26
CATTCATTTGGTGGGGGACTCGGTATCTACCTTGCGGCCACAAAACCCGATTTTGTTAAGTCGTTGATCCTTTGTAACAGTTCCTATAAACGAACAACGAAGATTTCTGTTTTAGCAAAAATTTTTCATCACTTTTTCCCTAAAAATAATCCTCCATTTCGAAGATTTTTATACTCAGTTCTGTTCAGATCATCGGACATCTCTACCTTTCCACAACTCGAACAAAATTTTCGGAAGATTATTACGCAGGATCTCACCGATCTATCTAAGAAGATTAAGTGCGATACGCTTCTGATCTGGGGAGAGAATGACCAGATTACACCGGCCAGATGGGCCAAAGAACTACACAACAACATATCCAACTCCATTCTAAAAATTATTCCTCACACTCGGCACAGTCTTCCTCTTCGTAGCCCTGAGGTGGTAGCGAGCGAAATGTTCGCATTTCTCGAAGATTGACCTTATGAACTTTATAAACTATACGGACTCGATAAATCGATCATGATATACCTCATTATTACTGTAGCGCTTATTAAAATAGTCGATCTCTGTTATATATTTCAGGTAAAGGAGTATAGATTCGATCGATTCCGCTCTACCTTGATTGAGGATGGATTTCTTCCTTCTCTTTATCTCAGATTTCCACGGTTTCCGGCTAAGTCATTTAGAAACTTTCTTATCGTATGTACATCAATAGCACTGCTCATTCTTGGGCTCACTACATACCTTCAGTTCTGGGATTCGCTCTGGATTACAGCAGCAATTTTAGTTCTATCACCGGTTGCAAGCTTATTCTTTGTGTCGGTTGCGGTTCTTCTCACAAGACCACTTGCATACGCAATGCGTAACCGGATGATAAAAAAGGCGAAATTGCTGATCAAGCAACGCCCAGATATTGTAAGCGTTGGGATCTCTGGAAGTTATGGCAAGACCTCAACCAAGGAATTTCTTTTTCAGTTGCTCTCCACTAAATACAAAGTTGCTAAGACAGACGCAAACAAAAATACAGATGTCGGAGTAGCACAGTCTATACTGCGAAACATTAAGCCCGATACTAAGTACTTTATTGCAGAAGTTGGAGCGTACAGACAAGGAGAGGTTGCAAAGGCAACAAAGGTCTTCATGCCACAAAACGCCATTATAACCGCCTTTGGCAACCAGCATTTCGATCTCTACGGTTCAAGAGAAAACCTTATAAAAGCTGAGGGAGAAATTCTTGAGTACCTTCCATCAAGTGGAACCGCATATATAAATGGTGGAATTCTCTCGTTTGCTCATACTGCCAAGCGCACAAAGGCACGTGTGGTTTCCTTCTCAACTACATCGAGTCAAGCAGACATCTGTGCCACCGATATTCGCCTGAATCCACAGCAAAAACTCATCGCTCAGATTACCTATACCGCACCCGATGGTAGGCGAGACAAGCACAGCTTCGAGATTATTACCGATCTGATCGGGGCACATAATATAGCTAATATTCTTCCCTGTATCGCTTTCTGTATGGATCAAGGAATGAAAGAGTCGGAGATCATCTCCGGAGTGAGACAACTTAGTCAAATTGCCAATAAGCTTTCGGTTCATAAAGGAATCAAAGGTTCTAAAATCCTCAACGACTCTGGCAACTCTTCGGTTGATGGATTTATCGCCGCTATAAATACCGTTGTCGACCAAAACTTTAGAAAGAATATTATCATCTCAAAAGGAATCATTGAACTAGGTAAAGAGAAAGATAGTTCATATAAGAAGATACTTAGCACTATTGCAAATAGACCGATACAGCTCTATACAACAGATATATTGTTCAAGAAATATGATATAACCAATCAAGTGCAATATCTGCCTACCGAAAAGGTTATTTTAGACCTTATTGTGAAGAATATTGACGCATCAACGCTTCTTCTTGTTGAGGGTAAATTTACGCCATCGGTGATGAAGGAACTCATTCTGCTATAATTATTTCGTATGATCTCACTAGACCTAGCTCCAAATGAAGGACATCAAGACGGGCTAAAATCATTAACTATGATTATTCAACCATGGAGGTGGATAAAGGGTCAGTACACAGGAAGAGTGAAGACTAAACTGAAAAGATTTTTTCCTGAGCATGACATTTTTTTATATTTGTCTGCTCGTGGAGCCCTATACAAGACTCTTCAAGGTCTTAAACTGAACCCTGGAGATGAGGTAATGGTAATTGGTTTTACCTGCACCGCAGTCATTCTGCCTCTGACCGAACTCAAACTTACGCCGATATTTGTGGATGTGGAGACTGAGTCATTTTCACTCGACCTAACGGATCTTAGAGAAAAAATTACATCCAAAACAAAGGTCATTATTCTCCAACACACCTACGGAATCACACCGGCTAACAGAGACGAAGTTCTAAGACTCTCGAAAGCATCCAAAATTCAGGTTATAGAGGATCTAGCCCATGGCTTTGATAATCATATGTTCATGAAGGATAAGAATGACTCAATTAAACTTCTTTCTTTTGGGAGGTCTAAAGCGATATCATCGGTCTTTGGAGGAGCCATCCTCACCAAAGATAAAAGACTGCAAGAGATTCTGAAACAGTATGACAAGCGCCTTACAACACCCCGTACATCCTTTATAGCACGATGTCTTCTTTATAAGCCACTATCCCTTGTTGTTAAGTCGACCTACGATTTTGCAAAATTTGGAAAGGTACTCCATTGGTTCCTAAGTGCTTTTTACGTCATCCCAAAAGAGCTAACAGAACGCGAAAAGCATGGCCAATTCAATCCGCAGATGGCGGGTCTCTTTCCCAATGCCTTTGCATTTCTTTTGAATAGCCAACTAAAAAATTTTGAGCTGTTACAGGATCTGAGAATGAAAAATGTCGCAGCGTATAACGAAGCCTTTCACTCTATCCAAAAAGATGAGTCACTAAGTAGGTATCCCGTGCTCGTGACCAAACGCGAAGAGCTTATGCGAGACCTTCGAAAACAACAGATCTATTTGAGTCGATGGTATCACACGCTTGTTTCGCCGGAAGGATCATGTCCTGTTGCTAACTCTATAAAGGACTCCATCATCAACCTCCCAACGCAGGTGAACGCTAAGGATAGGGACAGAGTGATGAAGCAGGTAGAGCTTCATATTTTTAATCAGCAGGTCTAGCCGAGTTTTCGCACCTTTCTTCGCGCAAGCTCTATAACATAGTTGACGCTATACCTTAATCGATCTATCACTAGATCCTGGGCTGGCACGTAAGCAACGTCCTGACCACCAAATCCTCGCTTAAAGATCGAGACACCGTAGAATCTATGGCTTGTTTGCTCTGGTTTGGCAACGCCCCAGAGGTTATAGCGGGAAAGTCCTCGACGCTTTGCTTCCTTTATAGCTTCCCATTGCAACAGGTAGGCTCCTGGCACCTTACGACCATCATCTGTGCTTGCTCCATAGTGATAGGTTGCTTCCTGTCCATAAAAAATAATAAATGCTTCTGCTAACAAAGTTTTGCCAAGATAGGTACGGTAGAGGAGAGCATTGTTGTTCTGGACGAAGACCCGAAACTGCTCCTTCAGAAACGAAAGTGAGAACGGTACGAATTTTTGTCGTAACGATGTCTGTAGTTGAAGTTCATAAAACGAATCGATATCGTCCACATTAAGCGACGTTGAAACCGTAACCCCCAACTTCTCTGCCTTACGAATCTCATAGCGGGTAGTCTTTCTCATACATTCCAACAGCTCTTCTTCAGATCTGCTCAGATCGATCTGTGATGTTAGATCTGCGGTTAAGTGCATAGGTGCAGGAGAAAATCCATATTTGTTAAAGATGGCCGATGAGAGCTCGTTTTCGACCAACTGAGGTCGAACCCTAACAAAGCTTGCCTTATGTTCAGTTGCAAGCGTTTTTAGTGACTCGAAGCAGCCATTCAATAACTCTGTGTTACTCCAGTCAAGGATTGGCCCTCCCGCCACGGTCAAATATGTTCCTCGTTTAGCCTTTTCGATAATGACCAGACAAATGCCAACTAGCGTCAAACCATTATAAAAACCGAGATACTCAACCTCTTTGCCGATACTTTTTTGAAACTCTCCCCAGTACCATGACTGCAAAAAATTTGCTTCCTTATGAGAACCAATGAATGCCTCCCATGTTTCTTTTGACTCAATTTTCTGCATCTTTATCATACTTTGAAGTATAGCTTATTTATTCATACTCTCGAGAATCTGCACAATACTCGAACCACCAACAACTCCAGATCTTAATCTTGACAGGTAGTAGAGATTGTCCTTTGACTGCATTACTCCAGGAATTACCGAAACTGCCACTGCAAACGGTACTTTTTTGGCTAGCTCCGCTGTCTCTGCTGTAAAAGCTCCATACGGATACGCGATCGAAAAAACCTTAATCCCAAGACGTTGCTCAAGGTCCTTCTTACTCTGTGCCATTTCACGTAAGGCATAGTCTTTGGGTGCATCTTTGAGGTATGCATGGTCCATAGTATGAGCCGCTATCTCGACAAGTCCACTGTCTCTTATTTCCTCTAATTCCTGCTTATTTACGAAGCCTGTGCGTCCTACGTAGTTATTTATTACAAACAATGTAGCCTTTACATTGTATTTCTTAAGCAAAGGAAGTACGATCGAATAAAAATTGTCATATCCATCGTCAAAGGTCAAAAATGCACTTCGAGTTGAGTACGGAACCTGATCGTACAGTATACGAGGAATCTCTCTAACAAAATGGGTGGAATACCCAGCATTGTTCAGTGCCTTCATTGATTGCTCTAGTGCGTACGGACTTGTCGTTAATGATCTACGCTTGGTATCTTCCGGATCGATTTTATGCTCTACATAATGATATGTAATAATTGGAATCTTTATTTTTGGATTAATTCCCTTAGGCAGTCCCTCAGGTTTTAGAAACGCATCACGTGCGTAGTACTCACTACTAAGTTCTGCGCTCTTTTTATAGCCGACAAAGTATAGGACACCAATAAGTATCAGAACCGCAAAAAAAACTCTTTTTCTGGCTATTTTGGCATCTTTAGCCTTGATTGATCTTGAGGGGCGTTTACGAGCAACCATAAGTATCAATTATAGACTACCTCTCTACCGATAAAAATAGTTCGAAATGGGGTATTAGTAGGTTTAGATTATCACAGCGCTCTAAATGGGGGAGAGGCAGGGCTTTAAAAGCGGCCTGAACTATAAGGGAGGACAAAGAGGGAATTTAGCTATTTATTATTTTTTATTTGTTATTTAATCAATAAGAAATAAGAAATTAGAAATATGAAATAATGAGCACTCCTCCTCCGTCAGCCACGACTAACGTCGTAAAAGGTACAATTTACGACGTTGTACGTCCTTCCTTCCCTGCGGTTATTCGTCCCATTTTCGACCCTTTAAGACTTTAGTGATATATTTCATATATCGGTACCGAGGAAGAGCGTTACTCACTCTCACTCTCTTTTTGTTCCATTCAAATTGGTTTCTTTCCCTCTATTTCTTCACGATAAGGGTCCTTTGAGGACCTCTCTCCGCGGGAGTGGTTTTAATAGAAATGACGTCTTAACGATAGTGATGGTTTAGACTGTTATATCGCTCTATATATTACTTTTTGAAGCTAATTTCTACACTTTAGATTAGCGCTCAACGTTCCACCACTACATCTGTTTTAGCGCGTCATATCAGTCTGCTAAGTCATTGCTGAGGCTAAATTATGCTATGTAGCAAATCCTCACACTGTTTGATTTGGAGTGTACTGACAGTACGTACGCCTCTTATTGAGGCTAGTTCAGCTTTAAAACACGTAACGTGGCGTGAGTTATACACAAGATGGAGTAAGTTATCCACAAATACACATACGGCGAATCAGCAGTTGTTATTTAGGCTGCTAAGACAATCTAAATTAGTTATTTCATGGCTAGTTTGTACCGTGGATACGATGATTAAATGTCTTATAGTATTATTTACGTACGTGATATTTATTATAGGATATATTCACGTCCGTAGTTCTCTTGCCCACTCCTCTACCTCGGGGTGGCCGGGTATATTTTTTACCAGCCGATTAAGGTCAATCCAGCCACAATCCAGACGAAGATTAATACGACTAGATACTCTCGGATAGTAGACCGAAAGAGCCGATTATCCAGATGCGCACTTGTTAGTCCCCCAACGCTGTAGTAAGTTGAGGCTAAAATGAGCGCAAGTACCGAACCCTGAAGGGGCATAAAAGAAAGTACTAAAGCGGTTTCACCCATCAGCAACCCCACAAACATCGCATGGTTTCGTACCTCCGTCGAAAGTGCCAGATCTAGCTTAATGGTCCAGAATAACTGGGCCGCTAAGGCAAAGGACACGATCCCCACTCCTATCGCATTAACAATGAAATATTCTCGTAAGGAAAAAATAATGTTAGAAGCAAGAAAAATAAGAAAGGTCTGGAAAAGGTAATTAACTGAGAATGCGGCCTTATAAAGCCTTAAGCTCTTCTCTACTCCGACGTTAAATATGTTTGACGTAAGAAATAGCGCATACATAGAAACAGAGTATATGAATAAATACGGCACACGTGTAAGCCACCTTACAGGAAACAGAAAGTAGAAGCTGTAACACACTACCGTGAAAATTACTGGCATGATAAACAGAGTGATCCACTCAACTTTTTCGATATCCTCAAGAAGAGAAAAGTACGTAAAGAAGTAGGAAAGTAGAATAAAAACAGGAAAGAATATCCATACAAGATCAAAGGAGAAAAAAGTTGAGACCAATAGCAATATTGTGAGCGTAACGCTACTAATCACGAACCGTATTCTTTTTTGTATCTTACCTGCCAGTCTATTAAAAAGTGGCAGTCGGATAAACTTCGGAATAATTTTCAAGAATTTTTTCATGGTTGGTTACTCTGGGAACACTGCGTTCGTAAAGACCTGTTGCACATCGTCCAGTTCCTCCAATTGCTCAAGAAGTTTGATTATTTGCTCCGAGACCGCCGACTCTGTGATCTCAACATTAAAAAGTGGCGTAAACTCCAATTCGGGATTGTGACTAACCTGAAAGAGGTAGGAAACTGATCCCTGAACACCTAACTTGCCTCCCGCCTTCTCTATTACTGATCTGACCTCAACTACCGTTCTGTTTGAGTTGTCTGTTGTGGCATGTACGACAAGAGCCACGCCATGTGGGCCGAACCCTTCGTACAAGACTTCTTTGAGATGCACTCTGTCAGGACCAGAACCCTTCTCAATTGCGCGAGCGATGTTGTCTTTAGGCATATTGGCAATCTTTGCCTTATCTATGGCGAGTCTAAGTTTTACATTTATATTGGGATCTGAGAATCCCCCACCCTCGATGACTGCGGAGGTAATGAGTTTAGAGATTTTTGAGAAGATTTTAGCTCTCTGCTGATCGTTGGCAGCCTTTTTATGTTTGATCTGTTTCCATTTTGAATGTCCGGCCATATATATTCGCGAATCTCGAGAATCCTGTAGCCTGTATCGCAAGGTGGTGACACAATAAATCTTGAGATACACGATTCGGGCTACACGATACACGACTATTATACTCCATCTCGAATTTAAGTTGCATTTCGAATGACAAACGGTATACTTAATTTTCATTATATGAATGAATACGACGCGCTCGAACAACAAGCTATAGATTCGGCCATAAACCTCGATTGGAAGCAGGCCATTATCACAAACAAAAAGATTCTAAAGGAAGCAAAACATGACCTCAACTGCCTACTAAGACTCGCCTTTGCGTATATGCAGTCCCGAGATTTCCTGAACGCAAAAAAAACCTATCGCCAGGTTATTAAAATCCAGTCAGAAAATCAGATCGCACATGAGCATCTTGAAAGAATCGAGATTCTCGAAAAGGAAGGAACTACTGGCCCGGTTATGCGAGCGAATAAATTCGATCCCAATCTATTCCTTGAAATTCCTGGTAAAACGCGAACGGCAACTCTCCTTAACCCTGGTCAGAAAAATATTCTTGCTCAGCTAACGGTAGGCGTTCAGGTTCTGATTAAACCAAAGAAGGTTAGAGCTGAGATTCGTACTACTCTAAATGAGTATGTAGGAGTACTTCCTGACGATCTATCAAAAAGACTTTCACTGTTCATTAAGGCTGGAAGTGAGTATAGCTGTTTCATCAAAGAAGTTTCTATTACCAAGGTAGTAATCTTTATTCGAGAGGACAAAAAAGGTAAAAAGGTAGCCAAGTTTAGTTCATTTCCAAAAAACGTACAGTCAAATATGGGACGCATGGGAACCGAGGATGACGGAAAAGTCGGCCATGAAGATGATGATGATGCTTCCGGAGATGCTATCTCAGACAACGAACTAGAGAGATTGGCAGAAAGCCTTAATCATGAAGACAAAGACTTCTTTACCTTCGCTCGAGAAGAAGACGAGGACAAAGACGAGGAATAATGCTTCGTACCATGCTTGTAAAATACGATTCTCCCCGACTTCTTAACGTATCGAGTAGTATCAAAGTCCTTCATCGATCTCTTCGCGAGTATAAATGAAGCTAGAATTATAAGTATTCCTCCTATTAGTATCATGTGTGGTTCTAAGTTCTAAGTTCTAAGTTCTATTATAGCTCCCATTCCTTTTCGACCGATCCTAGAATGAAAAGTATATCAGAGGTATCCACCTTCGCTCTTTTGACATCACAATGAAATACCGCGCTTAGGTCAACCACGGTACGAGATCCAACCGCGGTATCAGTAACTATTGTACAGTTTTTGGTCTTAACCTTTTCCTCTGAAATATCCACCACTCGAACGCCACTGCCCTCAAGTATTTTACCTATTGCAACAGCCGTTTTGTAGTTATTTGTATATTTTATTTGTACGGTGAAACGTTCAGTTCTATAGGTCCTATTATAAAAGAAGCCTTTATACTCTTGACCAAACGCATCTGAGGACAGATGGATTGACTGTTGGACTTTTTTTGTTAGTAGACCGATGTCCAGATTCTGAAAAGAACTGGGCGAGGTTTGGAGAACCTGAAGGTAAAGATAGATTCGGTCTAGCAATCGAGCATTTGATTTATACATCATCAACTCTGTAAAGGAAGGAGCACGATATGTCTGCGGAGTCTCATCTGCATAGTATATTTCGGTCTTAGAGGGATAAAAGTAGTATGTCACGAATGAAGATGTAGCTACAGAAAAAGCTTTCGATAGCAATTCTGGCTTTTTCTCATAAGCAATGAGTTTTGATAAGGCTCCAATTCTGTAGGACCCATATCCGTTTGGAACCTCAACCTTAAGATCTGGACTATACCCGATATAATAATTATTGTCTCCATTATGGCTTAGAGAATAAAGCTTTGTGTCCTGACCGTATACCACGAACTGTAATCGATCGGGTGCGTGTGCGAAGAGCGATCCGCTTATTAACTTTATAAAAATAATAACTATGAAAACAATCAACAGAAGGTAGCCGAATGAATGTTTGCGTTTCATTATCTAGAATGCCCCATGTACCAACTTAATATGTCGAATCCACTTTACGATCTCGTCCTTCGTCATTCTTTTATGAAGAAAGATCCTTCTGATCATCATAAGCGATGCCTCAAACTCAGGTAAAACAATTGTGTGGGCGCCTAGATCCTTCATCCGTTGCCTATCCCCTTCTGTGTGTACTCGACTGATTACAAGCAGGTCTTTATTGAGTTTTTTGGAATTTAAGATTATCGATTCCTGGTCCGAGCTTAGAGGCACTGCTATCACGACCGCAGCGGCAGTCTCCATCTGAGCATACCTAAGAACATCAGCGTCATTTGGATCACCATAAATAATGTTGGTCCCCTCTTTTTTATGCTTCTCAACGGTCTGAAAATTATAGTCCACTGCGATATAGGGAATATTTGCCAAGGCCAGCGCCTTTCCCACCTGTTCACCGATTCGTCCATAGCCACATATCACAATATGATTTTTGAGCAGGCTTGACTCAACCGGAGCTTCATTAAAATCAAGACGTTTTTGAATAAAGACCTCAACATAGGGTACTCGTTTCTTCAAAAATGTTCTTACTGCCAGATAGATCACGTCTCTCCTTTGAATGAGGTAAGGAGTGAGCATCAAAGTCATGAGTACCGAGGACAGAATAACTAAATATTCATCAGAGGTAAAGATCTTGTTCGAAAATGCTAAGGACAAAAGAATGAATGCATTTTCACTCACCTGAAACAGAAAAAGAGACATGGAAAAAGCCATCCTTGAACTAAAACGGAAATACATAAAGATTAAGAGTAATATGAGTGCTTTAATCAGCATTAAAAGTGATCCAAAAAGTAAAATCTTAGGAAGCAGAAACAGTACCTGTGGGATCTGTACATGAGTACCAATGTACACAAAGTACACAATAGCCATTACGTCTCTGAGTGGTCGAATCTGCGCAAAGACATGGTGATGTTCGAGCGTCTGTGATACTAGTACTCCCGCAATGAAAGCACCGATCAAAACAGGTACGCCAAAGGTTGATGAAAGCGCAATTACGGCGAAGATGAAGACGAGTATAAAAAGGTTGAGTAGCTCTCTTGATACTCTCGCGATTTTATTGAAGGCAAACGGAACGATACGCTTACCCACGTAGTACATTGTGAGCAGTATTAGCGCCGCCTCAGCGATGCTGAAAGCAATTGTTTTGAACACATCGAAGCCGGATGAAGAATCACCATTAAGATAGGTAAATATTATGATAAATGGAATAAAAGCAAGATCCTGAAACATGAGAATTCCAAGCGCAACCTCTCCGAGAAATGAGTTTTCTTCCCGCTTCTCCTGAATAATCTTAGCTACGATTGTTGTTGATGAAGAGGTCAGAGCAATTCCGATCAGGAAGGACTGAATGGTATCGAAGCCAAAGAATAGGCTCAGGAATGTCACGGCACCGACAGTTATCAGTATTTGCAGCATTCCTCCTAAAACCACAAATTTTTTGAGTACGAACATCTTAGTCATGTTCAGATCAAGACCTATACTGAAAAGAAGGAGCACTATACCAAAATGCGCAAACTGAGTGACTACTTCGATAGAAACTAAATCCTTAAGAAGATTTCCTAAAACTATTCCTCCAAACAGATACCCTACGATCGGTGACAGTTTCAAACGCTTAGCAATTAATCCGAAGAAAAAGGGAACGAGCAGAAAAATAAAGTAGTTAAAAAACTGCACACCAGAAACCTCTGCCATGCATTCAATATA
>OBLX010000149.1_pt1 | contig 11190 bp, 14 predicted proteins | sample 1519811 | NCBI WGS metagenome assembly OBLX01 (sample SAMEA3991476, study PRJEB22521) | metagenome | biome: anthropogenic terrestrial biome; feature: sewage plant; material: surface water | place: Sweden | collected 2012-09-26
GATCTACACTCTTTCCCTACACGACGCTCTTCCGATCTGTCAATCCGAAACCTTCGCGGATGGACTTCTGAATAACGATGTCGGCACGCCACTGTAGTGCACTCACAAGCTCTAGATCGTCACCATGCGGCAACACCAGCACTCGCGGGTCATCGTCACGCTGGATCGCCCGGAAGAGCTCCTGACTTTCAGGGTCATCCACCACGAAATTTCCGAGCAGTACCAACACAGCATCGGTGCTTTCACGAATCAGGTCGAACGCCTCAATCACGCCGGCTGGGTCTTTCCACTTATCAAATCGCGAAATTTGCGCAAGTATCGGCCGATCGAGCGGGATACCATAGCGCTCGAGCCGCTGCTTAATAGTCACATCATCAAGCACTACATTCTTTGGTGACAGCGGGTCAATCGCCGGGGCGCAAATCACCTGCGGAATAGCAACATCTTGTCGATACTGTGGCAGGCTAACCATCATCCGATCGTACTGGTTAACCCACGGGGCAAGATACTTCCAGACCGCGGTATCAGGATGCGACAAATCAACGTGACATCGCCAGGCCCACGGTTGCTGCTTGGCAACTGCTTCGATTAACGGCAGTGGTTGTGGATCATGAACCATGATCAGGTCAGCATCGTGGGGAAGGTGCGCCGCCGCAGCTTTGACGGTCGATTCATAGAGCTCCTTATCTTCGGCAGAAAGAACACTATGATCACTTTGTAGTGCGTTATGGATTCGCTTTGTCACACCAAAGAACGCCTCACTGCCAGCGATAACGTGTCGCTCTGAGTGAATTCCCAAGTCCTGTAGCAAATCAACCTGCGTTACCAGTAGCTCCGCCACGCCACCGCCGCTCAGTGCAGAATTTATCTCAATAATTCTCTTTCCGAGAAGCGGTTGAGCTTTATCAATAATGCGTGCAATCGCATCCGAACCAATGATCTGTTCATAGTCGCGGAGTGTAGCCATGCCCCCAGCATAACAAGTGATCTCTAGAGGCGCAGCTCATGGCGCGTTGTGCTTGCTTTAACAGTGATGCTCTGCAAGTATTTTCCCGGCCCCTCACCAAGCAATACCCGCCGTACCTCTGAGTGACTAAGAGCCTCGGCGACATCACTACGACGAATCCCCGCCCGCTCGAAAAGTGCCACCTGCTCACGGAGCCTGTTTGCACCCTCCCAAAGCATCTGACCTGGGGATGCTGTCATATCGCCGCGTTCAATACGTGCAACCTGCTGAGTATCAAGCGAGAGCAGATCGGCAAAAAACTGCTCTGGCAAACCATAGAACCGGCGAATATCAGCACTGAAAACACCAAGTCCAGACTCGTACAAACCGCGACTCAGAATCGTCGCTCGTGCAATCTGTCCTGTAGATTCATAGGCTTCACTTCCAGGGCGTGACAGGTCTGTCACAGCGATGGTCGCGTCCTCAGTAGAAATACATTTGATCCGTTCAATGTCACGAAGAAACGTTGCGTCATATGCTCGCGTCAGGGCATGCTTAAACGCCCTCCAGTGAGGAATCGGATCCGCAGAATCTGGTTGGTAATCTTCGAAGTAGGCTTGCCGCAACAGGCTCGCGGGAATCTCTTCCTTGCCACAACGCAGCAGGGCACGGACAAGTTCACGATCTGCTGGATACAAATCGTCGTCACCCACACCGTCGAGCAAGGTAAGCGCAGTATCTTCGGCCACTGCCTCATTAAGCCACACAAAACGGCTTTCGAGCGGAATCAACTGCCGTCCAAAGCCTGAGGCCGATTGGCGCGCGATAGTATAACCACCAAAACGTAATCCGAGGCGTTGCGTCGCAAAACTGCGAAACCTGTCGTTCGCCACGCCATAGGACAGCATGGTTCGCCCCGAAATAGCGTGGGTTAGTTCGTGAAAGACCGTGTGCCGCTCGCGGCCAGGCTTGAGATTCTCTCTAACAAAGCCTAAGTGACGTACCGGACAGTACTCTCCGAGTACCCCCGTCTTCCCGTAGGCATTTGGCTTCAACGAAGCCGTAAGCTCGTCCAAAATACACAATTCGGCCAACCCCAGCCGGCGCTCGAGTTCCTCATGTGAGATTGGAATAACGCCACTAGAGATTGCTTCGTGTGCCCTGTCGGCATAATCAACAACGTACCCAGGCAATCGTTCCCTCATCTCACTGGTGCGCTCTGCAAACTCGCGACTGTGCCGAGCAAGCCATTCAGCAAATGAATCGCCAGCTACATCGACACTCATATCGTCGGCCAAAGCCTCGCCAGGCAAACCGTAGTTAAGCACAAGGTCTTCCGTCGAAATCTCGCGTCTTCGCAACGCATCAGTCAGTTTCTTGCCAGCAATAGCAACATGAAGCCGCTGTGCCCCTGGAAACATATGCGTCAATTCAGCAGCCAAATCATCGCCCCCCAGGTCGAATATGTCAGAAAGGACACTTTCTCCAAAATCTGGGACTCCAAAAATACTATCTCGCCTGGTGGCAGACAAATCCTCAAGTTCTCTTGTCCAAACGGCTGAATCAGGTGCAACGTGCGCGTACTCGACACCGCCATCCCCTCTGTCAGGAAATCTGTCTTGTCTCGACTCTGTCATAACGTGCCAGTCTACAACCAGACCAACCTACAGTAAAGTACATCGCATTGCTTTTCTGCCTCTACTGTGGTATTTTCGTGCAATCAGTTTAGTATTACTTTAGATGACACAAAACCAAAATGGCGGTCGTGATGAACGTGCTCACGCGGTGATGCTAGCCCGCGGTGGCGGGGGTGGTTCTTCCTCTGGTGGCGGTGGCGGGGGTGGTGGTAGCTCTAGCAGTAGCCATAGCAGCTCGAGCTCTTACTCTAGCTCAGGATCAACCGGTGATGTTCCTGATTGGATTTGGGTCATTGGCCTGCTCGCGATCATAGTATGGATTGTGGCTAAGTACGTTCTGAGGCGTGAATTACCGCGCCACTTCCAAGGCGCACTGATCCTTGTGCTTGTGGCCGTACTTGGTATCACTGCCACCGGAACGGTTGGCTTCATTGTGATTGCGCTGCCAATTACCGCCTTGGTGATGTATGTAGCGCTCAGAAGCTCAAAGCGCACCTCGGCACTAGCCAAAGCAAAGCTTCCGCAAGCAGCACCGGAAATCCAAGATCGTTACGGCCCCTCTGCCCGTGAACTCATGCTGCGCTTCCAACAAGACTGGAGCAGCTTCAACTACGATTCGATTCGGAGCTATACAACGCCAGATTACTTTGCCCACCTTGAGCTGATACTCAAAGCACTACAGATGATGAATCGTCGCAACGAGGTTAGTGACGTCAGTGTCAGTGAAACACGAGTACTGGCGGATCCCCTACCCCAAACAGGCTCACTGAATGTGCACTTCACTGCGCAGGCAAAGGATGTTCTGTTGGGACCGGGTGACAAACCCTACTACACCGACACTTCGACCTTCGGCGAAACCTATCGATTCAAGATCGAGGCTGATCATCTACTTCTGGCTGGCATCGACGAGGATTCCGCCGATCTCTCGCGCCAAAACCAGGCTGTGGTATCGTTTGCCAGCAATACTGGGCTCTACTACAGCCTTGATTGGGGGCGCTTACTCCTACCGCTCCATGGGCAGCTCTTTTCCGGCGCATCTTTTGCATCTTCCGACATCAACAACCACACCATTGGGCGCTATCATAACGAAATTATCCAACTCTATACCTATGACCCGACCGGTACACACCGCTCAGACAACTACGTCATCGCTGAAGTAGCGCTACCGCGTGACTACGGGGGCATTATTGTTCATGCTAAAAACAGCAAGCTTCCAGCCAAGCTACCGAACGGCTATCAGTCATACCCGACAGAGTGGAATGACTTTAATGAACGCTACGAACTCTTCGCCACCGACCAGGAGAAGATTACTGGCTTCGAGTTGCTGGAGCCAACCTACATGGAGAAACTCTACGCGGCATCGTTCCCAATCAATATCGAAGTAATCGACAACGTCGTCTATCTCTATTCGGCGGACCCCCAGGCTGATTACGCCACTATGCTCACGCTCCTCCATGACGCCTTCGAAGCACTCAAGATGTAGCGCTAAATACCGAGGCGTTGCTCGAACTCAGAAATAGGATCGTACCAGCCTTGTTCTAGGACATAGCTTTGGACCTGCCGATCCACGCCGAACATCACGGTTAGACCAACAAGAATCAGCAGTATGCCGATTACTCGACGGAATTTCCCGTGCGGATCTGCAAGCCAGCCGAGTCGCCGTATCAGCGCCTCTCCGGCAAAGCTAAGCAGCAGGAGGGTTGCGCCGAGTCCGACTGCATAGGCAACTAAGTACGCTAGACCTTGAACAAATGATGCCGGCAAAATGGAAGCAACAATCAGGGCGTACGTCGGACTACAGCTGTTAAAGGCCGGTCCTAGCGCTGCGCCAAGCAGGACATCGCCCCAAGCGCCTCCTTTGGCGCGCGAGCTTCGCAGCGACTCGCCACTCTGGCGGGAAAGTCGGGCTGCAATTCTATCCCAAACGCCGGGCAACGCAAAACTCACGCCGACACCCACGACCAGAAGTCCAGAGAGCGTGGTCCAGACCTGCTGCGGTACGCCGAGCAGAGTCGTCGTCGCCTTGAGAAGGAGCGTGAAAATCACTATCGAGGCAACCAGACTGCCGATAATCACAAACCCTGAGCGGCGTCTTGCAGATTCGCTGCGTGTTGAATCCTGCCCGCGAACCACACTGCCACCGATAATCACCGGCAGCAATGGTAAGACGCACGGCGCGAACACCGTCAATACTCCAGCAAGAAACGCCGCAACAAGCTCAATCATCGAAGCAAGAAAGTGTCGCGAACTGTAGCGAAGCGCGGGTTCTCGTAGGCAACGTAGCTCGCCGTCTTCTTGCCGTCGCCATCAACCTTTACGAATGTCGTCTGCTGAGTCACGCCGTATTTCTTTCGGAGTTCTTGGTTCGAATCGTAGTCCACTTTGATAACAGTCCAGCCAGCTGGGACGCCATCTGTCTTGATGCCCTGCTCGATTGAACGACATTGTGGGCACCACGGAGCATGAAAGAACAGTACCCTATCGCCGGAAGTGTCGGCCAAAACCTCCTCTCGATAGTCTACATATGCACCTGCTACCTGCGCTTGTGGCTGGCCGGCCGTTTCCGTCGGCGGCAGTGACGCCCGGGTTACCGGTTCAGGCGTATCGTCTCTGCTCATAAGCACGACAACCATCGCCGCTGCGATGAGAACGAGCACTCCAATTACGATTACAGATCGCTTCATGGCGCCAATATAACACACACGTGGCAGCGCAGATTAAGGCAACGCGATTCTGAATACCACAACCATCGCTACTGTACTGGGCTCTTCGACAGAGTTAGCCACCTGGTATGACGTACCCGGTGGGCAGCGAGCCTCGTTCGCGTCCTAGCTCTGCCGCACACTCATCTACCCCGATCTACTCGGCGTAACCGGTAAGTATGCCGGTCGTGTTCTTAATGGTTCAGCCAAATAGTGCTGAACTGTAGCGCTGTCGCGGAAGAAACCGAAAGGAGATATGGGATCTGCAACCATGCAGCCACTTCGCGTGCGGGCACATTGTGATAAAGCTCCAGATAATCGTCCCGAAAGCGACGAGAACATCGAGCAACACCTGACGTTGCTGCGAAACTAAACTGCAGGGACGTAAATGCCACGTTTGCCACGATGTTGATGAGCAACGGTAGAGCGACAACGGGCGATATCTGCCTCTGCGCGAGCATCCAGAGTTCTCTCCCAAGCGTCGCTGCAATGAGAACCCAGAGAAACAGCTAGACAGTCCCGAACGCTGACTCGGGAGGTGCCCACGACGGCTAGACGAGAGTCTGATATCAACTATGTGTATCCGATATTAATGCAACGGCGTGTAGTTGAATGCCGGTGTACCGAGTGTCGACATCGTACGAATCCAAAGCGGAAGTATCATCTCCATACCCCGCGCCGCCGTAATGTCGCCAAGATCGATTATCTCTTGCCAGCCATACTGTGTGGCAATTTCTGTGACGGTCTGCTTTGCAGCTGCATCATTACCGCAGAGCAGCAGCGCGTGGTTATCACCACCGAGTGAACCTGGGTCAATCTGAACTCCTGCGTGCATGGTCGAAAAAGCCTTCACCACATGACTCCCTGGAAGAGCGGTCTGAAGCTGCTCACCAAGCGAACTGTCATTACAGACGAAGAGCGTCGGTGGGCCGTCTTCGGCAAAGTAAAGCGGATTAGCGATGTCGACTACAATCATCCCGGCCAGTGAGCCACTCAGCGCGCTGAGCACTTCTACAGACGCGCTCCCTCGTAAGGCATTTAGTACGACCTCGGCGCCTTCCACTGCGGCGGCATACGTCTTAACCGCAATACCGGTATGGCTTGCGTGCCATGTCCCAAAGAGCTCCTGTCCGCGTTCGTCGATGCCGATTTTCGCTACACTTGCATCGGGATCCCGGGTGCCAACAACCACCGAGTGGCCAAGCTCACTCAATCGGCCCGCGTGTGCACGGCCAACTCCTCCTGATCCGAGAATCGCGATATTCATAATCCTCCTTTATACCCTTACTGCTAGCATACGCCACTCTGTTTTCGTCGCAGTGCGTACGGTCACCGTTTCTATATCACCAGGCGTCTGACGTTCATCATTGACTTTCGCAACACAGAGAATTGCGTCACCGGCTTTGTAATCCGGACATAACTGATCAAACTGCGCCTGTAAAACGGCGTTGCGGTGTAGCGGTTTATCGCCATACAGCGGTCCTCCATAACACGCTCTATGTAACGGAAATGACGAATTGATCCGCTGAGCCAACGCACTCCCGACGGAATAGTCCTCCGGCGAGATCGGACTGCCATCGAGAGATGGATATATCTCGCGAAACCGTTGCAGCGCCGCTGCATACATAATCGACGACTGGGTTCTAAAGCCGAAATAGTCGGGGCAGCCCTCCTTAACGGCATCATCAATGACGCGTTGCGAGATATGCTGACCCTGGTGATCGGGCGATATGATGAGCCCGGCAAGGTAGAGAACACTCACCGAACGACGCTCTAAATCAATGGCGTGGTTCTGGAAGACCGCATAGCCAATCGTGTCGGGCCCAAGTGTAATGCGTCGCAAAATATCGCCATGTAAATGATTTTTTACATCAAGCTCGAGCTCTTCACTCACCTCTTGACGAAATCCCTGCGCCGTCAGCTCAACTGCCCTTTCAAAGGCCGGTAGCCCAGGCTCAACGACTGAGTAGTGGGGCTGTTCTGGTTGTGAATATGACATGGTACTCCTTCTATCGTGTAATAAGTTAGTACTAAGAAACGCCCCTGTCGGGGCGTTTCCGTCGAACGAGAATGTACTCCTTTAGCGCGACCAGAACCGATGACCAACAGGGCCAAGCAGATGCAGTCGCCACCATTGCTGATGGAACCGTGATAGTGTCGTCGATTGAGTATTGTTATGCATAGTAGTTACATCTGACCTTTTCTGCAGATGTTTGTCAACTGCGGCGTTTATAGTTCTACATCGATCACTTCCGTGGCGACAAACCCACGGTGCTTGCCAACGTATTCAGATGCATTTGGCAGCACCGCATAACCACCCAGCTCTGGAGAATACCGGAAGTCGTTAAGCGCTAATTCCTCCGGGGCAATCCAAGGAGCTACGTGGGTAACATGGAAAATTCTGCGTGGTCGTGGCTGCCTCGCTACACCACTGAGCACACGCTCAATGATTGTATACACATCCCGATACGCTTGATCGAAGGAATTCGTGGTGTAGCTGTGACTGAACTCGAGCGCGAGCCCGCCTCCGGAGATACTGCCAAGCCCCGAGTTATCGCCACCGTGTGGCAGGTCCATATAGGCAACATCTCGATAATCAGTTGCACTAATCAAACACTGCTCTTCCGTGCGATAGCGAACGATGATTGGAAATTCCCGCACATCGGCCTGAGTGGTATGCAGGTCGAGAACCAGCGGCACATTCTCAATTGTCTGCGTGATGCGGTGTGCCACGCTGGCTTCATGCGAACTGCCGGGCGGTTTTCCATACGCGCGATTAAGATCCTCGTCGATAAATCGTACGTTCTGGGCCAATGCTTCTTCGTTTGCCACGACAAGTAAAAGGTCCGAGACTTCTTTGAAATCTTCCGCTAATCGTAGAATGACGTCGCGCCCGAAGGGCTCGTTGCCATGTTGTGAACCAATCACGGCAAGTCGAGCCCTATCGCTGTCTCCGATAACCTTCATATGTCGATTCTAGTCCGCGAAGACACCTATTTCACTCCGCGGCCTCACAAGCGCTGCGTATTGGCCGGGGGTATACGAATCCCCAATGAATATCGGACACGGCGATCCTGTCAAACCAAGAGCTACCCGGTCTGACTGTGGCAGTGGCTGGAACGCTCGCCATCCCTTGAAGCCAAATTTTACTTGATCTTCTTTAGTTACCCGACCCAGGAATTCGTATAGCGTGACCGAGATTAGACTAAGGTTCTCCAGCGCAGCAAGTTCGCCTACGGTGTTGCGCCAGTGTTCCACCGAGCAACGCGGACTACCAAGGCTGATTTCTACGGAGAGACAACCTGGAACATACTTATTGACGCAGTCATAGTCAGCAACGATCACCCGCTGCAGGCCCAACTGTGAGGCGACAGACAGGAGACGTTCATAGTCCGCACCGCCGACGAACGCACAGTCATTGTCTGGACAGTGGGTGTTGTGAAAATCAAGCACTACATCGTATCCAGCGACACGCCGCATAATCTCCACCGCCCGGCGCTCTTCGAGTACACCATTCTCGTTTCCAGGAAATACCCTATTAAGATCCTTTTCGACGAAGCGGCGATTCAACCGCCGGGCGGCCGGATTGCCAAGGAGTACATCGACATTTGGTAACGGCTCACGACAGAGCGAATCATAGAGCTCTAGTCCGAGCGGCTCATTTCCGTGCAGCCCGCCAATCACTAGCACCTTCATCGCACACTTCCCTCAAGCTTTATAACCACAAAGGCTCGTCTGTCTGGAATATCGACCTGCGGCTCATACACGCGACACGACAAACCAAACTCACGTTGCGCCTTTCCAATAATGCGTGGATTGATCGAACGATACGCGAGTGTCTGCTGATTGAGCGCCTGGCTAATTTCGATACACATCGATCGAAAATTCCAGAGGTTTCCACTTTTCCGCACGCTACGACTCGCAAAGACCTCATCAAGCCAGACGCACTCTTCGGGAAGCGTCTCAGCAAGCCACGCCGCCAGCTCGGGGGTGGCATCAGCATATTTCCTCGTCGCGATTTCACCTGGACTACCAATCCAGGCAAGTGCCCCCAGCAGAACCTCCTGATCGAGCTGCTCCAGATAAACCACGCTTTGCTCTGAGGCAATAGTTGCCCCAAGTTGTTGCGTGAGCTCATCAATCGGATATGCCTCGCTCGTCAAAAACGTTCCGCACACAGCACAGTGCTGCCCTGGTGATTCCCCCGAAAACCCGCGGGCGCAGCCACTACACCGTGAAACCTCAAACCACGGTTCACCCGCGAATGCTCGCTGGTAGACCGGCGCCAACACCTCAACTGTCGAGCGCTTTTGATCGCGATTAGTCAGTAGCGCAACATCGACATTACGCAGCTCCGTTTCAATACCGCCACCCCTCTCTTCTGTCCGTTCCATATGGCTCCTTTAGTCGTTACTGGTCTATTACAAAAACCTCCCGTGCATCGGGAGGTTGCTATGACACTTATTCGTTAGTTATGCCAAACCATGCTCACGATGCACATACCGCGAGGTGTGATGGTGAATCGCCACAGCAATGAGTCGAGATGTAACTTGATTGGGCATTATAGCTACTGTATAGCAGGTCTATAAAAGCTTGTCTACTAAGAGACTAATGCACGCTCGGGGCATCGAGCATTGCCAGCAGTCTTGAGGCTCTCTTCGCAACCGCTTTTCGCGTATCATGCTGCGTTTCTTTCAGGGCGTTCCGAACCGGCTCGCGCAACGACTCGTCGCTCAACGCAAAGTGGCTCAACGTCGTCAGTGTTTCTGAGAGAACAATCCAATCGTTGCTCTCGCGAAATATCCTCCAGAGCCATTCAGTCGCTCGCCTTCGATTCTGTGACGTGAGATCTATTCGCTCAAGCACTTGTGCTACATGCCACTGCACGGATGGCTGATCAATATTCCCCATCTTGGAAAGTATCCATCCTATTCGTGCTTTGAACCATTCAGGATGCCTACGACACACTTTTTCGATTGCGTCGCCAACTCTCATCCGTACAAGTTCGTCTTGAGTCGCGAGTGTGTCACACAATGCACCAAGCAGCCGCTCATCCTCAGCAACCATTTCGACTACCTCCTCGGTCCGACCGAGCGAATTCGGATGGCCACCGCTCAGCATGGCAACAAAGTCGGGTGTCATGCCAATCGCCTTGACGTGCTTATGCTACGAGTAGAAGAACTTCAGCGCTTCGTAGACAAAGAACGCTGGCCAGACGATTGCCTGAAGCACTCCAACGACGCCATCCCAGAAGCCAGTTGCCGTCTCAATGAAGTACACCAACGCACCTATCAGGCCAAGGCCGTAGACGCTATCCCCGACCGAACCACGGTACGCCTTATCTGATGCTTTTGCCATGCTGCCTCCTTGGTTATTACGCTTTCATAGTACGCCGTGACAGCTGAGCATCAAGCCGGCCATGAATAACGCTAACACTGGGTGCTTCTTTCTGCCTTCTGCGGGTGCCCACCGCCAGAACTCAAAGATTTCGCCGAGGAATCCTTCACACCAGAAGCGCGTCCGTTGTGACCATTTTGACCGCTCTCGAGACTTCCTTTGCCGACTTTGTGGCCATGGCACAGCAGAAGGTGCTACCGGCTGTGGTGCTGTTCGCTTCTGCATTTCGGCGCCCTGCTCATTAATCTTGTTGCGCTCTGCACGAGCAAGCCACACCCCGCGACACTGAGGGCAATAATCAATTTCCACACCCTGACGATCTGCCATCACGAGCGGAGTTACATCATTTGGATACTCCATTCTTGCCTCCTTTCTGGAATTTATGAAGAGCTACCGTGGATAGCAAAACTGCAGTTCAAAATGCCTAGAAGAATTTTCAAAACAGCGGACCGCGAATCTATCAGTCGGCGCCAGAGGCTGGAGTGTACGATGAAACTAAGATCGGAAG
>OBLX010000152.1_pt1 | contig 11089 bp, 11 predicted proteins | sample 1519811 | NCBI WGS metagenome assembly OBLX01 (sample SAMEA3991476, study PRJEB22521) | metagenome | biome: anthropogenic terrestrial biome; feature: sewage plant; material: surface water | place: Sweden | collected 2012-09-26
CATCTCGCCGCCGTTGTCCCCGCGATTCGACGTGTCACCCGAGCCCAGCTGCCCGAAGTACCCCAAACCCCAGCACTTCAGGCTGGCATCGTCCAACCACGCGCAGGCGTGGTTGTCACCGGCGGTGACCGCGATCGGCGTGCGGCCGGCCCCCAGCGCCACCGCCGGGAGGTTGTCGCCCATCTCGCCGGTGCTGTCGCCCCGGTTGTGGGTGGTGCCCAGCCCCAATTGCCCGTAGCCGCTGTAGCCCCAGCACTTGGTCGTGGCGTTGTCCAGGAGCGCGCAGGTGAAGTACCTGCCGACACTGACTGCGGTGGCGGTGCGGCCCGTGCCCAGGCTGACGGTGGGCAGGTTGTCGCCCATCTCGCCGGTGCTGTCGCCCCGGTGGTCGGTGGTGCCCAGACCCAGCGCCCCGTAGCCGCCGTGGCCCCAGCACTTGGTCGTGGCGTTGTCCAACAGCGCGCAGGTGTGGAAGTAGCCGGCGCTGATGGCGGTGGCGGTGCGGCCCGTGCCCAGGTTGACGGTGGGCAGGTTGTCGCCCATCTCGCCGGCACTGTCGCCCCGGTTGTCGGTGGTCCCCAGCCCCAACTGCCCCTGGCCGTTCCAGCCCCAGCACTTGATCGTGGCGTTGTCCAACAGTGCACACGTATGAGACGCGCCGGCACTGACGGCGGTGGCGGTGCGGCCCGTGCCCAGGTTCACGGCGGGGAGGTTGTCGCCCATCTCGCCGAGTCCGTCGCCCAGGGTGGTGGCGTTGACCTGACCAAGCTCTCCGGATGCGCCGTAGCCCCAGCACTTCACGGCGCCGTTGTCCAAGCGGGCGCACGTGTACCAGTAGCCGGCGCTGATCGCGGTGGCGGTTCGTCCGGTCCCCAGGTCGACGGCGGGGAGGTTGTCGCCCATCTCGTCGGCGTTGTCGCCCCGCCACGTGACGTTGCCGAGGCCCAATTGCCCGAATTCGTTGTGACCCCAGCACTTCACGGTGCCGTTGTCCAGGATCGCGCACGTGTGGGATCCACCGGCAGACACGGCGACGGCGCTGCGCCCGGTCCCGAGGTTCACGGCGGGGAGGTTGTCGCCCATCTCGCCGGGCCCGTCGCCCCGATTGGTGGTGTCACCGAGACCCAGTTGACCGGCGTTGTTGCGGCCCCAGCACTTCAGGGTGCCATCACCCAGGATCGCGCACGTGTGGTTCTCGCCGGCCGAGATCGCCCGGAACGCGCCGGGGTTCCCGGGGGCCTCGTTGCCGTCGGCGGCGGCGAAGGGAATCGGGAGGGCCGGCGCCAGCGCCACCGACGCCGCAACGAGCGCGCCCGCCGCGAAGACGCCGACGCGATGAACCAGCGACTGCCTGACCCGTGGCATGAGAAACCTCCTGCTTGGTGTCCGACGCGATCGTCCCCCCGCCACACGGCACCCGACAGAGGCCAAAGTCAGGACGCGGCAGCCCTCGAAGCGGATCGAAGGGATTGACATGACCGCTGAGCAGCGTGGCGAGCTGGAGGTGATGGCCCGGTCTTCGGTGTTGCCCTGGACGACCCGTTTGATGGCGGCGCGTCCCGGGATCGGCAAGGACCCGGTCGCTCGGATCTGGCGTGACCACGAGCTCCCGAAGGACTCGTATCGCTCGGTTGCCGGTTCGATTCCTGCCGGGCCCACTGCACCCGAGTCTGTGCGACGTCGCTACTCGAGCACCTCGGTGCTGCTCTGGTAGTCGATGGAGTTGCCGTCGATGGTGCCAGCGACGGTGCACAGGACGTGCTGGCCGTCCTCGCTGCGGATTGGGCCGCCGATGTCCACGCTGTCGCCGGCGCCGAGGTCCGGGTTGAGCGGTACGTTGCGACCCTCCTCGAGGCCGGCGATCTCACAGCGCACGTCGTTGCCGTCGAGGCTCGTCACTTCGACCGTCAGGTCGAAGTCCCCGTCGAGCGTGACGTCCTCCACGAAAGGTAGGTCCACGTCGTCGTGCGTGGTCGATACGCCCCCGATGGTGGTGACGACTGCAGCCCGGTTGTCGAGACGGCCGCCGGCCGCCAGCGTGACCTCGAGGTCACTGCCGTCGGAACCCCCGCATCCGGCACCCACGACGATCAGAGCCAGCACCGCGAGCACGCAGCCTGGAACCATCCGCATCGCCACGTTGTAACACGTCGAGGGAGTCCGGGACGTTGGCCTCTGGCGCCGGCGCGGGCACGGGGCGGACGCTCGCGGTGCTGACCGACCTGGGAGGTGCTCCATGTCCCGTGTGCACCAGAACCACGCACTGCGCATCCTGTTGGCGGTCGTCGTCGGCTTGGCCCTCGTGGGCGGCTGCGGCGGCGACGACGGCGGGGCGGAGCCCCTTGATGCGACCACCGTCGACTCTCAGGGCTGCGACGACTGGAACGCGGCGACGCCCGAAGAGCAGGCCGGGCTGGTCCGGGATCTCGGCTACGCCGAGGAGACCGCCGCCATCCCTGACGTGGTCGGTCTCATCGTCGAGGGCGTCGACAACTTCTGCGCCAGCCCCGACGCCGAAGCCGAGCTCGGACTGGGTGGTGCGATCAGCGGGACCGCGCTGGCCATCGGCGTCGAGCCGGCACCCTGAGCGATGGGACCGTCGTGGCGTCTGCTGGCGTTGGCCGTGGTCGTGCTGGGTGCCTGCGGGGGCGGTGTCGAGAACGGCGATGACAGCGATCGGCAGGAGCAGATCACGTGGTCGGACGAGGCCACCGCCGACGTGGTCGCGGTCGACTCGGGTGGGGGCCTGCCGCCGCCCGAACGCGTGCCCGAGCGGTTCGCTGCTGTACCCGACTTCGTCCTCTACGGCGACGGCACCGCCTACTGGCAGGCGGAGGACGGCTTTCGCACGGCCCGGATCGACCAGGAGGGCGTGGGAGCGGTGCTGGACTGGGCGGCGGACGCCGGCCTCTTGGACCCCGACGGGGTCGACACCGGCGAGCCCGAGATCTTCGACGTCGGATCCGTCTGGTACGACCTGAGCGCGAACGGCGTTACCCACCACACGGGGGTGTACGCACCGGGGTTCGAGAACGAGGGAGTCGGGCTGAGCGGCGACGAGATCGAGGCCCGGAACCGGATCGATGCGTTCCGAGAGCGTCTCTTCGCCCTGTCCGCGGCCCTCCCCGAGGAGCGCTTCCTGTCCCGGGAGGGGCCCCTCCAGGGCCAGGCGTGGGAGGTGTTGACCCGCCCCAGCACTGCGTACGGCGACCTGTCGGGCGACGAGCCGGCCTGGCAGCTCGACGACCCGTCCGTGGTCGGTCGGTGCCGGGTCGTCACCGGCCCCGACGCGCGGCGCGTGGCCGAGGACGTGGGTTCGACGGGGGAGGCACAGATCTGGGCCGTCGACCGTGACCCGTGGGTCGTCGTCGCCCGCCCCCTGCTTCCCGGTGCCGCGCCGCCGTGTCCGGGTGGCGGCGGCTGAGTTCGCCCTCGTCGAGATCGCCACGCCAAGCCACCTCGCGGCCACCCGGCACAACGGGTGCTACCACCACGGCCGCGAAACGGGGTAGCCGGGTGTCGCCGACCGGCGACACGGCGCACGCTGGCGCCATGTGGTTGCTCTCGTTGCGGGACCTGCAGTGGCGCCGGCGGCGGTTCTTCATCGCCGTCGTGGCCACCGCGTTGATCTTCGCCCTGACCCTGCTCATGACCGGCGCCAGCAGCGGGCTGGACCACGAGGTGACCCGCATCGTGCGTGGCTTCGGGGCGGACCGCTGGGTGGTGGCGGACGGCGCCACCGGGCCGTTCACCACCACCCGGCCGCTCGGCCCGGACGCGGTCGACGAGCTGGCCGCAGCGCCCGGGGTCGAGGAGGCGACGCCCCTCATCTTGTTCCGTGGGTCGATCGGGGGTGATCAGCCCACCGACATCAACCTCATCGGCTACGACGGTCGCTCGTTCGCCGCGCCCGACCTCACCGCCGGGCGCCAGGCCACCGGCCCCGACGAGGTGGTGGCCGACTCGGCACTCGGACTCGAACCTGGTGACACGGTCGAGCTCGTCGGCCGGGAACGGACCGTGGTCGGTACGGCCGAAGGGGTCACCTTCTTCTTCGGCCTCCCCACGGTCTTCGCTCCGCTGGCCGACACCCAGGACCTCGTCTTCGGCGGCCAGCCCATCGTCACCACGGTGATCACCCGGGGCGTCCCCGACGCTCTCCCCGACGGGCTCACCGCGCTCACCGGGAGTGCGGTCGAGGAGGACCTGCGCCGGCCCACCCAGAACGGCAAGAGCACCATCGACTTCATCCGGATCCTGCTGTGGCTGGTGGCGGCGGGGATCATCGCCTCGATCGTCTACCTCACCGCCCTGGAGCGGACGCGCGACTTCGCCGTCCTGAAGGCCACGGGAGCGCCTACCAGCCTCCTCGTCGCCACCCTCGGCATCCAAGCGGTCGTCCTGGCCTCGGGGGCGGGCCTCGTGGCCATCCCGCTCGCCCTTCTCCTGGCCCCGGGCTTCGGCTTCGAGATCGTGCTGCGGGGCGCCGACTACGCATCGCTCGTCCTCGTCGCCGTCGTCGTCGGCCTGCTGGCGAGCCTGGCCGGCCTGCGCAAGGTGCTGGCCATCGACCCGGCGCTGGCCTTCGGATGACCCCGGGGAAGGAGTCGACCATGGTGCCCGCGACACGCCCTTCGGCAGGACCGGCGGCCGTCGAGGCAGAGGCCGCGGACCTCTACCTCGACGAGGTCACCATCGAGTACACGAGCGGGGGCTACGTGGTGCGTCCCATCGAGGGGCTCACCCTCGACGTGCCCTCAGGCGAGCTCGTGCTGCTCCTCGGTGCCAGCGGCTGCGGCAAGACCACGCTGCTCTCCGCACTCGGGGCCATCCTCACGCCGGCGCGGGGCACCATCCGCATGGGCGGGGTGGACGTTGTCGGGCTCTCGGGCCGCGCGCTGACCGACTACCGCCGCCGTCAGGTCGGCATCGTCTTCCAGAGCTTCAACCTGATCCCGAGCCTCACCGCCGAGGAGAACGTGGCCATGCCCCTGCGGGCCGGGGGCGTTCGCCGTCACGAGGCCATGGCCCGGGCGGCCGAGCTGCTCGGACAGGTCGACCTCGGCGACCGGGCCCACCACCGGCCGCCGGACCTCTCGGGCGGGCAGGCGCAACGGGTGGCCATCGCCCGGGCGCTCGCCTTCGACCCGCCGCTGGTGCTGGCCGACGAGCCCACCGCCCACCTCGACTACCTCCAGGTCGAGGGGGTCATCCGGCTGCTCCGCGACCTCGCCCGGCCGGGGCGCCTCGTGGTGGTGGCGACCCACGACGAGCGGCTCCTGCCCCTCGCCGATCGCGTGGTCGAGCTCACCCCGAAGGCGGCCGGGCCGGCCGGGCCGCCGACCGAGCGTGCCCTCGTGGCGGGGGAGCGCCTGTTCGAGCAGGGGGACGTGGGCGACCGGGTCTACGTCGTGGAGACCGGTGAGGTCGAGGTGCTGCGGCGGCGAGCGGACGGCGGAGAGGAGGTGCTCGGCGCCTTTGGGCCGGGGGAGTACTTCGGCGAGCTGGCGCCGACCTTCGGGCTGCGGCGATCGGCCGGCGCCCGCGCCCGGGTCGACTCGGTGGTGGTGGGCTACGGGGTCAAGGACTTCCGTGCGCACGTCGGCGCGAACGCCACACCGTCGCCGGCCGACATCGGCCGTGAGTCGCAGTCGCTCGGTTAGGGTCCGCCCATGGAGCCAATGCCCGGAACGCCCGCGCCCTCCGCAACAACCGGCCCTGCCGCCTCGTCGCCGCCGCCCGACACCGGGACCGTCACCGGCCTGCGAGTGGCCAAGGTCCTCACCTGGCTGGTCTACGCCTACTTCCTCGTGGCGGTCGTCCTGCTCGTGCTCGAGTTCTTCCTGCTGCTCTTCAACGCCAACCCCACGGCCGGGTTCGCCGAGTGGGTGTATCGCAGCGGCGACCGGGTCATGGAGCCCTTCCGTGGCATATTCCCCACGAAGGAGGCCGGCAATGGCTCGGTGCTCGACTTCGCCGTGCTTTTCGCCATCATCGTGTACGGCGTGCTGGCTCTGGCCTTCCACAGCCTGGTCCAGTGGCTCGACTACCGCATCCGCCTCGACCGCTGGCGGGCCGCCCACCCCGGCCAGGTCCCGCCGCCTCGCCGCTGACGGCGCCGCTCGCGGCCGGGAACCCGGCAACACCCTCCGGACGTCCAACCGGCACGACCCCAAGTCAGCCCGAAAGGTGACCCTCCCGTGCGCAACGCTCCCCGGACCTCGTTGATCGGCCTCCTTCTGCTGGGGGCGCTCGTGCTGGCGGCTTGTGGCAGCAGCGGGGAGGAGGTCTCGTCCGGCGGGGGCGCGCCCACTTCGACCACCGACGCGAACGTGTCCGGCGGCTCGACCGGCAGCGGGGGCACGGTCGACCCGGGGTCGGGCACCGCCGACACCACGGTCACCACCTGGACCCGAATCGAGCCGACGGACGATCTCGTCGCCGCCGTGGTGGCCATGCCCACCGAGGTCGTGGCCGACCCCGATGACGATCAGGTTGTCCTCGTTCGCTTCTACGGCGGTGTGCAGGACTGCTACGGCGCCAACGCCACCGTCGTGCGCGAGGACGACTCGGTGATCGAGGTCCGACTCGAGACGGGCTCGCGGTCCGACGCCGGCGATCGCGCCTGCATCGAGATCGCCGAGGCCCAGGAGCTCGCGGTGACGCTCGACGCCCCTGTTGGCGACCGCCGACTCACGGCGTCCGGCGCCGACTGAGTGATCGCGTCCCGCGCGACCCCGCGTGGGACAATGAGGCCATGGCGGAACTCCACCTGCAGCACGTAGGCATCCACGGTCACGACGTCGGCTATCGCATGGGTGGCTCGGGGCCGGCCCTGCTCCTCATCCACGGCATCGCCGGCAGCTCGACGGCGTGGAAGGAGGTGATGCCGCGGCTCGCCAAGGAGTACACGGTCATCGCGCCGGACCTGCTGGGCCACGGCGAATCGGCCAAGCCCATGGGGGACTACTCGCTGGGTGCCGTGGCCAGCGGCCTGCGCGACCTCCTCGGGGTCCTCGGCGTCACCCGGGCCACGATCGTGGGGCAGTCCTTCGGCGGCGGCGTCGCCATGCAGCTCGCCTACCAGCACCCTGAGCTCTGCGAGCGGCTCGTACTTGTCGACAGCGGCGGTCTGGGCCGCGAGGTGAGCTGGATGCTGCGGCTACTCACGTTGCCCGGCGCCGAGTACGTCATGCCGGCCCTGTTCCCCCGGTTCCTGCGCTCCTGGGGCGACGACACCGGCCGCTTCCTCGGCGAGCGGGGCATCACCTCGGCTCGCATCTCCGAGATGTGGCGGGCCTACGGCTCGCTCACGGAGTCGGAGAACCGCTACGCCTTCGTCCGCACCATGCGGGGCGTGATCGATCCGGGCGGCCAGACCGTCAGCGCCATGGACCGTCTGTACCTGGCGGCCCACTTGCCCACCCTCATCGTCTGGGGCGACCGGGACACCATCATCCCGGTCGAGCATGCCTACGCCGCCCACGAGGCCATCCCCGGCAGCCGCCTCGAGGTCCTCGAGGGCGTCGGCCACTTCCCCCACGTCGAACGCCCTGACGAATTCCTCGAGGTCCTGCTCGACTTCCTGGACACCACCGAGCCCGCGGAGGCGGACCCGGCGGACCTCCGTGATCTGCTGCTTGGCCACGCTGACGGGTGATGCCGACGTCGTGAGGCGGCCCAACGTCCTGCTCATCACGCTCGACCAGTTCCGGGCCGACTGCCTGTCGTGCGCTGGTCACCCGGTGGTGCGCACCCCCAACCTCGACCGCCTCGCCGCTGATGGCGTGCGATTCGCCAACCACTTCTCGCAGGCGGCGCCGTGCAGCCCGGGCCGCGCCGCGCTCTACACCGGCACCTATCAGATGAACAACCGGGTCGTGAGCAACGGCACGCCGTTGGACAGCCGGTTCGACAACCTGGCACTGACCGCTCGCCGGGCGGGCTATGCACCGGCGCTCTTCGGCTACACCGATCAGGGCATCGACCCCCGCCTCGCCACCGGGCCCGACGACCCCCGCCTGAACACCTATGAGGGTGTCCTCCCGGGTTTCGACCCGATCCTGCACCTGCCCACCGAACTGCGGCCCTGGTTGGGCTGGCTGCGCGAGCTGGGCTACGACCTCCCCGACGACCCGGACGCGGCGCTGGCCACCGAGCCCGAGCGCCCAGCCGAGCACGGCGTGTCTGCATTCCTCACCGACCACCTCATCACGTGGATCGAACAGCAGGCGGCGACGGGCGAGCCCTGGTTCGCCCACGCCTCGTTCCTGCGCCCTCACCCGCCGTACGCGGCGGCGGGGGACTGGTCCAAGGCGTATGACCCTGCCGAGGTCTCCTTGCCGGTACCTCCGGCGGACGACCGCCACCCCCTGCACGACCACATGCTCGAGCACCCCTTCCTGATCGCCCCTGACGGCGAGGCGTCGATACGCGCCCTGCGAGCGCAGTACTACGGGATGATCAGCGATGTCGATCATCAGATGGGTCGGCTCCGAGCGGCCCTCGAGCGCCTGGGGCAGTGGGACGACACCGTCGTGGTGGTGGTGGCCGATCACGGCGAGCAACTCGGTGACCAGGGCCTGATCGAGAAGGCCGGCTTCTTCGAGGCCAGCTACCGAGTGATCGCGCTGTGGCGTGACCCGAGACGAACCGGTGCCCACGGCACGGTGGTCGAACGCTTCACCGAGAACGTCGACGTCTTCCCCACGCTCTGCGATGCGATCGGTGTCGACGTACCCGCCCAGTGCGACGGCGTGCCCTTGACGCCTTTCCTCGATGGGGACGAGCCCCCCTGGTGGCGCAACGCGGCCTTCTACGAATGGGACTGGCGAGACGTCGTGTTGGCCTTCCGGCAGTTCCCGTGGCCCTGGGATCGGCGCCCGGAGACCTTCCACCTCGCCGTGCGCCGCAGCGCGGATCGGGCCTACGTCCATTTCGGGGACGGAGGCTGGCGCTGCTTCGACCTGGCCGCCGATCCCAGCTGGCGCACGGAGATCCACGATCCAGCGGTCGTCCTGGGCGAAGCTCAGGCCATGCTCGAGTGGCGCATGAACCACCTCGACCGCACGATGACCGGTCTCCTGCTCCAGGACGGCGGCATCGGCCGGTTCCCGCCGGAGCACCCGGCCATGCGGCCACGTGACCCCCTCGCGACCTGGGTCACGGCCGAGGCCGACCTGCCTGCGACGGGGACCGTGGATGGAGACTGAGACCCTCGGTGCCGCCATGGCGGCGCTGCGGGCAGGCACGACGACCTCGGTCGAGCTCGTGGAGCGGTCGCTGACCAGGGCCGCGGCCCGCGCGGAGCTCAACGCCATCGCCCACCTCGACGCCGACGGCGCTCGGGCGCTCGCCGAGGAGCGCGATCGTCAGCTGGCGTCAGGTGAGATCGTGGGGCCGCTGCACGGACTGCCCGTCACCGTGAAGGACCTGTTCGTGGTCGATGGCTTCACCATGCGGGCCGGGACGCGGGCCCCGCTCCCGGATCTCGGCCCTCAGGGCACGGCCGTCACCCGCCTGCGCGACGCAGGTGCCATCGTGCTCGCCACCGTCAACCTCCACGAGGTGGCCTATGGCATCACCGGTGAGAACCCGTGGACCGGCGACGTCACCAACCCCGTGGACCCGGATCGCCAGGCCGGGGGGTCGAGCAGCGGCTCGGCGGCGGCGGTGGCGGCAGGCATCGGTCTCGCTTCCCTCGGCACGGACACCGGCGGGTCGCTCCGGGTGCCGGCCAGCCATTGCGGGGTGGTCGGCTTCAAACCGACGACGGGGCGCGTGCCCCTCGACGGGACGTTGCCTCTCAGCGCGACGTGCGATCACGCCGGGCCCTTGGTGAGGTCGGTGGACGACGCCGCCCTGATGGCCGCGGTGCTCACCGGCAGGTCGCCGGCGCCGCTCCTGCCCCGGATGCCGTCGCGCTTCGCCGTGCCGCTCACCTTCCTGCGGGGCCGACTGTCCCGCCCGTTGCGTCACGCCTTCGAGGGGTGGCTCGACGTCGCCCGGCGCTCGGGCGTCGACGTGGTCGATCTCGAGCTCCCCGGGGTTGACCGAGCACTCGACGTCTTCCGCGCGATCCAGGGGCCCGAGGCGTCGCGGACGCACGCCGCCGCCCTTGCCGAGTCGCCGGCGGGCTTCTCACCCGTCGTCCGCGCGCAACTCGAAGCCGGGGCCAACATCACGGTCGCCGCTGAATCCGAGGCTCGAGAAGCCCGTGCCACGCTGGCCGACACCCTGGATGCCGCCATCGGACGCGTCGACGCGTTGGTCCTGCCGGCGACGCCCGTGCCCGCACCTCGGCGCGGGAGCGAGGACGTGGAGTTGGAGTCGGGCACGGCGCCACTGCGCGCGAGCCTCCTCGCGCTGACGGTGCCGTTCTCGCTCACGGGCCTGCCGGTGCTCTGCGTGCCGTTCGCCCGAGTCGACGGTCTACCCGTCGGGGTGCAGATCGTCGGACCGCGCGGAAGTGACGATCAGGTCCTTGCGGTGGGTGCCTGGCTGTCGTCCGGTCGGCGCTGAGCGATCAAACCTCGTCAAGCCAGACCGGGGCGCGGTCGAGCAGGTACTGGCTGACCGCGAGGCACCGGTCGAGCACCTCGCAGAGGAGTTCCTGGCCGAGGAACACCTTTGCCAGCGAGACCTCGATGCGGGCCACGATGGCGAGGCTGCGTTCGGGAGCGTCGGTGACCGCGGCGAAAGAGTCGATGGCCGACACCTCCAGGGGGAGGTCGGGGCCGCCCACGCCAGCGAGCTCGGTGGCCAGCACGAGCAGGTCCGGGCCCTGGGGCAGGGGTGGGAGGGCCCACGTGAAGAGCATCGGGAACTGGAACTCGTCGGGCGGCTCTTCGGTCTCGGGCAGCTCGAGCACCTTGTCCTCGAACGACAACAGCACCCGCGGGTCGACCTCGAGGGAGAGGTGAAGGTCCAACGGGCCACCGCATGCCTCCTCCGGGTGCAGATCGACCTCCCAGGCCTGGCGCAGCGAGTAGGACTCGACGAAGTGGCGCTCGTCGTGGACGTGGAAGCCATGGTCCACGGCGTGATCCTTCAGGTCTGCGATGAAACCGGCGACGTCGATGGCGGCCAC
>OBLX010000153.1_pt1 | contig 11039 bp, 12 predicted proteins | sample 1519811 | NCBI WGS metagenome assembly OBLX01 (sample SAMEA3991476, study PRJEB22521) | metagenome | biome: anthropogenic terrestrial biome; feature: sewage plant; material: surface water | place: Sweden | collected 2012-09-26
CGAGATCACTGTGTGACTGGAGTTCAGACGTGTGCTCTTCCGATCTGGCACCTGGCTGGCAACAAGTGCTTGGGTTGGCAGCGTGGCGTTTACCGCTGTGCATGCGGCCAAAGTCAGTGATTTGCCCGGAGGGCCAGCGGTCAACCAGCTCAATTTGCACCGGCCGGTGACCCAAATTGCCGAAGAGCAAGCCTGGTTGCACTGGATGATGCTCATTTTGTGCACGGTCATCTTTGTGGGCGTGTTTGCGGTGATGTTTTATTCCATCTGGAAGCATCGCAAGTCGGTCGGCCACAAAGCAGCCAATTTCCATGAATCGGTCACGGTGGAGATCATCTGGACGGTGCTGCCTTTCCTGATCGTGATCGGCATGGCCTTGCCAGCCACCAAAGTGGTGGTGATGATGAAAGACACCACCAACGCCGACCTCACCATCAAGGCCACCGGCATGCAGTGGAAATGGGGTTACGACTACCTCAAGGGCGAGGGCGAGGGCATTGCCTTCATCTCGTCACTGGACGCGGCGCAGCGTGCCATGTCTGATGAGGGTGGGCCCAAGGCAGACCAAAGTGTGAACGACTACCTGCTCAAAGTGGACAACCCGCTGGTGGTGCCGGTGGGCAAGAAAATCCGCATCATTACCACCGCCACTGACGTGATTCATGCCTGGATGGTGCCCTCGTTTGGCGTCAAACAGGATGCAATTCCCGGCTTTGTGCGTGACACATGGTTTACCGCCCGGGAAACGGGAGACTTTTACGGCCAGTGTGCCGAGCTGTGCGGCAAAGAGCACGCCTACATGCCGATCCACGTGAAGGTACTCGCGGCCAAGGATTACTCGGCCTGGGTGGCGGAGGAGAATAAAAAAATGGCCGCCAAGCTGGATGACCCCAGCAAAGTCTGGACCCTGGAGGACAGTCTCAAGCGCGGTGAAAAGGTGTACGCCACCCACTGCGTGGCCTGCCACCAGGCCAATGGCAAAGGCGCTGGTGCCATCAAAGCGGTGGATGGCTCCGCCGTGGTGCTCCATGCCGACAAGGGCAAACAAATTGCCGTTCTGCTCAATGGTCAAAACAACGCGGCCATGCCTTCATGGAAGCAGCTCAGTGATACAGACATTTCGGCTGTGATCACCTACACCAAGAACAACTGGTCCAACAAGACGGGTCAACTGGTTCAGCCAGCTGAAGTCGCCGCTGCTCGCCACTGAGCGGCTGTACCCCGATTAAAAGTATTCAGAAAGTCATCACCATGAGTGCCGTTCTAGACCACCACGCCCACCACGATCATGCTCACGATGATCATCACGACCACGCCCCCACCGGCTGGCGTCGCTGGGTGTATGCCACCAACCACAAAGACATCGGTACTTTGTACCTGCTGTTCGCCTTCACCATGCTGATGCTGGGCGGTGTGCTTGCCTTGCTCATTCGCGCAGAACTGTTTCAGCCAGGCTTGCAGTTGATGAACCCCGAGTTCTTCAACCAACTCACCACCATGCATGGCGTCATCATGGTGTTCGGGGCCATCATGCCGGCCTTTGTCGGCTTTGCGAACTGGATGATTCCGCTGCAAATTGGCGCGGCTGACATGGCCTTCGCCCGCATGAACAACTTCAGTTTCTGGCTGTTGGTGCCCGCTGGTTTGATGGTGGCAGGCTCATTCTTCATGCCCGGTGGTGCGCCCGCTGCAGGTTGGACCTTTTACGCGCCGCTGACCCTGCAAATGGGCCCCAGCATGGACGCCGGTATTTTTGCGCTGCACATCATGGGTGCCAGCTCCATCATGGGTTCGATCAACATCATCGTGACCATTTTGAACATGCGCGCCCCCGGCATGACGCTGATGAAAATGCCCATGTTCTGCTGGACCTGGCTGATCACCGCTTACCTCCTGATTGCCGTCATGCCCGTGCTGGCCGGTGCCATCACCATGACGCTGACCGACCGCCACTTTGGCACCAGCTTTTTCAACCCGGCCGGTGGTGGTGACCCGGTGATGTTTCAGCACATTTTCTGGTTCTTCGGTCATCCCGAGGTGTACATCATGATCTTGCCGGCCTTCGGCATCATCAGCCAGGTGGTTCCGGCGTTTGCGCGCAAGAAGCTGTTTGGCTATGCCTCCATGGTGTACGCTACCTCGTCGATTGCCATTTTGAGCTTCATTGTGTGGGCGCACCACATGTTCACCACCGGCATGCCGGTCACGGGCCAGCTCTTTTTCATGTACGCCACCATGCTGATCGCGGTGCCGACTGCCGTGAAAATTTTCAACTGGATCGCCACCATGTGGCAAGGCTCCATGACCTTTGAAACCCCCATGCTGTTTGCCGTGGGCTTTATCTTTGTCTTCACCATCGGTGGTTTCACCGGCCTGATTCCGGCCATGGCACCGATTGACATTCAGTTGCAGGACACTTACTACATCGTGGCGCACTTCCACTACGTGCTGGTAGCCGGTTCCCTGTTTGCCATGTTCTCGGGTTTTTATTACTGGGCACCCAAGTGGACCGGCGTGATGTACTCCGAGACCCGTGGCCGGATTCACTTCTGGTGGTCCATCATTGCCTTTAACGTGACCTTCTTCCCGATGCACTTTTTGGGCTTGGCCGGCATGCCGCGCCGTTATGCAGACTACCCGATGCAGTTTGCCGATTTCAACATGGTCGCCTCCATGGGCTCCCTGTTCTTCGGCTTGGCACAGGTTTATTTCTTCTTCTTCATCGTGCTGCCCGCCATGCAGGGCAATGGCGAGAAAGCGCCCCAGCGCCCCTGGAATGATGCCGATGGTGCCGGTGCTGAAGGCCTGGAGTGGGAAGTTCCCTCGCCCGCGCCTTTCCACACCTTTGCCACCCAGCCCAAGCTCGATGCAACGGCCACCAAGATCATTGGCTAACTTTTTCTCGTCAAGGGGACACACCATGAATGCTGAACAAAAGAAGGCCAATCTGAAGACGGGCCTCATCCTCACCTCTGTGGCCTTGGTGTTTTTTGTCGGGTTTGTGGTCAAGATGGCCGTGCTGGGTAAATAAGTGATGAACCTGCGACGCGAAAACGTCAAGATGGTGGGCAAGCTGGCCGTGGTGGCGGCGGGCATGTTCGCCTTTGGTTATGCGCTGGTGCCCATTTACAAAGCCATTTGCGAGATGACCGGCATCAACGTGCTGGCCTTGGGTGAGCGCAACCTGTCCGGCGCGCCAACCAGCTTGCCGGCCAACACGCAGGTGGACACTTCGCGCAGCATCACGGTCGAGTTTGACGCCAATTCACGCGGCCCCTGGCAGTTCAAGCCCGCGCAGCGTTCGCTGCAGGTGCATCCCGGTGAGCTGACCACGGTGGTGTACGAGTTTCAAAACGTGCAAAACCGGCGCATGTCCGCGCAGGCCATTCCCAGTTATGCGCCCCAGCAGGCCAGCAAACATTTCAACAAGCTGGAGTGCTTTTGCTTCCAGCAGTACACCCTGGAGCCCGGTGAAAAAAAATCGTGGCCGGTGGCGTTTGTGATTGATCCCAAGCTGTCCCGTGATGTGAAAACCATCACCTTGTCGTACACCTTTTTTGAGGTGGGCAGCAAAACACCCCCCGCACCAGTGGCCGATGCCAGCGGTCGTGTAGCCACAGGAGTGGGCGCGTGAGTCAACCCGAAAAAACCAATGCGCTTTCTCCCGGTGGATCGACATGGCACAGCATCCGCATGGTGGCGTGGTCATTTTTGGGCATACGAAAAAACAGCGCCTACCAGGAAGACATGGCCAAGGTCAACCCCTTGCATATCATCGCGGTGGCGATTGGCGGGGCGGTGGTTTTTGTCATCGGCCTGATCGTGCTGGTGAATTGGGTGGTTGCCAAATAGGCCTGGGGGCTTGGTTGCCGCCTCTTTGAAATTGATTGAAAAATACAGAAAAGCAGGAGTCGAAATGAGTTCAACAACACACGCAGCAGCACCGCAGTATTTTGTGCCCGGCCCGTCCCGCCACCCGGCCTTGGCAGCTTTCGGCGTGCTGTGCCTGTTTTTGGGTGCCGGGCAGTGGATCAATGGCTCCAACTGGGGCATGTATTTGTGCGCGTTTGGCCTGGTCTGGTTTTTGGGCGTGCTGTTTCAGTGGTTCATGGATTCGGTGCTTGAAAGTGAAAGCGGTCAGTATGGTTACAAAATCGACCTGTCTTACCGCTGGAGCATGAGCTGGTTCATCTTCTCGGAGGTGATGTTTTTCGGTGCCTTCTTCACCGCCCTGTGGTGGGCGCGGGCGCACTCGGTACCAGCTTTGGGCAGCCTGGACAACGCCTTGCTGTGGCCCGATTTCAAGGCGGTTTGGCCCAGCATCGCCGCAGTGGGTGCCACTGCCGCGCCTTCGGGCATTGTGGAACCGTTCACCGCCATGGGGCCCTTTTGGCTGCCCACCATCAACACCGCCTTGCTGCTGAGTTCCGGCGTGACCCTGACCATTGCGCACCATGCACTGGTGGCAGGCAACCGCAGCAAGACGATTGCCTTTATGTGGATGACCGTGCTGCTGGGCATTGTGTTCCTGACGGTGCAGGGTTACGAGTACTACCATGCCTACCATGAGCTCAACCTCAAGCTGAGCTCAGGCGTGTATGGCTCCACCTTCTTCATGCTGACCGGTTTTCACGGATTTCACGTGTTTGTGGGCATGCTGATGCTGCTTTTCATCACCCTGCGCCTGCAAAAAGGCCACTTCACCGCCGAGCGCCATTTTGGCTTTGAAGGCGCTGCCTGGTACTGGCACTTTGTGGATGTGGTGTGGCTCGGGCTGTACGTGTTGGTTTATTGGATGTAGAACCATTCGAGCAAATTTCCTGGTGGGTCATGGAACGGCGTCGGTAGCAATACCGACGCCGTTTTGTTTGAAGTCTCTGCATCCCTTAATGCCTGAGCGGGCATGGTATTGAATGACTACGTTCAAGCGAAAATAGCATGCGTTGTTAATTCATTGGATAAGGAGCTCATGGTGAAGATTAGAAAAAATGGCAAATGCTGGGGTGCGTCTGTTGTGGCCTGGGTCGTGCTGGCGGGGCCTGCTGTCGCGGGAGGTTTGACGCTGGTGCCCGGTGCGGTGGTGTATGACGCAGACGGCTTTGTCAGAATTTCCGGAGAAATTCACAACAACACCGGCAAAACGGTATGCAGCCCGCAGGTGGATGTGTTTCTGAAAGACGCAGCCGGCAAGCCCATTACAGTGACATCCGTGCTGACCGAGACCAAAAAAGGCTTGCATCAGGAACCCACCGATGGCGTCCTGTCCACCCGGCACTGGGTGCCGGCTGGCGAGGTAGCGGTGTTTACCTACCTGCGTGAGGTGACAAAACTCGGTGGTGCCAAACCATCCAAGCATGAGCTTAAATTGTCGGCCGGCGCGTGTGAGGGGGCTTTGCCCAAAATCTCGGTGGAGGGGTTCAAGGACAAGGTCGATTCCGTCGGCTCCCATGAAGTGTCTGGCAAGCTGCACAATACAGGCACCGTGCCCTGCCGTTCGCCCAAAATTGTGCTGGGCTACTACGGGGCCGACGGCACGCTGATCGAGACCAACTACATCGAGCCAGACGCGTATTTCCAAAAGCAATTGGGCCCGGGCAAAAGCGTCAATTTTTCGCAGGGTTCGCTGGCTGCGCCGGACTGGCGCAAGCCGGTTCCTTTCACCTTCAAGTACTGGGGCGACTGCGCCTCGCACGAATCCTGAAGCCGCGTGCCCAATCATCACCTCAAACCCGCAGTGCTCGCTACGGGCCTGCTTGTTTCTACTTTTGCCGCAGCCTTGACACCCTTAACCCCCCATTTAACGCCCCAGTCGCAGCAGGAACTGATGACCGGGCTGACCGAACTGCACTTTCCTGCGGTGGGACATAACAGCGTCTTGATTGCACTAACTCAGGCTTTGGGCTTGAAGGCGGAGTCCAAAACATATGCTTACCACGAACCGTATGCGCACCTTCCCCGTGTGCAGGTGCGCGTAACGCCGGATGCAGCCGGCTGTGCCCTTGTTGCTTTACACGCCACCTACCAGCAACCCCGGCCGGGCGGCGTGCAATTGAAGGGCTTGTATTGTTTAGCGGGTATGGGCAAGTGGCAGGCCAAGGAACAGGTGCTCACGCCCGAGCCGTGAATTCGCCGGGCGGGGGTGGTGCTGTCGTTGGGCCAGGATGTTGGGCCGGGGCGAGGGCGTTCGGTATATTTCACGTGAAAGAAATGGCTGTTATTTGCTATTAAAACAATAGCTGCTTGCGCACAGCCAGATTGCGCAAGCAGCCAATTTGGCTCTATAGTCAAGTCCTGATGCCGACACGCTGTCGCTGCACAAAATCCAACGACCGGCGGACCAGCGCAGCGTCTGCGCCATAGCGTTGCAAGACGCCTGCAAGCGAGCGGTCCACGGTGTCTTCTATTTCCCGAATCACGGTATCTGCCTGCCCAGGCCCCAGGCCAAACTGCGGCGCAGCCGCGCGCGCCAGCGCCAGGCTCGATGCCATTTCGCCGGGCAGCAGGGCCAGCGATTGGTAGCCCGAGTTGCCGCTCAGTTGCATGACCAGGTCGAACGCGGGTGCCAAACGATAGCCAAGGGTGCCATTGGCGTCGTACAGCAGCAAAACGCCGTGGTTTTTGACGTGGTCGTCGGTGTTACCCACCACCAGGTTAAAGACCATGCGGCGGTAAAGCTCCAGCACGTCGGTGCGGGGTTCGCTGGACAGGCGACGCAGGGTTTGCGCCAATTCCACATAGCTGCCTGCGGCGTTGTCCTCATACGCCACGTTGAGCAGGGCCGATGCCGACAGGTAGTGCCTGCGTTGCTCGTGGGCAATGGTGCCGCTGCGGTCAAAACGCTGTAACACCAGCGCGTCGCCGCTGGGCACGGGGTGCAAAAAAAACGGCGGCACGGTTATGCCGCATTCCCGCGCCAACGCCAGGGTACAGGCTTCCAAAATAGACACGTTGTGCTCGTCCCCACGGGCGGCAAACTTGGCGATGTGTCGCCGCTCTTGGTGAATAAAGGTGGCTTTGGGGCGCGCGCCGCCGAGCGAGCCACCTTGCAGCAAGCGCTTGAGTTTGGCATCAGGCTCCTCGCCCAGCTCCAGTTGCCGGGCGGCGTGGGCCAGGTCTTCCAGCGCGAACAGCTCAGGTGCGGGTTCGTTGCTGTGAATGGGCAGGGTGGCGCTGAACACCATGGCCCCCACCCGGTCGGCGTTGGTCAGCAGCAGGGCTTGCACGTCCGACAGGGGGCCGCCGTGTTGTGCTTGCAGCACCTTGCGCCCCCAACTGTCGGGCAGTGCATCCCGCATGGTCAAGGGCAGGGCTCCGCCATCGCGCAGGCGGCGCTCGGGCAGTGCGACAAGCGTTTCTTGCAAGGGTAAATGAAGGGGGTTGAGTGCCTGGGCATCGGGGCGACGCAGGTACTGGCTGCCATAGGCAAATTCACCGGAGGCGACGGTGCCGCGCTGCGCGATTTTTAGCAGGCCGACCGGTACGACGGCGTGCGCCGACTGCTGCCCTGTGCAGTGGGCCAGGCCAACATACAGACTGGTTTCAGAAGTCGCGTTCATGGGCGGCAATTGTTCCGGGTGGGCTGGCCTTCGCGCGACGGCGCACACGGCGACCGGCGGTGAGTGTGGCGGCAAATCCGGCTGCCAACGGGGCGGCGTTGTTCAAAGTATCCAACTGGCCCAATAACCACAGCGCATGGGCCAGTACCCCCACACTGGTGCCGGGCTTGCCGCTTTCCAGCGCCCTGCAGGTGGTGGGTGAACAAAACAGGCGCTGCGCCATGTCGTCCAGCGTCCACCGCTGTTGCAGGCGGTGGGCACGCAAGCGCTGGCCCAGTTGCACCAAGGCTTCTTGTGCAGCAGGGGGCAGGCTTTGCAGGGTGATGGAGTTTTTAGGCATCAATAAATCAACTATTAAGCTCAATAATAGTTAGTTTATTGGTGTTTTGTAAACGAATTTCAAAAGTCATGTGGGGCTTAAATCTGCACCCTTGTCCCCAGCTCGATCACGCAGTTGTTGGGCAGTCTAAAGAAGCCGGCCACGCTGCCTGCGTTGCGTTGCATCAGGGCGAACAGCTGCTCACGCCAGCGCACCATGCCCGCGCCACGGGTGGGCACAATGGTTTCGCGGCTGAGGAAGTACGAGGTCTCAAACAGGTTGATCGGCAGGCCCTTTGCCCTGCACAGCTCCAGCGCCTTGGGGATGTCGGGTGTATTTTTGAAGCCGTAGTTAACCTGCACCCGCCAAAAGCCCGGCGCCAGGGTTTGCAGCTCCACCCGTTCGTCAAAGGCGATCCAGGGAACCTCGTGGAACACCACGGTCAGGATCACGTTGCGCTCATGCAGCACCTGGTTGTGCTTGAGGTTGTGCATGAGGGCCTGCGGCACGGTGTCCGGGTTGGCCACCGGGTAGACGGCGGTGCGCGGCACGCGGTGGATGCGGTCGAGCGTCAGCGCGGTAATGAAGGGCAGCAGTGCGGGGTCGTCATGGCGGATGCTCTCAATCAGCAGCTCGCGGCCCCGGCGCCAGGTGCTCATGACCGCAAAAATGCCCACACCCATCACCAGCGGGAACCAGCCGCCCTGCAGGAACTTGACGGCGCACGATGCCACCAGCAAGGCGTCCAGCGCCAGGAAGGCACCGGTGGCACCCAGCGCCACCGGCAGCGGGTAGTTCCAGACATGGCGCACCACAAAGAAGGTCAGCACCGTGGTGATGAGCATGGTCACCGTCACAGCAATGCCGTAGGCCGAGGCCAGGGCCGACGAGCTGCCAAACCCGAACACCGCCAGCAGCACGGCGCCCAGCAGCAGCCAGTTCACCTCGGGGATGTAGATCTGACCGGCCTCTTTGGCCGATGTGTAGAGCACCTGCATGCGCGGCAACAGCCCCAGTTGCACCGCCTGCTTGCTCATGGAGTAGGCGCCGGAGATGACGGCCTGCGAGGCGATCACGGTGGCCAGTGTGGCCAGCACCACGGCCGGAATCAGCCATGCGGACGGAAACATGCGGTAGAACGGGTTTTCCAGTGCCGTGGGGTCACGCATCAGCAACGCGCCCTGGCCCATGTAGTGCAGGGCCAGCGCGGGCAGCACCAGCCCCATCCAGGCGAACTGGATGGGGCGCTTGCCAAAGTGGCCCATGTCGGCGTACAGCGCCTCGGCCCCGGTGAAGGCCAGCACAATGGCGCCCATGGCGATAAACAGGTGCCAGCCCCGGTCGTGCAAAAAAGCCAGCGCGTGCAGCGGGTTGAGTGCGGCCAGGATGGCCGGTGTCCGGGCAATTTCCACAAGGCCGGTGCAGGCCAGCACGCCAAACCACAGCACGATGACCGGGCCGAACAGCTTGCCCACCACGCCGGTACCAAAACGCTGCACGGCAAACAGGCCCACCAGCACAGCGGCGCAGATGGGCAGGATGTAGGGCTTGAAGGCGGGGGTGGCCACCTCCAGCCCCTCAACGGCGGAGAGCACCGAAATGGCCGGTGTGATCACGCTGTCGCCATAAAACAGGGCCGCACCAAACACCCCCACCAGCAGCAAAACCAGCTTGCGCCGGGGTGAATGCTGGCCCGCGTTGGCCGCCAGTGCCGTCAGCGCCATGATGCCGCCTTCGCCCCGGTTGTCGGCGCGCAGGATCAGCAGCACGTATTTCAGCGTGACCACCAGCATCAGCCCCCAGAAGATGACGGACACCGCACCCATCAGGTGGGTGGCGTCCAGCGGGATGCCGATGGCGGGGTTGAACACCTCTTTCATGGTGTAGAGCGGGCTGGTGCCAATGTCGCCATACACCACGCCTAATGCGCCCAGTGTGAGCGCCGCCGTGCTTTCCCGTTGTGTCGTAGTGGTTGCCATAAAGTGTGCCGTGTTGATGAACAGGGCCCAACTTTGCAGCCAGCGGCATCAGGATCGCATATGGGATGCAGGGCGCAGCAGGGCAGGGCCAAACTACACCACGGCCAGGCGGTAGCCGACGCCGGTTTCGGTCAGCAGGTGGCGCGGTTCGGCCGGGTCGCGCTCAATCTTGGCGCGCAGCTGGGCCATGTACAGGCGCAGGTAGTGGGTGTGCTCGGTGTACTCCGGCCCCCAAACGTCGGCCAGCAGCTGGCGGTGGGTTACCACCCGGCCCGCACTGCGCACCAGGCGGGCCAGTAGCTTGTACTCGGTGGGCGTCAAATGCAGGGTTTCACCCGCGCGCTGCACCCGGCGCGTGTCGAGATCGACACGCAGGTCGTCCAACTCGTGTTGTGTGACTGCAGCCAGCAGGGCCGTGCCACGGTGGCGCAGGGCTACACGCATGCGCGCCAGCAGTTCGCCCACGCTGAAGGGCTTGACCAGGTAGTCGTCGGCACCGGCGTCCAGGGCCTGAATTTTCTGCGCCTCCTGGTGGCGGGCCGAGAGGATGAGGATGGGCAGGGCCTGGCTTTGGCGGATTTGGCGCACCAGTTCCAGCCCGTCCCCATCGGGCAGGCCCAGGTCCAGCAGCACCACGTCGGGCGGGGCATGGCGCAGCAAGGCGCTGGCTTCACGCAGGGAGACGGCGGTCTGCACCGTGAAACCCTCCACCGCCAGGGACGATTGCATCAACGCGCGGATTTCGCGGTCGTCTTCCACCACCAGCACACGCAGGGTCATGGCAATTCTCCCGCGGGCTGCGGCGCGGCAATCGGCAAGCGCAAGGTGAAGCGGTTGCCACCGCCGCTGCGCGCGTGCACCAGCATGTCGCCGCCATGCGCCTGGGCGATGGCGCGGCACAGGGCCAGGCCCAAACCCGCGCCGCGCTGGCCCGACCGGTCGTTGCGGGCGTAGGGCTGGAAGATGCTGGCGTAGCGCTCGGGCGGGATGGGGGTGCCACGGTCTTTTACCGCCACCTCCATCGCGGCATCCCGGTGCTGCACCACCAGGTCAATCGCGCCGCAGCTGTATTTCAGGGCATTGTCCAGCAGATTGCCCAGCAGCTGGGCCAGCAGCACCGCGTCGGCCTGAATCAGGGGCAAGATCGGAAGAGCACACGTCTGAACTCCAGTCACACAGTGATCT
>OBLX010000154.1_pt1 | contig 11020 bp, 11 predicted proteins | sample 1519811 | NCBI WGS metagenome assembly OBLX01 (sample SAMEA3991476, study PRJEB22521) | metagenome | biome: anthropogenic terrestrial biome; feature: sewage plant; material: surface water | place: Sweden | collected 2012-09-26
CGCGACAATTGTTTTTTAAACCCCGTCAACACTGACTCGCGATGGTCCTCCCGCGCCATGTCGATGAAATCCACAATGATGATGCCCCCCAGATTGCGCAACCGAAGCTGGCGCGCAATGGCCTGCGCGGCCTCCAGATTAGTCTTGAAAATCGTGTCGTCAAAATTACGGGCCCCCACAAAGCCGCCGGTATTGACATCGACCGTGGTCAACGCCTCCGTTTGATCCACGATCAGATAACCACCAGATTTCAAATCAACACGGCGAGCCAGTGCCTTGGCAATTTCCTCATCAATCGCATAAAGGTCAAAAATGGGGCGCTCACCCTTGTAGTGCTGCAATTTGGCCGAAGCAGCTGGCATGAACTCAAGCCCAAAGGCCTTGAGTGCCTCAAACTGCTCGCGTGAATCAACCTTGATGGTTTGCGTGCTCTCACCCACCAGATCGCGCAGCACCCTTTGCAACAAATTCAAATCCTGATGCAGGATGGACATGGGAGGCAGGCGTAGCGACGCCTCCTTGATACGTTTCCAGGTTTTGCGCAAGTAGCTGATGTCTTCTGACAGCTCCTGGTCGCTTGCGTCCTCCGCATTGGTGCGCAAAATAAAGCCGCCACCTTGTGCACCAGTCAGTTGCTGCAGGCGTGCGCGCAATTCATCGCGCAGGCCTTGCGGAATTTTTTGTGACACGCCCACATGGTCATCTTGCGGTAAAAAAACCAGCATGCGCCCGGCAACGCTGATCTGCGTGGACAGCCTTGCCCCTTTGGTACCGATCGGGTCTTTGATGACCTGCACCATCAGCGCCTGCCCTTCAAACACCTGTTTTTCAATCGGCATCAAAGGCTGCGAATGACGGGCCACACTGGGCGGTTCTCCATCTGGCTGGCGTTGCCATACATCGGCCACATGCAGAAAAGCCGCACGCTCAAGACCGATGTCAATGAACGCGGATTGCATGCCCGGCAGCACCCGGGCCACCTTGCCCAAGTAAATATTGCCCACCAGACCGCGCTCCAGCGTGCGTTCGACGTGCAGCTCCTGCAGCGAACCATTTTCAACCAGCGCAACCCGGGTTTCCTGCGGAGACCAGTTGATCAAAATGTCTTCTTGCATGACGGGTGATAGGCCAAAAGCCCCCTCAAGTTCTTAGATTTCGAAATCGAAACACCGAAGCAACTGTGCGGTCTCAAACATGGGCAAACCCATGATGCCGGAATAGCTGCCGGACATGTGCGAAATAAACGCCGCTGCCCTGCCCTGCACAGCGTAAGCACCGGCTTTGCCCAACGGCTCCTGCGTGTCCACGTAGCTTCTGATGCGTTGCGGACTCAGGCTGGCAAAAGTCACGCGAGATTCAGACAGTGCCTGCTCACGCCGATGCACAGTTCCCAAGGCCACCGCCGTCAGGACACGATGCGTCCTGCCAGACAACTCGGCCAACATGCGCGCCGCGTCCGAAACATCGGCTGGCTTGCCATAAATCGTGCGCCCCAGTGCCACGGTAGTGTCTGAACATAAAACCGGTGCAAGCGGCAAGCCGCGGCGCTGCAAGCGGACCGTGGCGGCATCAAGTTTGAGCTGCGTGACGCGCTTGACATAGGCAGCAGGTGCTTCATTGGGCAGCACGGCTTCCAGCGCTTCGGCATCTTCGTCGGCATCGGGCAGCAGCAACTCATGGCGCACACCAAGCTGCTCCAGCAACTGGCGACGACGCGGACTTTGGGACGCAAGATAGATGAAGCCGACGCCGCCGGGCCGCTCCAAAACGGCAGCAGCCGCCTCGGGGGGCAGCGCAGCATGCGCAGCGACAAGCTTGGGGAACTTTTTATTCACGGTGGTAAGGATGATTGGCATTGATCGACCAAGCCCGGTAAAGCTGCTCAATCAGCAGCACTCTTACAAAAGCATGGGGTAGCGTCAAGTCCGACAAGCGAATGCGTTCATGGGCTGCTTGCCTGAAGGCCGGGTCCAGGCCATCGGGGCCGCCAATGACCAGCGCCACATCGTCGCCTTCCAGTTGCCAGTTCGTCAACTTTTGCGCCAGTGCCACCGTACTCAAGGACGTGCCCCGCTCATCCAGGGCCACGACGCGACAGCCTTTGGGCAGTGCGGCTTCAATACGGGAACGTTCCGCCGCATACAGGGATTCCAGCGACTTGGAGGCACGTGGCTCAGTCTTGACCGCCTTCAGCTCAATCTTGAGCTCGTGGGGGAATCGCTTGGCATAGTCATCCCAAGCGGTTTGCGCCCAATCCGGCACACGCTGGCCGACCGCCACGATCAGCAACTTCACAAGTCACCCCATCAGGCTTTACGTGCTGGCGTCTTTTTGGCGGTTGCTTTTTTGGCTGGCGCTTTTTTGGCAGCCACTTTCTTGGACGCAGGTTTGGCGGTTTCTTGGACAACAACTTTTTTAACCGGCACTTTCGCAGCGGCGGTTTTGGTCGCGGTTTTCTTCGCAGCCGCCTTTTTGGCCGGTGTTTTCACGCTGGCAGACTTGGCTGCAGCATCCTTTTTGATCTGTGCCTTGGAGGGGAAAGCTTCCGCCACCCCTTTCTTGGCAGCATTGGAGCGCTTGAGGCTACCTTCCGATTTGGCGGTTTCTTTCGCGGCTTTCACTGGCTTGGCGGCCTCGGCGACTGCTGGTTTGGCAGCCCCCAATTTGAGACGCACCGGCTTTTCGCCCCACAGTTCTTCAAGCTTGTAATACTGGCGAAAGTTGGGCTGCATGATGTGTACCACGGCTTGACCACAATCGACGATGATCCACTCGCCATTGGCCTCGCCCTCCATCCGCGGTTTGGGAAAACCAGCATCCTTGACCGCATCGCGCACGCTGCTCGCCAGTGCTTTGGTCTGACGGTTGGACGTGCCAGAGGCCATGACAACCCGCTCAAACAGGGACGAAAGATGCTCTGTATCAAATACCTGAACGTCCTGGGCTTTGACATCCTCCAATCCATCGACGATCGCTCGCTGAAGTTTTTGAATGTCTTTTTTGGCGGGAGTGGTAGTAGTCATCAAGTAGTCTGGTAAAGGTGGTGGTCGTCAATATAACGCGCAACGGGTTCAAAAACCAGAGCGGCAATGCTTTGATGCACTGCAATCCGGGTTCGAATATCGGTGGCACTGATCGGCATGGCGGGCATTGGCAGCCGCCTGAAATGCGATTCAAGTGACTTGGGTGTCATAAATCGGGGGGTGGCCCCCATCAAATCTGCACGCTCAGCTACGCAAATTGTAGCAAGCTGCAAAACCTGCTGCCATTCGTGCCAACCTTGCAGTGCCTGAGCCTGATCTTCCCCAATGACAAGAAACAGCTCAGCCTGAGGATGCTGTGCCTTCAATTCACGCAAAGTATCTACCGTGTAACTGGGCCCCAGGCGCTCGGTTTCGCGGGGGTCGACGATGACTTGGGGCAGTTCGGAAAACGCCAAGTTTGCCATCGCCAGCCGATGCTTGGCAGGCGTCAGAGCACGCGCCTTGTGCCAGGCTTGGCCGGTCGGGATCACGCGCAACACATCGAGTTGTAAATTTGCAACCGCTGCCTTCGCCAGTGCCGCATGGGCCAGATGCGGCGGGTCAAACGCGCCGCCAAACACTCCCATTCGCATCGGCACTAAACCCACGCGCGACGCACCAAAAACTTGCTGTACAACTCGGCCTCCGGCGAGCCCGCCGGCGGCACATTCTGATAAGACCAACTGACCAGCGGCGGCATGGACAACAATATCGACTCTGTGCGCCCGCCGGACTGCAAGCCAAAATGCGTGCCGCGATCCCACACCAGATTAAATTCAACATAACGGCCACGACGATACAGCTGAAACGCGCGCTCTCGCTCGCCATAAGCCAAGGTTTGGCGACGTTCCACAATCGGCAGGTAAGCCGCCAAGAAAGAATCGCCCACCGCCTGCATGAGTCCCAGGCTCTTGTCAAAACCCAGCTCGGAAAAATCATCAAAAAAGATGCCGCCCACACCACGCTGTTCTGCGCGATGCTTCAGGTAAAAATACTCATCACACCAGGTTTTGAAGCGGGGGTACTTGTCCTCGCCATAGGGCGCAAGCGCCGCTTTGCAGGTGGTATGGAAATGCACGGCGTCTTCTTCAAAGCCGTAGTAGGGCGTCAAATCCATGCCGCCACCAAACCAGCACACCTCTTTGCCATCACTGCCGGTGGCTGCCAACATGCGCACATTCATGTGCACAGTGGGCACATAGGGGTTGCGTGGATGGAACACCAGCGACACACCCATGGCCTCAAACGGCGCACCAGAGAGCTCCGGGCGATGCTGCGTCGCTGAAGGCGGCAGCTTGGGGCCGCGCACATGTGAAAAGCCGCAACCAGCGCGCTCGAACAACGCACCACCTTCCAGAATCTTCGTGATGCCATTGCCCTGCAGCATCTCGCCCGGAGCCTTTTTCCATGCATCGGTCAAAAATGCAGCACCGTCCAGCGCCGCAATTGCGTCGGTAATGCTGGCCTGCAGACCCTGCAAATAAGCACGCACGACCTCGGTGCGCGAGCCGGGAGCATCAAGCGCCTTCATGCTGGCATTCAACTTTTAACCGCCAGGTGGCCGATGTCGGTGCGGTACTGCATGCCATCAAAGTGGATACCCTGCGCCACCTCATAGGCACGCTGCTGCGCCTGCTTGATGTTGTCCGCCAGCACCGTCACACACATCACGCGCCCGCCGGAAGTGACCAGCTGACCGTCTTGCATCGCCGTGCCCGCGTGGAAAACGACGGCATCATCCTCAATCTTGGGGATCCCGGTGATGGTGTCCCCCTTGCGCGGGTGCAGCGGGTAGCCATGGGCCGCCATCACCACGCCCAAGGCAATGCGTCGGTCCCACTGCAGCTCAATAGTGTCAAGTCGCCCGTGGGGGCCGGGCTCAGTCGCAGCCATCATCACGTCCACCAGATCTGTTTTCAGGCGCATCAAAATTGGCTGGGTCTCGGGGTCACCCATGCGGCAGTTAAATTCCAGCGTTTTGGGATGCCCCTGCGCATCGATCATCAGGCCAGCGTAAAGAAAGCCAGTGTAGACAATGCCGTCCGCCTCCATGCCACGAATGGTGGGCAAAATGATTTCGCGCATGGCACGCGCATGCACATCGGGCGTGACCACCGGCGCGGGGGAATATGCACCCATGCCGCCGGTGTTTGGCCCTTCATCGCCGTCCAGCAAACGCTTATGGTCCTGGCTGGTGGCCAGTGTGACCACGTTCTTGCCGTCGCACATCACAATGAAGCTGGCCTCTTCGCCAGTCAAAAATTCTTCGATCACCACTCTGGCACCGCCCTCGTTGTGCGTCACCCCCAAAGTGTTGTCCACCAACATGAAGTCCACCGCCTCATGCGCTTGGGCCAGGCTCAATGCCACCACCACGCCCTTGCCTGCGGCCAAACCATCGGCCTTGACGACAATGGGCGCGCCCATTTTGTCCACGTAAGCGTGCGCTGCCACCGGGTCGGAAAAGGTTTCGTATTCAGCGGTCGGGATGCCATGGCGCTTCATAAAAGCTTTGGAAAAGGCCTTGGAACTCTCTAGCTGCGCCGCCGCCCGGGTCGGGCCAAACACGCGCAGGCCATGCTTGCGGAATTCATCCACCACACCGGCGGCCAGCGGTGCCTCCGGCCCCACCACCGTAAATGCTATCTTTTTGGAAGCTGCCCACGCACGCAGTTCCTGCACGTCCGTGATATTGAGGTTCTCAAGCCGGGCCCCCGATGCGGTCCCGCCATTGCCCGGTGCCACAAAAACCTTGCGCACCTTGGGCGACTGCGCCAGTTTCCAGGCCAGGGCATGTTCACGGCCACCGCCGCCAATCACTAATATTTTCATAAGGCGGTGCTGTCAAAATTTGCGTTGTGGTAAATGTTTTGCGTGTCATCCAGCTCTTCCAGCACGTCCAGCAGTCTTTGCATGCGCGCGGCCTCGTCACCGCTCAGCTCAATCGGGTTTTCCGGCCGCATGGTCACCTCGGCCATTTCAGGCTTTAAACCTGCCGCTTCCAGCGCGTTTTTGACGGCTTCAAAATCAGCAAATGCGGTCAAGACCTCGATGGCGCCGTCTTCATCCGTGATCACATCTTCAGCGCCGGCCTCCAGCGCCACTTCCATCACCTTGTCTTCACTGGTGCCCGGCGCAAAGATCAGCTGACCGCAATGTTTGAACTGGAAAGCCACCGAGCCTTCCGTTCCCATGTTGCCGCCGTGTTTGCTGAAGGCGTGGCGCACCTCGGCCACGGTGCGCACCTTGTTGTCGGTCATGGTGTCCACGATGATGGCCGCGCCGCCAATGCCGTAACCTTCGTAACGGATTTCTTCGTAGCTCACACCTTCCTGGTTGCCGGTGGCCTTGTCAATGTTGTACTTGACGCGGTCAGCCGGCATATTGGCAGCCTTGGCACGCTCAACCGCCAGGCGCAGGCGCGGGTTGGTACTCAAATCGCCCCCACCCGCACGGGCGGCCACCGTGATTTCACGAATGATGCGCGTCCAGATCTTGCCCCGTTTTTCGTCCTGCCGCCCCTTGCGGTGCTGAATATTGGCCCATTTGCTGTGTCCTGCCACAAAGAATCCTTTAAAAATTCGTTACGCTATACGTTTGATTGTACTTTTCGAGAGCACCATGCCTGAACCGATCCTGATTGCCCAGCGCGGCAAAACCCAATGTTTCCTGCTTCCTGACAAAGCCAACCGCCATGGCCTCATCACCGGTGCCACCGGCACGGGCAAAACCATCACCCTGCAAACCTTGGCTGAGGGCTTCTCCCGCATCGGCGTGCCGGTCTTCATGGCCGATATCAAAGGCGACCTGACCGGCATCTCCCAGCCCGGAGCTTTGGGAGATAAATTAGCCAAAGTCCTTACAGAACATGCGCTACCAGCTCCTGAATTCATAGCATTTCCGACCACTTTGTGGGACGTTTTTGGCGAACAGGGTCATCCGGTGCGCGCCACCGTCAGCGACCTGGGGCCCTTGTTGTTGGCCCGTATGCTCAACCTGAACGAGACCCAGGCCGGGGTGTTGCAGCTGGTCTTCAAGATTGCCGACGACGAGGGCCTCTTGCTGCTGGACATGAAAGACCTGCGCGCCATGTGCCAATTGGTGGGGGACAACGCCAGCGACTTCACGACCGAATACGGCAACATCAGTGCCGCCAGCATTGGCGCCATCCAGCGCGGGCTGATGCAGATTGAGCAACAAGGCGGCGACCTGTTTTTTGGCGAACCCATGCTCAACATCGCCGACTTTTTGCAGACCGACACCAGCGGACGCGGCGTCATCAACGTGCTGGCTGCCGACAAGCTGATGAACGCACCGCGCCTGTACGCCACCTTCCTGCTGTGGATGCTGAGCGAACTTTTCGAAAGCCTGCCCGAAGTAGGCGATCTGGACAAACCCAAAATCGTCTTTTTCTTTGACGAAGCGCACCTGTTGTTCAACGACGCCCCCAAGGTGCTGATCGAACGCATTGAACTGGTGGTGCGGCTGGTGCGCTCCAAAGGCGTGGGCGTGTATTTTGTGACGCAAAACCCGCTGGACATCCCCGACACGGTGCTCGCCCAGCTGGGCAACCGGGTGCAGCACGCTCTGCGCGCCTTTACGCCGCGCGACCAGAAAGCCGTCAAATCCGCAGCGCAAACCATGCGGCAAAATCCCCAGCTCGATATTGAGGCCGCCATTACCGAGCTGGGCGTGGGCGAAGCGCTGGTGAGTTTTCTGGACGAAAAAGGCCGCCCTGCTGTGACGGAACGCGTTTTTGTGCTGCCCCCAGCTAGCCAGATCGGCCCCATCACCCCCGAGCAGCGCAAGACCTTGATCAGCGAATCCATCGTGGCAGGGGTTTACGAAAAGCATCTGGACCGCGAATCGGCCTTTGAGAAGATCAAGGGCCGGGTTGAAACACGCCAGCCAGAGCAAAACAGCCTACCCAGCCAGGAGGGAACTGGCTCCCCGTCGCCCACCTACACCACTACCAATCCAGCGCCAGCGGCTCCACAGCCTGCTGCGCCTGCGGGTGGCAGCCTGCTCGACAGCCTTGGCAACCTGTTTGGCGGTGGCGCGCGCCGCACCCGCTCCAGCGCCGGTGAACAACTGATCCGCAGCGCCGCCAGTTCCATCGGCCGCGAAGTGGGGCGACAGGTCATGCGTGGGGTGATGGGGAGTATTTTTGGGGGTGGGAGGCGGTGAGCCTTGTTTGCGGCGCGGTGAATAACCTGAACGAACCGGATTGGCTTGGATGATTGATGACACTTGAAAAGGTGAGCGTCAATTCTGAGCCCAAGGATTCGGGCGCTGTGACCTGGTTCGTGGACGAGGCTGGTGACCCTACGCTTTTTGGAAAAGGCGGCAAGGTTGTCGCCGCCACTGAGGGCTGCTCACGGTTTTTTATTGCCGGAAAGCTGGAGTGCCGCGACGTGGACGCGCTGACTGCTGATCTGGAGCGCCTGCGCAAGGATGTGGTGTCGGACCCTTTTTTCAAGGATGTGCCCTCACTGGACCCGGCGCGCAAACGCACCGCTGTGCATTTCCACGCCAAAGACGATCCGCCTGAGGTCCGGTTCATGGTTTACAAGTTGTTGGCGCTGCATGACTTGCGCTTTGTGGCTGGGGTGCGCGACAAGTTGCGTTTGGTGGACTACGCCCTGCAGCGGCATAGGATCGACCCCGCGTACCGCTACGATCCGGCCGGGCATGAGTTGTATGACGAGCTGACCTGGCACCTATTTTCCCGGTTGCATGGCTGGAGTGACCACAAAATTGTGTTCGCGCAGCGCGGGCACAAGCCCCGTACCAAGGCATTTGTGGACGCTATTGCCCACGAGGGCGACGGGTTTGCGCGGGACTTTGGCTTGTCAAAGCCCAAGCCAACGGAGGTGTTGTGTTCGGTGCCCAAGGACCATGCGGGGCTGCAGGCGGTCGATTACTACCTGTGGGCGTTACAGCGCTTCTACGAGAGGGGCGAGGCCAGATACCTGAATTTTGTGTGGCCGCAGACGCTGGAGGTCTTGGACTTGGATGCCCCGCCCCCGCGCAAGGGCAAGAAAGCCACGAATCAAAGTGGCATCTTCAATAAAGAACACCCGCTGACTTTGGAAAGTAGAGCGGGTGTTGGGAAGATGGATCGAGAGATATAGGATGAACCAAATCACCTCACGGCTTGAAGCCGATTTTTGTCTCTCGACAGTTTGATTATAACGAGGACACTGCCCTCAACTTAGGCTCGATTCGTGAGGTACGGGCCACAGGAAACAGAAACCACGCCAGGCTACCCCCATCTTCACCACATTTCAACGCCCGCTCACAAATACCCTACCCACCATGCAAACCATCACCCCCACCGCCCAATCCCAGCTTCACCTCATCAGCCACCCGCTGGTGCAGCACAAGCTGACCCTGATGCGCAAGAAGGAGGCCAGCACCACCACCTTTCGCACGCTGCTCAATGAACTGAGCAGCCTGATGGCTTATGAGGTCACGCGCGACATGTTGCTGCAGGATGTGGCGATTGAAACCCCGCTGGAACCCATGACCGGTCAGGTGATTGATGGCAAGAAGCTGGTGTTCGCGTCGATTCTGCGGGCGGGCAACGGCATTCTGGACGGCATGCTGACGGTGGTGCCGGGTGCGAGGGTCGGTCACATTGGCCTGTACCGCGACCCCAAGACGCTGCAGGCGGTGGAGTATTACTTCAAGATGCCGCAGGACATGCACGAACGCGACGTGATTGTGGTGGACCCGATGCTGGCCACCGGCAACTCGGCGGCAGCGGCCATCACCCGGCTCAAGGCCTGCAAGCCAAAGTCCATCAAATTCGTCTGCTTGGTCAGTTGCCCGCAAGGGATCAATACGTTGCACCAAGCCCACCCGGAGGTCGCCATCTTCACCGCCGCCGTTGACCGTGAACTCAACGAGCACGGTTACATCCTGCCGGGGCTGGGTGATGCGGGGGACCGGATTTTCGGCACGCAGTAGCTTCTTGGCAAGACGGCTGCCCTGCCCCACCCCGGCAAACGTCAGCGAAAAAATCAAGTATAAAAATAGCCTCTAGCGCATATAGAACGTGCGCAAGCAGCTACTATTTTTGTAGCAATTGAGCGATCGCCTTGGGGTAGATAAGGTGCTCTTGGGTGAGCACTCGCGCTGACAGTTGCTCCGCTGTGTCCCCGGGCAAGACCGGCACCACGGCCTGCGCCAGGATGGGGCCATGGTCCAGTTCGGAGGTCACTTGATGCACCGTGGCCCCAACAAACTGACAACCGGCGTCCAGCGCACGCTGGTGCGTGTGCAGCCCCGGAAAAGCTGGCAGCAAGGAGGGGTGAATGTTGAGCAAACGGCCCTGGTAGCGGCTGACAAAACCAGGCGTCAGAATGCGCATGAAACCGGCCAACACCACCAGACAGGGTTGGTCGGGTGTGTCAAAGCGGTCAATCACCTGGGCCAGCGCCGCATCAAACGCCTCGCGCGAGTCAAAGCTTTTGTGGTCCAACACCTCGGTGGCAATGCCCTGCTCTTTGGCAAATGCCAGCCCCCCGGCTTGCGCCTTGTTGCTGAGCACAAGCGCCACGCGGGCACCCAATTTATCCTGCCAGCCATCACGGCGTGCGGTTTTTACGATGGAGGCCATGTTGGAGCCGCCGCCTGAGATCAAAATAACGATGTTTTTCATACCTGCCTTAATTATGACCTTGAGCACATCCTCCCCGACCCCCAACCCAACGCCGCTGCTGACCCCGATCGAGGCCAGAGTGCTGGGCACCTTGATGGAAAAGGCCCGCACCGTGCCCGACAGCTACCCCTTAAGCCTTAACTCACTGCTGCAGGGCTGCAACCAGAAGACCAGTCGCGACCCGCTGATGGAGCTGAGCGAGGCCCAAGTGGCCGAAGCACTAGGCACCCTCAAAGCCGCCAACCTGGTGCGTGAAATGCCCGGTGGACGCACCACGCGCTTTGAGCACAACTTTCAGCGCGGGATTGGTGTGTTTGAACAAGCCGCCGTG
>OBLX010000155.1_pt1 | contig 10922 bp, 12 predicted proteins | sample 1519811 | NCBI WGS metagenome assembly OBLX01 (sample SAMEA3991476, study PRJEB22521) | metagenome | biome: anthropogenic terrestrial biome; feature: sewage plant; material: surface water | place: Sweden | collected 2012-09-26
GGTAAAACAGCGATAGTTACCGGGGCAGTTGGCATTGGTTACGGAATTTCGTACAGACTCGCTGAGGCAGGAGCAAAAGTCCTCATTGCCAGTAGATCCGCAGAGCAGGTTAAAGCAACGGTCGATGCTCTTACCGAAAAAGGATTCACGGTAAAAGGTTCTGTCGTGGATGTTTCTAAAGAGGATGATGTAAAGCGAATGGTTCAGGAGGCGGTATCCGATTTTGGTTCGGTTGATATTCTGGTAAACAATGCTGGAATCTATCCATCTATTCCGGTACATAAGATGACACTTCAGGATTTTGAGTCTGTACTTTCGGTAAATCTTAAGGGAGTATTTCTCTGTACTAAGTATGTATCTGAGCAGATGATTGCTCAAGGAAGAGGAGGGAAGATTATTAACGTTACATCTATCGACGCACTTCATCCTTCGTCTATCGGGCTCGCGCACTACGACGCGTCGAAACATGGAGTATGGGGTTTCACAAAAAACGTCGCACTCGAATTAGCAGTGCATAAGATCTGGGTAAATGCAATAGCTCCTGGAGGAATAGTAACACCAGGTGTTCAAAAGTTGCAGCAAGCGTCTCCTGTACCTCAGGGCGTGGATATGACAAAAATGATGGAATCATTTATGGCAAAAATTCCAATGCACCGTATGGGAGAGCCAGATGAAATTGGCAAGGTTGCGTTGTTTCTTGCATCGGACATGTCCTCATATATGACCGGTACTCAGGTTGTGGTTGATGGAGGCGTTCTTCTTTCGTAAAAAATCACCCTTACTGATGGAGTTGATAGTCCTTCGACTGAAAGTCTTTACCCGTTACTGAGCTGATGGAAAGTGCGAAGCAGTCATTGCATCCATTAATCCAGCTACTCTGGTAAAAAATTTCGGTCTTATGTGCGGAGAAGATTTCGTTTTTACAGAAAGGACAGATAATTTTTGCTTTTGTTTTTTCCTTAGCTTTAAATAACATCTGTAAACTAAGTATACGCCTATTTTGAGTTAAATCCCGCGATTTTGACAATAACAAGATTATTTGCTTGAGGAAGCTCTTCGACTCTCTACTCGACGTTGAGTTAAGGTGAGATACTGCTTGCGAAGTCTTAGTGCTTTTGGCGTTACCTCAAGAAGTTCGTCGTCTCCAATAATGTCAAGATACTGCTCAAGACTCAACTCTATTGGGGGCTCAAGAATTACCTTCACTCCTTCTCCTGAAGAACGATTATTTGAAAGTTGCTTTGCTTTGCAGACATTAACCTCAATATCTTTGTCTTGATTTGCAAGTCCGACTACCATTCCCTCGTAGACCTTTACCTGTGGTCCGTAGAACATTGATCCACGTTCCTGAGCAAATCCAAGACCATAGGCCATTGTTTCTCCAGATTGAGTTGAGATAAGTGCGCCATTTCGCACATTTTCCATATATGTTCCAATTGGTTCATAACCGAGAAGATATGTATTCAAAACTGCAGTACCACGTGTTGCGGTAAGTAACTTACTTCTTACTCCAATAAGATTTCTACTCGATATCTTATATATGAGACGCATATTTGTGTCTCCAACGGTATGCATATTTATTAACTTTCCTTTTCGTTTACCAATCTCATCTGTCACTGCTCCCATGTAGTCTTTTTGCACATCAACAGTTAACTCTTCATAGGGCTCACACTTTTTTCCTTCGAATTCCTTAAAAATAACCTGTGGTTTTGAAACCTGAAGTTCAAAACCTTCACGTTTCATTGTTTCGATCAAAACCGCAAGATGAAGTTCTCCTCGTCCACTTATAATGTATGAGCTGGAAGCTGGGTCAAGCTCAAACTTAAGCCCGAGGTTTGTCTCAAGTTCCTTAAGAAGTCGATCCTTAATCTGTCGAGTTGTAACATATGTTCCCTCCCGTCCAGCAAAGGGACTCGTGTTGGGACCAATCTTAATTTTGATGGTTGGCTCTTCTACCTTAATCGGAGGTAACCAGTCCGGAGTTGAGGGATCCGTGACGGTTTGACCAATGGTTAACTCAGGAATTCCTGCCAGTGCGGCAATGTCTCCAGCCCTCAGCTCTTCGACCTCCTGTCTTTGAAGTCCGAAACTAGTGAAAAGTTTAGTTGCATTATAAGTTCCAAGAATCCCGGTCTCATCGACAAGTGAGACCTTCATTCCTTTTTTTAGTACTCCTCGCATGATTTTTCCAATGCAGATTCGACCTACATATGAGTCGTGATCGAGTGTAGAGATAAGCATTTGAAATGGTTTATCTTCATCGATGGCCACATTAGCCACCTCTTCAACTATTAGATCAAGAAGCGGGGTAAGATCTCCGGGCATATTGGCGTCATAGTGTTCTGGAAGTTCTTTAAACGCTTTTCCATCTCTACCAACTCCATACATTGTGGTGAAGTTAAGAATGTCTGCGTCCTCTGCGAGCTCAAGAAATAGGGACTCAACCTCATGCAATACCTCTACAGGTCGGGCATCCTTCTTGTCAATTTTATTGATGAATAAAATAATTTTGAGTTTGGACTCAAGTGCTTTTTTTAGTACAAATCGCGTCTGTGGGAGAGGGCCTTCCGCAGCATCAACGAGAAGAAGGGCTGCGCTCGCCATGTTCAAAATGCGTTCAACCTCGCTTCCAAAGTCTGCATGACCCGGAGTATCGATGATGTTAATTTTCTCGTCTTTGTAGTGAATACTAGTATTTTTAGCAAGAATTGTGATGCCTTTTTCACGCTCAAGATCGTTTGAGTCCATTAGAAGTTCCTGACCCATCTCGCGCTGATTTTCTCTAAATGTGTGTGACTGCTTTAGTATCGCATCAACGAGGGTTGTCTTACCGTGATCCACGTGAGCAATAATAGCGATGTTTCTGATGTTCATCCTTCGGTTCACTTCGTTCACTCAGGACAAGTTACGCACTGAGGAAAAAACTTATATGAAGCTAATCTATTATATCAAAAAAACTCAGGATTTATCCTTGACTTGAGAGGGGAATTCTTTGTACAGTTTTTTTAATTTTGGATCAATGACTATGGAACAGTAAGGTTGATAAGAATTTTTATTAAAATAATCCCTATGTGAAGAGTCGGCAAGGTAAAAGGTCTGTAGTGGCTCCAAAGTTGTAACTATTTTACGACCATGGTAGAGATTTGAAGTGTTTAGATCCCGAATTTTATTCTCAAATATTTTTTTGTCCTCCCCACTTTCATAGAAAATGGCAGAGCGGTACTGAGTACCCGAGTCATTTCCCTGTCGATTCAAGGTAGTTGGATCGTGAAGATGAAAAAATACATCTAGTAGACTGTCCTGTGTGATTGTGTCAGGATCGTAGGTGACTTTGATTGACTCAGCATGTCCGGTTTTCCCGGAGCAAACCTCATCATACGTAGGCTCAGCGATGTTACCACCAGTATATCCAGACTCGACCGATACGACTCCTTTGAGACGTTGAAACACTGCTTCGGTACACCAAAAACATCCACCGGCAAGAACGAGTGTTTTCATTTTCTAAAGTTAAGAGCACATGAATTAATGCAGTAACGGTTACCCGTTTTGTCCGCTGGACCATCTTTAAAGAGATGTCCCAGATGCCCTCCGCAATTTTTACATATTACCTCTATCCTATGCATACCATGATCATAATCTTCCTTGAGCTCCACAGAGTCGCTATGTGCCACGTCATAAAAACTTGGCCAACCACTTCCGGAATCAAATTTAGTATCTGAGCTAAAGAGCTCTGTACTACAAGCTGCACAAACATATGTTCCCTTATCCTTCATGTGAAGATACCGACCTGAGAAGGGAGCTTCTGTATCTTTTTCCCTTAGAACTCGATACTGTTCAGGAGTGAGCTTTTTTTCCCAGTCTATGGCAGTTTTTGGCATCTAAATATTATACATTGCTTGCGTTTATAGATTTTGCTACTATCTAACTAGATTTATGACAAATCGTAGAGGAGGTGAAGAATTATTATGAAATGGTTACACATGGTTTCTTTTCTCCTTATGGTCGTAGGTGCAGTTACCTGGGGGACAGTGGCTCTATTCCAGTTCAACGTAGTTGATATGGTCTTTGGCGTTGGTTCACAGTTGGGAATGGTTGTTTATGTCCTAGTCGGAGTTTCTGGTTTGTATCAGATGGCAACGCACAAGGGCGACTGCAAGGTTTGTTCAAAGTAAGAGAACGGAACATTGAGGGAATTGTTGTTTATTGCAGATCATTAGTTTGATATACTTTTTTTGTTATGAAAGGATTTCTTGAGTTCATTCGTGAAAAAGGAGTAGTAGGACTTGCGGTAGGTTTTATCTTGGGAGGCTCGATCTCCAAGTTGGTAACTTCACTAGTAAATGACGTGGTGAATCCCTTAATAGGTCTTCTACTCGGTTTCACAAAAGGCCTGCAAGGAGCAACATTTAAAGTGGGTTCGGCTTCTATTATGTGGGGTCATTTCATCTCGACTCTTATCGATTTTGTTATAGTCGCTTTTGTTGTATATTTTGGTGTAAAAATTCTACGCTTAGATCGATTAGAGAAGCGTAAATAATAATGGATCCCGTTCTACCATCTCATCTTTCCCAACATCACTGTGTGCCGTGTGAAGGCGGCCTAGATCCACTTACTCGAAAAGAATTTGCTCCGTACCTTGAGATTGTGAAAGAATGGGAGGTCTCATCAGATGAAAAAGAGATTGTACGAGAATTCAAACTCAAAGACTTTAAAACGGCTCTCGAATTCATAAATAAAATTGGGGAGATTGCAGAAGCTGAGGGACACCATCCAGACATCAATCTTCATAGATGGAATAACGTGAAGATTTCGCTTTCAACGCATGCTATTAAAGGACTATCAGTCAATGACTTTGTTGTTGCTTCAAAAATCGACTTAATTCCTCTGCCCACACAGTGATCTTTTTTTCATTTTCTTCTTCGTTAAAATAAAACCGATCGACCTTAAGAGGCGGTACAACCGCATCTCCGCCAAACTCTCTTACCATCTTCTCCAGATGATCGGCTGATTTACAAAATGTATTGTGATAGAGATTTGAATCTCCCAATGCGTAAATAGCAAACCTCTTCCCTTTCCAGCAGTCCGGTTGTAACTTTTCTTTGAGTGCATGAAATCCACTATTCATTTGACCTTCCTCTTTCTGTTCGAACCAAGAATTTGAGCCAAAAATAGTGAAGTCGTAGTCTGAGATCTCCTTTTGATCGAGGTCGTGAACACTTTTGATCGTTACTTCATGGTCCGTTTTGAGAACTTCCTCAACAATAGTTGCCGCTATACGTGTTCCACCTGAATATGTTGCATATACTACCAAAACCTTCATTTGATATGAGTATATCAGGGTACTATCCTCCTTCGCAAAGCCATTAGTCCTAACTTCTTTCAAGTTAAGAATTTATTGCTTTGCTATGGCGGGATTTCACCAAATGGTTATTAATTTACACTATCTTTCTATAATTTGGTTTATAATCAGTTCAATCCACCTACGTCCCGATATGATCGGGATTTCGGCGGGACAAAGTATGAGTATTGAGGAGATAGCAAATAAGCTCGTTGCTGCTGGTAAAGGTATCTTGGCAGCCGATGAAAGCACCTCAACAATTGCGAAAAGATTTTATAAGGCAGGTATAGAGAATACCGAGGAAAATAGAAGACTGTATCGCGAGTTGCTATTTACCACTAAGGGTGTTGAAAACTTCATTAGTGGAGTCATATTGTTTGATGAAACTATCCGCCAGTCTTCAGCTGATGGGACTCCCTTTCCAAAACTCTTATCATCTAAAGGAATTGCGCCGGGTATTAAGGTCGATCAAGGCGTTGTTCCGTTTGGTGATAAAGATGAAACTATAACCAAAGGACTTGAGGGTCTTGAGGATAGACTGGCCGAGTATGCGTCACTAGGTGCGCAGTTTACGAAATGGCGAGGAGTCATTACGATAGGTTCCGATATCCCAACTGAAGAATGCATTCGTGAAAACGCAAAGGCTCTTGCTAAATTTGCCATTAAGACTCAAGAAGCGGGAATGGTTCCCATAGTTGAACCAGAGGTTCTCATGGACGGCGCTCACACCATAGACCGATGTCTTCAGGTCACTACAGAAACGCTTACAACTGTGTTTGAGGAGCTTAAGAGAGCTGGGGTGAATTTGAGAGGAATGCTACTCAAGCCAAATATGATAATTTCAGGATCGGAGAACCATACACCGTCGACTATAGAACTGATTTCCCAGATGACCATTGAGTGTTTTAAAAAAACGGTTCCAACTGAAGTTCCTGGAATTGTATTTTTATCCGGTGGTCAGAGCGATGAGCAGGCAGCGTTCAACCTTAACGAAATGAACAAAATCAACAATCTTCCATGGCAGTTGAGTTTTTCATTTGGTCGAGGTCTTCAGCAGGCAGCGCTTAAGGCACTCGATGGAAAGATTGAGGACGAGGTCTATCGCGAGGCTGCGAAACAAGCTTTTTATCATAGCTCTCAACAATGTAGCCTTGCACGATCCGGTAAGTTATAATACTGCGATGGCTGCTAATAATATTCCTACCGCGCTCGTTGTTTTTGGCGCTACCGGCGACCTGATGACGAAGAAAATTACTCCTGCCCTTTATAACTTATTCACGAAAAATAAACTTCCTAAGCTCTTCCGTGTAATCGGATATGCGCGTCGTCCACTTACCGATGAACAGTTTCGCGAGCACGTATCTCAGATACTCAGAACAAATAAACATATTAAGAAAAATCAGAAGGAACTCGACTCATTCCTCAAACGTTTTGTGTATAAGCAAGGACAATTCGAAGTATTGAAAGATTATGAATCCCTCGCAGAGGATCTCGGGCGCGTAGATCAAGAGTGGAAGGTCTGCTCCAATAAGTTATTTTATACCGCTGTACCTCCAGAATACTATCAAGGAATATTTCAAAATCTCCATAATTCGGGATTAACAATTCCCTGCGGACCGGATGAAGGTTGGACGAGAGTACTCGTAGAAAAACCGTTTGGGAAGGATGCGACCACTGCTGAGAGGTTGGATATGAAGTTGGCACAGCTTTTTAAGGAGGAACAGATCTATCGAATCGATCACTATCTCGCAAAAGAAATGCTTCAGAATATTCTCAGTTTCCGTTTTTCAAACAATCTTTTCGAACAAAGCTGGAGCAATAAGTATATTGAAAAAATATCGATCAAACTTCTTGAGAAAATAGGCGTGGAAAAACGGGGTCTTTTTTATGATGGTGTTGGTGCGCTTCGTGACGTAGGCCAAAATCACCTCCTACAGATGTTGGCACTGGTGACTATGGAGCACCCGACCAGTTTTAGCTCGGAGAAGATTCGGGAGAAGAGAAACGAGCTCCTAAAGTGCTTGATACCACCATCACTGAGGGAGATAAAAAAGCAGACGGTACGAGCTCAGTATGCTGGGTACCAGTACATTTCTGGAGTGAAGAAAAGTTCTCAAACAGAGACCTTTTTTAGAATACGTGGATATCTTGATTCACCGCGATGGCAGGGAGTTCCGATAGTGATGACCGGCGGAAAGCGACTAAAAAATCAGATTAAAAACATAACTATTACCTTTAAGCATTCTTCACCATGTCTTTGTCCCGTAGGGAAAAAACATATTAAAGATAAAATAATTTTTTCACTTGAGCCGGAAGAAAAGATTGAACTGCATTTCTTAGCAAAAAAACCAGGACTGGAGATGGAGATTGAAAAGCGTAAATTCGAGTTCACCTACAGAAAGCGTGAGCGTTCAGGGCAGTACGTTGAAGAGTACGAAAAGCTTCTCCTTGACAGTATCGAGGGAAATCAGATTCTCTTTTTGAGTACTGATGAGGTCAAATCTATGTGGAAATACATTGACCCAATCGCCCGTGCATGGGAAAAAAATATTGTACCGTTGGAAAAGTATATAGCCGACTCTGACGACATGATTAAGCAGCTTAAGATTCGATACGAAGCATCTGCGACCGAGGAGACTAGAGCAGAGCATCTGAAGCAAAAAGAGATTGGCGTAATTGGGTTAGGGAAAATGGGAGGAAATGTAGCTCGAAATCTCCTTGGAAAAAAGTGGCGAGTTGTTGGGTGGAATCGTACCTATTCAGTGAGTGAAGGCATTAAGAAAGATGGAATGGTAGCCGTTCAATCAATTGAAGAACTTGTAAAGAAGTTGCCACTTACTCCACGAGTTATCTGGCTCATGCTTCCGGCAGGTCAGGTGATAGACGACACACTTAAGATTTTGGTGAAGTTACTAAAAAAAGGAGATTTGGTAATTGATGCGGCAAACTCAAACTACAAGGATACGATTCGCCGTAGTGTCTATACGAATAAACATGGAATTAATTTTGTCGACGTTGGATTCTCCGGAGGACCGGGTGGAGCTTTATTAGGTGGGTGTTTGATGGTAGGAGGGACGAAAGCTCTTTTTGAGCAAAACACAACATTGTATAACGATCTCGCAATTGCGTCAGGAGTGATGTTTTTCGAGGGAGTAGGGGCTGGTCATTTTACCAAGATGGTCCATAACGGAATTGAATACGGTATGATGCAAGCATTGGCTGAAGGTTTTAATGTAATTCATGACGGTCCATATAAAATAGATCTTAAAAAAGCTGCTCAGATTTATAATCATGGGAGTGTTATCGAGTCCCGTCTTACAAACTGGCTCGAGTCGGCGTATCGAATGTACGGAAGCGATCTAACTGAGCTCTCCGGCTCAACAGGGTCTGGTGGTGGTGGAGCGGGTGAAAGAATTAAGGGAGAGGCGGACTGGACTGTAGATGTAGCAAAGGAACTTAAGATTCCGGCAGTTGTTATCGAGGAGTCTGTAAGTGCGCGCATCAAAAGTGTGAAGAGTCCTAACTATCAGGCTAAGGTGATTAACGCACTTCGAAATCAATTCGGCGGCCACAAGGCTAAATAGTGGAGCACGATTTCCAAAGACCTCTATTTTTTTCTCTTGCTTCCTGTTGAGCTTCGCGGAATTGGTCGGCCTTTGCAACGTCTGGTGGGAAGGTTGTGGCAAAGGCAAAACCATTTCGGACCAAATAGTCATTAACTAAAATTCCAGATGGAGAAGCGGGGGTACTTACGTAAACATATCTTAATAACCGCTTATATTTGTCGACTTCAGAAATATCTTTAACAAGTTTCACAGTCTTACCTTCGACCAACTTTTTATTTATTTGATAGGCATCTTCACCGTAGCACTGAACCGGCTTTGTTGGGTGTTTCGTTTCTGGAGTGTCGATTCCTATGTATCGAAGGCGTTCTCCATTCTCAAGTTCAATAGTATCTCCATCGACTACTCGTTTTACCTTTACAGTGTCCATTCGAATATTCGATTGGACCTTTAGGTTAGGAGTTGGCGATTGAGGGAATAGCTGGTTGTTTATTCGTTCGGGCAGGATGGGACGCAGGAATACCAAAAGTGAAAAAATAGCGGTTGAGATCAGGATTCCTTTGAGTCTCCGGGTAGTCATAGATGGTATAATATCTTACCAATATCTTCTGCGCAATATTCAGTGGTTGGCTTGAGTTCTCAGTTTCGCGCTGCAAGAGTTGAGTTTTTCGGGGTGTAGTTCAGATGGCTAGAACGTTCGCTTTGGGAGCGAGAGGTCGCAGGTTCGAGTCCTGTCACCCCGACATAGTTATAATTCTTTTAGTCTATGACAGAAATTCAAGAACAAGAAACAGCGCAGCCAGAAACACTTCTTTCAGCAGAACAAACCTTAACCTCGGCAAAACAACTTATGTCCGAAACTGCCGCCGTCGTCGCAAAACGTCAAGGTTTGAGAGTGTCCCATTTTTCAATGGATGAGCTGATTGATGTTGCCACCTCTACGACCTTCGATGGAGAGCCGGTATGTGAAGTCACGAATGTTAAAGGAAGGGACGGGTCAAAAACGGTCCGAAGAATTATTTACTTTGACCGAGGTAAAAGAAGTTTTGAACTTGGTTACAGAGATGAAAAAGTTACAGACCCCTTATCTGGTTCTCTAAAGAAGGAAACTCGTGGAGTAATTCGATTTGGTAACGGTACTCCAAACACAGTCGAGGCACTGAAGTCAGTTACAGAAAAACTTTCAAGACTACAAAAAATCTACGCATGAACTACAAAGGAGTAATAATAGAAGAGAGTTTGGGAGATAAGAAAATTCTTAAGAAGGTAAAGATTTTACATACGAAGGTTGAAAAAATCACGCTGCATCACAAAACACCTTGGGTTGTACAGTGGACTCTTCATACTGTGGAAATTCCTAAGAAAAAAGCAGAAGGATTAGCGGAACTATTTTGCCAGTCATTTGATCCAACACATCCACAATGGTATATCGATTACAAAAATGACCACTATCACTTTATCATCTTTAACGGTCAGGTCTTCAAGGTCGATCTCTCAAAGCCCGAGCAGTATAAGGACGCTAGAGACTACGGAATCTCAATCGGAATTCCGGAGCATCAACTAGATTTTGCTCCATCGACAAATCAATAAATCTACTTTGCTATACTTTCTTTCATGGCTTTGATTTATATCACTGGAATGGTAGGTACTGGGAAGTCCACGGTTAGTGAGGAGCTAAATAAACGAGGGTTCGAATCTCACGATGCGGACGAGGAGGGCTTTAACTATTGGTTTAATAGAAAAACTAACAACATCGCTAAAAATCTTTCTAAATATAAAGTTCATACACCTTCGTTCCACAAAAAATATGAATGGTTGATGATTCGCTCTAAAGTTGAAGAGCTGCATAAGCGTGCTCAGGATAAAATTATTTTTCTGTGTGGCGTTACTGGTAATGAAAACGATATGAGTGATTTGTTTGCTCGGGAAATCGAATTGATCATTGATGAAAACACTCTTAAACACAGACTGTCTACCAGAATCTCAAATGATTTTGGAAAGTCTCCATTTGAATTGGAGCT
>OBLX010000156.1_pt1 | contig 10908 bp, 9 predicted proteins | sample 1519811 | NCBI WGS metagenome assembly OBLX01 (sample SAMEA3991476, study PRJEB22521) | metagenome | biome: anthropogenic terrestrial biome; feature: sewage plant; material: surface water | place: Sweden | collected 2012-09-26
GCCGGGGTGATCTTGGATTGGCCCCGGTCGCCTCGAGTCTTGGGCTCCAGTCCGGCAATGCCCTCTTTGCGCCAGGTGTAGTACCAGGCTTGAATGGTCTTCTCAGCGAGCATGCGCCGCTGTGAGCCGGGAATAGCGTATTGGCGCTCAGCGAGTTCACGAATGCTCATCTGCAGTTCACCACGGTGCAGTCGCTCGCGGCTGACCAGTGCGCCCAGCACGGATAGGCGAAACAGGGCCAATGGATGGATTTCTTTCATGTCAAACACCTCAAAGTTAAAGAGAGGCCGATGACACCGCGTAATTGGCTGCGCCGGAAGTGGCGAAAGTGTGTGGGGGCCCCGCCCGGGCGGGGCCATGCTTGTCGCTACGCGACGCAGGTGCAGCGCATCATGGGACATCCATGCTGCGCTCACACCAGGCCATGGCCTGCATCAGGGTCATGGTGTGCATCACGTGCTGCCAGAAAGAATCATGATCAGGGTGCCGCCCCAATTCGGGAAACCGGCTGCGTAGCCAGAATGTGAAGGTGTCTCCTCGCACGCCCAGCCAGTCGCGCCAGCGCCGCACGGTGGAGCGCGCACGGCCACTGCAATGACTGCAAAGGCGCACCGAGTTGCCCGAGAGCAGCATCAGTAAGACCAGTTGCTGCATGAACCAGTCAAACCAGCGTCTGGGTGCAATGCACGCGGGCAGGCGCGAGCAGGTGTGTTTGCAGGCATGGCATAGGTAGCGCAGGATGGGTACGGGGTTGAGCGACTTGGTTGGGTCGCTTGTGCTGCGATCGGCTTTGCGAAAGTAGCACCCATGACCCCAAAGCCCACTGACCCCACAATGCGGGCAGCACGGTGGTCGGTAAGTGACGTGGGCGTCATCTGAGAGCACTGCAGCGAGGTGTTGCTCAAGCGTGGTGATGCTCGCTAGAATTCTGTTCATAGGCTGGTCTCTTTGGTCTCGTGGTGGTCTTGTAAATTCCCACGATAGCAAAGGTGTACGGGCCTATTTCTTTGGGATTGTGTCCCACGCCAAATCCGGCATCGATTTACCGAATGCTCTTAAAGATACTGGGCCATTTGGGGGGTGGTTAGCCTTGGATTTCGACGGACGTAACAACTTGGCGCAGATCAACATCTTCAACTGGGGTCTTGGCAACGGTCAGTAAAGCCATGGCCGGCAGGCTGGCAGCCAGTGCCAATTGTTTGAATAACGACATTTTTAATATTTTCAAATTTACTTTTTGACAGATTCTTCAAGGTTGCGGTCTGAATGTCTCGGTTGGAATCATTCAGCGCGACCCTGCTGCAGACTTGTCTCTGCAGCGGGTGAAGCCTGTTGGCAGTGATAACTGCGCCGGCCATTGTAGTCAATATATTTGTAAATTGAGTAATTTGTCACATGGGGCCAGGACTATGCATCACCAGGCGCTCAATATTGAGCGCAGATAGACTATGCGTCGCTCCCACTTTTCAATATGTTCAGAGAAAAACCCATGCGATTTCGACTTCACACCCTTGGCTTGGCCGTTTGCCTTGGCTTCGCGATGGCGCCCTGTGCTGCCTTGGCAGGGTTTGACGAGGCTGTGGCTGCCCATGACAAAAAGGACTACGCCACCGCCCTGCGTGAGTTCAAGAAACTCGCAACGGCCGGTGACCCGAACGCTCAGTTCAATGTGGGACTGATGTATGCCAACGGTCAGGGCACTGCACAAAACATCAAGGAAGCCTTGAAGTGGTATCACTTGGCTGCCAATCAAAATGACATTAGCGCCCAAATCAACCTGGGCATCATGTATGCCACTGGACAAGGCGTCGAGCTGGACTACAAGGAAGCTGCCAAGTGGTATCGCATGGCAGCCGACCAGGGCGTGGCCAGCGCCCAATTTCACATGGGTGTCATGCACGCCACCGGCCAAGGTGTGCCGCAAAACTATGAAGAAGCGATCAAGTGGTACCGGCTGTCCGCAGCCCAAGGCGAAGCCGGTGCGCAAAGCAACCTGGGCTATATGTACAGCAAGGGTCAGGGTGTTCAGCAGGACCACAAGGAAGCCATCAAGTGGTACAGCCTGGCAGCCAATCAGGGCCATGCCATCGTGCAGAACAACTTGGGCAATATGCACAAGGCCGGCCAAGGCACGCCACAGGACTTCAAGGAGGCCATGAAGTGGTACCGCCTGGCCGCCAATCAGGGCAATGCCAAGGCCCAGGCCAACTTGGGTTTGATGTACGAAAACGGGCAATCCGTTGCAGCAAGTCGCGTCATAGCCTACGCACTGTTCAATGTGTCAGCGGCTGGCGATGCCTCCAACGAAAATCCCGCAGCGAGCCATCGCAACCGGGTTGCACAGGCCATGCCTCCTGCTGAAATAGATGCAGCGCAGGATTTGACACGTGAGTTGCTCAAACAAGGTTATTTTTTGACCGCGCTGGATAACTATGCAAAAAACCCTGCTGTAAAGGAAGCGCCAAAATAAACTGCTTGGCAACAACCAAGCGGCATGTTTTTTGGTGGCGGGCAGTAGACTATGCGCTGGTGAGTTTCACCCCACGACCCTTGAAAATACAAAGAGATGCCCATGAGACTTCGCTTTCGACCCGTTTTGTTGACCCTATGCCTGTGCAGTGCTATTGCCTGCGGCACTGCCTTTGCTGGCTTTGATCAAGCCGTCGCGGCCTATGAGAGAAAGGACTACGTCACCGCGTTTCGCGAATTCAGGCCGCTGGCCCAACAAGGCAAATCCAGTGCCCAGTACAGCTTGGGATGGATGTATGCCAAGGGTCAGGGCGTGGCACAAGACCACAAGGAGGCCGTGAAGTGGTACCGACTGGCAGCCGACCAAGGTGACGCTTTTGCCCAGTACAACCTGGGCGGCATGTACGCCAAGGGCCAGGGAGCAGCACAGGATTACAAAGAGGCCGTCAAGTATTTCCGCATGGCCGCCAACCAGGGTGACGCCCGCGCCCAGTCCAGCTTGGGCCTGCTCTATGCCAATGGTCAGGGTGTTCCGCAAGACTACAAGGAAGCCATCAAGCTGTACCGCATGGCGGCAGAGCAAGGGTACGCCGGTGCGCAGTACAACTTGGGCTGGATGTACGCCATCGGCCAGGGCGTTCCACAAGACTACAAAGAGGCGGTCAAGCTGTACCGTATGGCTGCAGACCAGGGCGATGCCGGTGGCCTGTTCAACCTGGGCGTCATGTATGACAGCGGCTTGGGTGCCACGCAGGACTACAAAGAAGCGGTCAAGCTGTACCGCATGGCCGCCGAGCAAGGCGACGCGGGTGGTCAGTTCAACCTGGGCATGATGTACAGCACCGGCCACGGGGTTCCGCAGGATTACCAAGAGGCGGTCAAATGGTTTCGACTGTCTGCCGAGCAAGGTGACGCCAGTGGCCAGCACGGCCTGGGTGTGATGTACGAAAAGGGACAAGGCGTACCGGCCAGCCGCGTGGTGGCGTATGCCCTGTACAACCTGTCTGCCGTTGGCGACCCCTCGCCCTCCAACAATGCAGCAGCCAACCGCACCCGGCTCGCCGAATCGTTAAGCCGTACCGAGTTGGAAGCCGCGCAAGCTCTCACGCGTGAATTGAACAACCCGGCGACCTTGACCAAGACCCTGGACAAGTACCTCACCCAACCTGCAGCGGCGGTTGCTGCGCCTGTCACTGCCCCCACAGTTCCCGTGGCAGCCACGCCTGCCCTTGGCCCTGCAACAGCCTCCACCAAGAAAAACAGCAAAACAAAAGCCGCAACAAGCAATGTTGAACGCTATGCGTCGCAAACTACCGCCTTGGCTGCTGACCCCTACCCCCAGCGCCCACCCCAAGTGCCGGGCTTGATGACCTGCAACACCCGGTGCGTTGACGCAACCTGCTGGCGAACCTATGACGATGGCAAAAAGGTCATGTTCCAAATGCTGCGCAAAAAAGACCCCGCAACCGGCGAATTGAAATATGACATGGGCGATTGCTGAAAAATAAGTCCGATTGTGCTCGCAAGCGAGTGTTTATTGAGGCTGCGACTGGACAGGTGGTGGCACGCTGGCGGTCGTCGGCTGGGGTGGGGTGACCCACGCGCAGGCCTGTGACGCGCCCACACCTTTGAGGAATGCCCTGCGCATGGAGCCTGCTGCAATCGCAGAAGAAACCCGTTTGGAGTAGCGCTCGGCCCCGCTTAATTTTCTGACCCACCCCCGAAAAGGGATCAACCCCTCAGCAGTACTACGCAGCGCACCCACGGCGGTGTTTTCTGCGGCTTCAGTGCCACGATCAAGCAGACTTGGATCGGTTTCTGAGACCGGCGCATCCAAATCTGGGCCCAGCACCTCGTCAAGCTTTTGAACTTCGAAGGCGATAGTGCTGCAGTTTGGGTCGGCAGGCAGCAGATAAGGCTTCTTCTTTGCTATCTCCAGAATTTCTGGAATGTCGGCTTTGACGATATTAAGGTCACTCAGCGGTGTAGTGGCAGCATCCCCTATTTGCGACTGCGTTTTAGTGGCACAAGCCACCAATGAAAACGAAAGGGCCAGTAGCATTAGTTTGATGGGGGTCATTGGGAATGTCATAGTTTGCATTTTGCAGTATGGTTCCGGGTTCCTGACTCGCAGGGGTTATCGGTAGCCGTGTTCAATCAGCGTTGGAAGCACGGCAACTGCAAAAATATATCACCCCGGCCACGCCAGCGGCAGCCCCAATCCGCGCGTAAACCTGGCCGCGCCCCTCACTATTGGCAAAGCCGATCAGGCCAGCACCGGCTCTGCCATGCTGGGCGCTGGCAGTACCACTTTTTGATCGGTACTGAACTGGTAGTCCTTGAAGATGTGCTCGGCGCTCAGCTGCTGGTAGCTGCCATCTGGCAGACGGTGTGTGGTGTCTTTCAAGCGGTACGTGGTGTGGCCACAGGTCCAGCAGTTGAAGTTGCGCATGTGGGTACACAGGCAGGCTTTGTCCATGACGACAATATCTTTGGCCCTGGGGTGCAGCGCCAGCTCGCGGTTGTAGGAAGTGATGTAAGCGCAGCCACCATTGCCGTCGAGCAAATAGCCATAGGCCTCGCAATTGGGTCGGATGCCGGAGCCGATGGCGGGCGTGTTTTTCAGCATGCGCATCGGGTAGCCGGTGGGCGAAATGGTGTTGACCACGATGTCGGCTTCACTGGCCTTGAAATACTCCTGCTTGACCTTGTCCGGCAAGCCGCACTCATTGGCGACGGTAAAGCGCGTGGCCACCTGCACGCCAGCGCAGCCCGATTCCAGAAAAGACACCGCATCACTGCCGGTAAAAATACCGCCGGCCGCGATGACCGGAATATCAAGCTGTTCTGTTTTGAGGTACCGCACCACTTCGGCGGTGATGGTAGCCAGGTCGTACTCTGCCCAGTCCAGGCCAAAACCCAAGTGACCACCGGCCAGCGGGCCTTCGACCACCACGTAGTCGGGCAGGCGATCCAGTTTGGCGTTTTTGCGCAAAAAAAGTTGCAGTGCGCGCACTGAGGACACAATGATGCCCAGCTTGGCATCTCGAAAGCGCGGATGGTCTGCCAGCAGTCCGAAGGAACCCAAGTGCAAACCGGCACTCAAAGTGATGCCATCAATACCCGCATCAAGCGCCGAGGCCATGCGGACCTGCAGTGTTTCACGCGGACCGTTCATGGTCAGCTTTTCCATGCAGTTGACAAAAATCATGCCTTCGCCGCGCTTGGCTTGCATGGTGGCTTCGACGTGGCGCCGGGTGGCTTCTGCCAAATGTCCCAAGTCAAACTTGATGATGGATTTGTCGGAGTTGTCGATGTTGTGCTTGTAAAAACGGGTCTTGTCCTTGACGAAACTGGTGTCAAAACGCCGGTCCGAAACATCTGTCACCATGGCGTCAGAGATATGACCTACCCCGCCCAAACGGGCCGCTTCAAGCGCCAGTTCAGCAGTGGAAATGTCCACCCCCATACCGCCGATCATGATGGGAACCAACTCTTTTTTACCGAACTTCAGGCGGAAATCATTTACACGTTTCATCAAGTTCTTTCGTCCTTGCAGCACCTCTGGAGACCCTCTTGGCCGACGGCTCAAACAAGCCCAGAAATGGCAGCAAAATCGCAAGTCAATGCAGGCTCGCGTAGGGATGATTCTACCCGGCTGGTGTGTCAGATTTGCGAAACTGACAATTCCCCCGGTCGTTTTGAGTACTTTTGCGCAGCCTCTAGACGTTCCAACTGTACACAAGCTGAACGGTTGCCATAAACATTCGATTTAAGCCACTGAAATTCTTCATTTAACCTAGATTCATCAGCAATCCGGGTGAACCAAACCCGCTGCTCTGCATCCCAACGGTAGGCCCTGGCCTTGAGCAGGTCTTTGGCATCAAACGGTGCCTGGGTCGCCTTCAAGCGGTAACTGGTGGTGCGACCGGATTCGATCATTTTTGCCAACCCAGTTCTATATTCGGTGCGCAATTGTCCACACAATACAGCCAATAAGGCATGGCAATCCATCTCGGCGCGGTGAGCGTCATAAAACCAGCCTTTTTCTAACGCCAGGTACTCCAGTTTGGCCGAGCCATAGCCTTCTTTTTTCCAGTCAATATCGACAAACGAACAGCCCCAGGGCAGGTGCGCAAACACAGGCAGACGTGCCTCGCAAAACGGCCGGTCAAAACCGGCGTTGTGGGCGATGACCAGGTCAACACCTTGCAGCAAATCAGAAATGCGCGCCTCGTCCAGACGCTGACCCAGCACCATAGCGTCTGAGATGCCGGTAATGGCTTGCACCTGGGGCGAGATGGGCATGCCGGGGTCCTCCAATGCGTCATACACCTGCACATCTCCCACTGGCAAGCCGCTTGTGCTGTCCACATCGACACGCAACATGGCCAACTCAATGATCTTGTCACTGGCGTGATCAAGGCCCGTGGTTTCGGTGTCCAGCACCACCACCCGAACCACCGGCCCTTGTGCCACGCGGTCAAAATGAAGCGCCGGCACCAAGCGTCGCAGCACCCGGTAGTCAGGGTTTTTCTCAAGCGCGGCGGCCATCGCCTGTGGCGTCATGTCGGCCGCTGACTCGATGGCAGCAGCGCTACGGGGTTTTCGCTTAGCCTTGGGCATCGGTTTGAGGGGTGGGGGCAGGTCAGCTGTATCAAAGTCAAGCTGGAATTGCGGATCAGTCACGGGGAACTTTCAAGTTAATATTTACAGGATGTCACATTACACCGCACTCTTTTCCCTCCCTAGACTGCGTGCATTAAATTCAAAGGCCCTATGACCTCTTCTTTAGCCCCAAAACCGCTGCTGGCGCTCAAAGGTGTGCGGATTCTGAGCCTGAGCCTTAACCTGCCCGGCCCGGCCGCCTTGATGCGTTGCCAGCAAATGGGTGCAACCTGCGTCAAGCTCGAACCCCCAGCGCCCTCTGGCACACCACCCGGCGCATCCGGCGACCCTATGGGGCTGTACAACCGCCCCGCCTACGAGGTGCTGCACAAAGGCATTCGTGTGGCAACGGCAGACCTGAAGACCGAACAAGGCCAGAAGGCTCTGCACCGGGAACTCGCCAAGGCCGATGTTTTGCTGACTTCGTTTCGCCCTTCTGCTTTGAAGAAACTGGGCCTGACATGGAAAGCGCTGCACAAACTCTACCCGGCCTTGTCGCAAGTGGCGATTGTGGGCGCGCCCGGCGCACGCGCCGAGGAACCCGGGCACGACCTCACCTATCTGGCTGAAAATAACTTGGTGAATGGCTTGGAGATGCCGCCAACGCTGTACGCCGACATGGGTGGCTCTTTGATCGCCTCCGAGGCGGTATTAAAAGCCATGCTGCTGCGCAAGGATGGCAAAGGCCGTTACATGGAAGTTGCCCTGTCAGACGCCGCAGCTTTTCTGGCCCTGCCACGCACCTGGGGGTTGACGCAGCCGGGCGCTGCGGTAGGCGGAGGCCACGCCGGTTACCGCATCTACCCTTGCCAGGACGGGCGCGTGGCAGTGGCGGCGCTGGAGCCGCACTTTGCAAAGTCCCTGTGCGCCGCAGCAGGCGTGCCCTATGCCAACATCCTGACGATGCTGTCGCCCGCCACCCACCAGGCCATTGCAAACTACCTGCAGACCATGACACGGCCAGCACTGGAGGCATTGGCCACCGACAAAGACATTCCGCTTTGCACGCTGCCCAAATAACTCGCAAGCAGCGCGCACCCCTCTCACCGACAAAGCAGGCCCGGCAGAAGATGCCTGTCGATAGAATCAAAGTCGGTAAAAGCAACACGGACAAAGCAACACGAGCGATACCCAGATGAATGACCAAAACGGATACGACATTGAAGACCTTCAGGTCGGCATGACCGCCAGCTATGCCAAGACCATTACCGAGGCCGATATCGGCATGTTTGCCGGGGTTTCAGGCGACATCAACGCCATCCACCTGAACGAAGAATACGCAGTCACCACACCCTTTCATGGCCGTATTGCCCACGGCATACTGGTGTCAGGCCTGATCTCTGCCACCATTGCCAATCGCCTGCCCGGCCCCGGTTCCATTTACATGGAGCAACAACTGAAATTTCTGGCACCGGTGCGCCCCGGCGAAACCGTCAAAGCCACCGTGCGGGTGCGCGAAGTCATCCTTGACCGCTGCCAGGTGGTGCTGGAGACCACCTGCCACGTCAAAGGCATCCTGGTCATCGACGGTGTGGCCACCATCAAGGTCGGTTCAGCGGCCCGGCGCGCCGCCAAACTGGCCAAGGCAACATCCGCCTGACCCGCCCCAGCCTTATAAACTGGCGGCCAACACCGCCCCTTCGCGAATGGCCCGCTTGGCATCGAGCTCTGACGCCAGGGCCGCCCCACCAATGCAGTGAAATTGAGGGGTTCCAGAGGCTGCCTGCGACGCGCTTTCGGGCATCAGCTCGGCCAGCGGCTCCTGCCCGGCGCAAAGCACAATGTGGTCCACCTCCAGCACGCGGGCAATGCCGTCAATGCTGATGTGCAACCCGGCATCGTCAATGCACTGGTACTCCACGCCAGCCAGCATCTCGACCCCGTTGCGCTGCAGCACGGCGCGGTGTACCCAACCCGAGGTCTTACCCAAGCCCGCGCCCGGCTTGCCCTGCTTGCGCTGGAGCAAATAAACTTGCCGGAACGGATGCGCGGGCACCGCAGGCACCAAGCCACCATTGGTTTGCGCCGTCAAATCGACCCCCCACTCATGGCACCAATGTTCCAGTGGCAGCGGCAGTTCAATCTTCGGGTCGTGCAGCAAAAACTCGCCCACATCAAAACCGATGCCCCCCGCGCCAATGATGGCAACCCGCTTGCCCGGCTTCACGCGGCGCTCAAGCACGTCCAGATACGACAGCACCTTGGGGTGGTCAATACCAGGAATCGACGGTTTGCGCGGCACGATGCCCGTGGCCACAATAATCTCGTCAAAAGCCTGTGCCAGCAACTGCTCGCGCGTCACGCGCTGTTTGAGCATCACTTTGACGCCTGTGACCTGCAAGCGCCTTGTGAAATAGCGCAGCGTCTGGGCAAACTCCTCTTTGCCGGGCACCTGCATGGCCACGTTGAACTGACCGCCCACCCGGTCACTGCTGTCGAAGAGGGTCACCTCATGACCGCATTCCGCCGCCACCGTCGCCGCTGACAAACCAGCCGGCCCCGCACCCACCACCGCAACCCGGCGGCGCTTGGTGGCCGGGCGGTACACCAGCTCGGTCTCATAACCCGCACGCGGATTGACCAGACAACTGGCGCGCTTGTTGGCAAAGGTGTGGTCCAGACAAGCCTGGTTGCAGGCAATACAGGTGTTGATTTCATCCACCCGCCCTTGCGCCACCTTGTTCACCCACTGCGCATCGGCCAAAAAGGGCCGTGCCATGGACACCATGTCCACATCGCCGCTGGCAATCAAGGCCTCGGCCTCGTCCGGCATGTTGATACGGTTGGACGCCGCCACCGGCACCTTGACCGCCTTGCGCAAGCGCGCCGCCACGCTGGCAAAGGCCGCTCGCGGCACCGAGGTGACAATGGTGGGCACCCGCGCCTCATGCCAGCCAATGCCGGTATTAAAAATGGTCACACCCACTTTTTCCAACGCCTGCGCCACCTGCACCACCTCGTCCCAGCTGTTGCCGCCCTCGACCAAGTCCAGCACCGAATGGCGGTACATGATGATGAAATTGGGCCCCACCTTGGCCCGCACCTGCTTGACGATCTCAACCGGCAAACGCATGCGGTTTTCGATCGAGCCGCCCCAGCGGTCGGTGCGCAAGTTGGTGCGGGCGCACAAAAACTGGTTGAGCAAGTAGCCCTCACTGCCCATGATCTCCACCCCGTCATAACCCGCCTTGCGCGCCAGTTCGGCGCAGCGCACGTAGTCGCGAAGGGTGGACTGGATGCCGCGCTCGCTCAACGCCCTCGGTTTGAACAACGAAATCGGCGACTTCTTGCTTGATGCCGACACCACGAAGGGCTGGTAGCCATAGCGCCCCGAGTGCAAAATTTGCATCACAATCTTGCCGCCCTCCTCATGCACCGCCTGCGTCACGATGCGGTGGTTCCACACATCCGCAGCCGAATTCATGGTGCCACCAAACGGCAGCAGCCAGCCCTGCCGGTTGGGCGAAATGCCGCCGGTCACGATCAAACCGACGCCGCCCTTGGCCCGCTCCCGGAAATACTCGGCCAGCTTGACGTAGTTGTAGAACCGATCTTCCAGCCCGGTGTGCATGGAGCCCATCATCACGCGGTTGCGCAAGGTGGTAAAGCCCAGATCGAGGGGGCTGAGCAAGTGGGAGTAGTTATTTGAAGCCATGAAATTCAGGATGTAAATAAAAAAGAAAACTCATTTCGTTTCCAGATCGATACGACATTAGGCGCGAAGCCTTTGATCAGTGCTCAAGCACGGCAAGGCGAAGCAACAACATGTCG
>OBLX010000157.1_pt1 | contig 10747 bp, 9 predicted proteins | sample 1519811 | NCBI WGS metagenome assembly OBLX01 (sample SAMEA3991476, study PRJEB22521) | metagenome | biome: anthropogenic terrestrial biome; feature: sewage plant; material: surface water | place: Sweden | collected 2012-09-26
GAGTTCAGACGTGTGCTCTTCCGATCTGTGTCTTGGGCGGGCACCGGGGCAATGTGCAGGCAGGCAGTGGGCACCAGATCGGTCAAGGTGGTGAGCGATTGCAGAACCGGGGGCGGGGGCAGTTGGCCCAAGCTTTGCAGCAAGGGCAGCTGGTGTTTTTCCAGCGCCGCCGGTTTGAGTGGGGGGGCTTGGAGCAGCACTTCCAGCTTTTCCGCGTTCAGGCCATCACTTTGCACCGGGCCGACCAGGCCATGCACCAGATCCAGGTACAAGGGTGGCGAGTTCAGGCACAGCTTGGTGCCGGGCTCGGCCAAATCGGCGCGCAAGGCCCAGCTAGGCTCGCCGCCCTGCGTGGTGGTGACCTCGTGCCATTGCCACTGCAGCGGCTGGGGTGGCCCCCAGCGCAACACGGGCCCGGGCGTTCCGTCGGCAGCGGCCATGAACAGCCGCCCGGTGCTGGCCGCCTGCTCCAGTGCGAGCAGGCCCACGCGCCCCATCGGTTGACCGCTGGTCTCGTTGCTGACGCTGTAGCTGTAACGGTAGCGGTGCGGATCTGGCAGGGCGTTGACCAGTTGCAGCACTTCACGGTCGAGTGCGGTGGCACGGTCGTAGATCGGCAGGCCCGCATAGGGCAGGCCGCGCAGGCCTTTGGGTTTGGCCCAGTCGCCGTTTTGCTTGATGTAGGACTGCACCACCTCCATGCGCAGCGTGGGCTTGGCAGTGTTGGCACCTTCCAGGTGGATGAAGTACAGAAACACCTCGTCTTTGGGGGGGCTCTTGCGTCGCACCAAGCTGGGCAGATAGTCGTCCTCCTCATCGATGGCCACCTCGGGCTGGCCAGCGCGGTCAATCGCCTGCAACCAGCGCAGCAGCTGGTTTTCTGCCTCCATGCGGGCCTGCTCCTGCTTTTGGGCCAGAGCGGCCAGCCGCTCAGCTTCCACCTGCTCGGGGCTGGGGCGGTAGCTGGCCCGGGGCATTGCCGGATTGTTGCCCAGCAGTCGCAGGCCCTGGTAGGCGGCTTTGAGCGTCAGGGCCACGCCGTGTTTGCAGTCAATGCTGACGGGGCATTCGCAGTCGCAGCCCCAGCTCGTGATGCGACCGCTGGCCGAGATCGACAACTCGACCGACACCTCGTAGGGCGCGCGGCGGCTGCCTTGCACCTCGCCCAGCAGCTGCCAGTGGCCGTTCATCACTTCAATGTCCAAGCTCAGTACCTGCTGGCTGCGGTACAGCATCAGCCCGCGCGCCCAAGCGCCAGGGTCCGTTCGGGTTGCCAGTGATTGGGGGTCAAACCAGAGTCCGCTTTGAAGGGTATTTTTAAGCATTAAATTGGCCTTTTGCGCACGTTATATAAGCGCGAGCAGCTATTAAATTAGGAGTAAATTGATGCCAGATTGATTCCGTGGGGGCGGTCAAAACCGCTCGTGGGGCAGCAAATAGCGCCACTGCCCGATGGGCAGCGCGCTCAGCAACACCCGGCCAATGCGAATGCGCTTCATGCTCAAAATCTGCCAGCCCACACGCTCACACAGGTAGGCTATCAAACCCGGATGCGAGCCCTTCACGGCAAAGCGAAGTTTGCTTTTGTCCTGTGCCGTGCTGTTCACACTGACCTTGACGCGCGGCAAGGGGTGACCGTCAGCACTCAGACCCTGGTTGAGCCGATGCAGTTGTTCAGGCGCGGCTTCGCCCTTGATCTCGACGATCACTTCATGCTCCATCACCCCTGCGTCTTCAATCAGCTTGCGCGCCACCCGCCAATCCTGGGTGAACACCATCAGGCCGCCCGCACCATTTTCCAGTGGCACCGGGGCGGCTAAATCGGCAAAGTGGCGCTTCAGGCTACGAATGCCCGAGGGGTCGTCGGCCACCCGGTTGGCGGGCGTGAGCAACTGGCGTGCCGAGCGTGGCTTCTTGGGGGCGCGTGACCGGGGGTGGCGGACTGGACGTGCAGCGGGCTCATCTTCTTCGTCATCGTCATCTTCGCTGCCATCGTCGTAGCCGGGCGGCTTGTGCATCAGCAGCGTGACTTGGGTGACGGCCATCAGGCTGGCGTTTTTGTCCAGCTCTACTTTTTGATCAAGCACCCGGAACTGCGGCTCTTCCACCACCAAGCCGTTCACCCGCACCCAGCCGCCCTCTATATATTGTTCGGCTTCGCGACGTGAGCAGGGCACCATCTGGGCCACGCGTTTGGCCAGGCGCTCGTCGGCGCGGGTTGGGGGCGGTGGGGATTTGGGGGGGGCATGCATTGCCGGGATGTTACCAACTCAGGGGGTCCAGCCGGTAAAAGGCAGCCAACTCGCGGTACAAGGCCGGATGTTCTTGCGCCATCTGCTTGGGCTGTTCAAAAAACACTTCAGAAATGACGGCAAAAAATTCCGCTGGGTCGGTTGCGCCGTAGTCGCTGAACAAGGACGCCCGCGCGTGCCCGGACGGATGTGCACGTGCCTGCAACTTCTGGTATTCGGCCCCCAGCACCTGTGACCAGCGCGCGTAATGTTCACGCCGCGCCAACCGGGGTGCGCCGTTGGCCACGCCAGTCTCTTGGTCGAGTTGGTGGGCAAATTCATGGATGACCACGTTTTGGCCATCGGCAGGTGAGGCTGCGCCGCGCACGGTGTCGTGCCACGACAGGATGATCTGCCCGTCAGACCAGGATTCGCCCGCCAGCACATCGTGCCCGTGGTGCGCCACGCCCGCCTCATCGGTGTGCGAGCGTTGCACCACAAAGCTGCCCGGGTACACCAGAATCTGGCGCAGGCCCGGGTAGTAATTGCGCGGGCCGTTCAGCAGCAGCAAGCAGGCTTGCGCGGCAATCGTCACCCGAATTTCATCGGTGATGTCCAAACCGGCGCAGCCAATAAAAGCCTTTTCAGCCAAGAAAACCTGAATGTGCTTTTTGAGCTGCAGTTGCAAATCAGCAGGCAGTGCCCGCACATAAGGCACCCGCCGCTTCAGGATGTCGCGCCATGCTGCAGGAAAGGGCTGCTCGTACACGCGCTGGCGTTGGCGCGCCTGCCAATAAGGCTGGCCCAGCAGCCACATGACCAACAGCAGCGCCAGGACGGTAAGAATAAGTGCTGGCAAAAGAAAGTCCGTGGCGTGAATTGAGGTGGATGGTAAATGGGTGGAAGCGGCGCGATTTCAATGCTTACAGCAATGCCCACAGCAATGGTTACAGGCAAGAACACTTCATTGTCAATGTGACAGCTCGGGCTTGTTTTACGGGTCTTCATGGCCGCACTGCGCAGCGGGCCGAAATGGCGAATCAGCGACAGGGTAAACCTAGTGCTTAGCACTAGCTCTGTCCAGTTACCATCTGGCCATAGACAAAAATGGGAACCCAACAATGATGAACGTAACTGTTGAAAACTTTGATGCGCAGGTGGTGGCCGCCTCCATGCAATTGCCTGTGCTGGTCGACTTCTGGGCCCCGTGGTGTGGCCCCTGCAAGGTCATCGGCCCGTTGCTTGAAAAGCTCGAAGCTGACTACGGCGGTCGCTTCAAGCTGGTCAAAATTGACTCCGATCAAGAGCAGGAGCTGAGCCAGGCCTTTGGCATTCGTAGCATCCCCACCTGCGTGCTGATGGTGGGTGGCAAACCGGTGGATGGATTCATGGGGGCGCTGCCCGAGGGCAAGATCCGGGAATTTCTGGACAAGCACGTGCCTGAGGGTGATGTGCTGGAAGCCGAAGTCACTGGCGTCAGCGTAGGCGATGCACCTGCTGCTGACGACCCCCAAGCCATGGAAGAAGCGCTGCACCAAGCTGCGCTCAAAAACCCGGACGACGAAGACGCCCGCTTCAACTACGTCAAGTACCTGCTGCAACAAGGGCGTGATGACGACGCCAAGGTGGCGTTTGCCCCGGTGATCGCCAAGGCCGCCTTGGTGCGCCGTTTTGACGCTTTGCAGCGATGGATGAATGCTATTGATTTCGTAGCTGATCGCGCAGATTTGACAAGCGCAACAAGCCTTTTTGATGAAAAAATTATTGCCAACAAACGCGACTTTGACGCCCGCTTTGGCAAAGCCCAAACCCTGATGGCCGCCCAAAACTGGACCGGTGCCATGGACGAACTGCTGGAAATCCTGATGCGCGATAAAACCTGGGCCAACGACTTGGCGCGCAAAACCTTCATCGCCATTTTGGACATCATCGAGCCACCCAAGGTGAAGGTGGCCGATGGCCAAATACCCCCGGTTGACCCCACCGTGGCCACGTATCGGCGGCGACTTAGCAGTGTGGTGCTGAGCTGAACATGTTCTAGTCGGCGGCGTCAGGGCTTTTGGCTATACTCCAAGAACATAAAAGGTAGTATAAATGCCAAGTCTCTACACCGACATGTCCGCCGCCGCCCAAGCGGCCTTTGCGGGGCTTGACACGGCGGCCCGGCAGCGAGAAATTGGCCGCTGCGTGGCCGACCTGCCTGGCGGCTTCACGCGCAAGCAGATCAAACAAAAAACTTATTGGTATTACCAGGCCAAATCTCCCGATGGCATTCCGATTCAAACCTATGTCGGGCCGGACGATGAAGCTACACGCACCCTGCTCGATGCTCACAAAAGCGGACATCACGCGCAGGCCGAAAAAGTCTTGCTGCGTGCAACCCGTGCTGCACTGGAATTAGGCTGCATTCAAATTCCGCTCAAACATGCCCGCGTTATCAACCGGCTGGGAGATCACGGTTTTTTCCGCGCCGGCGGCATTCTGGTGGGCACCCACGCCTTCATGGCTTACCAAAACCTGTTCGGCATCACCTGGCAAAGCGGTGCCATGACCCTGGACCTGGACTTCGCCCATGCGGGTCGAAATGTCTCGATTGCCTTGCAGCCCGAAGTCAGAATGGACGCCCGCCGGGCCATCGAATCGCTGGAGATGGGATTTATCCCGATTCAGAGCCAAACCACTTACAAAAAAGCCGATGAGCCCGACTTTGACATTGATTTTTTAACCTGCATTGGCAGAACCGGCGATGCCCCGGTTTTCATCGACTCGCTGAATTTGACGCTGCAACCGCTCAAATTCATGGAGCTGTCCATGGAAGACCCACTGACCAGTACGGTGCTCGGGCGCAGCGGGCCGATGGTCGTCAACCTGCCAAGGCCACAGCGGTACGCCTTGCACAAACTGATTGTGTACGGCGAGCGACCGCAAAACATGCGAACCAAGGCCAACAAAGACCTGGCCCAAGCGGCTGCTTTATTGGATTACATGCTGGCCATGGATTTGGACATTATTCAAGAAGCGTGGCACGACACGCTGGCTCGCGGACAGGGGTGGCAAAACCGGCTGGAGCAGGGGTTGCATGCCCTTTGCCAACACTACCCGGCCCTGAATTTTCAAGAGCGGCTGGCAACAGGTGCCGTTTGACCCGGATACCGCCCAAAAAACCAGCTCAAACGAGCGCTTAAGCCGACTCGCCCGTCAAACGCTGCAACGCCTCTTGGTATTTGGCTGCCGTTTTGGCAATCACCTCATTGGGCACGCGCGGCGCGGGCGGGGTTTTGCTCCAGGGCTTGCCGTCCACCTGCGCATGCTCCAGCCAGTCACGCACAAACTGCTTGTCAAAACTGGGCGGGTTGATCCCTTCCTGGTAGCTTTCGACCGGCCAATAGCGGGAAGAATCCGGCGTCAGCACCTCGTCCATCAGGGTCAAAGTGCCATCCTTGTCCAGACCAAACTCGAATTTGGTGTCGGCAATGATGATGCCTCTGGTCAGAGCAAACTCGGCCGCCGCCTTGTAGATGGCAATTGAGAGGTCGCGGATGCGGGTGGCCAGGTCCAGCCCGATCATCTCCACCGTCTGCTCGAACGTGATGTTCTCATCATGGTCGCCCACGGCGGCCTTGGCGGCTGGCGTGTAAATGGGCTCGGGAAGCCTGGAGGCGTTTTTCAGACCCGCAGGGAGCTTGACGCCACACACCGCGCCGTTGTATTGGTACTCCTTCCAACCACTGCCCGCCAGGTAGCCGCGTACCACGGCCTCCACTGGCAGGGGCTTGAGGCGTTTGACCAGCATGGAGCGGCCCACCACTTGCGGTACCTCAGCGGGTGTCACCACACTCTCGGGGGCGTCGCCCGTCAGGTGAATCGGGCAAATGTTCAAACCTTTGGGGCCGAGCTTGTCGAACCAGAACAGCGCCATTTTGGTCAGCAGCGCACCCTTGCCGGGAATGGGCTCGCCCATGATCACGTCAAACGCGCTCAAGCGGTCACTGGCGACCATCAGGATGCGGTCGTTACCTACGGCGTAGTTGTCGCGCACCTTGCCGCGGGCCAGCAAGGTTAAAGAACTCAGTGCGGAAGTGTGCAGGGCATTGGTCATGGGATTTCAAAAATAAAATGGCTCGTTCAACTGGCAAATTACCGATGAACGAGCCTGCAGCCCTCATGGAGCTTGCGTACAGTGCTATAAATTACTGAACAACTTGCGCCAGCTCGCCGCGTGCATACTGACCAGCGACCGTGAACAGGCTGTGGCCCTTGACCTTGGCACCCTGGCCTTCGCAACCAAATTCCACGTAGCGTTGCTTGCAAATGCCTTTGGCGGCTTCGCGGGCTGGTTTAAGCCAGTCACGGGCATCAAACTTTTCGGGATTTTCAAACATGAACTTGCGCACCGCAGCGGTCATGGCCAATCGGATGTCGGTGTCGATGTTGATCTTGCGCACGCCGAATTTGATGGCTTTTTGAATCTCTTCCACCGGCACGCCGTAGGTTTCTTTCATTTTGCCGCCGTACTGGTTGATGGCGGCCAGCAGGTCTTGCGGCACGCTGGAAGAGCCATGCATCACCAAATGGGTGTTGGGCAGGCGCTTGTGGATTTCCATGACACGGTCAATCGCCAGAATGTCGCCTGTGGGCTTGCGGGTGAACTTGTAAGCGCCGTGGCTGGTGCCAATCGCAATGGCCAAGGCATCCAGCTGGGTGCGCTTGACAAAGTCAGCCGCCTGCTCGGGGTTGGTGAGCATTTGCTCGCGGGTCATGGTGGCGTCGGTGCCGTGGCCGTCTTCCTTGTCGCCCTTCATGGTTTCCAGGCTGCCCAGACAACCCAATTCACCTTCGACCGTGACGCCAGTGGCGTGGGCCATGTCCACCACCTTGCGGGTGACTTCAACGTTGTACTCGTAGCTGGCAATGGTTTTGCCATCGCCCTCAAGGCTGCCGTCCATCATGACCGAGCTGAAGCCCAGGTTGATGGCCCCTTGGCAAATCTCGGGGCTCTGGCCGTGGTCCTGGTGCATGACCAGCGGAATGGTCGGGTAAGCCTCAATGGCGGCCTGAATCAGGTGCTTGATGAAGGCTTCACCCGCGTACTTGCGGGCACCGGCGCTGGCTTGCAGGATAACGGGAGCGCCCACCTCTTTGGCCGCCTCCATGACGGCCTGCACCTGCTCCAGGTTGTTGACATTAAAAGCTGGAATGCCGTAGCCGTTGGCAGCGGCGTGGTCCAGAAGTTCGCGCATTGAGACAAGTGCCATTTGAGTTCCCCGTTGAAGTTAAAAACCGGTGGGTAGCTGACTACCGTATCGTCGAATTCTAGCGCCCCAGGTCCGCAGCAAACTTCAGGAAGCGGCGCAAATCCGAAGCATGTTTGTGCCCCCTGCAAAGCCCATGGGCTGGCCGCAGGTCAGTGCATAAATATCACCGGTTTGAACAATGCCACGGGCTTTTAAATCACACTCGACCTCGGCCAGTGCGGTTTCGCGGTCGGCGCTGGTGTCGATCAAAAGGGGCTGAACGTTGCGGTAAAGCGTCATCAGGCGCTGCGTAGGCACTTTGGAGGTCAGGGCGTAAATGGGCACCCGAATCAGATGGCGGCTCATCCACAGGGCGGTAGAGCCGCTGTCGGTCATGGCCACGATGGCTTTGGCCCCCAGGTGGTGGGCGGTAAACAAAGCGCCCATGGCAATGGACTGGTCGATGCGCTCAAAGGTCTTGCCGGTAAAGTCGGCCTCCAGCTTGAAGTCTTCGTTGCTTTCAGCTGCGAGGCAAATGTTGGCCATCTCGATCACGGTTTCCAGCGGGTATTTGCCGGAGGCGGTTTCAGCCGAAAGCATCACGGCGTCGGTACCGTCCAGCACGGCATTGGCCACATCGCTCACCTCGGCGCGGGTGGGCACCGGGTTGGTGATCATGGACTCCATCATCTGCGTGGCGGTGATCACCACCTTGTCATGCTCGCGCGCCAGCTTGATCATGCGCTTTTGCAGCGCCGGCACGGCCGCGTTGCCCACCTCTACCGCCAAGTCGCCACGCGCAACCATGATGCCGTCGCTGGCCAGCAAAATCTCCTCCAATCGAGGAATCGCCTCGGCCCGCTCGATTTTGGCGATCATGCCGGGCTTGTGCCCATACTCGGCTGCCGCCACATTGCACAACTGGCGCGCCATTTCCATGTCAATCGCATTTTTGGGAAAACTCACGGCCACATAGTCGGCCTGAAAGCTCATGGCGGTGCGGATGTCCTCCATGTCCTTGCCCGTCAGCGCTGGTGCGGTCAGCCCGCCACCCTGTTTGTTGATGCCCTTGTTGTTGGACAACTCGCCACCGAGTTTGACCGTGGTAAACACCTGCTCACCCTTCACACTGTCCACGGTGATGACAATCAGCCCATCGTTGAGCAAGAGCACATCACCGGCCTTCACTTCGCGCGGCAAAGCTTTGTAGTCCAGGCCGACCGCATCAATGTCTCCCAGCTCGGTGCGCGCCGCATCGAGCACAAATTTTTGCCCCGGCTCCAGCATGACCTTGCCTTTGGCAAACTTGCCCACCCGGATTTTGGGCCCCTGCAAGTCGGCCATGATGGCCACCTCGCGGCCCGCGCGCTGCGCCACCTCGCGCACCATGCGTGCGCGCTCGATGTGGTCCGCAGCTGTGCCGTGGCTGAAATTCAGCCGCACCACATTAACGCCAGCGCGAATCATCTGCTCCAGCAAGGCGGGGTCACTGGAGGCGGGGCCAAGTGTGGCAACGATTTTGGTAGCGCGACGGGGCATGGGGCTTGACTCCTGGTAATTTGGCTTTTGATTTTTACATGGAAGTGGCTCCACGCCAACATCAATTCAAAGCTGCCCCTTTTGACTTTTCACCGGGTGTGGTTCAATGCACCTCTGAATGCAATAAATGCCCCATCCATCTGACCATGTTTGACGACAACACCCCCATTGCTGATTTGCTCGACCCAACGTACAGCAAACCCAAGCTGTTGGTGGTGGACGATCAGCCGATCAACATTCAGGTGATGTACCAAATTTTTGCCCCTGACTACCAGGTTTTCATGGCCACCAGCGGGCCGCAGGCACTGGCCTTTTGCAAAGAAAACCCACCCGACCTGATCTTGCTGGACGTCGTCATGCCCGAAATGGACGGCTTTGAGGTGTGTACACAGCTCAAAACCGACGAAACAACCCGCAACATCCCTGTGATTTTTGTGACCGGCCACAACGACGCCGAGCAAGAGACCTACGGGCTGGACGTGGGGGCGGTGGACTTTATTTCCAAACCAGTCAACCCGGCCGTGGTGCGCGCCCGCGTTAAAACCCACCTTACGCTGAAATTCCAGTCCGACGTGATGCGAAAACTGGTGTTTCTCGATGGGCTGACCGGGGTCTACAACCGCCGTTACTTCGACCAGCAGTTGAGCATGGAAATGGCACGCGCCGTGCGAAACGATTCGCCCTTGGCGCTGATCATGATCGACGTCGATTTTTTCAAACGCTACAACGACCACTATGGCCATCAGGCCGGCGACGACTGCCTGCGCATGGTATCGAGCGCCTTAAAAGAAGGCCTCCGGCGGCCAGCCGACCTGGTGGCGCGCTACGGCGGCGAAGAATTTGCCTGCATCCTGCCCGATACAGATTTTGTAAGCGCAATGACCATGGCCGAAGACATGGAACTGCGCGTACGGTCAAAATCCATAGCACACGAGCAATCCGATATTGCCAAAGTGGTCACCGTAAGTCTGGGCGTTGCCGGCCGGGGCGCAAAAGGCTCGGGCGATGTCATGGCACTGCTGGCGCAAGCCGATGCACAGCTTTACAACGCCAAGCACGCCGGGCGGGGCCGGGTTTGTGGTGACCTGATAAAACCCGCCTGAATTTTTTGCATCATGTATCAGCCCCTCCTGAACACCGGGCAACGACTGAGCTGATCCATTCCATTTTGCCGATGACTTCGAACACGACAACCCCGGGGGCACCAGGAGCGCCCATCACGCAAGCAACGCCCACGCCAGTCGCCCCGCGCCCGCTGCTGGTGCTGTTGGTCGAAGACCACCCGGTGAACCAGATGCTGGCCACGACCTTGCTCAAAAAGTGGGGCCACACCGTGGTGCTGGCACAAAACGGCCAGGAAGCGGTGGACCTGTTCCCTCATTCACCATGGGACGTTGTGCTGATGGACATGCAAATGCCCGTCATGGACGGACTGCAAGCCACGGAAAAAATCCGCGCCATGGAACAGCCCAACCAGCGCATCCCCATCATTGCCGTCACTGCCAACGCCATGGCATCCGACCGCGAAGCCTGTCTGCAGGCAGGCATGGACAACCACCTGCCAAAACCGATCAACTCAAAAAACCTGCAGGCCATGCTGGAACACTACACCGCACCCAGTCGCACAGAAGGTGCAGCGTAAGGGCGGATCGGATAGTGCGTGCCTGCGAAGGTGGTCTGTAACCAAGTGCGAATCGTCAGCCAATTACGGGGGGTGAACCTGCGCCCGCCATTGCTGGCGGG
>OBLX010000158.1_pt1 | contig 10730 bp, 11 predicted proteins | sample 1519811 | NCBI WGS metagenome assembly OBLX01 (sample SAMEA3991476, study PRJEB22521) | metagenome | biome: anthropogenic terrestrial biome; feature: sewage plant; material: surface water | place: Sweden | collected 2012-09-26
TTCCGATCTTGAAATTTTCGAATTTACTATTAATAAGATAGCTTCTGGCGCTGGTAATACGTGCGCTACAGGTCGTTTTGAAACCGAAAAATGTCGGTCTGGCCTTGGTGGCGGGCTTTCAGGTTCTCGGGCGGGTTGAGCCAGTGAGTGAGAGATCTCGGACTGCCTGGACTGGATCGACATGCCAGGTTGCAAGACGTGACCGAGGCCTTCTCATGTGCCCGCAGTGTCAACGCAAGGACTGGAACCAGAGCTTGTCCTGCATCACAGCAGCTTTGGCCTTGCGTTGCTCGTCATCGTCAATAAAAAGCGTCTCCCTCATTCGATACTCAATCGTCGGCAAGGACAAAATGCCAGCTTCGATGCCGGCACGAATCCATTCCCTGTCTTTGGGTTCAGACCGCGCGTACTTTGACACGGCGCAGTCGTTGGAATCGAGGTATTTCACTTTGATACCGGATGCGAGCACTTGCCGGGTCATTCGGTTTTCCCAGCCTTCGGGCAAGGTGGGCAGGTCCGGACTCACGGCATCAAAATAATAACCGTGCGCTTGATGGAAGGCGCTGTTTTCGCCAAATTGTTCAGAAAATTCCGGTGCCCGTTGGGGGTCTCGTTCGGGATAAGCGTCCACCTCCATCGACCAAGTCATTCGGGGTGGAAGCGTTCCGGCGACGCCAAGTGCCGACAAACTTCCGATCACAACGAATTCATCCAGTCCGCTGGCATCGCGAATCTGGCTCAAGAGAAAATCGATGTCTTCAATTTTCATGGCATGGCGGTGGCAAAGGGCGTGTTCTGGCGCAGCGCAGGCCCCCATTCTTCGTCCATTGCCAAAATGCCTTGGGCTATTTGCGGTGGTTCCGCATTCAGTATCTGGCGCCAGCGATCAATGTAAATCGGGCTGCAGAGTGCTTTTTCTTGCCAGAGATCGACCATGCGCAAAGCGTTTTCTTTCAACGAAATCGCCAGGGCCCCGCCCAACGCTAACTTGACCGCGATCTTCAAATGCTTTTCGCGCGACGCCGCCAGTTGGGCCTGGTGCTGTGTTCGTGCCTGGCGACGACGTGCCATCGCAGGCGATTCCGACACGATGCCCAACTCAACGCCCAGCACGTGTGCGGCCATTTCGACGCTGGACAGTTGGGCGTCATTGCCTTTTTCGATTTGAATCAAGGTGGTACGGCTGATGCCGGCTGCGCCAGCCAGCGCTTGCTGAGACATTGCTTTGGCAACGCGCAGCGAACGAAGGGCCAGTCCGATATGTTGATATGAAGAAGGCATGACCAGTATTCTATACATGCATGGAATACTGTACATACCCTAGGTCAATACCTCTTCGCATCGAATTACCAGGCGGGCTTTACTGCCTTTGCGGCGCGAGTTGCTGGGGAGCTCGCAGCTCTCGCTTGCGCTGTTAGGGCAAACTTGCATAAAATGACCTCATGTGGTCACAAGGAGATTTCTGATGGAAATATTGCAAATTCGTGAAGCCAAGGCCAGTTTTTCTGCGCTGGTGGCCGCCGCTGAAAAAGGTTGTCCCACGCTCGTCAGTCGCCACGGCCAGCCCTGCGCAATGATTGTGTCGGTGGCCGATGGCGCACGCCTTTATCCGCTAGAGATGCCTAACCTGGCCAACTACCTGCTGGCTCTGCCCGAGCCACTAGAGACTGAGCGCGACACCACGCCGCTGCGGGGTATGGACTTTGTTTAACGGGTATCTGCTGGACACCAGCGTGGTGTCTGCGCTGGCCCCCGGGCGTGAAGCATTTCTACCCACACCATTGGCCGAATGGCTACAAAAGCATCACAAAGAACTTTTTCTGCCCTCCATTGCCATTGCAGAAATGGCGCAAGGCATTGGCAAGCTGCGCCGCGCCGGCGCTGCAGAGCGGGCTGACCGGCTGGACCGTTGGCTTGACGGCTTGCTGGCCACATATGCAGACCGCATCTTGGCTCTGGATGCTTGCGCCGCACGGTTGGCGGGGCAAATTTCTGATGCCGCTGTGGCACAGGGCTGCCACCCCGGTTTTGCCGATGTGGCGATAGCGGCTCTGGCCCAACACGCGGGCCTGCTGTTACTGACTTGCAATTTCAAGCACTTTGAGCCGCTGGGCGTGGCCTGTACGAACCCCTTGATCTCACTACCGGCAGGTTGATGTGACGGGTCATTAAGGTTCTTCATGCAAGCAAATCTCCCTTTAACATCCCTCCATGTCAAGACCTCTGCGCATTGAATTCCCCGGCGGGCTGTACCACGTGACTTCGCGGGGGGATCGGCGGGAGGTGATTTTTCTGGATGACGAGGATCGGCTGTACTGGCTGGGACTGCTGGGGCAGGTATGTCAACGCTTTAACTGGGTGTGCCACGCTTATTGCTTGATGGATAACCACTTTCATATCGTGGTGGAGACGGTGGAAGGCAATTTGAGCGCGGGCATGCGCCAGCTCAATGGGGTTTACACCCAATGGCACAACCGCACACATGGCCGGGTGGGGCATGTGTTTCAGGGGCGTTTCAAGGCGGTGGTGGTACAGCGCGAGTCTTACTTGCTGGAGCTGGCCCGCTATGTAGTGCTGAACCCGGTGCGTGCGGGCCTGTGCGATGAGCCGCAGGATTGGCCTTGGAGCAGCTACCACGCCACGGTAGGCACGGCACCCAAGCCAGAGTGGCTGCACACCCAGTGGCTGCTGTCCCAGTTTGGCAGAAAGCCAAGGTCGGCGCGTGCGGCTTATGTGGACCATGTTCGCGCAGGCGTTGGCCTGCCCAGCGTGTGGGACGAGCTGAAAAACCAGCTCTATTTGGGTGACGATAATTTTGCGCAGGCGCTGCAGCAGCGCACCCAAAGCCAGGCGTTTGACCTTGAGATTCCTCGCAGCCAACGCCGCAGCGCAGCGCCTGCATTGGCCGAGTTCACCAAGCTGCCCGAGCGTAATGGTGCCATGGTGCAGGCTTACGCGACGGGTTGCTACAGCTTCAAGGACATCGGCCAGGCCTTTGGTGTGCACTACTGCACGGTCAGCCGTGCCGTGCGTGAGGCTGAAAAAATGCAGGCGCAGGCCACTGCGGTCTCAGAACGGACGAAAATGCCAGTGGTTGTAACAACTTCATTATCTTGACCCATGAAATCTCGATCCACCAACGGTGGCTTGGTTTATTCCACCGATGCTGGCCGCATGTGCCCGGTATGCCGCCAACCTGTTGCCAAATGTGTTTGCAAGGCTGCGCCTCAAACCAAAGTCCCTTCGGACGGTGTGGTACGGGTGTCGCGCGAGACCAAGGGCCGCGCGGGCAAGGGGGTCACGCTGGTCAAAGGCGTGGCGCTGGACGCGCTGGCGCTGGCGGCGCTGGGCAAGCAGCTCAAGACGGCCTGTGGTTCGGGGGGGACGGTCAAGGATGGTGTGATCGAGGTGCAGGGCGACCACTGCGATAGGGTGATTGAATTGCTCAAGGCACAGGGCATGGTGGTCAAACGCGCGGGCGGCTGAGTCTGGGGCCAGCGTGAACCCCGAGGATTTGCAGCTGCTGGTTGAGCGCACCATGCCTTTTGGCAAGCACAAGGGGCGCTTGCTGGCCGATTTGCCTGGCGACTACCTGCGCTGGTTTGTGCGCGAGGGTGTTCCCAAAGGCGAGATTGGGCGACTGCTCGCGCTGATGCACGAGATTGACCACAACGGTTTGTCAGACCTGCTCAAACCCTTGCGCAAGGGTTGACTGCTGCGCGCTAATTGGCCAGGTCCAGATCGGGCAGGGCACCGAGTTCTTCGGCGTACTGGGCCTTGATTTTGAGTATTTCTGGCAGCACGGATTTGAAGGGCTGGATCAAGCCCGGATCGAAGTGTTTGCCAGAGCCCTCGTCGATCATCTGCAAGGCGGCTTCGACTGTCCAAGCCTTTTTGTAGGGCCGCACCGAGGTCAGGGCGTCAAACACGTCGGCAATGGCCACAATGCGGCCAAAAATCGGGATTTCTTCGCCACTCAAACCTTGGGGGTAGCCGCTGCCATCCCATTTTTCGTGGTGGGTGAGGGCGACAAGGCTTGCCGCCTGAAGCAGTTCGTCGCTGTGCTGGCCAATGATCTTGGCACCCATGGCGGGGTGCTGGCGCATGACCTCCCACTCAGCCTCGTCGAGCTTGCCCGGCTTGAGCAGGATGTTGTCGGGGATGCCGATTTTGCCCACGTCGTGCATCGGCGCAGCATGAAAAAGCACCTCTACCTGCGCGCTGCTCAGCCCGGCGGCATGGGCCGTCAGCCGCGCGTAATGGCTCATGCGGATGACGTGGTTGCCGGTTTCGTTGTCCTTGAATTCAGCGGCCCGTCCCAGCCTGCGAATGATTTGCAAGCGGGTGGTTTCGAGCTCGGCGGTGCGCAGATCGACCAAGCGTTCAAGCTCACGCGTTTGATCGTAGAGCGCCAGGTGGGTTCGCACCCTGGCCAGCACAATGGCCGGGCTGATGGGTTTGATGATGTAGTCCACCGCACCCATTTCAAGCCCTTTTTTTTCATCTTCCAGTTCACTCATGGCGGTGACGAAAATGATCGGAATGGCGCGCGTGTCGGCGTTGCGTTTGAGGCGCTGGCAAACGTCGTAGCCGCTGATGCCGGGCATCATGATGTCCAGCAAAATCAGGTCGGGCTTGGCATCACCAGCGGCGATTCTCAAAGCCTTTTCGCCATTGAGGGCAATTTTGGTCTGATAGTGTGGATCAAGCACTTCCGTCAGAAGGTCAATGTTTTCCGGCGTGTCATCAACGATCAAAATGGTCTGTCTTGCGTGGGGAGTGTGTGACGAAGTCATGCTTTTATTGTCCTTGCGTGATCAGAGTTCAATGCCCAGGGTTCGGGCGGTTTCGCGGAGCTTTTCCAGTGCTTCTTCGAATTCATATTTGCCGATGAGTTTTTTAAGTTGTCCACTGACGGCCCCTTGGCCGACACCGCGCAATTTTTCCGCGACGCTGTCGGCCAGTTTTCCGGCGCGGGAGTCGTCGTCGGCCAGCAGCGTGGCGAGTTGTTGCAGTTCGTTGGCCAGCAGATCGCGGTCCACCAACTGGCCACTGGCTGGGCTTGCGGATGACTCCTGCGCGGGCGCTGCGCTGCCCAAGGCTTGTGTGATCTGGCTGACCACGAGGGCCAGTTCCTGTGCCATGTCCGCCAGTGCTTGCGGCAGCGAAGCCGTCTCGCCGTGCTTCAGGGCCGTCTCCACGGTGCCAGCGAGCGAGAGCAACTGGCTGGCACCAATGTTGCCGGCCAAGCCTTTGGTGGTATGGGCCTCACGGGTTGCCGTGTCAATATCGCCCGCATCAAGCGCCGCCTGAATGCGGGTCATGGCATCAAACTGGGTTTCGACAAAGCGACCTATCAATTTGCGCAATAGCTTGCCATTGCCTCCCACGCGCCGCATGGCCTGGGTCACATCCAGACAGGCGATGGGGGGAACATCCGTCTGCTGCGCCAACACCGATGCGCCTGAGTTTGCTGCCAGATTTCCCACGGGGTCTTGCGGCTTGATCCAGCGCGCCAGGCTGGCGTACAACTGGTCGATGTCGATCGGCTTGCCGATATGGTCATTCATGCCGGCGGCCATGCACAATTCGCGGTCGCCGCTCATGGCGTTGGCGGTCATGGCCAGAATCGGCAACGCATCAAAGCGGCCGTCAGCACGAATTTTCCGGGTGGCTTCAAAGCCGTCCATCACTGGCATTTGACAATCCATCAGCACACCGTCATAGGGTGCGCGGGCCACCATGCGAACGGCCTCGGCCCCGTTGTTGGCCACGTCCACCCGGATGCCTACGCCCTGCAGCAACTCCAGCGCCAGTTCCTGGTTGACCGGGTTGTCCTCCACCAGCAGCAGATAGGCACCGCGCACGTTTTGCGCAGCTTCCTGGCTGGCTTGCAAGCGCTGGTATTTGCGTCCACGGGTCAGCACTTCTTTGCCCAAGGCACACAAAATGCTGTCCAGCAGGGAAGATGGGCTGACGGGTTTGAGCAGCAGTCCGTCGATCTTTGTGCTTTGAGCCTGCTCCAGCAACTCGTCGCGGCTGTGGGCGGTCACCATCACGAAAGCAGGGACCCCATGGAGACGGGGGTCGGCCCGAATGCGCCCGATGGCGGCCAGGCCGTCTTCGTCAGGCATCATCCAGTCCATCAGCACCAGGCCATAGGGCCGGCCCGCGTCTTGCGCCTCTTCCAGCGCCTGGATGGCTTTGGCACCACTTTCGACGGCAGTGGCGTCGAATTTTTGGGAGGCCAAAATGGACAACATGATTTCGCGGGCGCGAGCGTTGTCGTCAACCACCAAGATCCGAAGGCCGGTGACGTCGGGCTCCAGTGTGCTGCGCAAGCGCTGCTGGTCCTGCAGGCCAAACCTGGCGGTGAAGGTGAAGGTGCTGCCCATGGCGACCTGGCTTTGCACGCCGATCTGGCCGTCCATGAGTTCAACCAGCCGTTTGCTGATGGTCAAGCCAAGCCCGGTGCCGCCGTATTTTCGGGTGGTTGAGGCATCGGCCTGTGAAAAGGCACTGAACAGTTTGTTTTTTTGCTCTTCGCTCAGGCCCACGCCGGTATCACTGATGTCAAAGCGCAGGTGGATGTGATCGGGGTGCGAATCCGGGTTGAAATCTACCGCATGAATGCCCACGGTGACCTCGCCGCGCTCGGTGAATTTAATGGCATTGCCCACCAGGTTGAGCAGCACCTGGCCCAGTCGCAAGGCGTCGCCCACCAGCGCGGTCGGTACATCCGGGCCGACGTCAAAGAGCAGTTCAAGGCCCTTGTCCTGGGCTTTCATGATGGACAGGTCGGCCAGGTTTTCCATCACATCCTCCAGATGAAATTCGGTGGCTTCGAACTGCAGTTTGCCCGCCTCAATCTTTGAAAAATCCAGAATGTCGTTGATGATGCCCAGCAGATTGCGGGCGGCAGCATCCACTTTTTCGATGTAATTGCGCTGCTTGGGGTTCAAATCGGTTTGCAGCGCCAGATGTGACATGCCGATGATGGCGTTCATGGGGGTGCGGATTTCATGGCTCATGTTGGCCAGAAAATCGGATTTCATGCGGGTGGCGTCTTCGGCCAAATCTTTTGCCGTACGCATGAGTTCGGCGGCTTCGTGCTCGGCCGTGACGTCATCAAACATCCAAACCGAGCCGCGTGTCAAATCTTGCGGGTCAATGGCGCTGCCACTGATGCGGCACCAAAACTCGCTGCCATCGCGGCGGTGCAGCGCTTGCGTGCTGTAGTGAACTCTGCCCTGTTGGATGTCGGCGTAGGGGCCATCGGATGAGCAATTGGAGTCAGCCCACCAAATGCACGCTGACTGGCCCACCATGGTTCCGGGCGACCAGCCAAATAATTCTTCCAATTTGTGATTGGCGCGAACAATGGCCCAGTCCTTGATGAAGGCTATGCCCAGCGTGGCCGACTCAAAAATGGCGCTTTGCTCGTCGTTGGCCTGGCGAATGGCTTGTTCGCTGCGTTTTTGTGTCGTGATGTCGCGCATGGATGCGATGAGCAAAGACCGGTCTTCATCTTCCGCCACATAGCAAGACACATCAATGTCCACTGCTTCGCCATTGGAGCGGATGTGACGGGTTTCAAAACGCATGGGGCGACCCGCGTCGCGAAGTTTGTCCAGAAGTTGCGGCATGTTCTCCTTCGACAGGGTCAGGAGGAAATGCTTGGGAATCCTGGCCCCCATCACTTTTTCGGCCGGGAGTTCCATCAGCGCAAGGCCGGCCTTGTTGGCATAGACCAGCGTCAGGGTTTTGGGGTCCGCCCAAAACATGGGTTCGGAGTTTTCCACAACGGTGCGGTTAAAAAGAATTTTCTTCTCGTCTTTTTTCCGGTCGGTGATGTCGACCATCCAGCCCAGCACACCGGGCTTGCCCGCATAGTTTGTTGGCAGATAGGTCACCAGCAAATCACGCACCGTGCGGTGCGGACAGTACATTTGAACCTCCATGTTGCGCACCGTTCCGTGGGCTTTGAGTTCGGCAATGATTTTCTCGCGTGTTTGCGGAATCACCAGGGCATTGGTGGCGGCGTCGCCCACCTTCATGCTCAACAATTCGGTAACCTGTGGATTGGCAAAACGAATGATGCCCCCGGTGCTGACAGCGACGCCCACCGGGGCCGTATCCAGAATGTTTTGCAGGCGGTCGGCCTGGTCCTTGATTTCTTTGAACAGCAGGTTGAGCGTGTCGGCGATCAAGGAGGCATTGATCAGCATGAACACCAGCAACTGCGCCCACAGGCTGAAGGTGACCTGTTTCAAGCGGGCGGTTTCACTGAGGGTGATGGGGGTGTGTGAAATTGATAACACTTCTTCGGGCACACGCAGCAAAAACAAAATACCCACCGTGGCAAATGGCCACAAAAGCAAGAGGCTCCTGGTGCGGCTAAAGTCCCGGCGCAGGAGCTGGTAACCGTCGTGAAACCCCCAAAGAGACAAGCCCCCGGCAGTCAGAAAGATGGCCGCAATGGCCGGGTTGCGCATGCCCAGCGCATGGCCAAGCAAGGTTGATGCAGCCAGGGCGAACGCAGTGATGGCGACATCACGCCCCGCCCTGCAGCGCACGCCGTGAAGCTCCTGGATGCCCGCGCGAAACAGGAAGACGCAGCACAAATGCAGCACCGTGGACACATTCACCGATTGATAGAAGTCGATCAGACTGACATGGGGCTCGCGGTACTGGGCAACCACGTCGCCGATGACCAACAGCAGATTTGCGGCGCTGAAATACAGCGCAGCCGTGCGGGAAATATTCAGGGCAATGCCAAAAAACGCCCAGCCCAAGCCCGCCAGAGCGGCCACAAAGGTGATGACCCGGGCCAGGGTTTCAACTTCACCAACCGGCATATTCATGTCCATGTGAGTCCTATGGGGTTGGTTCTGTCAAATCAGCATGCAGGGCGTAAGGCAGGCACACCGTCAGGGTGGTGCTTGCTTGTTCATCCGAGGTTTCCATGGCGATGGTGCCGCCATGGGTTATGGCAATCAGTCGTGCCGAGAAGGTGCCCAATCCGGTTCCGTCAGGTTTGCCGGAGGTGGAGAATTTTTCAAAAAATCGATCCCGAATGTCGTGCGGTACCACCCCATCGTTGCTGATTCGAATGGAAACCATATATTGGTTCGCAAGTTCGTTCCCGGCACCGGGGGCCAGCAGGTCGATGCCAATTTCCGTGCCATCACGGGCGGCTTCCAGTGCATTTTTGACCAGGTTGTTGAACATCGAGTAACACAGCAGTTCATCGCCGAGCACCGGCAGGCTGCCGGGTGCATCGGCGTCGCGTCCATTCGACCTGAACTGGATCATGATCTGGCGGATTAGCAACTGCGAACTCATCTCGCGCACGATCCGGTCAAAAATCAGGGCCAGGTCCACGGTGCCAGGATTGAAAACGTAGCTTCCTTGTTCCATTTTGTACAGGTCCAGCGACAGGCTGACCATGTCCAAAACGCTGTAAGCGGCCTGCTCTACGTACTTGACGATTTCCTTGTGCTCCTGGGCCACTTGCGGGTCGGCCAGCAAGCTGGAAGAAAAATTGATGATGCCGGCAATCGGGCTTTTGAGGTCGTGCTGCGCCATTCGGTCAAACTCATCGCGCAGGCGAAGGTGGTCCTGCAAAATCGCATTTTGTTCAATGAGGGCAATTCGGTTGCGTTTGAGTTCCGCGAAGGCCTGACGGAGCTTTAAGTGGGTATCGATGCGTGAGCGAAGAATCGGTGGGTCGGCCGGTTTGGTGACAAAGTCCACGGCACCCACAGCGAAACCGTTGGTTACATCGGTCGTTTCACTCATGGCGGTCAGAAAAATCACCGGAATGTCTGCCGTGGCGGGGTTGGCCTTGATGCGTCGGCAGACTTCAAAGCCATCCATGTCAGGCATCATCACGTCGAGCAAAATAAGATCCGGAATTTTTCCGGAATCCAGAATTTTTAAAGCCCGCTCGCCGCTGTTGGCTGCTCTGACCTGGTAATTCTCACTCAGCAGTTCGACCAGCACATCCAGGTTGTCGGGCAGGTCGTCAACCACCAGCAGCGTCGGTTTGGCAAGCCCCGCAGTCTGCCCGGCATCCCGCAGTGAGGTCGCATGGTCCCTGGCAGAGTCAGGGCCTGTGCGCTGCAATACTGCAGGAATTTTGCCCGTGGACAGTGGTATTTTCGGATGCGGCTGTTCAATGACTTTTTTCAGCTTGGATTCGAGCGCGCCCACGTTGAAGGGCTTGATCATGTACTCTGATACCCCAGCGTCAATGGCCAGCTGTACCTGGAATCGTTCTGTCTCTGCCGTCATCATCAGGACGGGCAGGTTGGCGTGCTGGGCGCTGGCGCGTATTTTCTTGAGAAGTTCCAGCCCCGACATCACTGGCATATTCCAGTCAGAGATGACAACATCCACGGTCAGGGTCTCAATCTTGCGCCAGGCCTCGGCACCATTGGCAGCCGTGACGATGTTTTGCATTCCCAACTGGTGCAAGCTGTTGGTCAGAATGCGTCGCATGCCTTCCATGTCGTCCACCACCAGAAATTTGGTTCTGTAGTCCATTCGTCCCTTTGAAAGAAAGTGCGTTGGCGATATGACGACCCCCCTTTCTTGGGTGCTGCGAAGGCCAGCCAAGCCATGAAAAGGGATGCGACCAGCAGTCTAGCTTCTTTGCGCTTCTTTTGTGTTTGGGTGCCTGGGTTCTAGGGGGCTGGTCATCAGCGCTAAGGGGTCAAGCAAAATTA
>OBLX010000159.1_pt1 | contig 10660 bp, 8 predicted proteins | sample 1519811 | NCBI WGS metagenome assembly OBLX01 (sample SAMEA3991476, study PRJEB22521) | metagenome | biome: anthropogenic terrestrial biome; feature: sewage plant; material: surface water | place: Sweden | collected 2012-09-26
GCTCTTCCGATCTGGGGCACAGGGTGCCAATTACCAGCGCAGTCTGGGCACCCCCATGCTCATGCTGCAAGCCGAAACCGCGAAGCGCTGGATGGGCGGGCTGCTGGGCAATTACCGGGCCTATGCCTGGAGCAATCCGCAGGCGGTGCATTTTGACCCCGCAGCTACTGCGCCTGAACGGCACACCGGCTGGGGTGTGTCGATAGACCAGCGCGTGGGCGATGGCATAACCTTGTTTGCACGCTATGGGCAGCAAACAGATGGCCATGTCACATTTGACCGCGCGCTGACCCTGGGTTTTGACGCCAACGGCTCTTACTGGAGCCGGGGTGGCGATAGCCTGGGGTTGGCCATGGGCTGGCTGCGCACCAGTGACGCGTACCGCGACTTCACGCTGCCAACCACCGCCATCAACGGGACCGAGCGCGTGGCGGAGCTGTACTACCGCTTTCGGGTAGGCAAGCAGTTTGAACTTTCGCCCAGTTTGCAGTTCATAGGCAATCCGGGTGGTGACCCCAATGCGCCGGGCGTGCGCATTGTGGGCTTGCGCTCCCAGTTCAATTTTTAAGGAATCGACACCGATGCTGGTGCCCAAGTCCCCGCCTGGTGGTGATGACGTCCCAAAGGTTTTGCCCCCAAGTGCTTTGGCACGCGTGGGCCTGGCCATGCGCCGCCATCAGCGTGTGATCGTGGCCCTGCAGTGGGTGGTGGTGGTTTTTTATGCCGCACTCCTGATCGTTCCGGCGCTCATGCCCTTGCCGCCAGAAGACGCGCGCATCGCAGACAACCTGCGGCTGTTTGCACAGTTTCTTTTCTGGGGCATCTGGTGGCCCTTTGTCATGCTTGGCACCATGCTGCTGGGGCGCGTGTGGTGCGGTGTGTTTTGCCCGGAAGGCGCTTTGACTGAACTGGCCAGCCGTCATGGGCTGGGGCGACCGATTCCGCGCTGGCTGCGCTGGAGCGGCTGGCCGTTTGTGGCCTTTGTCTGCACCACTGTTTACGGCCAGCTGGTCAGCGTTTATGAGTATCCGCAGGCGGCCTTGCTGGTGCTGGGGGGCTCCACGGTGGCTGCTGTGGCGGTGGGGCTGGTGTATGGCCGGGGCAGCCGCGTCTGGTGCCGCTACCTGTGTCCGGCCAACGGTGTGTTTGGACTGCTGGCCAAAATAGCGCCGCTGCATTTTCGGGTTGATGAGCAAGCCTGGAAGCAAGGCAGGCACCGGGGGCATGCCGTGAACTGCGCCCCGCTGATCAACATTGCCCACATGAAAAGTGCATCGGCCTGCCACGCCTGTGGCCGCTGCAGCGGCCAGCACAACGCGGTGGCGCTAAGTTGGCGTTCACCGGCGCGCGAAATTCTAGGCACACCGCCCCGGCAGGTCAGGACCGAGGAAGCGTTGACCCTGATCTTTGGCGTGCTTGGCATTGCCACCGCGGCCTTCACCTGGTCCGCCAGTGTGCGCCTGGTGCAGATCAAAACAGCGCTGGCCAACTGGCTGATTGAGCATGACGCGCTGGCCTTGCTGCAGGACAACGCCCCCTGGTGGCTGCTCACGCACTACCCGCAGGCGCACGATGTGTTCACCTGGCTCGATGGGCTGTGCATTCTGGCCTACATCCTGGGCGGCGGTGGTGTGCTGGGGCTGGCCGTGTGGTCAGGCGTCTGGCTGGCGGCCCGGGTGCTGGCCGACCCGGCCGTGTCGTGGCAGAAACTGTCGATGGCCTTGGTTCCGCTGGCCGGTGTGGGTGTGTTCCTGGGGCTGTCAATGCTGACGCTGGGCCACCTCAAGGCCGAGGGCTTTGCGCTGGGCTGGGTGCCCGCCTTGCGCGCAGTTCTTTTGGTGCTGGGCGCGGGCTTCTCCGCATACCTGATGCTGCGCATGAGCCTGCTGCGCTGGTCGTGGCGCACTGTGGCGGGTTTGGCTGTGGCACTGCTGCCTTGGGGCCTGATGGTGCGGATCTGGCTGTCGGTACTGTTCGGGTGGTGAGTGCGGCGTTTTTTCACAATAAAAAGTGGCATTTGCGCATATTCCACCTGCGCTGATAGCTATAAATTTAATAGTATTCTGGCACCCGCTCCAGCAACTCCTGCGCCAGTGCGTCCGCTTGGGTACTGCAGTAAACTGATTTCTGCATCCTTTAACCCAACCCACAAACCAAACGCTTGGAGAACAACGCATGCTCAGAGTCAAACCCGTTTCTGCCGAACGCCTGCCCGAGCTGCTGCGCTGCATGCCCAAGGCCGAGTTGCACATTCACATTGAAGGCTCGCTTGAGCCTGAGCTGATGTTTGCGCTGGGCCAGCGCAACAACATCACCATGGCCTACCCCGACGTCGAAACCCTGCGTGGTGCCTATGTGTTTGACAACCTGCAGGACTTTCTGGACATCTACCATGCCGGCACCCAGGTGCTGCGCACCGAGCAGGATTTTTATGACATGGCGCATGCCTACCTGGCGCGCGCGGCGGCTGACAACGTGGTGCACGCCGAGATTTTTTTCGACACCCAAACCCACACCGGCCACGGCGTGAGCCCCGAGGTGGTCATTGCGGGCCTGCACCGCGCCTGCCTTGACGCCCGCGCAGCGTTCGGGATGACCGCCACGCTGATTTTGTGTTTCTTGCGCCACCTGAGTGAAGAGGATGCGTTTGAATGCCTGGAGCAGGCCATGCCCCACCTGGACAAGCTGGTCGGCCTGGGTCTGGCGTCCAGCGAAGTCGGCCACCCTCCCGAAAAATTTGCCCGCGTGTTTGCCCGTGGCCGCGAGCTGGGCCTGCATCTGGTGGCCCACGCGGGCGAGGAGGGGCCGCCCGCCTACATCTGGAGTGCGCTGGATGTTTTGAAGGTGGAGCGCATAGACCACGGCGTGCAGGCCCTCAAAGACCCGGCGCTGATGGCGCGGCTGGCCCAAGAGCGCATCCCGCTCACGGTGTGCCCGCTGTCCAACGTCAAACTGCGGGTGTTCCCCACGCTGGCCGCGCACAACCTGGGGCAAATGCTGGATGCAGGCCTTGTGGCCACCGTCAACTCCGACGACCCGGCCTATTTTGGCGGCTATATCAATGAGAACTTCACCCAGACCTTCGCCGCACTGGGCCTCACAGCCCAGCACGCGTACCAACTGGCGCGCAACAGTTTTGAGGCCAGTTTTCTGGACGACACCCTCAAGCGCCAGCACATTGACCGCTTGCGCGCCACATTTGAAACCTTTGTGTAACTCGTTGCAGCCGGTTGCGCCGTGTCCCGGCAAGTCTTGAAATAGGTGGTAATGCCCCGTTTTATTGACGATACACCGACCTGGCTGAGTGCTTAGACTTCGAATCATGGCTACCACTGCATCCACCAAGCCGACCAACAAAGCGACCGTCACCAATTTCTACAAGGTGTTGACCTTTGCACCACCCACCGACATCCAGTTGACGGTGGAAGCGGCACGTGTGGATTCCGGTGCCACCACGCTCGGGGAGACGCTCAAGGCCATTTATGACTCGCCATCATTCAGCCAAGGGCCGGCCCGTGATGTGGCGCGCCTGTTTTTTTTGACGTTTGACCGTGCGCCCGATGCCACTTTGTTTGCCCTTGTGATGGATGCCTTGCGCGCCGGCATGTCATTTGAAGAGGTTTGCAAGGTGGCCTTGACCTTGCCCGGTTTGCCCCTGAGCAATGATGGCTGGCCCCAATCGCTGGACTTCATGAACGCCATTTTGTTGCGTTTGTTTGGCCCGAACTACAACCCGGATTGGGCGACCGAATTCGCGCTGGGCCTGGACAACGGAACCTATACCCGGCATCAGCTGCTGGCGGTGGCGTCGCACTTTGACAGCGTTGCGGTGGCCCCCGGGTCAGCCATCGAAACCTCTTTGCTCTACCTGGCCGGGGCCAGCCGCGAGGCGACCAGTTATGAAATCGCGCATGCCAGTGACACCACACCTGGTCGCATCATTGAAGCCCTGGCAGCGGGGGGCTTGTCCGCCACGGGCGGCTATGCGGCGCTGACTCGCACGGGCAATGAGCTGACCCTGTCGAGCGATTTGGCCTCGGACCTGGTATGGGACCTGTCCACCATGACCTTCAAGCTCGGTGGCACCACGGCATTCAAGATGTTTTTCAGCGAGGATGAAGGCTTGTCCGGCTCGGTGGCTGCCTTTTCGCGCGCGTTGGCCACTGGCACCACCAGTCTGGATGCGAGTGAGGCCATTGGCAAGGGCAAAGTCACTTTCACCGGCAGCAATGAAGCACCCAATGTCTTCAAGGCCCCGGCGGCCGGCTCCACTGCCAAAGGCGGCGCAGAAGCAGACACCTTGATTGGCGGCGCAGGCAACGATGTATTTACCGCGACCGGCGGCCAGGACATGATGACCGGCGGGCTGGGCGACGACACATTTATTCTGGGTGCCAGCAATGTGTACCAAGACCGGGCCAAACCGGCGGTAACCACCATCACAGATTTTGGCAGCGGCAAGGATGTGCTCGATTTCAGCCGCCTGCTGAACAAATCCGTCGATATTTCGGCCTTGGTAGCGGTCATGGCCACCCGAGTCCCCAGCGCGGCAGGCGTCACCCCGGTCGTTCTTCCGATACCTGCCACCAATGGATTGGTGACTTTGATTGAAAACAACGGGGCATGGGTTGAAGGGGCGGGGGCGGATGTCGTGTCGCGCTCTGCCACCGAGGCCGATGTGGCGGCGCTTTTTGGCACTGGCAAGCTGTTTTCCGCACCCACACAGGTCACCAAATCAGTGGTCATCACAGCCGACACCCGCAACAGCGCCGATGTGTGGCTGATTCTCAACAACACGGGGGTCACCGCCATCACCGACGGAACAAGCGGCCCGCAAGAGGTCATCCAGATCGCCCACCTGGAGGGCTCCTGGAATGTCACGCTGGTGGGAACCATTCCGGTGCTGCTGAGCTGAACGCGACCTTGAACACAGGCAAGGTCGAACGAAAGCTTAGGGATGCCGACCATGAAAGCCTACCGCGCCGCCATCCTGCGTTTCGCCCCGGACCGCGAGCCTTCCCAATCCGCAGTTTTTGAACAAGACGGTCTGCTGGTGGTCGGGCCAGATGCCAGGGGTCAGCAGGTGGTGCAGGCCGCAGGGCCGTATGCCGCGGTGAAAGATCAGTACCCCGGCGTACCCGTGCAGCACCTGCCAGGTCGCGTCATCGCCCCCGGCTTTATCGACCTGCATGTGCATTACCCGCAAACCGATGTGATCGGCTCGCCCGCCCAGGGCTTGCTGCCGTGGCTTCAGAACTACACTTTTCCAGAAGAAAAACGCTTCTCTGCGCCCGACTACTGTGCGCAAGCAGCTACTTTTTTTATAGCGCAATTGCTGCGCAATGGCGTCACCACAGCCCTGTGTTTTGCCACTTCACACCCGGCCTCGGTCAACGCCTTGTTTGGCGAGGCCCAGGCCAGGGGCCTGCGCCTGATCACCGGCAAATGCCTGCAAGACCGCCACTGCCCTGACGGCGTGCGTGACGACACCGAGCAAAGCCTGATCGACACCCTGGCGCTGATCCAGCGCTGGCACGGCCAGGCGCGCTTGGGCTACGCCATCACCCCCCGCTTTGCCCCCAGTTGCAGCCCGGCCCAGTTGCGCGGCGCGGGGGAGCTGGCGGCAAGGTTCCCGGATGTGTGGATTCAGTCCCATGTGGCCGAAAACCTGGACGAAATCCGCTGGGCGCGCGAACTGTTTCCAGCATCAAGAAGCTACCTGGCCACCTATGCCGATTTCGGTTTGCTGCGCAAGCGCGCCATTTATGCCCATTGCATTCACTTTGACGACACCGACCGCGCCCTGATGCGCGCCAGCGGGGCAGCAGCGGCGGTATGCCCCACCAGCAACCTGTTTCTGGGCAGTGGTTTTTTTGACTTTGCGGGAGCCGATCGCATGGGGATGAATTACGCCCTGGCCAGCGATGTGGGCGCCGGCACCAGCTTCAGTCCGTTTCACACCATGCTGGCGGCGTACTACACAGGGCGCGAAGGTCAAACCAAACCGGGCGTGAGCCTGTCGCCCCAGGCGCTTTGGTGGCAGCACACGGCGGGCGCGGCGCGGGCGCTGGGGCTGGAAGGTGTGGTTGGCAACCTGCAGCCGGGCTGCGAGGCCGATTTTGTGGTGCTCAACCCCCAGGCGACGGATTTGCTGGCACGGCGCACCGCCCGCGCCGCCAGCCTGGACGAGCTGCTGTTTGCCCTGATCGTGCTGGGCGATGACCGGGTGATAGAGAAAACCGTGATTTCTCAAGCCTTTTAGGCCGCTTGCGCCCGTCAATATTGCGCGAACAGCTATCAAAATAGGAGTAAATGCAAGGCTTTTCAGCACGGCATCAAGCCCGGCAAGCTCATCAGCCATGTTGCATGGAGGTGTGTTTTGCCACGCAGACCGGGCCCTTTGTTCGTGAAAAACCGCCCCATGGCGTCTGCCATACTGCGATTCGTACCCCAGGGCATGGTTTTTAGAAAAATCGATCGTGCAGGGTGAAAAGTGCTGGGTGCAGTCAGCAAATATGGACGAATGGAGCGCAGATGAAAGTTGGGTTTGTTCAAAGTGGTGCCATCGGGGACATCGTGATCGCCTTGCCGGCGGCCAAATGGTATGTGGACCGTGGCTACGATGTGTTTTGGCCGATTGACCACCGTTACGTCAGTTTTTTCCAGCGTGCAGCACCCTATGTCAATTTTTTGACCGTTCCGCCAGGCGTGAGCGCCTACGATTGGCATTTGGGTGTGCCCAAACAACTGCTGGCGGACTTGCAGGTCAAGGACATTTTCACCATGTACCTGCGGCTGGAGTCCGGCAGTGGCAAATTCGAATTCGGACAACCGCTTTTTTTGCCCGAAGCCTTGAAATTTGACGAATACAAATACGCCATTGCCAACGTTCCATTTTCAGAAAAATGGAATTTGGTGATTCACCGGGATCCGCAGGGTGAGGCCAAAGTGCTCGAAGCCATTCAGGCGCACCTGCCGTACACCTTGGTGCACCAGGCACCCGCAGGCAGTATGCGCGACATCGTTGTGAACATGGGCGCAGAGCTGGTGGGCCGGGCAGTCCATGTGCAAAACCTGACCGACAGCCCTTTTGACTGGATTGCCGCCTTTGAGCAAGCGTCTTTGCTTGCGGTTGAGGACTCGGTTCATGCCAATGTCATCGAGCAGCTCAACCTGATGGTGCCCAAACATTTGTTTCTGCGTTCACCGTGCAGCCATTGCCCGGTTTTCAAAAATGGCTGGAAATTCAGATAACAGGGCACAGCCTCGCAGCCGGGTCAGCATTCGACAATATTCACCGCCAGCCCGCCGCGCGCGGTTTCCTTGTATTTGGTTTTCATGTCGGCACCGGTTTCACGCATGGTTTTGATGACCTTGTCCAGCGACACCACATGCTGGCCGTCGCCAGCAAGGGCCATGCGGGCGGCGTTGACGGCTTTGACCGCCCCCATGGCGTTGCGCTCAATACAGGGCACTTGCACCAGGCCGCCGACCGGGTCGCAGGTCAGGCCCAGGTTGTGCTCCATGCCAATCTCGGCGGCATTTTCGACCTGTGCGGGGCTGCCCCCCATGACGGCGGCCAAGCCGGCTGCAGCCATGGAGCAGGCCACGCCGACCTCGCCCTGGCAGCCCACTTCGGCCCCGCTGATGGAGGCGTTGAGTTTGTACAAAATGCCAATGGCGGCGGCGCTCAGCAGGAAGTTCATCACGGCATCGTCTGCCTGAGCCGAGCCGGTGTGACCGCTCCCGGGCAGGACGAACTGCTCCCAATAGTGCAAAACCGCCGGAATCACCCCTGCCGCCCCGTTGGTTGGTGCGGTCACCACACGTCCGCCAGCGGCGTTTTCTTCACTCACGGCAAAGGCGCAGGCATTGATCCAGTCCAGCGCGGCCAGCGGGTCCGCCAAGCCTGGCCCGGCACGTTCGTGCCATGAAGCCGCCAGCAAGGGCGCGCGGCGCTTGACCTTGAACGGGCCGGGCAGGGTGCCGCCCGTTTGCAAGCCGCGCTGCACGCATTCGCGCATCACGCGCCAGATGTTCAACAAGTCGCTGCGGATTTCTGTGTCGCTGCGCCAGGTTCGCTCGTTGGCCCACATCAGTTCACTGACGCTCAAAGCATGCTGCCTGCACAGTGCGAGCAATTCCTGGCCGCTGGTAAATGGGTAGGGCGTTTGCTGGTAAGCCGTCAAAATGGCCTCATTGGGCGCGCCAGCCGTGACCACAAAGCCGCCCCCGACGCTGAGGTACTTGGTTTCTTTGAGCAGATGGCCGCTTGCGCCGAAGGCGCTGAATTTCATGCCATTGGGGTGTTCGGCCATGGCTTCGCGGCGGTACAGCAAGAGGTGTTCTTTTTCCCGGAAGGCAATGGGCTTGACGCCCAGCAGCGCAAGCGACTGCTCAGCACGCGCTGTTTGAATGATGCCGGGCACGGCCTGCACCTCCACCGCATCGGGGGTGTGGCCCATCAGACCGAGCATCACCGCCACATCCGAGCCATGACCTTTGCCGGTGGCCCCCAGCGAGCCGTAAAGCTCACATTTCACAGCTGCCGTGGCGTGCAGAAGCTGACCTTGCTCCAGCGCCAGGGCAAACAGCCGCGCAGCGCGCATCGGCCCCACTGTGTGCGAACTGCTCGGGCCAATGCCAATTCTGAAAAGGTCAAAAACGCTGATGGCCATGGGGCGCTTTGGTTTGTGAGTGTTTTTGGGCCTTTGCGCACGTGGAACGTGCGTAGAGTGCTATCTTTACGATAGTAAATTGCCCAAGCCCGTGACATCGGCGTCAGTGTGAATCAGGCTCAGGGGAAAGCGCTGGCCAGCCAGGTAATCCTGGGCGCAGCGCAGCACCAGCGGGCTGCGGTGGCGCGCGCTACTGGCGTGCAGCTCGTCCAGCGACATCCACAACGTGCGCACAATGCCCTCGTCCAGTGCACGCCCTGCCAGTGCCTGGCCCAACTTGCCGCAAAAGGCAAAACGCACATAGGTGGTGTCCTGCAGCGTGCTGGCATGTTGCACGCGCGACAGGTACACGCCCAGCAGCGCGGTGGGGGTGAAACGGTGGGTGGTTTCCTCCAGCACTTCACGCGCACAGCCCTGCACCGGCGTTTCGCCGGGGTCCAGGTGGCCGGCCGGGTTGTTCAGGCGCAGGCCATCGGGGGTGTGCTCTTCTACCAGCAAGAATTTGCCGCCGCGCTCAATGATGGCGGCCACGGTGACGTTCGGTTTCCAGCGAGTATCCATGGGCGCAATGTTAACAACTCAAGGCCCTGCTGCGGCCAGCGCGCGCACATCGGTTTGCCAGCCTTTGAGGGCATCCATGGCGTGCTGGCGCTGGGCCTGGGTGGTGCTGTTGTGCAGCTGGGCATAGGCTTTGCAGGTTGCCTGCGTGATGTGGGCCAGATAGTGCTGGTAGGCGGCATCGGGCGAGTTCATGGAGCGGGCGTAGAGACCATGAATGAGGGCCGGGGCGTTGGCCCTGCCAGCGCTGCTGCTTTGAATGTCCCGCAGCGTTTGCAGGGTGTCTTGCTGGCGACGCAGCGCTTCACGGTATGCGGCTTGCGCCTGGTAGTCGGTGACGGCGCTGCTGCTCGCAAGCGCCTGGCGCTGGGGCTGGTTCAGGCTGCCGTACAGCCATTCGGCCGCGCTGACCAGTTGTTTGGTGCGCCTGGCGCTGCGCTCGCTGGCATCGCCGTCCAGCCACTCGGCGTGCCATTTCTGGTTGCGCTTTTCAAAGCGGGCAGCCATGTGTGCCAGCTGTGCCGGTGTGAAGCTGGGTGCCATTGCCGCTACCGGGCCTTCGGTGCGCGCCAGCAGGGTTTGAAAACGGGTTTTGACATCGCTGGCCAGCTCGCACACTGCTTCTGGCGTGACCTGGCCTGCGCCCATGCGCTGCAGTTTGTCAAGCACGCTGGCGTACTGGGGCAGTTCGTTGGCCCGGTGCCAGGCCAGCAAGCTGGCCAGTTCGGCCCGTACCGTGACCGACTGCACCTCGTTAAAGTCCATGTGGCTGTCCAGCGCCCAGTAGCTCAGGCTCTCGGCGTTGTTGTAGGCCAGTTTGACAACGCTGCAGCCGGGCAGCACCAGCGCGGTCAGCAGCGCCAGCAGCACGCTGATAATGCGGGGCCATCGGAAAAATTCAGTGATTGCACTATTGGAATTGGAATTGGAGACAGACATGACAGACATTTCAAAAAGCACCTCTTGCACCGGCGCGGTCGATGTGGTGATCATGGCGGCCGGCAAAGGCACGCGTATGAAAAGCAAATTGCCCAAAGTGTTGCACCTTTTGGCCGGTCGTGCACTGGTGCAGCATGTGGTGGACACGGCGGCGGCGCTGCAGGCACGCCAGGTGGTGGTCATCACCGGCCATGGTGCTATCGAAGTAGAAGCAGCTCTCGCACGTTCTACCTGCGCTACAGCCCAATTTGCCCTGGATTTTGTGCGCCAGGAGCCGCAGCTTGGCACTGGCCATGCGGTGCAGCAAACGGTGCCGGTGCTGCGCGACGATGGCATTGTGGTGGTGCTCTCGGGCGATGTGCCCCTGACCCGTGCCGACACCTTGCAGCAGCTGATTGCCGCGTGTGGCGGCACCCGGCTGGCGCTGCTGACCATCGACTTTGCCGACCCCACGGGTTATGGCCGCATTGTGCGCCAAGATCGGA
>OBLX010000160.1_pt1 | contig 10605 bp, 12 predicted proteins | sample 1519811 | NCBI WGS metagenome assembly OBLX01 (sample SAMEA3991476, study PRJEB22521) | metagenome | biome: anthropogenic terrestrial biome; feature: sewage plant; material: surface water | place: Sweden | collected 2012-09-26
AGACGTGTGCTCTTCCGATCTTCAAGTAAATGCCAAACTCGCCCTTTGGATGTTCAATGGAAGCGTATGCCTCGCCCTCAGGAACAGAAAACCCCTCAGAGAACAACTTAAAGTGATGAATCAACTCTTCCATGTTGGATTTCATCGATTCACGGTCAGGTGGCGCAATCTTGTGGTTGTCAGTGATCACAGGACCAGGATTTGCACGAAGCCAATCGACGCACTGCTTGATGATGCGATTGGATTGCTTCATCTCCTCCATCCGCACTAAATAGCGGTCATAGCTGTCACCAGTTTTTCCGACTGGAACATCAAAATCAATCTGATCGTAGGCGTCGTAGGGCTGTTGCTTACGTAAATCCCACGCGACTCCAGAGCCCCGCAACATTGGGCCGGTAAAACCCAGATTCAATGCACGTTCCGGGGTCACAACACCAATGCCTACCGTGCGCTGCTTCCAGATACGGTTGTCAGTCAAAAGCGTATGGTACTCACTCAAATAGGTCGGGAAACGTTGGGTGAAATCGTCAATAAAGTCAAGAAGACTACCGCCGCGGTTGCGATTGAGCTGCTCTGTTGACTTGGCACTGCGAATTTTGTTGGGCGCATGACGCGCCATGGTGTCAGGCAAATCACGGTAAACACCACCCGGACGGAAGTAAGCTGCATGCATACGGGCACCACTGACCGCCTCGTACATATCAAGCAAATCTTCGCGTTCGCGAAATGCATAAAGCATGACCGTCATCGCACCGCAATCGATCGCATGGGCACCAACCCAAAGCAAATGATTGAGCAAGCGGGTGATCTCGGAAAACATGACCCGGATGTACTTTGCACGCATCGGGACTTCCAGCCCAAGCATTTTCTCCAGCGCCAGACAATACGCGTTTTCGTTGCACATCATCGACATATAGTCGAGACGGTCCATATAAGGCAGCGTTTGTATATAAGTCTTGTTTTCGGCCAACTTTTCGGTGGCGCGATGCAACAGTCCAATGTGCGGGTCGGCGCGTTGAATCACTTCACCGTCGAGTTCCAACACCAGACGCAGGACGCCATGCGCCGCTGGATGTTGCGGCCCAAAGTTAAGGGTGTAATTTTTTATTTCAGCCATAACACAACCTGCTTAGTGCCGCCCCCCGTAGTTGTCTTCACGAATAATGCGGGGTGTGATTTCACGCGGCTCAATCGTGATGGGCTGATACACAACGCGTTTTTTCTCCGCGTCATAGCGCATTTCAACATGACCTGAAATGGGAAAGTCCTTGCGAAATGGATGCCCGATAAAGCCGTAGTCTGTCAGAATGCGTCGCAAGTCGTCATGCCCTTCGAATACGATTCCAAACAAATCAAATGCTTCACGTTCAAACCAATTGGCCGCACTCCAAAGCTCACACACGGACTGAACCACTGGAAAGCTATCGTCCAGAGCGAAAACCTTAAGGCGTATGCGCTGATTCAAACTGACCGATAAAAAGTGCGAAACCACACAGAAACGCAGTCCGGTTTGCGGTTCATCCTTGTAAGTTGAATAGTCAACCCCACACAAATCGATCAACTGCTCAAAACGACAGTTTGCATGATCACGCAAAATCTTGGCTGCCCGCAGATAATCTGCAGCGCCAACCTCGATGGTGAGCTCGCCAAATTTCACATCGCTGCTGACCAACATGCCACCCAAGGCGGCTTGCACATTCGATTGAAGAGTCAGCGGATTTACTGCATACGAAGTCATTGTCAGTCCTTCACGCACGTGCAATCGTTTGCGTACGACGAATCTTGCTCTGCAGTTGAATGATGCCGTACAGCAAGGCCTCAGCCGTGGGCGGACAACCCGGCACATACACATCTACCGGAACGATACGATCACAGCCACGTACAACAGAGTAGCTGTAGTGGTAGTAACCACCACCATTGGCACAAGAGCCCATGGAAATAACCCACCGCGGCTCACTCATCTGGTCATATACCTTGCGAAATGCCGGTGCCATTTTGTTGCACAATGTCCCGGCCACAATGATCAGGTCTGACTGACGTGGACTCGGCCGAAACACCTCGGCACCAAAGCGACTGATGTCATAACGCGCGGTGGCTGCATGCATCATTTCGACCGCGCAACAAGCGAGACCAAAAGACATCGGCCACAACGATCCGGTTTTTGCCCAATTAACCACCGAGTCGTAACTGGTGGTCATAAAGCCTTCTTTGAATACACCTTCAATCATGACGTCACTCCCACTCAAGGGCCCCTTTTTTCCACATGTAGACAAATCCCAAAACAAGGATCGCAAGGAAGATCATGACGTCCATAAACCCGAGAAAACCAACATCTTTAAGAGCAACCGCCCAAGGAACCAAGAAGGCAATTTCCAGATCAAACAAAATGAACAAAATGGCCACCAAGTAGTAGCGGACATCAAACTTCATGCGAGCGTCTTCAAACGCTTCAAAGCCACATTCGTAAGGGGAGTTCTTGGCGGCATCAGGCCGATTGGGGCCCAAAATATAACCAATGATTTGTGGCGCAACACCTACGCCAAAACCAACCAAGATGAACAAGAGAGCGGGTAAGTACTGTTCTAGGTTCATTTGGTTATTCTGATCGAATGCTTCGTTTGCCGTATTGACATACAGCAAACTTGTTTATTTGGTGCCGTCGGCGAGACTCGAACTCGCACAGCTTTCGCCACTACCCCCTCAAGATAGCGTGTCTACCAATTTCACCACGACGGCTGTCTTATGAGTCTAAATTGCATGAGGAACCTTGCGGTTTTAGCTTTCCAGACAGACTTAGAGTTTACCCTGAAAATAGCCGATTTTCGAATGAGATCAGGTATTTCAAACCCAATTATTTGGAGGGAATTTGAGCCGCACCCGACGCAGGGGCCGCAGGTTCGGCTGCAGCTGGAACCGGTGCTGGAACAGACACGCTTTCAAGCACACTGCCAGAACTTGTTTGCGGACGAAGGGACCCAAAATAAGCAAGTAAAAGCGTAGAAACAAAAAATACAGTGGCTAACACCGCCGTCGTGCGCGACAAAAAATTGGCACTGCCGCTGGCACCAAACAAACTACCTGAGCCACCACTGCCAAAAGCTGCGCCCATATCGGCACCCTTGCCGTGCTGCACAAGAATCAGACCGATCATGGCCACCGCAGAAATCATCTGCACCGCCAACAAAAGTGTTAGTAAAAAAGAACTAGCCGTCATGAAATACTCCTAAATTTATAGCTTCTGACGCACGCAATCAAAGGGCTGCGGCAATAATTGATAAAAAATCAGGCACCTTCAGCGAGGCACCCCCCACCAAACCACCATCAATATCGGGCTGCGCCAACAATTGCGCAGCGTTGGCGGCATTCATGCTGCCACCGTACAAAATGTGAATGCGATCGGCCTGGTTGGAAGCCGCGTGCAATTGAGACCGCAAGACTGCATGCACCTGCTGCGCCTGTTCCGTCGTGGCCGTCTTGCCAGTACCGATGGCCCACACCGGCTCATACGCCACCACAATTTCGCTGATGCAATGACCATTGGCATGGATCACAGCCGCCAGCTGACGCTTGACGACTTCTTCGGTCTTGCCCGCTTCGCGCTCGGCCAGCGTTTCACCCACACACACAATCGGAGTCAAGCCACAAGCCAAAGCACGCTGTGCTTTGCTCGCCACCACGGCATCCGTCTCGCCATGGTATTGCCGACGTTCAGAATGCCCCACCAATGTGTAACGAACGTCAAACTCACGAAGCATAGCACCAGACACTTCACCCGTGAAAGCGCCAACGTCATGTGCAGACACATCCTGAGCGCCCAAGCCAATGGCACTGCCAGCGACCAATGCCTGCAATTGCGCCAAATATACCGATGGCACACACAGCGCCACCTGACAAGCAGGTGTTCCCATGCCTGCCAGCAAGCCCTTTACCAAGGTCTCGTTAGCAGCCAAGCTGCCGTTCATTTTCCAATTGCCTGCAATTAACTTCTTTTTCATGCAACACCCCACGTCAAAACAATTTTTCCAATATGTGCATTGGACTCCATCAGCGCATGCGCCTTGACCGCATCCTGCGCCGCAAAAGTGCTGTGAATCACTGGTTTGATGCTGCCTCGCTCAATCAGTGGCCACACATTCTTGATGCAAGCTTGCGCAATCGACTGCTTGAAGGTGACTGGCCTCGCACGCAACGTTGACCCCGTGACCGTCAGCCGCCGACGCAAAACCAGACCGGCATTGATTTCACTCTTGACCCCACCCTGCACCGCAATGATGACCAAGCGGCCGTCTTCACTCAGGCACTCGACCTCTTTGGCAACATAACTGCCAGCGACCATGTCCAGAATGACGTTCACGCCCTGCCCGCCCGTCAAGCGCTTGACTTCAGCTTGAAAGTCATGCGTCTTGTAATTGATCGCATGATCAGCTCCCAAAGCTAGGCAAGCAGCGCATTTTTCATCGCTACCGGCTGTCACCATCACCTGCGCGCCGATGGCCTTGGCCATCTGTATGGCGGTGACCCCAATACCGCTGGAGCCACCCTGAATCAACAAGGTTTCGCCACTTTGAAGGTGAGCCCGATCAAATACGTTGCTCCAGACGGTGAACACTGTCTCGGGCAGCGAGGCAGCCTGCACATCTGTCCAGCCCTTGGGCACCGGCAGACATTGCCCGATCGGTGCCACGCAATACTGCGCGTAACCACCGCCAGCGACCAACGCGCAAACACGATCTCCCAGCTTGAAACCCGCATCCGCCAAAGCCTGCGCTTCGCCCTGCTCGATCACTCCAGCGACCTCCAGCCCCGGGATATCCGATGCACCCGGCGGCACTGGGTAGTGCCCCATGCGTTGCAGAACATCAGGCCGGTTGACACCGCTGGCGGACACGCGAATGAGCACCTCGCCAACACCGACAACCGGCATAGGACGTTCCGCCAGACGTAAAACGTCCGGGGGTCCAAAGGAAGTAATTTCGACAGCTTGCATGGTCATTTCAGCCGATAGCGCACGTATTACTTGCGTAAGGCGCTATCAATTTAATAACAACAATCCGATGATCATTAGCCGTTTTGGTCGCCGCCATTTTGCGCCGGACGGTCCAGCAACGCCTTCATGGACAACTTGATACGGCCTTTTTCGTCCGTCTCCATCACCTTGACCTTGATGATCTGACCTTCCTTCAAATAGTCGGTGACCTTCTCGACGCGTTCATGCGCGATCTGGCTGATGTGCAGCAAACCGTCTTTGCCTGGCAGCAAATTGACCAGTGCGCCAAAGTCCAGAATCTTGGTGATCGGGCCTTCATAGACCTTGCCGATTTCCACTTCGGCCGTGATCTGTTCGATGCGGCGCTTGGCTTCTTCAGCCTTGGCGGGGTCGCTGGATGCGATGGTGATAGTGCCGTCTTCGTCGATGTTGATCTGGGTACCGGTTTCCTCGGTCAGCGCGCGGATCACGGAACCGCCCTTGCCGATCACGTCGCGAATCTTCTCGGGATTGATTTTCATGGTGAACAGGCGCGGGGCGAAGTTGGACACTTCGGTCTTGGCTTCGGCCATGGCCTCTTGCATCTTGCCCAAAATGTGCATGCGCGCTTCCTTGGCCTGTGCCAATGCCACTTGCATGATCTCCTTGGTGATGCCCTGGATTTTGATGTCCATCTGCAGCGCGGTAATGCCGTTGGTGGTGCCGGCCACTTTGAAGTCCATGTCGCCCAGATGATCTTCGTCACCCAGAATGTCGGTCAGCACGGCAAAGCGGCCTTCGTCCTTGATCAGGCCCATGGCGATACCGGCCACATGGGCTTTCATGGGAACGCCCGCGTCCATCAGCGACAAACAGCCGCCGCAGACGGAAGCCATGGACGACGAACCGTTGGATTCGGTAATTTCGGACACCACACGCATGGTGTAGGGAAATTCCTCCTTGGTCGGCAACACTGCAACCAAAGCACGCTTGGCCAGACGGCCATGGCCGATTTCGCGGCGCTTGGGCGTGCCCACGCGGCCGGTTTCGCCAGTGGCGAAGGGAGGCATGTTGTAGTGCAGCATGAAGCGGTCTTCGTACTCGCCGGACAAAGCATCTATGCGCTGTGCATCGCGCTCGGTGCCCAAGGTGGTGACCACCAAAGCCTGGGTTTCACCGCGTGTGAACAAAGCTGAGCCGTGGGTACGCGGCAGCACGCTGTTACGGATTTCGATGGCGCGCACGGTGCGGGTGTCGCGGCCGTCGATGCGCGGCTCGCCAGCCAAAATCTGGCTGCGCACGATCTTGGCTTCAATGTCAAAGAGCATGCCTTCGACAGCCACGCTGTCAAAGGCCACACCGTCCACCTTCAAATCAGCCATCACCACGGCATAGGCTTCGCGGCAAGCGCGAGTGCGGGCTTGTTTGTTGCGGATCTGATAGGCCGCCGTCAGCTTGTCTTTGGCCAACGCACCCACCTTGGCAATCAGGGCTTCATCCTTGGCGGGGGCTTTCCAGTCCCACACCGGCTTGCCGGCATCGCGCACCAGTTCATGAATAGCATTGATGGCAATATTGCCTTGCTCGTGGCCGAACACCACGGCACCCAGCATGATTTCTTCGGAAAGTTGCTGTGCTTCTGACTCAACCATCAAGACGGCCGATTCGGTACCAGCAACCACCAGATCGAGGATGGAATTCTTGCGTGCGGTCTGACCGGGATTGAGCACATACTCGCCGTTGACATAACCCACGCGGGCCGCCCCAATGGGGCCATTGAATGGAACACCACTGACGGAGAGCGCAGCGCTGACAGCGATCAAGGACGCAATGTCGGCGTCGACTTCAGGATTCAAGGACAGCGTGTGAACCACCACATGCACTTCATTGAAGAAACCTTCGGGAAACAGGGGGCGAATCGGGCGGTCAATCAGGCGACTGGTCAGTGTTTCAAATTCGCTGGGGCGGCCTTCGCGCTTGAAGAAGCTGCCAGGAATTTTGCCGGCTGCATAGGTTTTTTCAAGGTAGTCAACGGTCAGGGGAAAGAAGTCTTGACCCGCCTTGCCTTCAAGCTTGGCGACGACAGTAGCCAGCACCACGGTGCCATCCATGTCCAGCAGCACGGCTCCAGTGGATTGGCGAGCGATTTCGCCGGTTTCCATGGTGACGGTGTTTTGACCCCATTGAAAGGTTTTGGTAACTTTGTTGAATATGCTCATATTTTTATCTCCTGGTCATTTTGGGAAGTGCAGGCCACCTCGCCCAAGCCCGGATTCAGCGTCACAGAACACGATGCCATTCCAAGGAGATTCAACTTAAATGTCCTTGGAATGACACAGCTTCGCTCCGTTTTAGCCTTCTCCGAAGTAAAAAACGCCTGAGCTAGCCAACTAACTCAGGCGTTCATCATTCGACTGGTTGATTACTTGCGCAGACCCAGCTTGTTGATCAGCGCGGTGTAACGGTCAGCATCTTTGGACTTCAGGTAGTCCAACAATTTGCGGCGACGGCTCACCATGCGCAGCAGACCACGGCGACCATGGTGGTCTTTGGCGTGGGTCTTGAAGTGGGGGGTGAGTTCGTTGATACGGGCGGTCAGCAGTGCAACTTGCACTTCTGGGCTACCGGTGTCACCGGCTTGACGTGCGTTGTCTTTGACGACAGCGGCTTTGATACTGGATGCGATCATTTTTATTTCCTGCAATTTGGAGACTGGCACGCTGGGTGCTGCCCCGGTTTTTGAACTTGCGTCTGAAGCTGGAACTGCCTCAGACGTGCGCTATGCCGAATGCAAAGCCATTCAATTATAGCGCGGGCAACTTTCAGCTTTCATGGCGCTCGCACAGGTGCGCCATGAGCCAGCGATGCGCAGGGCTAACTTTCAGGTTAAGGCGCAGGGCACCAAGGGGTCAACCCACTGACAAAAAGTCTCACCTGCAACAGTTCAGCACACACATAAAGGCCATCAACTTTTTCGGCCGCGCGAGCTGCCGGGTTAGCTTTGGCACTATTTTTTCTGATCCGGCGTAAAGAAGGTGGCCAATCCAAGCCCAATCAAAATCAGGGGCCACCAAGTCTTGAACAGCTCGGCAATGCTGATGTTCAGCAGTCCTAAGTTGGACAGCAAAAAGAAAACACCGACCACCACCAGCGCAATAGCACCAAAATGACCTTTCATAAAAGCTCCTGTGTGAAAAAAATTGTGCAGGATCTGACCCGCTTAGTCACCAACACCGTCCGTGCCGACCTGCGCCTTGCCTGCCCCAACATTTTCCGGCCAGTCGCGGATATAGGCTTTGAGCAGCTTGTTTTCAAAGTTCTGCCGGTCCACCACTGTCTTGGCCACGTCATAAAAGCTGATGACGCCCATCAGCATTCCCTTGTCCATCACCGGCATGTAACGGGCGTGGTTGCCCAGCATCATGCGTCGCACGTCGTCCATTTCGGTTTCCATGGTGCAAATCAGGGGGCCCGAGTCCATGGCGCGGTACACCGTGGTGGTGCCAAAAGCGCCGCCGTTGTTCACGGTCGCCCGAATCACCTCGCGGAAGGTGAGCATACCCACCACCAGGCCGAAGGACATCACGACCAGCGAGCCGATGTCGTTCTCGGTCATGACCTTGGCTGCGTCGGCCAGAGTGGTTTCCGGTGTGGTGGTGAAAAGTGCGCCGCCCTTCACCCGCAAAATGTCGCTGACTTTCATTTGTTGCCCTCAAGACCGATGGTTTAAAAAATCACTTGAACCCGGATTGTCCACGAGGAAATGTAGCCCACCATCGTCGTCGGTCCTGCCACTGCCATTCCATTACTGAGTGGATATCCCAATACCCGGCACCTCAGGCCCCGGTATTGACACCCTCGTGCAGCGCGCAGGCAGTGCCGCTTCACGTCACGAACTCGTATTTGTTTGAAACTAAGGGGCTTGAGCCTTTGACCTTCAAACCCTGAATTACTACACTTTTTATAGCTGCTACCGCTTATTTTACGTGCGGTACAGCCTGATTTAACGCATAAAAATTGGCCGCCCCAAGGAGCACCATGCACCGCACGATCAACGGCCAATTTATCTCTTGTTATACAGGGGCAAAACCGCCCTAGTGGCCAGCACGCCCTCCGTGCGTGAAACGCGCCTGCTCGATTGGGCATCTCCCAATCTAGCGCACACCGCCCACCCCCGAAAAGACCATCTGATTGCGCTGATGCTGGCTGTGGGCACCTGGCTTGGCGACCTCTCCATTTTGCCCAAACCACAAAGAAACTAGTTGAACTTTCGATTGAACACCATTCCCATATCGATGAGACTAAGCTGCGCGCTGCCATTTGTGCATACAGAACGTGCGCTAGCAGCTATTAATATAATAGCAATTTAACACCGAACCCAACACGCAAAGATATTCAAAAATGACTGCCACCACGCACAGCGCTCCTTTTATTTCGATGTGCAACCAAATAACCTTGGGGTTAATCAAACTTCGACGCCCGGCCCTGCTATTGGCTTTGTGCCTGTTTTGTTCACTGCGCCCCTGTGCTGCGCTGGCCGGTCTGGAAGAAGGCGTGGCCGCTTACAACCGCAGTGACTACGCTACGGCGCTGCGAGAGTTCAAGCTACTGGCCTCGCAAGGCCATGCCGGAGCACAGGCTAATCTGGGTGTGATGTATGGCAATGGCCAGGGCACGGTGAAGGACTACAAGGAAGCCATGAAGTGGTTTGAGCAGGCGGCGCAGCAAGGCGACGTGGGAGCCCAAACCAACTTGGCCCTGATGTACAAAAATGGACAGGGTAAGGCGCAGGATTTCTCGCAGGCACTGTATTGGTACCGGCTGGCGGCGAGCCAGGGCGATGCACTCGGTCAAACCGGCTTGGCCGTGATGTTTGAGCGGGGTCAAGGGGTCGCGAAGAACTTGCAAGAGGCCTTGTTTTGGTACCAGCGGGCGGCGGACCAGGGCTCAGCGCTGGCACAGTACAACCTGGGTTTGATCTACGCCAAGGGCCAAGGCGTGAAGCCGAATCCGGTGCTTGCCTATGCACTGTGGAGTGTTTCAGCCGCGGGGGATCCAAGCCACGAGAACCCGGCAAACGCTCATCGAATGGAACTGGCAGAATCCTTCCCACCCAAGGTTCTGGAAGCCGCGCAGCGTCTGGCTGCCGAATTAGACAAGCCGGGGAATTTGCTCAAGGGCCTCAATGCATTCCTCAAAAACCCGGCAGCCGCAGAAAAAACAAAATAAACAGCAGCTCAACGAGCCCAGATGAAGCCGGTGGTACCGCGCAAATCGGCTTGATTGATCGTAATGGAGCCAAACGATTGGCCGGGCGCGTTGCCCATCGAGACGCTGCCCACTGAAATATTGAGCGGTTTGAGCTTGGGGTTATCGATTAAGGTGACTTTCACCACATCGCCCGTCGGGACAAATGCAGGCAAGCCCGCACCTCCGGTCACTCCCAAAACGCCACTGGGCGCGAGATCGTTCGTGAAGGCGGTTTTGCTGATGTCGTCCAACATCACGTCAACACCGCCGGCAATTTTGAGGTCCTTGATCGTGATGGAACCGCCGCCCGAGGTGTAAACATACGACGCCACCTTGTAATTCAGATCCGCAGTGATGTTGACGCCGTCTTGCCCATTGACTTGGCGCAG
>OBLX010000161.1_pt1 | contig 10473 bp, 9 predicted proteins | sample 1519811 | NCBI WGS metagenome assembly OBLX01 (sample SAMEA3991476, study PRJEB22521) | metagenome | biome: anthropogenic terrestrial biome; feature: sewage plant; material: surface water | place: Sweden | collected 2012-09-26
CACGTCGAACAACACATCGCCCGCCTCAAAGACTCCGGGCTGTGCCGCATGCCGTCCCGGTCCTTCGACGCCAACGCCGCCTGGCTCGCGCTGGTCTGTTGGGCCGCGGACCTCGTCCGCTGGTTCCAACTCCTCTGCCTGCCCGGCCGGTTCGCCACCGCCACCCCCAAGACGCTCCGCTGGCGGATCTTCCACGCCCCCGCCCGAGCCATCCGCACCGGCCGCCGGCTCGTCATCCGCCTCCTCGACGACTGGCCCGACACCCCCGCCCTGCTCGCCGCCCACCAGGCCATCAGCCGCCTCGCCTGAACCGCGATCACCTCCAGCAGTCGAACAAACCCGGCGACCTCGCACGCCCCGACACAGGCCCGCAGGCCCGAAAGACCCCGCCGAGCGTTCCGCGGAACGCTCAAACCCCTCGGTCACCGCCCACAAGCCCGACCGAATCGCTCACCGGCCACCCCCAGCTATCTCGTGAACAGCTGGGGCTAGTGTCCTGTCAGGCTGATCCGTCGACATATTCGGTGGCGGTGACCGCGGCGCAGTAGCCGGCGAGTCGGTCGAGGATCTGGTCGGCGGTCTTGGTCCACACGAAGGGCTTGGGGTTGTCGTTCCATGTGTCGACCCAGGCGTTGATGTCGTCGGCCAGTTCTTTGACGGAGCGGTGGGCGGAGCGTTGCAGCTTCTTGGTGGTCAGCGCGGAGAACCAGCGTTCCACGAGGTTCATCCAGGACCCGTAGGTGGGGGTGAAGTGGAGGTGGAACCGTCGGTGTCGGAGCAGCCAGCGGTGCACCAGCGGCGCCTTGTGGGCGGACAGGTTGTCCAACACGATGTGGACGTCGAGTTCGGCGGGGACGTTGCGGTTGACCTTGTTCAAGAACGCCACGAAGTCCTTGGAGGTGTGGGTCCTGCGGAGGTCGGTGATGACGGTGCCGGTGGCCAGGTCGAGCGCGGCGAACAGATCGATGGTGCCGTTGCGTTCGTAGTCGTGGGTGGCCCGCTCGGGAGTGGTGGGCAGCATCGGCAGGGTGGGCGCGGTCCGGTTGAGCGCCTGGATCTGGGGTTTCTCGTCGACTGCGAACACCGCGGCCGCGACCGGTGGGTTCAGGTAGAGACCGACGATGTCGCGGACCTTCTCCACCAGATCGGGGTCGGGGGAGACCTTGAAGCTGTCCTGGTGCCAGGGCTTGAGCCCGAACGCCCGCCAGATCTCCCCGACGGTGGTGTGGGAGATCCCGTGCTTGTCGGCCAGGCCCCGCGTCGACCAGTGCGTGGCGTCCGGTGGTGTCGTCTCGAAGGTGTCGACCACCACCGCCTCGACCGTGTCATCGCTGATCTTGCGGGCCGCACCGGGACGAGGGGCGTCCACCAGGCCATCGAGACGTCCGCCGCGAACCGCTGCCGCCATTTGGTCACCGTGGCCGGGTTGCACCCCACCGACTCGGCGATCTCGGTCCGGGACCGTTCCGGGTCCGCGCAGGCCAGCACGATCCGGCACCGCATCGCCAACGCCTGCGACGAGCTGTGCCGACGCGCCCATCGTTCCAGCGTCGTGCGTTCGTCGCTCGACAGGTTGATCTCGACTGTGGGTCGTCCGCGTCGTGCCATGGCTCTCTCCTCTGATGTTGGCCTGTGACAACGACCAACGCGAGAGACGACACGAAATTCCTGATCTCAAAGATTACTTGGCGAAACAACCTTCCAGGACACTAGTCGATGGCGGCTCCTTGGTGGGTCAGGGCGCATTGACTCACGAGAAACCTCCGCGTGGTCGGGGTCGTTGCCTCATGTAGGAATCTCCGCTTGGGGTGGTCGCCGGTTACGCCTGATCGATGGAGCTCTCGATGGCGCAGCGGCGTGCGGTCACGAACCGGTTGGCGACCCGGTACAAGCAGGCGTCGCGGCCGGAGAAGTCCGAGATCCTCGACCAGCTCGTCCACTTGACCGGTTGGCATCGCGACCACGCACGGGCCGAGCTGCGCCGGGCGGGCACGGTGCGCGTGGTCAAGCCCCGAGGGGCCCGGGCGCGGGTGTACTCATCGCGGGTCGTCTCGGCGCTCGAGCTGGTGTGGCGGGTCGCCCGTTGCCCGGCCGGCAAGCGGCTGGCGCCGATGCTGGTGCTGTTGGTGCCGATGCTGCGCCGAGACGGCGAGATCGACCTCACCGACGACGAGGCCGGCCTGTTGGTGGCGATGTCGCCGGCGACGATCGACCGGCGCCTCCAGGGCGCGAAGGTCCTCGCCGCGTTCACGGCCCGGTCCCACACCAAGCCCGGTTCGCTGCTCAAGTCCCAGATCCCGATCCGGACCTGGTCCGAGTGGGACGAGGACACCCCCGGGTTCGTCGAGATCGACCTCGTCGGCCACGAGGGCGGCAACAGCTTCGGTGAGTTCTGCTTCACCTTGACCGTGACCGACATCGCCACCGGATGGACCGTGAACCGCACCGTGGTGAACAAGGCCGCGATCCACGTCGTCGCCGCCCTCGACGACGCCCTCGCCCAGTTCCCGTTCCCGATCCGCGGCATCGACTCCGACAACGGCTCGGAGTTCATCAACGCGCACCTCTACGAGTACTGCCTGGCCAACAAGATCACCTTCACCCGGTCCCGGCCCGGGAACAAGAACGACGGCGCCCACGTCGAGCAGAAGAACTGGACCCATGTCCGCCGCCTCGTCGGCTACCTCCGCTACGACACCCCCGCCGAACTCAAGATCCTCAACCAGATCTGGGCGCTCGACCAGCGCTTCACGAACCTGGTCTGCGCCCAACAGAAGCTCATCTCCCGCGAACGGGTCGGCGCCAAAGTCATCAAACGCCACGACCCCGCCCAGACCCCCCACCAACGCGCCCTCGCCGCCGGCGTGCTCACTCCCGCCACCAAGGCCGCGCTGACCCGCGCGCTCAATGGGCTCCACCCCGGCGAGCTGCAACGCCAGATCGACACCCTCGTCGCCCGCCTCGAGCGCCTCGCCCTCACCAAGACCACCACCGCCCCACGGCCCATCAACCGGGCGTTCAACCACCGCGACCACCCGGAGATTCTCGATGAGGCAACGAATCACCGCTCCCGGAGGATTTGACGTGAGGCAACAGGCAGGGCGCGACGGATGGTGTGGGCTTGGCGGACGATGGTGGCTTCGACGTCGGTGACGCGGTGGCGTTGGCCGCAGAAGGCGGTGAGGTCATCGAGGGTGTCGGGGTCGGCGTGTTCGAGCCAGTCGATGATGAGCTCGAGGGCCGAGAGGGTGTCGGTGGCGTCGTCGAGGTAGAGGGCGATGGTGGGGTCGTCGGTCACTGGTCGGTCTCGGGGGTGGGGCGTTGTCGGGGCCGGTAGCTGCGGCCGTCGAGGTGGAGGTGGTGGGCGCGGTTGATGATGCGGTCGAGGACGGACTCGGCGACGACGGGGTTGGGGAACAGCCGATACCAGTGCTCGGCGGAGCGGTTGCTGGTCATGATGAGGGTCTTGGCGGCTCGTTCGGTGACGAGCTCGTAGAGGTCGTCGGCTTGGGGTGCGGTGAAGTCCCGCATGGCGAAGTCGTCGAGCACGAGCACGTCGGGTTTGGCCCAGCGGCGGAGCCGGACGGCCCAGGTGAGATCGGCGTGGCCGCCGGCGAGGTCGGCGAGGAGCCGGCTGGTCTTGGTGAACGCGGCGGTGTAGCCGCGCCGGCAGGCCTGGTGGGCGAGGGCTTGGGCGATGTGGGTCTTGCCGACGCCGACGGGGCCATGCAGGATCACCGAGGTCCCGGCGTCGACGAACCGCACGGTGGCGAGGTCGCGGATGGTGGCGGCGGGGATCTTGGGGTTGTAGGAGAAGTCGAAGTCCTCGATGGTGGCGGCGGTCTCGAACCGCGCCGCGCGGATGCGTCGGTTGACCGCGGCGGCTTCTCGGCGGGCGATCTCGTCCTCGCAGAGCACCTGGAGGACCTCGACGTGTCCGAGTTCGCCGGTGTGGGCCTGGCCGAGGCGGGCCTCGAGGGTGTCGAGCATCCCCGACAGCTTCAGGGCCCGCAGGGTGGTCTCGAGCTGGTGGCGGCGGGTCACGAGACGGTCTCGCCGCTGTCGATGTCGAAGAGGCGGGCGGGCCCGTGGAGGTGCGCGGGGCCACCGTCGCCGGCGGCCTCGGCCGGCTTGGCATCTTCGGTGCCGGCGGCCAGGATGCCTTTGACGGTCCGGTAGGTGGGGTCACCGACATCGAGCGCCCGCCGACAGGCGGCATCGAGCCGTGCCGGGTCGTGGCGGTCGGCGAGACCGACGATCCCTTGGGCCGAGCGCAGCCGGTGCAACGCGTTGACCTCCATGAGCCCGGCGACCAGCTCGGCGACCGCGGGGCCGAGCTCGCCGGCCCGGCGGCGGCACCACGCCGGGGTGCGCTGGAAGAACGCGACCTTCTCGGGCGGGTAGTCACCCCAGTCCGTCGCTCGTCCCTTCTCGACGCGACGGTGGGTCTTGACCAGGGTGTGGTCGACGAAGATCTCCACGGTCCGGTCGCTCATGCGGGCATCGACGCGTCGGCCCATGAGCCGCCACGGCACCGAGTAGAGCGCGCCCCCGACCTTGACGTGGCAGTCGGTGGCCACCTTCGGGAACGACCACACGGCCAGCTCGAAGCTCGCCGGCGGCAACGCCGCCAACGTCGCGGCACGCCCGGTTCACCTTGGGGTCATACAGATCCGGCTTGGTCACCCCGGTGGCCAGGTTGTCCGGGACGAGCCGTGCCGGGACACCCCCGAAGAACTCGAACGCGGCCACATGGGCGGCCACCCACGCGGTCTGGTCCATCCGCAGCACCGGCCGCACGAACATGTGCCGCGAACACGCGAGCACCATCACGAACGCCCACACCTTCCGCAACCGGTCCTCGATCGGGTCCCGCCACTGGCCCAGATACCCGTAGTCGATCTGGGCCTCCGAACCGGGCTCGACCTCGGGGCGCAGAACCGTCACCCGGTCCGGGTTCACGTCTCGGTCGGGGAACTCCAACCAGACGTAGCGGCGGACGCTCGTCAACCCCGCCGCAAGCCCGTGGTCATCCCGCAGGCGCTGGTGGATCGTCGACACCGTCACCCCCGCGTCCAACCACCCCTTGATCCGGTCCCGATGACCGTTCACTTCCGGGTAGGTCAACGACCGCACCCGGGGCATCGACCAGCTCGGGGAACCACCGCTGGACCCGCTCGATCCACTCGGCCCGGCTGATCGACGGGCCTCCTGGCTCGATGCCCTCGGCCTCGGCCGGGGCCACGTACTTGCGGACCGTTCCCCGGTCCGCCCCCACACTGGCCGCGACCTCGGCCTTGCACCGGCCCGCGTACCAATGCTGCAGAATCTCCACTACGTCGATCACGGGCTCTTCGGATTTCAGCGGGGAGTGATGGTGGCGAGTAGCGCCCAGTTGGGGCGGCCGGCGTAGAGCAGGACCCGGATCCGGTAGTTCCGGAACCGGGTGAACCCGAACGCGACGCGCTTGACGCGCTTGAGGTTGTTGGCGGCCTCGGTGGGCACGTTCGACACGTGCGCCTGGTGCCACGCGGCGATGTGGGCCTTCCACTTCGTGATGGTGCGGCCGAGTTGGCGGACCTCGGGCGGACACGACTCGTCTTGGAGATCCTCCCCGAGGCGGGTCACGAACTCGAGGGCCAGGACAGGGTCGTGGTGGTCGTAGATCGACCGGACGACCTCCTTCGCGTGCCACGCGGCGCGGACCTCACCCTTCGGGTCGCCGGCCTCGAGCAACCCGAGGAGCTTGGTCCGGCCGTGGTCGTCGAGACGTTCGTCGGCCTTGGTCAACAACCGGCGGGACCGGTAGAGCGGGTCGGTCTTGTGGCCCCGGTGGCCGAGGGTCTCGTTCTGGACCCGCCGGCGGCACTCGTCGAGCTTCGAGTTGGCCAACTTCACGAGATGGAACGGGTCCGCGACCTGGGTGGCGGCCGGGAGCATGGTGTCGAACGCGAGGCGCCACGGGCCCGACAGATCCAGGGTGGCCCACCTGATCCGGTCCAGCCACGTCTGGTCCCGGGCGGCCATTCGCAGGCTCCAGCGGCGGAACGGCCCGGGACCACGTCGAGGAGATGCCCGGCGCTCACGTCGACGATCGAGGTGGACCACGCCTGGGTCCGCCAGCGTCCGACCCGGGCGAACAGCGTCTCGTCGAGGCCGAGGGCATCGACGTCCCCGATCCGTTCGGGGTCGTCGACCAGGGCGGTCCCGTAGGCGATGATGGTGTCGTTGATGGTGTGCCAGTCGCAGCCCAGCTCCCGGGCCAGATCGCTGACGGGCCGACCCCGGCGGCCGACCTGTTCGGTCACCCACCGCCCGGCCCGGTCCGTCATCGCCAGGCGCGGTGCGGTGATGTGCGGGGCGGTCTCGGTGAACGACCCGATCTCACAGTCCTGCGCCGGGCAGACCCAGCGGCGCTTGTCCCACACGAGGCGGGCCGGGCGCCCGAACGCGGCCAGATCCACGAGCTCGACCCGCCGCCGGTCCTTCATCCACACGACCCCACCACACCCCGGGCAGACCGGTCGGGGGCCGCGCGTCTCGACATGGATCCGCACCGGACCGGCCGGTTCGTCGGTCGCTCCCAGGACGGTCACGTCGCCGAGGCCCACGAGAAGCTCGCAGACGCGAATAGGGTCAACTTCCACAGGGGCTCTCGATCCTGGAGGCGTAGAGAACCGCCAGAATCGCAGGGCCCCTGTGCCGCGCCCGGGATCCTCAACCCGCGATCAGTCCCCCCTCAGATCCGAAGAGCCGGATTACGTGAACGCCGACACGACCCGGTGTCACCCGAGGCGTCGAAGACCCCGACGCCCGCTACCTGCACGTCCACGAGGACGGTGCCATCGGACGAGGAGCAGGTGAGGTCGTGGGTCCGCCAAGCGGCGGCGCAACCCGGCTGGGCGGGCTTCTAGAGGGCCGCGTCGACGCTGGTCGCTACCGGCCGCCCGGTGGTGCGCCCGGGTCATGACGTCGGTGGGGTCAGGGTTGTGCTTGGGTGGCGGTGGCGTCGGTGAGGAGTTGGGCGCAGTCGTTGAGCCGGTCGGCGAAGTCGGGGTGGGCGTCGAGCAGGGTGGCGGCGGACTCGGAGAGTGCCGCGGCGCGGGCGTTGATGTCCTCGATGGCCTGGGGGTCGAGGTTCGCGCGGTCGGAGAGGGTTTCGGTGATGTCGGCGGCGAGGTCTTCGGCGTCGGCGCAGTAGGCCTCGACGTCGGGGTTGTCGGCGCCGGCGGGGGCGTCGTCGGCGTTGTCGCCGGAGGCGGTGGTGGTGGTGTCGGCGTTGCCGTTGTCGTTGGTGTCGTCGGCGGTGGCGGTGGTCGTGGTGGTGTCGCCGTTGCCGCCGTCGTCGTTGCTGTCGCTGCTGCACCCTGCGGTCAACAGCCCGACGGCGAGGATGGGGAGGGACAGCGTGGCGAGGACTCGGTGCAGGGCCAAGACGGGGTCTTCTTTCGTGGGAGACGGCATCGACGGGCACCGGGGCGGTGACCGGGCGACGCCAAACCTACCGGACCGCCAACTCGGGCAGACCGAGTGCGCGTCGGCGGAGCGGCTCGCTCGGGCGACGAGCCACCTCGGTCCCCGACTGCTCCCTCGCCCGGGCGTACGATCAGGGCCATGGCGAATGACCCCACCGCTCTGTCGCACCTGCGCCCCGCACTGCGGCGATCGGCCTCGCCGGGCAGGGTCGCGGGTCGCGTCGCCGCGGTGGTCGTTGCTGCCGCAGTGGTGATGATCTGCGCAGCGCCGCCCGTGGCCGCCCGGGCGCCCTCTCCCTATACGCAGGCGGACTCGGTCGGCGATGTCAGCATCCGCCGAGGTGACGTCACCCGGATCCGCGTGGAGCACGACGGTCCTTGGGTGCAGCTGCAGTTCTGGGCCCGGGTCGGGAGCAACCCGGTCACGAGTCTCAGTTGGCGTGAGGGCACCACCCGGGCGATCTGGGACATCGAGGTCGAGGGCGACCGTGACGTCGACTTCCGCGCCGTGGCGGACACGACGAGCGCCGGCGACTACCACGGGACGGTCGACAACGTCACGGGCGGTACTGCGGCGTGTGCCGCCGAAGCCGGGTTCTTCGACGGCCGGGCGTACAGCCTGACGTTCCGCCGGGCCTGCATCGGCAACCCGGCCCGGTTGCGTGTCCGGCTCGACTTCGCGTTCGACGCTTCCGTCGTCGCCGGGCGGCCGGTGACCCACGACCTGGTGCCCAACCGGGGGCGGTGGTCCGACCCGATCTCCCACGCCAGCTGATCCGTCGGGCGAGCCTCCGACGGGCCGATCGGCACGAGGCAGGTCCCTTTGCGGGGTGGCCTCCGGGCTTCCTGCCAAGGCAGTGGGAACGGCGGATCGGGCGGGTGTGTGGAGCCGTCTCAGGGGGCTGGTTGTGGTGTCCGGGCGGTGGTTGGTTGGGTGGCCCTTAGCGGGTGGGTTGGTGTGGTGTCAACTTGGTTGTGGGTGGGTGTGGTGGGTGGGGGGTTGTTGGTTGCGTGGGGTTCGGTGGGGTGTGTTAGGTTGCCGTGCAGGTCGGGCGGAGTGGTTGCTTCGGTAGCTGGTCGGCCGGTCTGGTAGAGGGTCTGCGTCGTTAGCGCAGCCATGATCCCTAATTGGAGGAATGCTCAATGTTGCGACACAGGCGTGTTGCGATGGTGGCCGGTTTGGCGGGGGCGCTGGTCGCCTTCGTTTTGCCGTTCGCCATGACGTCGCCTGCGTCGGCGCTGACCGACAACGTGGTGAGTGTCACCAAGGTTGTAAACGGGACGCCGAGGCAGGCCGGTAATTTCGAAGTGGTTGTGCAGTGCACGGACGGGGTGACGGTGTCGACGCAGACGTTGACGTTCGCTCCGACGGGCGGGACCTCGCAGGCCGGGTTCCCGCAGGGGTTCACGGACTGCACGGTGGCCGAGACCCAGACGCGTGGTGCTGATGCCACGTCGATCCAGGCGACGTCGCCGACCGCGGCCATCGTGGTGCCCAACGGCAACAACGCGACGGTGCCGGTGTCGATCGTGTTCGATCCTGCGGGGACGCAGGTCGCGAACGTGGGCATCACCAACACCTTCATCCCGATCAACCCCAACGTGGTGAACGTGACGAAGACGGTTGTGGGTGACGCTCCTGCGGGTGCGTTCTTCACGATCCGGGTGAACTGTGGTGGCGCCAACGTGGACCTGTTGTTCACTGCTGCTGGTGGCACCAAGCCGGCGTCGTTCCCGAACACTGACGTGGGTCCGTGCGCGGTCGAGGAGATCCTGGCGTCGCCGGGCCTCGGGCCGGTGCCTGGCCTGCAGCAGATCTCGTACAGCCCGGGTCAAAACCTGGGTGCGTTCCCGGTGGGTCCCGGTGGTGGTACCAAGGCCGTGACGGTGACCAACCGTTACGCGCAGCCTGGTCCCACGAACACCATCTCGGTGACCAAGCGGGTGCGTGGCCGTGTGCCGGCCGGTGTGGCCGGGTTCCGTGTGAACGTGGTCTGCGCCCAGACGCCGGGTGATCCGGTGAACAACCCGAACCAGATCGCGGCGTCCCACGACTTCTCGGTGGCCGGCGGCACGTTCGACTTCGAGCTGTCGAAGGAGTACCGCGACTGTGACGTCGTGGAGACCCCCATCCCGGGTAGCACCCTGGGTGGCGCGGTGACCGATTACCAGGCGGTCATCGGTGCGGCGGACGGGATCCTGCGCAACAACTCGGGCCCGAACGATGTGAAGCTCCGGTTCAACACCGGCGGCGACCACAACGCGGCGGTGACGGTGACCAACCGTTACCCGGGTGACAACACCTTGACCATCACCAAGCAGACCCTGGGCCAGGTGCCTGCGGGCAGCCTGTTCCTGGTCGAGGTGGCCTGCGACAACAACTTCGACGGCGACGCGAGCAACAACACGTCGCCGGGCCCGAACGCGATCCCGCCGAACCCGGGGTTGCCGAACCCGCCGCCGAGCCCGGTGGTTCCGGTGGACGGCTTCGTGTACCTGTTGTTCGGTGAGGGCCAGCCGGCCACCCAGCAGATCTTCGATGTCGATGGTCCCAACGGCACCGATGACTCCTGCACCGTGCGTGAGGTGGTCAGTGGTGGCGCTACCGCGGTCAACTACTCGGCGGTCGCCGAGGCTGCTGACACCATCCTGTTGATCACCCAGCCGCCTCCGGGCACCGGTGGCGTGACGGTCTTCTGGCCGCTCGCGCAGCGCCAGGGTGACGCCGCGACGGTGACGATCACCAACCGGTTCACTCCGTGCCCCGGTGGTGCGGTCAAGTGCACCGATCCTGGTCCGAGGCCGACCAACACCATCCGGGTGAAGAAGCGGATCCGGGGCGACGCCCCGAACCCGCCGAGCTTCACGGTCCGGGTGCGTTGCTCGGGTGGCGGTCTGACCGACGAGCGTCTGTTGACCTTCACCGATCAGACCCCCCAGACCATCGAGGTCGACTTCGCCCGGAACTCGTGTGTGGTCAAGGAGATCGGGACCGGCG
>OBLX010000162.1_pt1 | contig 10416 bp, 11 predicted proteins | sample 1519811 | NCBI WGS metagenome assembly OBLX01 (sample SAMEA3991476, study PRJEB22521) | metagenome | biome: anthropogenic terrestrial biome; feature: sewage plant; material: surface water | place: Sweden | collected 2012-09-26
TTGGTGAAAAGATAGCTAACGGTAATGGGCCGATGGGGAAAATCTTCGCTAGACTCGGCAGTAGCTTCTCAGGGTAAGTAAAAAAGATGGCTGAGCGGGTCGTTCAAGACCAGTTCGATCCTTATAACTCGCTAAAGGAATTGTATCGTCTCCAGGCTAAACATGCCTGCCGGCAGTTGATACAAGTGAGACAGTAAAAAAGGCAGCATTAATTTTAAAAGAGTATTGTTTTAAGCTACTTTTAAGCTCAAAAGCTATAATATATGTCCATGAGAATACTAGTAGTCGAAGATGAGCATAAAATTGCCAATGCAATAAGGAAAGGGTTACGCCAGGAATCGTACGCAGTCGATGTGGCATATGACGGTATAGAAGGATACGATATTGCATCTGTAGAACAGTATGACGTTATTATCCTAGATCTCATGCTTCCCAGTATGGACGGTATTGAAATCTGTAAAAAACTTCGTGAACAAAATATTCACACTCCTATCCTTATGCTTACGGCTAAAAGCCAAATTGAGGATAAAGTTCTTGGTTTTAATACAGGAGCAGATGATTATTTGACCAAGCCCTTTGCTCTGGCAGAACTTCTCGTAAGAATTCGTGCACTGACTCGCCGTCCACAGAATTCAACAGGAATGATTCTTAAAGTTGCTGATCTTACACTCGATACTGTCAACTATGAAGTAAAACGTGCAGGGGTAAAAATCCGCCTTTCAAACAAAGAATATGCGCTTTTAGAATACCTTATGCAACATAAAGACCAAACCACCACAAAGGAACAAATTATTCAACATGTTTGGGATTATGATGCTGACGTTTTACCAAACTCTGTTGAAGTGTATATTCGCCATCTGAGAAAAAAGATAGATGAACCGTACCCAGAAAAACCACTAATTCATACAGTGAAAGGATTTAGTGGCTACAAATTATCTGAATATGAATAATAGTAATACATTTCGCAAGACACGATTAACTCTAACTGCATGGTATCTGACTATTATCATGCTTATAACCATGATATTTAGTGTGGTTATTTATTTTGGCATAAATCAAGACCTGTCGAGGATTGAGAAATTTAAGGAGTTTAGTCAAAGCCAAAAAGGTCAAACGGTGAATTCACTTATTGAGGAATTTAAACGTCAGGGAGAAATCAATGGAGAGGATACAGTTCCAGGACTTGGTGAATTAACTCCTGATGCCGTTTCAGAAATAAGATTTCGTCTTATTACAACATTAGTATTAGTCAATTTGGGGATTTTAAGTATTGCAGGTTTTGCTGGTTACTTCCTTGCTGGACGCACCTTGCGACCTATAAACGAAATGATGGATGAACAAAACCGATTTATAACGGACGCATCACATGAGCTAAAAACCCCATTAACCTCTTTAAGAACCGAATTTGAAGTAGCTATGCTTGAAGGCGACATAAGTAAACAAGAATCAAAGAAACTTATAAAAAGTAGTTTTGAAGAGGTAGTCAGGCTGCAAGGTTTGGCTGAAAAGCTTATTGAGCTTACACAACTCAATAAAGGGAAAGTCATTCTTGATAGTAAAGAAATCGGGCTTCTCAATGTTATTGAAGGTGCTTTGAAAAAAGTAGTACCTATTGCTAAACAAAAGCAGATAACGATAAATAACCAAGTCGATGACTATCTATTAAAAGGAGAATTTCAAAGTCTCTGTGAAGTGTTTGTTATTCTTTTAGATAATGCTATTAAATATAGTCCTCAAAAAACCGAGATTACTCTAACTTCTCAAACCAATGACCACCGAGTAGAGATCCATGTTATCGATCAAGGAATAGGTATTAGTCAAAAAAACCTACCACATATTTTTAATAGGTTTTATCGGGCTGATAAATCCCGCTCTACTTCTGGCTACGGTCTTGGTTTGTCCATCGCAAAGGAAATAGTGAGCCGTCATAGAGGTAGTATCTCTGTTGAGAGCCTCAAGGATAAAGGGACTGATTTTACAGTTAGACTTCCAATTATTTCCACTGCCTAGCCTCAGTGATTTTTCAAATTTTAAGCCACTTTTAAGCGCCTAAGTGTAGTATTGCACTAATATGGATAGATTAAAAAATCTCCTGAAGCCAGTCCAAAAACCAATTAACTGGTTTCGTAAGACAAGTATCCGAAATAAAATAATTATTGTCGTTGCTATTTTGGTGGCTGGATATTTTGCGTATACGAGAATTCAAAGTGCCAATGCAGCACCACAATATATTACTAAAGCGATTGAAAGAGCAAGTGTTACACAGATTGTTTCCGAAACTGGAAATATTGAAACTGCCGGACGAGTTGACGTGTATTCGAGTTCAACGGGAATCATCGAAGAAATTTATATAGAAGATGGTGCCTCGGTAAAAATAAATCAGAATCTTTTTAAAGTTCGCAGTATTGCCACGGATCAAGAAAAAGCAAGCGCATATGCGACTTATCAAAGTGCCGTAAGCACTCAAAAAACCGCTGAACAAAATAAACAAAGTCTTGATGCAACAATGTGGACTGCACAGAAAACTCTCCTTGATGCAAGAGAAACAAAAAGAGTAAAAGATAATAATAAAAATGATTATGAAGACTTGGAAGAGCAGTCAATAGATGCAGCGCATGTCCAAGCTGAGAAAAATTTCTCCTCAGCAGAACAGCAATATAAAGAAGCTGATGTTGAGATAGCTGCTGCAAAAGCGCAGGTAAGCTCTACCTGGCTTGCATATCAAGCAACACAAAATCTCATAATCAAAGCTCCATCCTCTGGAACAGTTGCAAACCTGTCGTATAAAGTTGGTGACAAAGTAACTGCGAATAGTAGTGGGGGTCAAGCAGGAAGTACAAGTACTACTTCATCTACAGGTGGTTCACCAGTCCTGACAATTGCAAACCTTGAAGAGTACACGGTAAAGCTTGCTTTAAATGAAGTCGATGTGCCAAAGGTAAAAAATGGGCAATCTGCAGAACTTTCTCTAGATGCCTTCCCTGGTAAAAAGTTTAAAGGAAAAGTCACACATGTTGATTCGCTTGGTACAAATACCGCCGGAGTCATTACCTACAATATAGTGATTGAAATAACCAACCCTGAAGATACTATTCGCCCCTCCATGACTGCAAATGTTGATATAGAAGTTGATAAATCGGAAAACGTTTTGACTGTGCCAAATAGCGCAATCAAACCATATGAAGGTAAAAAAGCAGTGCAGGTCATTGACCCTCAAACAAAAGCAGCAAAATATATCCCTGTTGAGGTAGGTATTAAAAGTCCCGAAAAAACAGAAATTAAAAGTGGTGTTAGTGAAGGTACTCAAGTAATCACCGGCTCCAGAAATGGAGCTGTTGAGGACTCAAGTGGAGGACTTTTTTAACTAAATCCAGTCACATATGTATGAGCAACAACACACCAATTATTTCAATCAAAGACATCACTAAAACCTACGGTGAAGGCGATGATCTGTATCAGGCACTTAAAGGCATTTCGCTGGAAATACACAAAGGCGAATTTGTCGCAATCATGGGTCCATCTGGAAGCGGTAAATCAACAACAATGCATATTGTCGGTGCGCTTGATACACCAACAAGTGGACAGTACCTTCTCAAAGGAAAAAACATAAGTACTTATAATAATGATGAGCTTGCCTTTATTAGGAATCGCGAAATTGGTTTTATCTTCCAATCTTTTAATCTTCTCCCCCGAACAACAGTTCTGAAAAACGTAGAGCGTCCGATGATGTATGCAGGTATTCCGGCAGAAGAACGAGAAAAAAGAGCAATGGAGTGTCTAAAACTTGTTCATATTGAAAGCAAAGCTAATAATATGTCCAACCATATTTCTGGTGGGCAAATTCAGCGTGTTGCTATCGCCCGTGCTTTGGTTATGAATCCAGCAATTATTCTTGCGGATGAACCAACAGGAAATTTAGATAGTAAAACTGCGCACGAAATTATGACCTTTTTTCAACAGTTGAATAATGAAGGCCACACCATAGTCCTTATTACTCATGAAGATGATATTGCTGCTTTTGCAAAACGGGTAATCCGATTGAAAGACGGAGAAATTGTTTCAGATAAGAAAAACTAATATGAATTACAGTGAACTTGTATCATCTGCCATTGCTGCTCTTCGAGGAAATTTACTTCGTACACTTCTCACCATGCTTGGAATTATTATCGGTATTGCTTCTGTCATTCTTATTATCTCACTTGGTCAAGGTGCAACAGCAAGTATTAGTGGACAGTTGTCTTCATTTGGCACAAATACTATTTTTATCTCTCCGGGATCAGACGATGGTGGTGGCCCGGGTGCTCAACAAGGCCGAGCGGATGCAGATAGTCTCAAGCTATCGGATGCTAAAGCGCTTGGAGATAAAACACGAATTCAAAATATTTCTGCCGTCTCAGCCGTAGTCTCTATGCAAACACAGGCGATTGCAAATGGACAAACAATTAATACATCTGTTCAAGGAGTCGGATCAGACTATGCGGCAATCCAATCACTTGAAGTTTCCCAAGGGGAGTTTTTCAGTAAAGAGGATGAACTTGGACTTTCTCGCGTGGCCGTGATTGGTTCAAAAGTTGTAAAGGATTTATTTGGGGAAGGAGCAGAACCTGTTGGAGAGTCAATAAAAATTGATAATAGATCATTTAGAATTGTCGGAGTATTACTAGAGAAAGATACCAGTGCGTTTTCTGATCCCAATAAAGCAGTGTATATTCCAGTCAATACTGCCATGAAAATCTTGCTTGGACAAGATTATGTTTCTTCAATTTCGATTCAAGCTGAAAATGGAGATTTAGTTAATCAAACAGTAAATGATATTACAAATCTCCTTATTGAAGAACATGATATTAGTGAGGGTCAAACCAAAGACTTCACGGTTGAAAGCTCACAGCAAGCACTGGAAACAGTAGGTTCTGTAACGAGCCTCCTTACCACTCTTCTTGCCGGAATTGCTGGTATTTCTCTTATTGTAGGTGGAATTGGAATTATGAATATCATGCTTGTTACTGTGACTGAGAGAACACGCGAAATAGGTCTTTTGAAATCGATTGGAGCAAGAGATAAGGATATTCTTACACAATTTCTTATTGAAGCGATTGTCTTAACATTGGTCGGTGGAATGATTGGAATGGTACTGGGAATTGGGTTATCATTTATCATTTCGACGTATATAAAAATACCTTTCGTTATCTCCTCCACTGCAATACTACTAGCGGTAGGAGTTTCATCGATTGTAGGAATTATATTCGGGTATTACCCTGCACAAAGGGCAGCTAAACTTTCGCCAATTGATGCGCTAAGACATGAGTAAAGCACTCTTGTATCTGCACAGAATAAAAGATCATTTTATCGGTACGAATGTTTTGAAGAAAAATGAGGCGTTTAGCAAGCCAGTTAGGGCTATTTAGAAAGCACGGTCACTCTCGATTGTTATATTGGCTGCCCAGCGAGGATTCGGACCTCGATAAGCAGCTCCAAAGGCTGCTGTCCTGCCATTAGACGACCGGGCAACTGTACTCTATTATACCAATGATTAGCCCGTTCTCATCAGGCTCTTGCTATACTTTCTGCATGGTAGAAATAAAAGAAGCGTAAATATCCTGTTAAGGTTGAAACCGCTATAGATTTTTCTATCTCAGTTCAAAAGGACAATTCATGCTGTTGGGAGCCGATAAAAACTCAACTTTAGTTTTTTCTGAAGTTTGCTATCCACCATACGAAGATGGTCGTTTTGAAAATCTTGAAGAATAGTAAGTACCGATACGGTCAACCAGTCGCAGCACCTTCATTACATTCTTAAACCTAATTTAAAATTGCCTACAATAAAATTACTCAGAGGTGTACTATGTATTTAGCTATGACAGTTGAATCTAGTGAAGAGTCGTCCAAACTACAGGCTTCCGTAATGGCAGAACATGCAGGCATAACGCTGACCGATGGTCAGATTGACAAGTATGCAGCGCGAAGACTTGGGTATGCTGATGAATCAAACGCCAATGAGTCTTCGAGAGATCACGTAGTTCACTTGCTTTCAGATCAACAAATTCTTGATGGTCTACTAGACGCGGGGCAAAGACCTAAATTTAGAAAATCTTTTCCCAATATAGAATTTAAAACTCCTGAAACAGTTGTTCAAACAGGAACACAAGTTTTGAGGACGATTGTTCCAAAACAACCAGAGCCAAAAAGGTGAGTGCGTCTAAAAGTCGAAAAATAACTACCGCTCAAGAATTCTACATCTTGCACTCCAATTGTAGAGGTATATAATCAAGACGTGAAAGGCTTTAAGATTGATTTAGAAAAAGCTACTTTAGAAAATACTGATTATCGCCGAGTTCTTTATACCGCTCACAATAGCCAACTTGTTCTGATGAGTCTGAAACCAGGGGAGGAGATTGGCGAGGAGGTTCATAAGCTCGATCAGTTCATTCGTATCGAGCAAGGTGAGGCAAAATCGGTTCTTAATGGAGTGGAGGGAATTCTGAAAGCAAACGATGCAATCATAATTCCACAGGATACTGTACATAATATTATGAATGTTGGATCCACGGATCTTAAACTCTATACGGTTTACACACCACCTGAGCATAAAGATGGTACGGTGCAGAAAACAAAGGCTGATGAAAAGGAAGAACACTTCGACGGGGTAACAACAGAATAAAGAGCTTCTCAAGTACTTATTAAGTACGACGGCTAATTAAATTGCATTATATTCGGATTTGACCTAAGATATTTCCTCATGAAAAGTTCTTCGATAGATAAAGCTGCCCTCCAGTTTCATAAGAAATATCAGGGTAAACTTATCACTTCCTCAGTCCGTCCTATCAAAACAAAACAAGATCTGTCTCTGGTTTATACTCCAGGCGTCGGTGCAGTTAGTAAATTGATCGCTGAGCATCCTAACTATTCTTTTAAATACACTATGAGAGGTCGAACGATTGCTGTCGTATCCGACGGTTCCGCTGTTCTGGGACTTGGCAACATCGGACCAGAAGCAGCTCTCCCAGTCATGGAAGGAAAGTCACTTCTCATGCGAGAGTTTGCAGGCGTTGACTCCGTGCCTTTGGTGATCAATACGCAGGATGCCTCTGAGATTATTAAGTTTGTGTCGCTTATTGCACCTACGTTTGCTGGAATCAACCTTGAGGATATTAGTGCTCCTCGCTGTTTTCAGATCGAGGAGGCGCTGCAGGATATCGGGATTCCTGTTTTTCATGATGATCAGCACGGTACGGCGGTTGTGGTAACTGCAGCGCTGAAAAATGCAGCGAAGGTAGTGGGGAAAAAGTACGAGAATCTTCATGTGGTGATCGTCGGTGCAGGCGCTGCTGGACTTGCGACCGCAAAGATGCTTCTTGGACTTCAGTGCAGAAGCGATCGATGCGAGATCGTTCCAGGTGGTGCGCGCGTAAAGGATGTTATTGTCGTGGATAAGAAAGGCGCGATTCTCCCAGGTCGTGATAATCTCAACATCTATAAGCAGGCAGTCGCAAGTCTCTCAAACATTCATCGCAAATCAGGATCTTTACTTCAGGTGATAGAAGGGACAGATGTAATCATCGGTGTTTCGGGCCCTGGGAGTATCAAGCCCGAGATGATTAAACGAATGGCTCCAAACGCGATTGTATTTGCGATGGCAAATCCCATTCCCGAAATTATGCCCGAAGATGCAAAAGCCGCAGGTGCGGCTGTTGTTGCAACGGGAAGAAGCGATCTACCCAATCAGATTAATAATGCGCTCGCATTCCCCGGTATTTTTCGCGCAGTTATCAAAGGTCGTCTAAAAACGATTACTCCTCAGATGAAGCAGGCGGCATCTGACACAATTGCGCGCATGATTAAAAAACCAACAGCACAATCGATTATTCCTGGACCATTTACTCCAAAACTTGCGGAGACCGTTGCAAAAGCAGTTCTCAAGTATGCAAAAGCAGAGGATAAAATCATTGTCTAATCCTCACCCCTCCTCACGACCTCACAGGTCGCAAGGCTATCTCCAATCGATAGGACTGAGTCCATGCTTTTCTAGATAGCTATTACATTTGCTGAAGTGATGGTTGTTAAAAAATAGAGTGGCTGAGAACGGGGATGGATGACCTGATGTAAGTACGAGATTGTTCTCTCGATCAATTACCGATCCTTTTGCCTGGGCATACTTTCCCCAGAGCATATAAACAACGTGTTTTTTCTTTGCGTTAAGGGAATGAATAACGGCGTCGGTAAACTGTTCCCAACCCATATCTTTATGGGAGGCGGGAGTGTTCGCGAGTACCGTAAGCACGCTGTTTAACATCAAGACTCCTTGAGAGGCCCACCGTGTCAGATCTCCGGATTCTAAGGAGCTAACGCCAAGATCACTTTTTATCTCTTTATAAATATTTTTCAGCGATGGGGGAAGACCTACTCCATCATTCACCGCAAAGCAAAGTCCATTTGCTTGATTCGGGCCGTGATAGGGATCTTGCCCGACGATGACGACCTTAGTTTTTTCGAAGGGACAGAGATCGAAAGCGCGGAAAACTTGTTTGGCGGGCGGGTAGACTATTTTACTTAAGTATTGTTCTCTAACAGTACTGCTAAGAGTCTTCCAGTAAGACTTAGTAAATTCTTGCGAAAGTTTATCCTTCCAAGTTGTTTCAATTCTGATATCTTGCATAGCTAGATTTTAGGGAATGATACTCAATATATTTCGCTATAACAATTAAATTTTCGATTGTTCAGTGTGTGGAAAGAGGACTATACTTATATAATGCCCGACCTAAAAAAGGAGCCAGTTAATACAATTACACATCCAGAGTTTCATAAAGATATAAATATCAACTTGAGGCTCAACTACATCAGAGCACTGGTGCTTGGAGCAAATGATGGCATTGTTTCAATTGCTGGACTAGTGGTTGGAATTGCTGGTGCTACGGCATCTGCGCACATAATTTTTACAGGAGGTATGGCTGGCATTATAGCCGGTGCTATATCAATGGCCGCTGGAGAGTATGTATCGGTAAGTAGCTCACGTGACACTGAAATTGCACTTTTGGAAAAAGAAAAATACGAGCTTAAGCATTTCCCTGAGATGGAACTCAAGGAGCTTGCTGGTCTTTATGAACTAAAAGGACTTTCTAAGAAAACCGCAATTCAGGTTGCGAAGGAGCTATCAGCAGAGGATCCCTATAAGGCGCATGTGGACGCTGAGTTAGGAATTGATCCTAACAATCTCACAAACCCTTGGCACGCTGCCTTAGCATCGTCAGTGTCATTCCTAGTAGGTTCTTCTATTCCGCTACTTGCAGTGATGTTGCCTCCAGAAAATATAAGAGTTCCAACAACGTTTTTTTCTGTGATATTAGCACTTGTGATAACTGGAACAGTGAGCGCAAAAATTTCCAAAGCGCCATTAATGAGAGCCATTATGCGCGTGGTAATTGGAGGAGCGGTGGCAATGGTAGTTACTTACTCAATTGGTTATCTCTTTGGCGTGCAGACGAGCATATAACCGTCTAAACTAATATGGCGCGGCAGCACAACTTTTGTTGTCACTGTCTCGAATTTTTAATTGCTGATTTATAATACTACTATGAGTGCTGTCGGAGTTATCATAATGCTGCTTTCTACCGTTGGTTATTCTCTCATTTACCCACTATTGAAGAAAGGGGGAGAAAAAATCTCTACATTTTCCTTATTGGCAATCTCTACTGGGGTAGTTTGTCTTATGTCAGTGGCTATGAGTTTGTTGACTGAGAAAAACTCACTTGTTAGGTCTTTTAGTGAAAAAAATTATATATGGTTTGTTCTGATAGCTGGATTTATTAATTTTTTTGCTTTTTGGTTAGGAGTAGTCGCATTTAGGTATATGTCTGTTTGGCAACAACAACTATTCGGTCTTTTATTACCAGTAGTGGGCGCAATTGCCGCATACTTTCTCCTTAAAGAAGCGATTAGCCCAAGACTATTTATAGGTCTAGTCATCATGTCCCTTGGTCTATATGTTGCTTTGAGGTAGAAATATATGAAAAAGACTAAATGGTTTAAGTCAAAGAACTACGGGTGGGGATGGTATCCTGCTACTTGGCAAGGATGGTTGGTTCTCTTCACATTCCTAGTAATTGAGATTTGGAATTTTATGTGGCTCGACTCGATATCTCATTCAAACAGCGATACGCTGCGTCCTTTTCTTATTCAATCAATCGTGCTTACATTGGTACTCATTGCCATCTGCTATAAAACAGGGGAGAAGCCTCGCTGGCGTTGGGGAAAATAATTCAACAACTAAATACAAATGAAGTTAGGAAGATATAGGCACTCAAAGACGGGAAATATGTATCGAGCAATCGGTGTGGCTCTTCACTCAGAAACTCTCGAGGAGATGGTCGTATATGAATGCTTGTATGACAATCCAAGGAGTAAGCTCTGGGTAAGACCAAA
>OBLX010000163.1_pt1 | contig 10365 bp, 8 predicted proteins | sample 1519811 | NCBI WGS metagenome assembly OBLX01 (sample SAMEA3991476, study PRJEB22521) | metagenome | biome: anthropogenic terrestrial biome; feature: sewage plant; material: surface water | place: Sweden | collected 2012-09-26
CCGAGATCTACACTCTTTCCCTACACGACGCTCTTCCGATCTCCTTTGCGGCGGTGGTGATGCGCTTTATGAAAGAGATGAAGGTGCCGCATGACAAGGTGAATGTGAATGGTGGCGCCATTGCCATGGGCCACCCGCTGGGCGCGACCGGGGCGATGATTCTGGGCATTTTGATTGACGAGCTGCACCGGCGCAAGCTGCGCTACGGCCTGGCCACGCTGTGTGTGGGCGGCGGCATGGGTATTGCCACCATTGTGGAAGCGATCTGATTACTTTGCGGGACAGACCGTAGCGAAGCGAAGTTCTGTCCTCAACCATGTAGTAAAAATCAGCCCTTTGCGCACGTATCTATTGCGCAAGCAGCTCCTTAATTAATAGCAGAAACAACATGCAACACATTCAATACTCTCTCCAGGACGGCATTGCCACCATCACCTTCGACGAAGCCGGGTCGCCCGTCAACACCATGTGCCTGCAGTGGCAGGATGACATGGACGATGTAGCCGCCCAAGTGCTCAAGGACAAGGACGCCATCAAAGGCATTTTGCTGGCATCAAGCAAATCCACCTTTTTTGCCGGAGCAGACCTCAAAGGCACCATGCGCCTGCAGCCGTCCGACGCCAGCGCCGTTTTTACCGAAATCGAGCGCGTCAAGAAAAACTTTCGCATCATCGAAACGCTGGGCAAGCCGGTGGTCAGCCTGCTCAATGGCACGGCGCTGGGCGGCGGCTGGGAAGTGGCGCTGGTGGGGCATCACCGCATTGCCATTGATGACCGCAAGACCCAGTTTGGCATGCCCGAAGTCACCCTGGGTTTGCTGCCCGGTGCCATGGGCGTGACCAAAATGACGCGCCACCTGGGCCTGATGGGTGCACAGCCCTACTTGGTGGAAGGCAAGACTTTTTCGCCAGCTGAGGCCAAGGGCTTGGGGCTGGTGCATGAGCTGGTGGCCCCGGGCGAGAACGCGCAAGCCGAGATGCGCGCCAGGGCGCTGGCCTGGATGGCCGCCAACCCCAGCGCCCAGCACCCGTGGGAAGCCAAGGGCTACAAAGTTCCGGGTGGCCTGCCCTCCTCGCCCGCCGTGGCCCAGATGCTGGCCGTGGCACCGGCCATGATCAAGAAGCAAACGCGCGGCCTGTACCCAGCGCCCGAGGCCATCATGGCCTGCATGGTTGAAGGCCTGCAGGTGGACATTGAAACCTCGATGCGGTTGGAAAGCCGGGCGCTGGCCAAACTCATGACGGGCACCAATGCCAAGGCCATGATCAACACCTTTTTCTTTAATCTCAACGCCATCAAGAGCGGTCAAAGCCGCCCCGGCAACGCGCCGCGCTTCAAGCCTGCGAAGGTCGGGCTGCTGGGTGCGGGCATGATGGGCGCAGGCATTGCCTACTCGCAAGCCAGCAAGGGCATCACCACCGTACTCAAGGATGTGAGCCAAGAAAAGGCCGATCTGGGCAAGAGCTACAGCGCCAAAATCACCCAAGGCCGGGTGGACAAGGGCCGCATGAAGCCTGAGGTACAGGCCGAAATTCTGGAGCGCATTCATCCCACCGCCAAAGTGGAAGACTTGGCGGGCTGCGACCTGATCATCGAAGCCGTGTTTGAAAACCGCGAGCTCAAAGCCAAGGTCACCCAAGAGTCCGAGCCGATGCTGGCTGCTGGCGGTTTTTTTGCCTCCAACACCTCCACCCTGCCGATCAGCGGCTTGGCCACGGCCAGCCGCGCACCAGAAAAATTCATCGGCATTCACTTCTTCAGCCCGGTGGACAAGATGAAGCTGGTGGAGATCATTCGCGGCAAGCAAACCGACGATGACACCGTGGCCAGAGCTTATGACTATGTGCAGGCCATCGGCAAAATCCCGATTGTGGTCAACGATTCGCGCGGCTTTTTCACCAGCCGCGTGTTTGGCACCTTTGTGATGGAAGGTGCTGCCATGCTCAGCGAAGGCATCCCCGCCGCCGCGATTGAAAACGCCGGTATGCAGTGCGGCATGCCGGTCGGCCCGCTGGCCGTGCTGGACGAGACTGCCCTGACGCTGAGCCTGCATGTCATGGAGCAAACCCGCAAGGACTTTGAGCTTGAAGGCAAGACCTACTTTGTCAGCCCCGGTGAAACGTTGATCACCGAACTGGTGCGCCAACACAATCGCCCGGGCCGTGCAGGTGGTGCGGGTTTTTATGAGTATCCGCTTGAAAAAGGTGCCAAAAAGTTCCTCTGGCCTCAGCTCAAACCCCTGTTTGAAAAAACGGATGCCAAGTGGAACATCACCGACCTGAAAGACCGCCTGCTGTACCGCCAAGCGGTAGAAACCGCACGCTGCCTGAGCGAAAACGTGCTCACCACGGTGCACGATGCCAACATTGGCTCCATCTTCGGCATCGGCTTTCCGGCCTGGACCGGTGGTGCCATGCAGTTCATTTATGGCATGGGCATTGAGGCGTTTGAGGCGCGAGCCAGTGAACTCGCCGGGCAGTTCGGCGACGGTTTTGCCTTGAGCGATGCGGTGAAAGCCGCCATCCGCCAACACCAGCCGGTTTATTGATGTGGTGAAAAACCGTGGGTGATTTGGGTCATCCACGATGTATTTCAGAGAGGCAACTCGGATTTTTCCGTCACCAGTCGGCGAGAATTGCGCTCGCCAGTCATCTTTCATGATGGGTCGCTGGCGTTTTCGCAACTCAATGAAATTTGATTTCCATGGTGAATTTTCTTAAATTGAACTGCATTGGCATCTACGCCATTGCCCTCATCAGCCTGTTTTACCCCTTGCCTGCAGAGCTGGGCAGCACCATGCAAAACGGTGCGCTCTTGCTGCTGGTGTTTAATGCTGTGGAAGCAATCTTCGGCTTTGAACAGGTCAAGCTGTACCAAGGCCCGCTACTGGTCAGCCTGCTGCTGTCCCTGCTGTTTGGCCGTTTGCACTGGAAGTTGCTGCCGGTTCAAAGTCCACCACCCAACCAAGGCTAAGCATGCTGTCCAGACTGCTGCGGCGCGTGCTGCTGTCCCTGACGTTGGTGTGCGCCGCTCTGGGTTTTTTGCTGGCCAGCAATCAGGACCGCTCGCTCTGGTTTGCCCTTGGCGTGGCTGTGCAATTACTGGTTTTTTCACTGCTGACCGTCTCGCTGGCCACCGGATTGATGTCCCGGTCTCCTGAACCAGACACCCAGTGGTTGCGCTCCTTGTGGGGTGAATTACTCGTTAATGCGCGAATGTTTGTGCTGCGACTTCCGTGGAACACATCCCCGCCCGCCTTCCTGCCTGCTACGGGCACCAGCACCAAGGTTCCGGTGCTGCTGGTGCATGGTTATTTCTGCAACCACCACATCTGGCACGAGATGGCGCATGCGCTGCGTGCCGACGGCCACCCGGTCTTCAGTGTCGATCTGGAGCCTCTGTTCACCTCCATCGACAACTACGCGCCCTTGCTGGAAGCCGCCGTCCTGGAGCTTTGCCAACGCACTGGCGCGGAGAAGGTGGCGCTGGTTGGCCACAGCATGGGCGGACTGGCCATCAGGAGCTGGATGCGGGCGCACGGCACGCAGCGCGTAGCCGGTGTGCTGACCCTGGGCACCCCCCACGCCGGCACCCGCATTGCTGCTACACAACCCTCGCCCAATGGCCGGCAGATGCGCTGGCAAAGCGAATGGCTGCTTGAACTCGCTGCTGCCGAATCGCACGAAACACGGGCATTGATGCGCATCGCCATCAGCCCGCAGGACAACATTGTTTACCCGCAACGCGCGCAAGTTGTGACTGGCGTGCAGCCCACTGTGTTCGAGGGCATGGGGCATTTGCAACTGTGTGTGGAGCCTGCAGTCATCAACTGGGTTGTCAAGGAGCTTTCTGCCATGAGCGCCCGCGCTTGAACCGGACTTTGACATTAACCGGGTGACGGTTTTTTCACTGCTGATGGATCGTCTGGCGCTTGCGGCTCCAAACGCCTGCGACGCGGCTGGTTCACACCCTCGGGCTGGATGATCAGCACTTGACCGTCCGACAGCGAAATGGCGATTTTTTCCACGCCACCGTGCATCAGGCGGTACACGGTGGCACCGCTGACCGCAGCTGACTCTTCCAGCTTTGCCTGAATCAATAACTCGGCAAGCTCTGCGCCGGTGCTTCCATGCCAGGTAAGGGTTTTCATTTCATTCTCACCTGCTGTTCACGCAGCCGTGCCGCGAAGGCAGCTGCATCCATGGGGCGGCCAAAATAGTAACCCTGAACCTGGTTGCAACCCATGCTTAGCAGCAAATCAGACTGTTCTTTGCGCTCCACGCCCTCGGCCACCACACTCAGCCCCAAGCTCAGCGCCATGGCGATGATGGCGCTGGCAATGGCGGCGTCGTCCGAATTTTCGTGAATGTCGTTGATGAAGGACTTGTCAATTTTGAGTTCATCAATCGGAAAGCGGCGCAAATAGGACAGGCTGGAGTAGCCGGTGCCGAAATCATCGAGCGAGATGGTCAAGCCAAGCTGCTTCAAGGTGCGCAGCGCCACCAGCGTGCTGTTGACGTCATGCATCACCATGCTCTCGGTCAACTCCAGGGTGACGAGTGCCGGGTCGGCACAGGTTTGCGCAAACACCGCCGCCACCCGCTCGGCCAGATCTTCTTGCCTGAACTGACGCGATGACATGTTGATCGCCGTTTTGACCAGGCCCATTCCTTGAGCCTTCCACTCCACCTGCTGGCGGCAGACCTCGGCCAGCACCCATTCGCCCAGCGGCAGGATCAGACCGGACTCTTCGGCCAGAGAAATAAATTCGATCGGATGAATCAAGCCAATTTGTGGATGCTGCCAGCGCACCAAGGCCTCGGCACCCACAATGCGCTGGCTTGCGAGCTCAATTTTTGGCTGGTAATGCAATTTGAATTCACCACGCTCCAAGCCGCGGCGCATGGCACCTTCCATGTTCAGGCGGCTGATGGCCGTGACGCCCATTTCCGGAATGAACTGGCGCACACTGTTGCGCCCGTGCTCCTTGACGCGGTACATGGCAATGTCGGCATAGCGCAGCAATATCTCGCCATGATCGCCATCGCGCGGGTAGAGCGAAATACCGATGCTGGCGGTCACGACCACGTCATGCCCATAAACATCGAAAGGACGCGCCAGGGAACCCTGAACTTTGTCGGCGATCAAATCAATATCACCCACTTCCGGCAAATCGGTCAGCACGATGACGAATTCATCACCGCCCAAACGGGCCACGGTGTCGGTGTCGCGCACGCAGTTGCTCAAGCGCTGCGCCACCTGGCGGAGCATTTCGTCGCCAGCACCGTGGCCGGAGGCATCGTTGATCAGCTTGAAGTGGTCCAGATCCAGCAGCATCACCCCCACGGTCAAATCCTGCCGCTTGGCCCACGCCACCGCCTGCGTGATGCGGTCATTGAGCAGGTTGCGATTGGCCAGGCCCGTCAGGCTGTCATGGGTGGCCTGGTACTCCAGCTCTTTCTGGTAATTGAGGCGCTCACTGACATCGTTGATCACGCTGACAAAATGCGTGGTGGCAGCGCCACAGGCATCCTTCACCGGTGCAATGTGCAACTCATTCCAGAACGGTGTGCCGTCTTTGCGGTAATTGCGCAAGAGTGCCCGACCCTCGCGTTTTTCACGCAGCGCGGTGCGAATTTCTTCCAGATCAGGCTGGGCCAGATCATCACGCACCAAAAAGCGGCCTTCACGCCCAATCACTTCCTTGGCGCTGTAACCTGTGATGCGTTCAAAAGCGGGGTTCACGTAGACGATGGAATGGTCATGCTCGTCACTGCGCGTGATCATGATGCCGTTGCTGCTGGACACCAGCGCCTGCTCACGCAGCAGCAGCGCTTGCTCGGTATCCTTGATCTGGAAATTGGCCTGGCTGATGTCTTGTTTGATGGCCACAAAATGGGTAATGCTGCCTTGCCGATCACACAAGGGGCTGATAATTTGCCGCTCCCAATGCAGGCTTTGGTCCTTGCGCCGGCTCATCACATCGCCTTGCCAGGCCTCGCCCGCCTTCAGGGTCTGCAACTCGCCAAGAAAGTTGGCATCTGGCAGTTCGCCACATTTGGTCAGAATCTGGGTGCCGCGTACCTCGTCAATGCTGTAGCCGCAGGACTTGCAGTAGTTGTCGTTGCAGTACTCCAGCGCACCCAGTGCATTGGTGATGACCACAGAAAACGGGCTCTGCTGTACAGAAAGGGCCAGCATCTCCAGATTGATTTGCAGATCGTGAGGGCCGCGCTTGGCAGACAGGCTATGAATCGCTTCCGCCAGCTCGCGTACAAAGCGGACAAGCATGGTGCGGGCCTTTTCTTCAGCATTCACATCAAAAGCAGCACTGACACGCAATTTTGCCAACGAACCGCCGTAGCGTGCCACCGGCATTTCCCAGTTTTGCAGGGCAACAGTTGTCTCAATTTGGTCACTGCGGGCACGGTAAACGTCGGAGGTATCACCGCCATCGAGTTCAATTTCAGCACTGAGGTAGCCGGCCCGCTCGGTCAGTATCTTGCAAAACCCGCGCAACATGCCGGTCAAATCACTGGAAAACCAAAGACATTGAGACAACTCGCCCAGCAGCAAATACCACTGCTCCAAGCGCCGCGATTCCGCGTTCAATGGGTCGATTTCATCCGCCTTTGTCATGTCAAACACACTCCGCAAAAAAACGCTGACCAAACCGACAGCGCGGATCATCTTAACGTGAAAAATCGAACTTTCATCGCTCGGGGTGCTCAGCAATCCGAAGCATGAAAGATAGCACCACTGGTGTGCTGCGCAATAGTTCAACGCACTTGTCACCCATAATCTGCCGAAATACAAGCTTCACTGAAACCAGTCATTCCGGTTCTTCATTCCCGCAGGGAATGTCTGCAAATTAATGCGGATCAAGGCACAGATGAACAGGGGGCGGGACAATGGCCCCCTTTTTTACTGCAAAGTTTATTCATGCAAAACATCAGAGAGTTCATGGCGGGAGACCATCGCCACTGCGACGAATTTTTTACCGATGCTGAAAAAGCTGTCGCCACCCAGGCTTGGGACGAGGCTCTGTCGTCCTTCGAACAGTTCCAAAAGGCGACGCTACAGCATTTCGCCACCGAAGAAGAGCTGCTGTTTCCGGCCTTCGAGGAAAAAACCGGCATGCGCATGGGCCCCACACAGGTGATGCGCGGTGAACACATTCAAATGCGTGAACTGATGCAGGCCGCCCGAAGTGCCTTGGTCGCAAAGGATGCTGACGACTTTTCAGGCTATGGCGAAACCCTGCTGATCATGATGCAACAGCACAACACCAAAGAGGAAAACGTTCTCTACCCCATGTGCGACCAGCAACTGAGCGCCCAACTCACGGACTTGTTGCCACAGCTCAAGGCCAGGATTCAAGCCCCAAACCAGTGAATTCATGACTTCACCCAAGGCCGACAAGGTCATAGACGCGCGCGACATGGAGCCGCCCGAGCCTTTTGTGCTCACCATGGAGGCGCTCGACACGCTGGGTTCGGACCAAAGACTGCTGCTGATCCTGACCCGCGAACCCTACCCTTTGTACCGGGCGCTGCAAAACCAGGGCTTTTCGTACCAAAGCGAGATCACACTGCAAGGCACGGTTGAAATCTTGATCTGGCGGACTTCGGCAATCTAGCAATAACCCCGATGCAGGCACTTTTGTCTTTGGAGCAGGCGCCGCCCCTGAGTGCGCCGCTGCGCTTTTTTCTTACGGCACCGCTGTTTGCCATTTTGGCCGGTGGCTTGATGCTCTGGAGTGGCCCGGCGCTGTTTGAGTCTCGCTGGTCGGCGCAAGCGCTGGCTGTTACTCATTTGATGACCGTGGGCTTTATGCTGCAGGCCATGCTCGGTGCCCTGCAGCAACTGCTTCCTGTGGTGGCGGGTGCCAACATCAAACGACCGCTCTGGATTGCGACCGTGGTGCACATCACCATCACCTTGGGCGCTGTGTGCTTGGTGGCCGCATTTTTGACAAGCCAGCCCCTTTTGTTCACCACAGCCGCTGTGCTTTTGTGCTTGGGGCTTTTTGTTTTTATCGTGGCCGCAGCACGCGCACTGAAAGGTGTGCCAGACACCAGCCCGGTCATTCGTGGCCTGCGGCTTGCATTGCTGGGCCTGGGCGTGACCGTGAGCCTTGGGTTGCTGCTCGCCTTGTCACTGGGCGGGTCATTCAAAGTGCCGCTGGTGTCCCTGACCAACATCCATCTGGGCTGGGGATTTGTCGGCTGGGGCTGCGCGCTGCTGGGTGCGTTCGGGTTGACCGTGGTACCCATGTTTCAGCAAACTCCCGCTTATCCAGAATGGTTTAGTCGCTATTATTCCAGGAGCACGGTGGCCATCACACTCCTGTGGTCGGTGGCCGAGCTGGTGGCTTGGGAGCTGGTGGCGTCGATTTTGTCAGTGGGTGTGGTGCTGATGAGCGCTGTATTTGCACTGAGTACACTGCACCTGCAACGCCAAAGCAAACGTGCCAAACCCGATGCCACTGGGCGTTTGTGGCAGATCGCCATGCTCAGCACCCTGTTGGCAGGTGCCTTGTGGTTGGTAGCGCGGGTCTGGCCCATGGTGACGCAATGGCAGGGCTGGCCCTTGTTATTTGGTGTTTTGGTACTGTTCGGCGGCTTCATGTCGGTGATCATCGGCATGCTCTACAAAATTGTGCCCTTTCTGGTCTGGCTGCATTTGCACCACCAAGGCCGAGGCCGGCTGATTGCGCCCAATATGAAAAAAGTACTGCCCCAAAATCGGATCGATCGCCAGGCGATGGCTCATTTGCTGAGTGTTGGCTTGCTCGTGCTGGCGGTTTTTTGGCCGCAATGGCTGGCCTACCCGGCCGGCATGGGTCTGGTTCTGGCCAATGGCTGGCTCCTGCATAACCTGCTGCTGGCCATGAGGGTGTACCGCGATCATTTGGCCAAACTCAATGCAATCCCGGTCAGCGAGGCAGTCGCTCGTCATTGACGCGCGCCTTGTTTGTTTCGCCACCAGTGTTCCCGGCCATTGTGTGTTGCCGTTTTTCGGTAATGATGTGGTCTTTTAATGATGTGGCTTTTGACTAGATGTAAACAATCTGCACACAATCCAGTCCGCTTTTTGCTCACCAAGGAGAACCCCAACATGCACGCTCTTAGCCCAACCGATTCCGCCTTTCTGTGGATGGAAACCCGCAACCAGCCCATGCATGTGGCCGGTCTCAACATTTACACCCCGCCCAAAGGCTCAGGGCCGGACTATGTAGGCCGCTTGGTTGCCGAGTGGGGCAAATCCCTCAAGGCCTTTCCCCCTTTCAACCAGCACGCCGTCATGCGCATGGGGCTGTGGTACTGGGATGAGGACAAAGATTTTGAGATCGATTACCACCTGCGCCACGTGGCCTTGCCCCAGCCGGGGCGCATTCGCGAACTGCTGGCCATGGTCTCGCGCGTGCATGGCAACCTGATGGACCGCAACCGCCCGCTGTGGGAGATGTATGTCATTGAGGGGCTGCCAGGCGGACGGTTTGCCACCTTCACCAAAATCCACCATGCCCTGGTGGACGGTGTCAGCGGTGCCAAGATGATGGCCCAATCACTGTCGCTAACCGCCAAGGAGCAAAAACCACCGGTCTGGGCGCAAGAGTTTCCCAAACACCCCTCGTCCAAACGGTCACAAGTCGCCCCCGGCTTGATGGATCAACTGGCCAATGTGGCCCGCGCCGGGCGCGACATTCTGCCGGGCATCGGCAGCGGCCTGTGGGACATCGTGCGATCGGGCACTGACGACGGTGCCTCGGCCTTGCCGTTTGACGCGCCGCCCACACCGTTTAACGTCGAAATATCGGGCTCCCGGCGTTTTGCATCTCAGTCTTATTCCCTGTCACGCTTCAAACGCATTGGAGAAGCGGCTGGTGCCACCATCAACGACGTGACCCTGGCCGTGTGCGCCGGGGCGCTGCGTAAATACCTGGAAGCCCAAAAGGCGCTGCCCAAAAAACCGCTGATTGCCATGGTGCCCATGTCACTGCACGGCGAAACCGATGCAGGTGGCAACCAGGTTACGCTCTTGCTGGCCAATCTGGCCACCCACATCGCTGATCCGGTCAAGCGCCTCAAGCACATTGTGAAATCAACCACCGAGGCCAAAACCCGGCTGCGCACCATGCCCCGCCTGCAAAAAATGGCCCATGGCATCACGTCCATCTCGCCCATTGGCGCGGGCATGGTCACCGGTACGTCCAAAAAACACCCCCCGTTCAATTTGGTGATCTCCAACGTGCCCGGCCCCAAAGACACGCTGTACCTCAACGGTGCGCGGCTCGATGAGGTGTACCCCGCCTCCATCCCCACGCACTACCTGGCGCTCAACATCACCATCAGATCGGAA
>OBLX010000164.1_pt1 | contig 10355 bp, 9 predicted proteins | sample 1519811 | NCBI WGS metagenome assembly OBLX01 (sample SAMEA3991476, study PRJEB22521) | metagenome | biome: anthropogenic terrestrial biome; feature: sewage plant; material: surface water | place: Sweden | collected 2012-09-26
GGGTCGCGCCCAGCATGTTGGAGTCGGTCGAATAGGCCTTTTCGGCGCTCATCTTGTAGCCAAAACCGTGCGCTGTCATAAACGCGGACATTTCCGCGCGGCCACCGAGTTCGTCGATGAAGAGCTGGTCCAGCCAGGGTTTGTAGATTTTAAGTAAAGGGTTGGTTAAGAGGCCGTAGCGGTAAAAGCGCTCGATGTCATTACCCTTGAAGGTGGAGCCGTCGCCCCAGATGTTGACGTCGTCCTCTTTCATGGCCGCCACCAGCATGGTGCCGGTCACGGCACGACCCAGCGGGGTGGTGTTGAAGTAGGTGGCCCCGGCAGTGGTGATGTGAAAGGCCCCGGCCTGCAGCGCGGCAATGCCCTCGTTGGCGAGTTGCTGGCGGCAGTCGATCAGGCGGGCCGCCTTGGCGCCGTATTCCATCGCCTTGCGCGGAATTTCGTCATAGTCCGCTTCGTCCGGCTGGCCCAGGTTGGCTGTGTAGGCGTAGGGGATAGCACCCTTGAGCTTCATCCAGTGCAGCGCGGCGCTGGTGTCCAGGCCACCTGAGAAAGCGATGCCGACTTTTTGCTTGATGGGAAGGTTTTGGAGAATGGTGGCCATGGTGTGTGCATTGCAGTTTGAGGGTAACTGGCGATTTTAGGCGACCCGTGATTGCCAGGCGGCTTCGTCAAACCCGACCGTCACACTGCCATCAAGCCATTGCGCCACCGGGCGTTTGATGACGCTGGGCTGCGCCAGCATCAACGCACGGGCGCTGGCACCGTCCACGACAGCTGCGCGGGTGGCTTCGTCCAGTTTGCGCCAGGTGGTGCCTCGCGTGTTGACCAGCGGCTCCCAACCTAGGGCCTTGAGCCAAAGTTCAAGCTCTTTTTCAGGCACACCCTGCTTTTTGAAGTCGAAAAACTGGTGTTCAAGGCCTTGGGCCGCCAGCCAGGCGCGGGCTTTTTTGACGGTGTCGCAGTTTGGTATGCCGAAAAGTGTGATGGAAGAAGGGTTCATGGCCGCCATCATGCCCCAATGCCGCCCTGCGACGGTCCTGCTGGGCGACAATGGCGATCCTTATGAAGACAGCACCCAATACTGAACCGCAAACCTTGGATGGCTGGCTGGCCCACTGCGAGCGGCTGCACCCCAAAAATATCGACATGGGGCTCGATCGTGTCAAAGTCGTGGCCCAGCGCATGGCGATTGGCTTTGACTGCCCGGTGATTACCGTGGCCGGCACCAATGGCAAGGGCTCCACCTGCGCCATGCTGGCGGCGATATTGCAGCAGGCGGGTTACCGAACTGGCGTGTACACCTCGCCTCATTTGGTGCATTTCGAAGAGCGCCTGCGGCTGCTGGGTGAACCGGCAAATGCTACTGATTTGATAGCTGCTTTCGCACGTGTAGAGTGCGCAAGGTGCCAAAATGATGCTGAAGTTTCGCTCACTTATTTCGAGTTTTCAACCCTTGCCATTCTGGATGTGATGGCCCACGCCAGGCTCGATGTGGCGATTCTGGAGGTCGGCCTGGGCGGGCGGCTCGACGCTGTCAACATCATTGAGCCCGACTGCGCCATCATCACCAGCATCGACCTGGACCACATGGAGTTTTTGGGTAACGACCGCGAAGCCATTGGCCGTGAAAAGGCTGGCATCATGCGCACCGGCCGCCCGGTCATCGTCAGCGACCCTGTGCCGCCGCAAAGTTTGATGGACCACGCCACCGAGATTGATGCCGATCTGTGGCGTTTTGGGGTGGATTTCAACGTGTCGGGTGACAAGCAGCAGTGGGCCTGGGCCGGGCGCGGACGGCGCTATGCCGGGCTGGCCTACCCGGCGCTGCGCGGTGCCAACCAGCTGGTCAATGCTGCTGGCGTGTTGGCCGCTTTGGCCGCTTTGCGCGAGCGCTTGCCGGTGACGGCGCAGGCGGTGCGCAACGGGCTGGCGTTTGTCGAGCTGCCCGGGCGCTTTCAGATTGTTCCCGGCCAGCCCACGCTGGTGCTGGACGTGGCGCACAACCCACATTCGGTGGCGGCGCTGGCGGCCAATCTGGACGCCATGGGTTTTTTCCCGACCACCCACGGTATTTTTGGTGCCATGGCCGACAAAGACCTGGCCATGATGCTGAAAAAGCTCAATCCACTGATTGACAAGTGGTATTTCACCGACCTGCCCACGGACCGTGCCGCGTCCGCCGCGCAATTGCTGGCCCAGTGGCAGACCCAAAACAATCGCCAGGACGCCAGCGCCACAGCCTGTGCCGACCCCCAGAGCGCCCTGCAGGCCGCCATGGCTGGAGCAGACCCCGCTGATAGAATCGTCGTCTTTGGGTCGTTCTATACGGTGGGCGGTATTTTGAAAGACGGCATGCCCCGCCTTCACGCCAAACACATCTCCAACATTTGAACTCCTGATTTCCTCACAACATGGCCTTTTTCAAGTTCCGAAAAGGTGGCGACGAGCAGTCCGCCACGCCTGCCCAGCCTGAGAGCGTAGAAACCATGCGCAGGCGCGCCAAACACCGCCTGATTGGCGCGGCGGTGCTGGTGCTGGTGGGGGTGATCGGTTTTCCCTTGCTGTTTGACAAGCAGCCCCGCCCCATCGCGGTTGATATGCCGATTGAAATTCCCGACAAGAACAAGACCAAGCCCTTGAACATTGCGGCTTCTGCGGCCAAAGACACGTCACGCACCGAAGCGCCAGCGCCGGTCAAGACCCCGGTACCCGCCAAAAAGCCAGTGGAGACACAGCCCGTTGAATTCATTGAAAAATCTACACGAAAAGTGGCAGTTACGCCCGTAAACAGTGCGCAGGAAGCTCCTGAAACTGTAGCAAAACAGGTGCCGAAACTGACCGATAAACCGCTCGAAAAGCTGGCCGAAAAGGCTGTGCAAAAACCAGCAGAGAAGCCAGCCGAGAAACAAGTTGAGAAGACGGCTGACAAAGTGCCCGAAAAAGCGTCAGAAAAAGCACCTGAAAAAGTGGCCAAAGTCGATGAAAGCGAGAAAGCCCAAGCTTTGCTGGAAGGCAAGGAGCCAGTGACCGCCAAACCCCCCGCTGCCGAAAGCCGGTTTATTGTTCAATTCGGCTCTTTCACAGACAAAGACCGCTCGCTGGAAGTGCGCCGCAAAGTGGAGCGTTTGGGCTTGAAGACCTACGCCCATGAGGCCGAGATCAACAAAGAGCACCGAATCCGCGTGCGGGTGGGGCCGTTTGGCAACAGGGCAGATGCCGAGAAGGCGGCCGACAAGATCAAAAAAATCGGTTTACCCGCCGCCATCCTGACCTTGTAAGCGATGCCCGCGCTGGACTGGATATTTGCCCTGGTGTTGCTGGTTTCGCTGGCAATGGGCGTCTGGCGTGGCTTGGTATATGAGATTTTGTCAATGCTGAACTGGGTAGCGGCGTTCATTTTGGCGCAGTGGTTGGCCCCTGAAGTAGCGCAACATTTGCCTATGAGCGGCGCGGGTGAGGGGGTGCGCTACGCAGCAGGGTTCGCTGTGGTGTTTGTGGTGGCGGTGCTGGTCGGCGGGTTGCTGGCCGTGCTGGGCAAAAAGCTGCTTGCCGCTGCTGGCCTGGCACCAGTGGACCGCACCTTGGGTGCGGCATTTGGCTTGGTGCGCGGCGTGGTGGTGTTGCTGGCGGTCACCGTGGTGGTTCATATGACACCTTTGAAATCGGGCATCTGGTGGCAAGAGTCAACGGGTGCCAGCATCAGCACGGCCGCCCTCAAAGGCTTGAAGCCGGTGTTGCCTGAGCAGTTTGCAAAGTATTTGCCTTCATGAGACCGGAATAACTATGTGTGGAATTGTCGGCGTTGTCAGCAACGCACCTGTGAATCAACTGATCTATGACGCCTTGTTGCTGCTGCAGCACCGGGGCCAGGATGCGGCGGGTATCGTCACCCAGCAAGAGCGCAAGTTCTTCATGCAAAAGGCCAAAGGCATGGTGCGTGACGTGTTTCGCACGCGCAATATGCGCTCGCTGCCTGGCAATTGCGGGCTGGGCCAGGTGCGCTACCCGACCGCTGGCAACGCCTACAGCGAAGAAGAGGCGCAGCCTTTCTATGTGAATGCGCCATTTGGCATTGTGCTGGTGCACAACGGAAATTTGACCAATGCCCACACCTTGAAGGCGGATCTCTTCAGTGCCGACCACCGTCACATCAATACCGAGAGCGACTCCGAAGTGTTGCTCAATGTACTTGCGCACGAAATAGAGGAGACCACACGGGGCATGCCGCTGCGCCCGCAAGATGTGTTTGAGGCGGTGCGCCGGGTGCATTTGCGCATCAAGGGCTCTTACGCGGTGATTGCCATGATCGCCGGGCATGGCGTGCTGGCATTTCGCGACCCGTTCGGTATTCGCCCTTTGTGCATGGGACGCAGCGATGACGGCACGGTCATGCTGGCCAGTGAATCGGTGGTTCTGGAAGGCACAGCACATAAATTTGAGCGCGACATCCATCCTGGCGAGGCGGTGTTCATTGACTTGGAGGGCAACCTTCATGCCCAGCAGTGCGCCCAGAACCCGGTGCTCAGTCCATGTATTTTCGAATACGTGTATCTGGCGCGGCCCGACTCGGTGATGGACGGTATTTCGGTCTACCAGGCGCGCTTGAACCTCGGTGAAACGCTGGCCAAACGCGTGATTTCCACGGTTCCGCCCAACGAAATCGACGTGGTGATCCCGATCCCCGAATCCAGCCGCCCCAGTGCCGCTCAACTCGCGCAGTTGCTGGGTTTGCCGTACCGCGAAGGGTTTGTGAAAAACCGCTACGTGGGTCGTACCTTCATCATGCCGGGACAGTCGGTGCGCAAGAAATCGGTGCGCCAAAAGCTCAACGTCATCGCCAGTGAATTCAAGGGTCGCAATGTGCTCCTGGTGGATGACTCCATCGTGCGCGGCACCACCTCCAAGGAAATCGTGCAGATGGCGCGTGATGCCGGAGCGCGCAAGGTGTACATGGCCAGCGCGGCACCGCCGGTGCGCTACCCCAATGTGTATGGCATCGACATGCCAACGCCGGATGAACTGGTGGCGCACAACCGTACCGTTGAGCAGATTCGTGAATTGATTGGTTGCGACGCCCTGATTTACCAGGACGTGCAGGCCATGAAAAATGCGGTCGGTGCGCTTAACAAAAATATCAAGGGCTTTGACGCCTCTTGCTTTGACGGTGTGTATGTCACAGGCGACATCACTGTCGATGACATCATTCGTTTGAACTCCAAGCGAGTCGGTGTGGAAGAGGGCGGTGAGGACAACTCCCGCCTGGCCCTGCCCAACCCAGCAGACTGAAAATGACCGAGAAACCAAAACCAGCCAAACCCTTGCCAGATCATCTGCATCTGGACACGCTTGCCGTCCGCGCTGCCGTGGACAAAAGCCAGTATGGCGAAAACTCCGAGGCGCTGTATTTGACCAGCAGCTTCGTGCAGCCCGATGCCGAGACCGCCGCCCGCCGCTTCGCCGGGGAAGAAGAGGGTTACATCTATTCGCGCTTCACCAACCCGACCGTGACCAGCATGGAGCAGCGGCTGGCCCAATTGGAGGGCACCGAGGCCTGTATGGGCACCTCCAGCGGCATGTCTGCAATTTTGCTGCTGTGCATGGGCTTGCTCAAGGCGGGCGACCACGTCATTTGTTCGCAAAGCGTGTTTGGCTCCACCATTCGCCTGATTGCGGGTGAGTTCGGCAAGTTTGGTGTGCAAAGCACTTTTGTGTCGCAAACCGATGTGGCGCATTGGCGCGCAGCCGTGCAGCCCAACACCCGCTTGCTGTTTGCCGAGACGCCCACCAATCCGCTCACCGATGTGTGTGACATAGAGGCACTGTCGAAGGTGGCCCACGCCGCTGGCGCGCTGCTGGCAGTTGACAACTGCTTTTGCACGCCAGCCTTGCAGCAGCCCGCCAAGCTGGGTGCCGACCTGATCATCCATTCGGGCACCAAATATTTGGATGGCCAGGGCAGGGTGATTGCAGGCGCACTGTGTACGACGCAAAAGATGATTGACGAGAAGTTCATGCCCGTCATGCGAAGCGCCGGCATGACGCTGTCTGCCTTCAACGCTTGGGTGGTGCTCAAGGGCATGGAAACCCTGTCCATCCGCATGAAAGCACAGAGCGAAAGTGCATTGGCGCTGGCCACGTGGCTGCAGGCACAGCCGCAGGTGGCGCGGGTGTATTACCCCGGTTTGGAATCTCATCCGCAGCACGCGCTTGCCATGCGCCAGCAGTCCGGTCTGGGCGGTGCAGTGGTGTCGTTTGACGTGAAGGCCGCTGACCCGGTACAGGCGCGTAAAAACGCCTTCCATGTCATCGACTGTACGCAAGTGTGTTCCATCACCGCCAATCTGGGCGACACCAAAACTACCATCACCCACCCCGCCAGCACCTCGCATGGCCGCATTTCTGAGGCGCAGCGCCAGGCTGCCGGTATCGGCCAGGGTTTGGTGCGCGTCGCGGTGGGACTTGAAAACATTGAAGACCTGAAGGCCGACCTTGATCGCGGTCTTTGTGGTTTGGATACCTGACATGACTCAAAAAATACGCACCCGTTTCGCCCCATCGCCCACCGGCTTCATTCACTTGGGCAATATCCGCTCGGCGCTGTACCCTTGGGCCTTTGCCCGAGCCAACGGCGGTGACTTTATTTTGCGCATTGAAGACACCGACCTGGACCGCTCCACGCAGGCGGCGGTCGATGTGATCATTGAAGGTATGTCATGGCTGGGCCTAAGCTATGACGAAGGTCCGTTCTACCAGATGCAGCGCATGGACCGTTACAAGCAGGTGCTCGCTGAGTTGCAAGCTGAGGGTCATGTTTATCCCTGCTATATGAGCCTGGTTGAACTCGACTCCCTGCGTGACCGTCAGATGGCGGCCAAGGAAAAACCGCGTTACGACGGCACTTGGCGACCAGCGCCGGGCAAGGTTTTGCCGCCCATTCCTGATGGCGTCATACCGGTGTTGCGCTTCAAAAATCCGCAGGGCGGCGCGGTGGTGTGGGAGGATAAGGTCAAGGGCCGCATCGAGATCAGCAACGATGAACTTGATGACTTGGTGATTGCCCGCCCTGATGGCACGCCTACTTACAATTTTTGCGTCGTAGTGGATGACATCGACATGGAAATCACCCATGTAATTCGAGGCGATGACCACGTCAACAACACGCCGCGTCAAATCAATATTTTTCAGGCGCTGGGCAAGGAACCACCGGTCTACGCGCACCTGCCGACCGTGCTCAATGAACTCGGCGAAAAAATGAGCAAGCGCAATGGAGCCAAGCCGGTGACCCAGTACCGCGATGAAGGTTACCTGCCTGACGGCATGGTGAATTACCTGGCCCGTTTGGGCTGGAGTCATGGCGATGACGAAATTTTCAGTCGCGAGCAGTTTCTGAAATGGTTCAACCTTGATCACCTAGGGCGCAGCGCCGCGCAATTTGACGAAGCCAAGCTGCGCTGGGTCAATGCCCAGCACCTGAAAATCATGGCAGACGATGCGCTGGCATCCTTGGTGGCGGCACAGTTGCAAAAACGCGGCATCACGGCAGATGACCGTTTGCCACGCATGTGCGGCTTGTTGAAAGACCGCTGTGACACCACCATGGCGCTGGCCGACTGGGCGGCCAGGTTTTATGCACAGATCACGCCAAACCCGGCAGAGGTGGCGCAACATGTCACCGATACCGTTAAACCAGCGCTTAACTTGCTCATTGAAAAGTTGACAAGCTGCGCTTGGGACAAAACTTCGATTGCTGCGTCCATCAAGGAAGTGCTTGCAGCCTGCAGCCTCAAAATGCCGGTGTTGGCCATGCCGGTGCGGGTTTTGGTGATGGGAACGGCACAGACGCCGTCACTCGATGCGGTGCTGGAACTCATTGAAAGAGAAAAAGTAATCGCTCGGTTGCGCGCAGCCTGAATTTTGACGTTATAATTCGAGGCTCAGAAATTAAAAACTTTAATAAAGTAATTTGTTAAAGTTTTTAGTTGACGGGGGTATAGCTCAGCTGGGAGAGCGCTTGCATGGCATGCAAGAGGTCAGCAGTTCGATCCTGCTTATCTCCACCAAAGTTTTTGAAGTGAAACTGAAAAGTTTTAAAGTTAGGACGGAAGTCTAAAGGTTTTGACCCCATCGTCTAGAGGCCTAGGACATCACCCTTTCACGGTGAGTACCGGGGTTCGAATCCCCGTGGGGTCGCCAAATTCATCATCTGATGAGTTAGGTGCAAGTCGGTAACCAAGTCGGTTCGAAAGAACTGGCGGCTTGTTTGAAAAGGCAGGCGACTTGGCTCGCAAGAGCAAACGTTACACCTACCAGGAGTGGTAGTTCAGTTGGTTAGAATACCGGCCTGTCACGCCGGGGGTCGCGGGTTCGAGTCCCGTCCACTCCGCCAAAATTCCCTTGTAAATCAAGGACTTAAAAAAGCTCTACCGAAAGAATAGGGCTTTTTTTTCGCCGTTTTGGCGGCTGAGTGTCCCCAAAGTGTCCCCGTAAGGGCAGGAAGTTCTGCAAACCAGTTGACCGCCCACCAGGCCGCACGCCTAAGATGCCTCGCAACTGCGAATCCCCAAAAATGGCTATCAAAAAGTCTGAACTCTACCCCTCCCTCTGGAAATCCTGCGATGAACTGCGGGGCGGCATGGATGCCAGCCAGTAAAAGGACTACGTCCTCATCCTGCTGTTCGTCAAATACGTCTCTGACAAATACGCGGGTGACCTCTCCGCGCTGATTGATGTGCCGTTACCGAAGGGCGACAAACCCGGCGGCAGCTTTGCCGACATGGTGGCGGCCAAGGGCAACAAGGAAATTGGCGACAAGGTCAACAAAATCATTGGCCGCCTGGCGGACGCCAACGACTCGCTCAAGGGGGTCATCAAAGTCGCTGACTTTAATGGCGAAGAAAAACTGGGCAAGGGCAAAGAAATGGTAGACCGACTGACCAAGCTGGTCGCCATCTTTGAAGGGCTGGACTTTGGCAGCAACCGGGCAGAAGGTGATGACCTGCTGGTCGACGCCTATGAATACCTGATGCGCCACTTCGCCACCGGGTCGGGAAAAAGCAAGGGCCAGTTCTACACCCCGGCTGAGGTCTCCCGCACCATGGCACTGGTGCTCGACTTGGGCCGTGCCCACCACGCAGGCCAAAGCATTTACGATCCTAGTGTAGTGTTGCACGCTATCCGGCACATAAAACCGCGTCTTTTCGGCCATGGCGGCGTTGCAAATCCGCGCGATACCTACGGGTAGGGTCGCAGTAAAACTAGAATCTAAACCGAACCAAATCAAACGGTACCTGCTTACTGTTTATGAGAGTTTGAATTTCATCAACGCAGAGAGCGGATACTGCTACGCCAGAGGCATCATCATCTTGACCCGACAACCCAAAATCTACATTGCAGGCCATCGCGGCATGGTTGGTGCGGCCATTGTGCGCACCTTACAACAGCAAGGCCAGACCAATCTCGTTACCCGCACCCATGCAGAGCTGGATCTGACCAACCAAGTGGCCGTGCAGGCTTTTTTTGAAGCGGAAAAGCCTGATCAAGTCTATCTGGCAGCTGCCAAAGTGGGAGGCATTCACGCGAACAATACCTACCCGGCCGAGTTCATTTACCAAAATTTGATGGTGCAGGCCAATGTAATCCACCAAGCTTGGCGTGTAGGTGTGCAAAAACTGTTGTTTTTGGGCTCCAGCTGTATCTACCCCAAGCTGGCCCCGCAGCCGATGACGGAGGATGCACTGCTCACAGGGACGCTGGAGCCGACCAATGAGCCCTATGCAGTGGCCAAAATTGCCGGCATCAAGCTGTGCGAGAGCTACAACCGCCAGTATGGGCAGAGCCATGGCGTTGACTACCGCAGTGTGATGCCGACCAACCTGTATGGTCCGGGCGACAACTACCACCCGGAAAACAGCCATGTAATCCCGGCGCTGATACGTCGGTTTCATGAGGCCAAGGTTAGCCATGCGCCCACGGTCACCATCTGGGGCAGTGGTACACCTCGGCGCGAGTTTCTGTTTGTGGATGACATGGCGGCCGCCAGCGTGCATGTGATGAACCTTCCCTTGGCAACGTACGGTGCACAAACAAAGCCCATGCAAAGCCTGATCAATGTGGGTTTTGGCTCTGACCTGACCATTGCCGAACTGGCACAGTCGGTAAGCGATGCGGTGGGCTATGGGGGAAAAATTGACTTTGACGCCAGCAAACCCGATGGCACGCCCCGTAAGCTGATGGACAGTCACCGACTCAATGCGCTGGGCTGGCAGGCCAAGGTTAATCTGGCCGATGGCTTGCGCATGGCTTACCATGACTTTGTGCAGCACCACACCAACTAAGGGATGCAGAAATTACAA
>OBLX010000165.1_pt1 | contig 10345 bp, 12 predicted proteins | sample 1519811 | NCBI WGS metagenome assembly OBLX01 (sample SAMEA3991476, study PRJEB22521) | metagenome | biome: anthropogenic terrestrial biome; feature: sewage plant; material: surface water | place: Sweden | collected 2012-09-26
ACCTATCCGGATGGATAGCAGAAGTCGGGTCCACGGAATTCTACTCCTTTCGGTCGTCTCGCGGCTCACTGAAGGCGTAGTAGATGAGCGGTGTCATCACAACGACGCCGACAGAGAACAAGATTGTCACCGAAACGAGATATGTCACAGGATCCTGCAACCAGGCAAAGGCGCTGAGGCCAAGCCCGATAACCAGATACACGAGGCATCGCTTCGCGCCCTGGAGAAGTTCGCTGCTGAACCCGATGAAGCAGACCGCGCCAAGGAGCGCCGCTGCAATGACAAGGAGCGTGGTCACAACATCGCCTTTCTTCGCTGTTGATGAAGTACAGCTAGTGAAACGTCTTACGAACCTGCCGGTAGATGAAGAGGCCACTGAGCAGAACGCTGACCACCGCAGCCGGCGGGTGCGTGACAAGCGCGCCGAAAAGCACTACGGCACTCAGCAGCATCGCGACGAACCAGAAGCTGTCTTTCTGCTTCATCAGGTCGACGGCGAAGAAGCCGAGCAGCGCTGCCATGATTGCCAAGCAGCATGCCAGCAGAACATCCATCGAAGCCTCCGTGGGTCGGAAATGGTAAGGAACTGCTTCGGTTATACCACATCGCGTGGTCGCCCTTTCGACCTGAACTTCCCAGGTCTCATCAGTTGCTAAGCAAAAGGGCGGGGCGACAGCACAAGAAATGGGTATTTCAGTGTACTGCCGGGATCCCCTAGCGTCTCTATCACATTCGCGGAAAGCGAATCGATGTGGCCACCTCGATGAGGCGAGACTATGGGGTCGTGGTGATCAGCGGGCGAAAGGCCTGCAGACCTTGCCCTTGGCGGCCTTGTAGGCGAGACGGACGGACGGACGTTCTCGCAGGACATGCCAGAGCGATTCGTCGAGGCTGGGGCGCTGCTCGCAGCTGAGACCAGCAATGAGCCGCTGATACTCCTCTACTGCATCCTTGCGCTCCTGCTCCGCGAGCTCACGCTGGAGTCGAGCCACTTCTTCTGGATCCTCTTCCGGACGACGCTGCGCGACGTAGTTCGAGATGCGGTCGCCGATGAGCAGCATGCCGGCAAGTAGCACTACCAGTCCGATCGCGTAGAACGCGAGCATGAGCGACACCTGCCAGCCGATGAGACTCGCGGCAATCGCACCGACCAATACCGCCGGTACGAGACAGAACGGCGTCAGGCAAATCTGCCAGGCCGGCCGCTTGACGTAGATGGGACCCCCGAACGGAGACTCAATCTCCGCGTAGAGCCAGCGCGACTTGCCGCGACCCTTCCAGAGCTCGATGAAGTCGTCCTCGATGGGGTGAATCACCGAACGCCAGACGACGCCGCGGAGACCCCAAAAGAGCATCCAGAGGATGATCAGGAGCGACACTGCCGAAAGGCACAGCATGAACAGAATCGCCAGCGGCGCAGTCACTACGGTGATCCAGGCACGCTGCCGCAGGTTGCACTGGTCGCGCGGCGACTTCTCCCAGCCGTAGATCCCACCGACGAACCTGGTGATCCACCAGGACTTCCCGAAGAAATCCTCCGAAACCTCGGCTCCCGCCTTAGCAACGAGACCCGACTCGATGACGTTGAACGCCTTCACGGTCAGACAGCGATCTCGCACCGGAGCATCGAAGATCGCCTCCTTCTCCGCGTCGATCTGATCGAGACGCGCGCCGAGGCGTGCATACTCGTCTCCACGATCGAGTCCCTGGGACTTCATCTCGCGCATGCGAGACTTGATCTGCCGGCTCTCCTTCGTGAGGCGATCCGAGACAGACGAGTCCGCCTCGAGCAGCCTGGCATCCTCGGACATCGCCTTCTTCACCGCCTTCTCGCCAGACTCTCGGCCGACGATCGTTGCGTGGACGATGTTCTTTCCTGGTCGGTGAAAGCTGACGAAGAGGAACGGATCCTCCAGCGGCACGCAGTAGCGACTCATCACGTCGCCGTCGCACTCGACGACGACGAAGAGATGCGGATCGCGCAACTCGAGGTTCTCGAGCCGCTTGCGGCTCTCCTCCGGCACACACCATGTCAGCCGTGCCGACGCGTGCACCTGACCGTCGAGGTCAGTCTCGATCTTGAGGTCGATCGCCTCCTCGCCCGACCGGACAACTTCGGTGGTAGCCACGATGGCTCCCCCTTTCCTACCTCGCGAGCGAGGGTTGGTTGCAGTATCGGTACGCAGCCTGCTGCGCCGATGTTGTTAACGAACAACGCTCTTTTATACCACAGCCTGACGGCCAATAAAACGCGTAGCAAAAAGAAAAGAGAGGTAGATCGTGGTTGTAAAAGACGATATACCTCTCGGTGTTACTTCTGCCCGGGTGATCTCGTGAGAGACGGACCTATCCGGATGGATAGCAGAAGTCGGGTCCAAGTGGTGCTTAACAGCGGTTCGCTCTGGCGAGATTGCGCACCCTGCGGACGATGATGAGCCATCCCGTCGGGATGATGATGCAGAGGGTCGTGACGATTGCCGTCTCGGCATCGAGCGCGAAGGCCTTGATCGTGAAGGCGATCGCGAAGAGTCCGAGGAGCGTCGGCATGACCTTGCGGTCGACAGGCCAGAAGTACGGCACGATGCAGAGCAGAAACGCCGCGAAGGCGATCAGTGCAAACGCGCGCAGTTCAACAGACATGGATTCTCCTCCCGTTTTCCGTCAAGCGGATGGCTGGGCAGCCGTCGTGATGGTCAGTCAGGGTCGCGTAGGGTTTACGCATCCCAATCCCGACCACCGAATTTGAACGTACGGTGTACCTGTGTACAAGACATATTATTACCACAGTTAAGCTACTTTTACAAGTTTTACAGGCACTTTCAAAGACGCGTTCGAGGCGTTACGGCTGGTATTTCGTGGCATTGGAGGCCGGGGAGGCTAGTGCCGTTGTGTTTTGCCATCAGCGATGGCAAGCAATGTTGGTAGGCCTGTTGTAATCATTGACTCCATGGAACTGAGAATTTGCTCCACCTTCACGCGTTCAGGCACCTCCTCTGGGTCAATAACCTCTTCATGTTCGGCAATAATTTCTGCCAATAGGTGCGTCTTGTGAACCTCTTCAGGAAATAACATGGCCAGTGCCTGTATGGTTTTTCTATCCATTGCAAAGATGACGCTCGCCTTGCGGACAATGTCGTGATCAATTGGTCGTGACGTGTGAGAGGAGAGGTCAATGGAGTGTTCGTGAAGCCAGCTCTTCGAGTTTTCGTAGAAGTCACCGTAGTACGTGATGTTAGGGAACTTCACGGGTTCCAAATCATCCGGCGCAACGCCCTGCGTTCCTCGCGAAGCAACGCTGTATCCGCCATCGAGCCCGTGCTCCGCAAGTTTCCGTTGGAGAATAATTGCCGCCACTGGAGACCTCGAGATGTTTCCTCGGCAGACCATCAGAATAAGCTTCGCGTGTCCCATTGCCTGCACACTAGCAGATTCAACTGATTGGCCAAAAGACATCACGGCTAAGCCCCTACGTTGCGACTAACCCCGGCCCCCTACGATGTGAAACGCAGTGCCTTCCGATTGGCGAAACTATGCTTTGCGACGGAAAATGGCAGTGCTGGATCTTCTAATAAGTCTTCGTACGCAACCGTCTGATCTTGCCATGGAAAGATTGTACAAAAGAGCGACCCCTGGTTGCGCAGCAAGGGCAACAGTCTGGCCAGTACCAATGTTGCCTCCCAAGATGGCATATGGACGAGCACCTCGTAACAGGTAATAACGTCAAACGTGCCTTCCAACTCACAATCCCCAATGTCGCCGACGATGTACTCGAGTCTTTCATTGGCAATTTCCTGACGTACCATTCCGGCCATACTCTCATCGCGGAAATCGTCTTGATTTACCCCGACTGCGCGAATGGGCGCCTCTGGGCCTGCTCTTCGTTGCAGTGTACAGCGAAAGTCCCACAGCGCTCGCCCACTGCCACAGCCGGCATCTAAGACCGCCACATCGCCGTCGCGTTCAGCCGCACTCAGCGCAACTGTCAATGGAGAAACGCCATCTTCGCCACAAAGGTTCTTTTCGTAATAGTCGAATCCTCGATCCACCGACCAGCGCGGATAGTCTCCGTTTGCACCTTTCAGCACGTCATCGGATAGACGGCGTTGTACCATTTCCGCTGATTCAATGGCTCGCTCAGACATAGCTGCCCAGTATACAAAAACACCGCCTGTGTGTCAGGCGGTGCCAGTGTGACCCCACGGGGACTCGAACCCCGGTTACCAGGATGAGAACCTGGTGTCCTAGGCCGCTAGACGATGGGGCCAGCTGAGTTATTGTACCGAGGTTCACAAACTGCACACAAGGCTAGGCGAGCTCTTCGTAGAACCGCTCTAGTGCAGCCGTGTCGTGCGGCGTGGCACCGATGCGTACGGCGACATCTTCATTCTCGATCGTCGTCCCTTCATGCCACAAGCTCTTCAGATAGTCACCAGCCGCAGGAGTTGCAAACCACTGCCTGCCGAACTCCGAAGCAAGATGTTCATAGAATTGCGCCTCTGTGACCCATGCCCGAAGGTAGTCGGCCGAATAGAGCCCGCTATCAAAATCGTCGAGGTAGTTTTCCTGCGGATAGATAAACCCCGTCGCGTCGGTAAGCAACTTCGAATAGCGCTGCGCGTTGTGTGCCCACTCCGTCGGAGCAGCATAGAAGCCTAATTCGAACTCGAGCTTGGCAATATAGCGCAGCAGCTGGAAGAGATTGCTATTGCGCAGTTCCGCGGCTACGTGTGTCGCCATTTCTGCGGACATTCCCATCCCCCATTCCAGCCATGCCGGATCGTAGATAAGGTGTTCCAGCAGATACGAAAAGATCTCTGTCAGGGCATACGAGCGCGATAACACGCGGAAGGCATACGGTAGCGCTGCGTCGGTGAATCCGAAGTGAAGCGCGTGACCGGCTTCATGAAAGAACGCTTCGTAATCATGAATACCACCGGTCGGCTTGATCACCAGATAAATTTCATCGGGTACGCGCAATGGGAAACAGACTGCTCGCGGATTCTTCTTGGGCCGATCTTCTGTGTCCAACGTAATGTTCGACATCTGCTCGAGATCTATTCCGAGCGCTGCCAACGTCTTAAGGAGCGCACTACGGAGCTGCTTTGGTGGAAAGTGTGAATCGAATTCCGAAACGCCTCGCACCAGGTATCCAGCGTGGCTAGCCCGCGCCGTTCCAAATGGTACCTCTAATCGCGCTGCCACCCTTCGATCCATCGTCGGTTCATAGCTGCGTCGCAGGTTCGGCTCTGCGGCCTTGAGAGCGTCAAGAAAAGGCCTGTAGACAAAACGCTTACGCTGCTCCATCCACGAAACATAGTCGGCAGCGCCGAGCTCTGTGCGGATACCACGCTCAACTGCCTCGATACACTCTTTCCGAAGTTCGTTTGTTTCAGCATTGATACCAAGAAACGCGTCGTAGAGCTGGTCGCGCACGGCATAGTCATTCTCCCGAGACCAGGCCGGCTGGAGTCCAAAATACGAGACAGTCTTCCCGGCAACGCTCACCGTGCGCTGAAGAAGGTCTGTCGCGAGCGTATCCTCCAGTGGCGCTGTTTCATTCGCGAGAAGCCCTTCTTCAATCACCATACGCAGCCGCTCGGCCTCCTCGAGATTGCGCCCTTCCGCCCTACGCTCAAACGATCGAGCAGTGGCGATGACTTCAGGGGTGAATAGTGCCTCGTACCGCTGCTGAATGGCGGCCGACTCTGATGTTTCCTTCAAGCCGAGCCAGACGCGGCGAGCTTCATCACTTGCTTCATAGATATAGCGCTCTATCCAGCCTGCAAGTTCTTGTGGAGTCGTGATTGAAATGGAATGTCTGGAAGCCATACCGCTTAAGCCTACCAAAATAAAGGAGCGCGCCGTATGGCGCGCTCCCGGGAAGCTCATCTCAGATTAACGGCGCGAGCAAACTGGCCAAGGGCTACCACCGCGCTTCGCCATAAGGGCAGCTGCGCGTGCGTCCTGTTCAGCCGCAGAGGCTGCCGCTGGATCACCGCTACCGCCAACCGACGCCCAGGTTCGGTAGTCGAATTGGTACGCACCACGGTACTTACCAGAGCCGCTGACGGCACCGTAGTTACCGCCTGACTCACAGGCACGAATGCGCGAGAGAAGGTCGCCGCCGCCGCTACTTGAGCGCACGACGCGCGATCCTGATGACTGCTGGGTTACAGCAGGAGCAGTAACTTCTTCGGCCTCTACCTGCACAACCTCCGTTTGAACAATCGGTGCGATTGGTTGTACTTGTACCGGTCGCGGGTCAAGAGTCGGCGCCTTTGCTACGAAACCTGACGCACTACCTGCCTGCCCGCCGGTTGAACCGAGCGTCAGGGCGACGACACCGCTGAGTGCGGCGATTTTTGCCAAGGTGGCTGGTTCGAATTTGGACAACATAAAAACCTCGGAAAATTTCCTTTGTTACCTATTAAAGAGTGCCCGCTTGGGGCACACGAGTGGAAATACTACCAGGAAGAAAAAGCTTGTCAAATCTTTTTTCAATTATGCTTTTTTACGCTTAGTTATGATGTTTTTTATGAAGAAGGGGCTGCAAATTGGGCTCATTTCACATTCCAACACCCTATCTTGGGTCAAAAGTAGACCAAATTATCCACAAAACTGTGGATAACTTCTACGTTGCCCCTCTTTCGGCCTAGAAGTACGTTTCGCCGAAGGTCATTTTGCGATAGACCTTACGAGTCAAATCGACGTCTTTTTTGCAGTATGTGCAGATCTCTTCGATCTTCCCTGCCGCAAAATACCCCGCCACTTCAGAGCCATCCATCGCGTCCTTTGAGGTTGGCAGGTCAAACGCACGCGCAAGCGTGTGCAGAGAAACCGAATCACGCCCCCAGAGGCTCCACTCACGCATGGTGTCGTAAATGGGCAGATTACGGTACCGGGCAAATGAAAGCTGCTGCGTAGGCTTTACACCGAGAATGCGAGATCGTTTGTAGACGAACGGAAAGTCGAAATCGAAGACATTGTGACCGACAAATCGCTTCACATCCTTAGCTAGCTTCCAGAATTCAGTGAGAATCTCTGTCTCGTCGCCCCAGAGAACCTCCGTCTGCTCATCGTCGAGTGCATACGCGAGACAGACGATTCGCCCAAACTCACCCATGAGTCCAGAGCTCGCAATGTACTCATCGACTGTGGCGGGAACAGCCTGCCCCTTGGCACGCTTCAACTCATACTGCTCCGCCAGCGCTTCGTAGGCACTCTCTGGGGCTGGGATAGTTTCGATGTCGAAAACTTGGGTACGCACAGATAACTCCTATCGCCAGTCTAACAAAGGGCGCAGGCGAGCGGATAGTACTAAAAAGGGCGCCCGAGGGCGCCCTTTCTTGAATTCGTAAGAAACTACTTGTCCGTATTCTGGTTCTTGATCGCGTCGACAACCTTGCCGTCATTCTTCAAGTTCTCCCAGAAGATAACCTGGCTTGAGCTAATTTGCATTTCCTGCTCTGGGCCATGGATCTCATTACCCAGCTTCACGAGCGAAAGATTCGGCTGCGGTGAAGAAGAGCTTGATGAGCCTTGCTGGGGGTTCTGCGACTGAATGTAGTAGACCTCTTTCAATGTGACGGTGTTTCCACCAACGCCACTGAGCTTACCGAAGTAAACCTGGCCATTCGTGAGGAAGACCGCCTGGTACTTTTTCGTATCTGGGCGAGGTCCAACACCACCGGTTCCACGGAAGACCGCGATTCCGATCAAGAGAGCCATTACAATCGCGGCCAGCGCAATAGCGACTAGCGAACCGCGAGTACTAACATCTTTAATATCTTCGGACATGTATTTCTCCTTTTTATTTACGTCGCGAAATCTACCCTTTTGTACCATGTAGAGGGCGCTTTTGCAAGACCGGCCCTACTTTTTGCGCAACTTCCGCCACAGTAAGAGCGGTAGTGCCAAGATCGCCCAAAAGGCGCCGGCTCGCGCGAGCGTTGAGCCAGACTCTGATTTCTCTTCGACTAAGTGCTTTGCCATAGCTGTATCCTACGTCAATCCTTACGCCCGCGAAACCTGCGACATAAGAACGTCTTCAACCAGGATTCCCTTTTCTTTAAAGCTTCTCGTTAGCTCCGCCTTAATCTGGTCCTCGATTTGCTCTCTGTTCTTTGAGATTACGTCTTCGCGATTATGCCTGCTGGCAACGGTGCGAATCCGTGATCGTGTAATGGGGCGGATAATCTTCTCAACATAATCTTCGCCGATCTCCTGCCAGACGCGCGGCACTTCGTTTTCATCAAGCCGGAAAAGAATTGTTCCCTGGACGCGAATATCTTCACCGTCACTCGTCTTTGCTTCAATAAGATCATCACCCATCGTAGCTGGGTCTGAGAGATCAAACCCTTTCTCGATACGGTATTCAAGCGTTTGAACATTGAAGAGTTTAGCCTTCTGCCAAAATGGGATCTTAAGATGAAGACCTGGCTTCCAAACCTTCTTTAGCACACCACGTCCGCGATCATAGACACAAGCAACATGTCCAGGAGGAACAGAAATAAAGAGTCCTAGGAGGACATCATCGAGAAGGAATGAGACGACGAGCTTGTTCATGAGACTTTAGCGTACATCGTGGGACGCCCAGAAGCTAATCCCAACGTCGTGGAGTATATCATTTTTTAGCTTAGTTATCAACTATTCGACTGCTTGCTGCTCGGGAGGTTGCACTTTGAAGATATACTTCGCAATCACATGAAGCGCGATCGAGAAAATAATCGATACGAGCAAGAAGAGCGATTTAGCAGCAGGCAGGAATAGGAGTACGACGAAGACAAAGACCGGCAGAGCAATTGCGTACCAAACGTCGGACAATTTTGCCCCTGGCTCCGGCTCTGGCGTCGTAAGTGATAGCAGGACGTACAAGCTCCCCGCCGTAATCAATGGCATCCACCAATTTTTTGCTGCCAGATCAAACATTCCAAAGAAGGTCGTCTCCACCGGCACGTTTACGGTGAAATAGGCCAATTCACTTGGATCGTGGTGCAACCCGTTTTGAAATACCTGGTAAAGAATCGCCAGGAAGATCAACTGTACGCCGAGCACGAAACCCGTGGCGTAGATATTGACGTGATTATCTTTGAGTAGCTGGCGCGTCTTTTCTTTCCGTCGTCCAGCATCGGGCATTCGCTCCAGGCGCTGAAGTTTCGGCTTTAGTTGCTCAATCTTCCGTGAGGCCCGAGTGCCGGCCAATGATGCCGGCAGCAACAGCACTCGAACAAGGAGCGCCAAGTAGATGATCGTTAAACCCATATCCTGCACAGGAAGCGTAACGTACGTAAATATGACCAGGTTGTAGACCGGTCGATAGAGCAGTTCAAACCAAATAAAATGGAATATATCGATCATTGTCGGCGAAATTCTACGCGCGTCTTTACGTCAGACGAAGCCACGTCGGTCAGTGTCGCGCTGCGGCCGTCTATCGTAGCACCCGGGACGACTGGCGTATAGCCATCTGGAGCGGTGATTTTCAAGGTTCGCGTTACTGCAGTACCCGGCTGACTGAGATATGTCAGCACGTTCGTCCCGCCAAGCTCGAGCCTGTTTGGCAAATGGCCTTTAACCACAATCGTTCGCGTCTCATACACCTTCGTGTCGGTCCATCCACCGACAACCGTAAATCCGTCTTCGTCATAGACCCGTACCGGGTTATAGTCACTAAAACCGCTCATTTCGGTTACTTTCGTGCCCTTAGGCAGGTAAATCCGGGTGTAGTTGAGGTTCGCGTCGGCCGATGTTTCACCGTTGTGGTAACGCTTCACCGTCAACGTCAGGTTGGCTTTGCCGGTACCTGATAATTCGAGATCTTGGTTTGCTTCAACAACCATATCGCGCGACGACTTCCGCCCGCCGAGGTTAGTATCGACAACGCCGATCGTCTGCGGCCCAGGCGAATACTCTCCTGAAGCGACCGTGCCTGCGACAAGTGACTGCGCCTTTTCGTTATTAAAGAAGAATGTCACATCCTTGTGAGCCACAGCGCCAGCAAGGATCTTCGCGACGTCTGCCTTCTGCGCCGCCGTCGCAGTGTTAATCTTGCTCACCAGTTTTGGAGCGAAATCCCGAAGGATCTTCTTCGGATCAGCATCGCCCGCTGCGCCCTTCTGGTACTGGTCATTTTGGATCAGCACTTGGAAGTTCTCGGCCGTCAGAGTATAGCCATACTCCGGCATATCGATTGGGCCGACGGCGCGCAGAATGTCGACCACCGGATTGATCGTGATTGCGATAACGCCATCCGTCGTCGGGCCACCACTTCGCTCATAGTATTTCTGGAATCGCGTCGCAGATTCTTCTAGCGACGGATACCAGTTCACGTTTTGCAGGCTCCACTGAG
>OBLX010000166.1_pt1 | contig 10339 bp, 8 predicted proteins | sample 1519811 | NCBI WGS metagenome assembly OBLX01 (sample SAMEA3991476, study PRJEB22521) | metagenome | biome: anthropogenic terrestrial biome; feature: sewage plant; material: surface water | place: Sweden | collected 2012-09-26
TAGCCATTTTGCTTTGGAACGGCAATGTAGTCCTTCATGCGGTGCGGGAGCGGTTGATAGTGGCTATGGATAATCCCCATTCCCCGGTAGCAATCCGCAACCGAATCAACTATCACCCGGATCGCGAAAAGATCATAAATCTTATCGATATCGCGTTCTTTTTGCAGTAACTTCTTGTAGAGACTATGAACATTCTTGGTGCGCGCATTAATCGTCGCGTGCAGCCCATTTGCTTCTAGAAGTTCCGTCAGCTCGCGCTTTACGGTTACAAGATACTGTTCGCGCTTGCGCGCCGACTGCTCCAGCTGCGCGACGGTCCAGCGGTACTCATCAGGATCAGCGTAGCGAAAACCGAGGTCATCTAACTCTCCGCGTACTTCCCCCATCCCCAATCTATCGGCAAGTGGGGCATAGATTTCGATCGTCTCTTTGCCGATACGTTGACGCTTATGGGGCGGTACGCCTTTCATGGTGCGCATGTTGTGCAGCCTATCAGCTAGTTTTAGCAATACGACCCTGACATCTTTCGCGCTAGCCAAGAAGAGGTGTCGGAGATTTTCAGCTTGATAGTCAGCCTTACCCTTCGGAACTCGAACTGAAGAGAGCTTTGTGACACCCTCGACCAGCTGTGCGACATCCGAGCCGAAGCGCGTCGTAATATCGTCCAAGGTAACATCGGTATCCTCCGGTACATCATGTAAGAGTGCGGCAATAACGGTGTCTGGATCTGGGTGCCAATCCAGCAGAATCAACGCAACTGATACTGGGTGTTCAACATACGGCTCGCCAGTCCCTCGGCGCTGCCCGTGATGCGCTTTTCGGGCAAACTCGTACGCCTGCTGCACCGTCGCAACTTGCTCGGCCGTAAACAACTCGCAACACTGCTCGTGCAACTCAGTGGCTTGAGCGGACATCTACCACCTCCAATTCTGCTCGGGTCTGTCCTCGAAACGTGTTAGCACGAACTTTGCCAAGAACGTCTATCTGGCGCCAACGACGAAGCGTGTCAATGTGTCCACCAAACCCAAAGGCAATCCCGCTAACTACATTGCCTTGGGATGTCATCATTTGTAGTTTCGCGTGACGCATCGTCGCGCCTACCGGTTGAACCGTAGAAAGTTCGAGATCCTGTATCACAAGCAGTGGCTCGGGGTTTCCTGGGCCAAAAGGGGCAAATCGAGCTACTTCCGTAGCAGTAGCAACTGATACATCAGACCCATTAATGACGGCGTCAACGCTGTATGACGGTCGATAGTCACGGAGCGCTCGATGCTGCGCAGCAGCATGCTGTAGACTTTTTGCTATCAACTGCCAATCGGCTTCTCTGGCACTAAATCCTGCAGCCGACGTATGTCCGCCGAGGGTAATGAATCGGGCGTCTTCTGACCGGAGTAGCTCGACAACATCAACATCTCCCACACTGCGAGCCGAACCGTGGTAGATCGAATCGAGTGTCGACGCAACAATCGCTGGCCGTTGTTGTTCTTCGGCCAGTCTACCCGCGACAAGCCCGACGATGCCGCGCTCCCATGGCCCTGCAGCGATTGCCAGCGGCAGTCTGTCTTGGGTTATCCCCCGCGCCTCATTTACCGCAATGTCGACGAGGTGTTGCCTTCGTTGGTTGTGTTCAGCCAACTCGCGACAGAGCGAGCTACCCTCTTCAGGTGTCGTTGCTACGAGCAGATCAAAGGCTGTTTGGGCAGCTGCTAAGCGCCCAACTGCATTCAAGCGCGGTGCAAGCCGGAAACCAATATCCTGACTCGATGGGGTACCATCGACGCCACTTTCTTTTAGGAGAGCACGGAGACCTGGACGCTTCGTTTTGCCAAGAACAATGAGCCCATAGGTGATCAGCGTCCGGTTTTCTGGCGACTGATAGCTGACATCAGCCACTGTCCCCAGCGCTACCAAGTCAAGAAGCCACTTCTCTCGACGCTCACGTTCCGACTGGTCCTCAACCAGCTCTGCAAAGAGCGCTGAAGCGAGCCTAAAAGCAACTCCAACCCCACTCAAGGCTTTATTCGGATAGGAGTCATCTGGGATGTTTGGGTTAATTAACGCATCGGCCTCAGGAAGCACGCTTCCGGGAAGATGATGATCTGTGATGATAACTCGGTGACCCGCACGCTGTAGCTCTGCAACTTCTTCGACTGCAGTCACTCCGCAATCAACGGTAATAATGAGCGCCGAACCTGAAGTGATTAGCTGGGTTACGGGCGCTACCCTTAAACCGTATCCGTCGGTATGCCGGTGGGGTATGTAGGCGCGTACCTGGGCGCCGAGCGAGCCTAAGGCATCAACTAATAATGCCGTTGCAGAAACACCGTCGACGTCGTAATCGCCATAGACAAGTATTGGTATATCCTCATTAATCGCTTCGCAAATAATGCCTGTTGCCTGATCCATGCCGCGCAGAAGGCGTGGAGCGTGAAGCGTGCGAGGATACTCAGGATTTAGAAACTGCTGGATTGCATCATCAGTTGCGAGACCGCGCGCATAGAGTAATGTGGCACTGAGCGTAGAATACTCAGGGAACTGCTCCTGCCAGCCCTTTGGTGGCGCTGTCGGCAGAATCCATTCTCTCTCCCGAATACTCTTTTCTAGCTTAACCATCTTGCTTTTTTAGACATAATGCACTACACTACTACGTTAAGTATACGCCCATGAGAAGACGACAACTGAAACCTCGCCCAGGCGACACGGACACGCCGCTTTTTGATAGTGCCACGGGAGCCCCTACAGTAGAACTAGCTACTCCGAAACCCGCGCTTGAGCTTCGCGGAATGCCGGAGCAGCCGCACGCAGCCGAGGAGCGGATTTACACCGCCGCCTTCACCTTTTCGAAAGGTTTCGAAGAACCTCCGACTGCGCGCACGGATAGGACTGTGACACAGCACGACGATCTTGGAAAGCTCTTGGACACCGCCGAGCAGGTCAGTCGCAACTTGAAACGCTTTGAACTTACCGGTTACGATCCAACCGCATCAAAGTCTATATATTCGCAGTACATCGATAGTGAAGTCCGCCAGGCCGCGGCGTTTGCCCGCGAGTCGGCGATGGGACTAAGCGCGAGTGACCGGCGTAAGGCAATCGCCACGCGGGCAGCCGAGACGAGACGATCACGAGAAAACGCGCTGACCCTTCACGCGGCAGCAGAACACTATCCCGATATTCTCGATGCCTGGGAAGCAGCCTATGCAGCCCTCCCCGAGCCAGCTCCTACGAGCGTTTAGCCGAGCGACGGTCGCTCCAATTCTGCCACGTTACCAGAATCGGGGCAGCATTGAAGATCGATGAGTAGGTTCCAATTGCTATTCCAATGAGCAGCGCTAAGACGAAGTGTTGTATGGACTCGCCTCCAAAGAAATACATCGCAGAGAGCACGAGAATGACCGTGAAGGACGTATTAATTGAACGCACCATTGTCTGGACGATAGAAAAATTAACCGTGTCTTCGAACGTATTCCCCTGGCCACGAACGAGGTTCTCTCGAATTCGGTCAAATACGACGATCGTATCGTGCACGGAGAATCCGAGCACCGTAAGAATTGCTGCAACAAAGTTCGCATCAATGACGACCCCCGCGTAGTGCCCAAGCAGAGAGAAGACTCCAAGTGTAAAGAGAATGTCATGAAGGAGCGTGAGAATCGTTGTTGCTCCGAAACGCCAGCCAGAAGCAGGCTTCGGAACATTGCGGAAACTATAGGCAATGTAGAGGACGATTAAGAGCGACCCCAAGACAACGGAAAGGAATGCTCGCCGCGTAATATCGGCGCCGATAACTGGACCAACGGTCTCAACGCGCAACCGCTCAACGCCTGCTCCGTATCGCTGTGCCAGCGCGGATACCAGTTCATTCTGCTGTTCTGGTGTAATTTCTTTGACGCGAACTTGGTAGGACTCCTGGCCAGTACTCTGGATAGTCGGCTCGCCATAGGTCGTCCCAACGACTTCACGAACCTGCTGTGTCTGCGTTATACCCGGAACTTTTACTTCGAGTAGCGTACCACCCGTAAAGTCGATTCCAAGATTCAGCCCATGAATTATCAAGCTGATTGTGCCAGGAATGATCAGAATGGCAGAAAACATATACCACCACTTGCGATATCTGACGAGCTCAAGCAACATTCTGTGCCTCCTGTTTTGAGAGGCCCCACAGGCGGAGGTTCTTTCCAAGCCGCGTTCGGGCAACGAGTCTAATAAATGTCCGTGAGACGGTTATTGCAGAAAAGATACTGACACCGACACCAAGTGCGAGCACGAGCGCAAAGCCCTTAATCGTACCGGAACCAAACACCCACAAGACCGCAGACATCAGCAGTGACGCCATATTTGAATCGCGAATACTTGTGAAGGCACGAGCAAATCCTACCTCAATAGCATTACCAAGAGGCCTCCCCTCTCGCAACTCCTCTTTCATTCGTTCAAAAATGAGGATGTTGGCATCGACGGCAATTCCTATCGAAAGAATGAATCCGGCAATACCAGCAAGCGTCAGCGTGACAGGAATGAACTTAAACAGCGCGATCATCAACAGGCTGTAGACGAGCAGTGCTCCGACCGCGAGCACGCCCGGAAGTCGATAGAAGTAGATCATAAATAACGCAACGAGAGCGAGTCCGATCACGCCAGCGGTAAGACTACGCTCGATCGAATCCTGCCCGAGCGTTGGTCCGACTGTTCTCTGCTCAACGAGTTTTACCGGCACCGGCAGCGCGCCAGCGTTCAGTTGGAGGGCTAGCTTTTTCGCCTCATCAACAGTGAACTGTCCTGTGATCACGGCATTTCCATCAGTTATCTCAGACTGGACGCGCGGCGCAGAAATAACTTGTCCGTCCAGAATAATTGCTACTGGTTTACCAATATTCCGACGCGTAATGTCGGCAAACTTTTTAGCCCCGTCACTGTTGAATTGGATCGATATCTCAGGCTCACTGGTCTGCTGATTAAAGGTGACCGTTGCGCGCTTAAAGTCTTTTCCAGTGAGGTCAGATGTCGGAAGGAATGCGGCCAGTGGATCGGTCGATGTTGGGTCGGGATTCGGGTTCTGTTCCCGAAATTCCATATTGACGGTCTGGCCAATCGTTTTTGACGCGTCGTTGATGTCCGTCACGCCGGGCAGCTCGACAATGACACGATACGATCCAGCAACATTGCTTGACTGCACGACCGGCTCAGAAACGCCCAGGCCATTGACGCGCTTATTGATAACATCGACGGCCCCTTCAAGTGCTTGTTTTCGGTCGCCGTCGGGCACCTTTGACATATCTGCCTCGTAGACCAGGCTAGAACCGCCCCGTAAATCGAGTCCCTCGTGAATCTTGATCTCTTGTTTGTAGTTAATACCGAGCGGCTTCAAATTAAGATCTGGCCCCTTCGGAATTGCCAAGACTGCTGCAATTACCGTCAGCACCACGATTGCCAGAAAAGTCCACTTGGTTCGTTTGAGGTTCATAAGTATTTAGTCATGTTGCGCTCTTTGAGCTGCTCGACGATCTTCTTCACGTCCTGCGATCGTTCCTTTGGGCAAATCAGTACGGCGTCTCCGGTACTAATGATAACAAGATTCGAAAGCCCCACCGTCGCCACGAGGTGATTCGGGCTATAGATGAAGCAGTCGTGCGAATCGATGTCGACGTAATTCCCCTCAAATACGTTGCCGTCTTCGTCTCGCTCGAGCATGTCATGCAAGTCGGCCCACGAACCGACGTCGGCCCATGAGAATGAGGCAGGAAGGACCGCCAGGCGATCGGATTTTTCAAAGACTCCGTACTCGATAGGCACGTTCTCCAAGGAGAGATATTCCGCTGCTTGCTGCTTCTTAGTTGTTGCGGCAAACATACGCTTCAGCCCTGCTGCAAGCTCGGGCATGTAATGTGCCACTTCCTTTTGAAAAACCGAGAGGCGTGCCGCAAAAAAGCCGGCGTTCCAAAGGAACACTCCACTCTCGACATATGTCTTCGCGGTGGGCTCATCCGGCTTTTCAACAAATTGCTTGATTGCAAAGACGTCAGAACCATCGACTGATTCTAAGAGTTTCCCGGTGTTAATGTAGCCAAATCCCGTCGATGGAAACGTCGGACGAATTCCCAGCATATGAATGCGCGGGATTTGCGCTGCTGCATCGAGCCACGCAGCAACTGAGGATGTATATGACTCCTGGCCCTGAATAATGTGGTCAGCGTGCACGGAGTAAACCACCGGATCACCCTCAACGCGCTCTGCGAGCGTTGCCATTGCCAAGGCAATCGCTGATGCTGTTCCCCGTCGTCCTGGCTCAACGATAATGTTTTCTTTCGGGATATCCGGCAACTGCTCGCGTAATAAGTTCGCATGTGATGCTTCTGTTACACAGAGAATATTCGAGAGTGGGAGACCTTGTCGTGCGACAGTCTCCTGGACAAGCGTTGATGCGCCCTTGAGCGTCAGAAGATGCTTGGGATAACGACTCCTAGAACGCGGCCAAAGTCGCGAACCTGAACCACCGCAGAGAATAATCGCGTAGATGTTTTTTTTCATATTCCTAGCTAGTGTACCACTCGTGACTGGTAGTCTGAATACATGCACGTCTCCGTCACACCACTTCAGAAGACCCGCTCCGAAAGCTATACCTATCGCGCTGAGGGAGCGGAGGTCGGTGACATCGTACAGATTGAGCTTGGCACACAGAAGACCTTTGGTATTGTGCGTGGTCCTGCTACTGTCCGGGCCGCGAAGCCGGCGGAGCGGATTCCCGGATTCGCCCTGACTCCGACCCAGTATGACCTTGCCGAGTGGTTGAGTGATGAGTACCTCACCCACCCAGGAATCGTCTTTAAGCAATTTGCGCCGCCAAGTACGGCATGTCTTCTGCCGGAGCATCACAGAGCGAAGAATGGCCGCACCAAGCAAACTCAAACGACAGTACGGACACTAACGAGCCCCCAGCGCGTCGACACCTACCGCTCTCTCATTCGTGAGTCTCGTGGACCCACGTTGCTGCTCGTACCAACGACGGATCACATTGAGCCACTCCGTCAGCGTGTTGCGCCTGAAGCGTTGCTATATCACAGCGGCCTCGGTGCGCCGGCGCAACGTGCGGTATGGCAAGAAGTTGCACGAGGTGGTCCGACTATCGTCGTCGGCACACGGAGCGCGCTGCACTTACCGTGGACATCGCTTTCGCTAATTATTGTCGAGGGCGAAGAGTCTATGGGATATAAGCAAGACAGCCAGCCTCGTTATCATGCTCGGGCAGTTGCCGCTAAACTAGCCCAACTCACCAGCGCCGAGCTTATTCTGGGATCAAGTGCCCCTTCGCTTGAAGCCTATAGTCTAGCCCGTCCGACAGATGGCGAGGCGTTAGACGTTATCCTCCAACCAGTCACTCCCCGGCGCGAAGATGGTGCGCTCTCATACCGCATCTGGAACGCTCTTGCCGAGGCATCTGCAGAGGACCACGTTGTTGCTTGGATTGCTCCGCACCTCCGTGGCGAAGCGATAGCCGAGCTGCAACAAATCACTGCCTCGGGCGAGAAGCTCCCCCACATCGATTTTTCGCCCACCTTGCCCACCCAATTCGCAACGCTCGGAATTGTTGTAGGGATCGACCCGTTACTCCATCTCGCAGACTTCCGAGCGAGCGAACGAGTCTATGAAGCCTGCCGAAAAACCGCCAGTTTGCTCCTTCCTGGCGGAACGCTGTATATCCAAACCAACGAGGCGGCACACCCGATGTTTGAAGCAATAACCGCGCCAATGGATTCATTCTATGGGCCCGAGCTTGCCGAGCGACGCGCACTATTACTCCCGCCAGCAACACGGCTGACGCGCATACTCTTCACAGCTCGCTCCGCAGCTGTAGCGGAACGTGCTGCCTGGGATGCAAAAGATCGACTCGGTAATCTTGTCTATGATGTCGGCCCCTGCACTGAGCGAAAACATGGTAGCGCCTATCGCTGGCAGCTCCTCAGCAAAGGAGATCCGAAGCGACTGCGAGAAGCTATAGACTCGAAATGGTTTGTGGATGTCGATCCAGTCGACCTTCTGTAAACTGAAGGTATGAGATTACCACTTGTAGCCAGCGACGATCCGGTTCTTCATAAACCGGCTTCCCCTATTACAGACCTGACCGAGGTTAAAGGTATTGCAGCTGACATGATCGAGACGATGCGTCTCGAGGGTGGTGTTGGCCTCGCCGCGCCGCAGATTGGCAAAAGCATTCGAATCTTCGTCACGGGGGTTGGCGGAACAGAGCACGTCTTTATAAATCCGCAGATAGAGTGGTATTCCGAGACAATCGTGCCGTATGAAGAAGGTTGCTTAAGCCTACCCCGGCTCCAGGGGGTTGTTGAACGGCCAGATCGTGTCCGTCTTCAGTACCTGAGTCTTGAAGGTGCCCCACAGAGAATCGAAGCATCCGAACTGCTCGCTCGCGTCATTCAACATGAGCACGACCACCTTGAAGGCATTCTCTTTCCGGATCGGATGAAGGATATTCGCACACTCAAAACGCTCACACAAGAAGAGTGGGACTCACGATTCGAGAATAAGGAGTGAGATGCGCTCCGTATTCTTCGGATCAGCGGAATTTTCAGTAGATGTACTAGATGCGCTCCCAAAAAGCCACTGGCCAAACGGTATCGTCACTGCCATAGACAAACAGCAAGGACGGGGCTTGCAGACGAAAGCGAACGCGGTTGCAGAGTGGGCAGCTGACCATCACATACCGCACATAAAAGTTGTTCGTTCTGAAGAGGCTCTACCCTTCCTAACAGAACCTATGGCCGACGTTGCTGTTGTCGCTGCGTGGGGTGAAATTCTTCCCCCGAGTGTCCTGAAAGCCCCCAAATGCGGGTGCATCAATATTCATGCATCACTACTGCCTCGGTACCGAGGTGCCACACCTGTTCAGCAAGCGCTGCTCGACGGGGCAAAAGAAACTGGCGTTTCGATTATGCGCATGGACGAAGGCCTCGATACAGGGCCGATCTATCGTCATGCGACACTCCAAATAGACTCCGATGACACTGCCGGCTCGCTTTCGAAGCGATTAGCACTACTAGGCGCACAGGCACTGGTTACAACCCAGGACGAGCTTCCTCATGTTACTGCCCGCCCACAGCACGGCGAAGCAAGCTTCACGCACCGCATCACCACGGCCGACGCGAAAATAAACTGGACTAGCTCTGCAGAGAGTATCGAGCGCTTAATACGCGCAATGTCACCGACACCAGGGGCGTGGAGCACGTCTGGTGAGAAGCGAATGAAGATACTGAAAGCCCGGATATCAGATAGAATACTTAATCCTGGTGAACTAGCAGGATCGTCCAAGGTATATGTCGGAACAGGGACAACAGCGCTGGCGCTTGAGTTGGTTCAGCCAGCAGGAGGTAGGCTAATGTCTGGAGAGCAGTTACTGCACGGGCAGCGAGGTAGTATCGGGAGATTCGACTGAGCCTACCTGCCACCGGTCGTCAGCAACGCGCCGAAGACTCCCCTTAACTGAAAAACCAGCTGCCTTCGTATGACCACCTCCCCCGAGCACGCCCGCTAAACGCGACACGTCAACATTCGACTCGCGCGTACGAAGACTTCCTTTGATCTGGCCATCATACAAGTCGGTAAGAAGCAGCACAGCAGGTACCCCGGGAATACTATTTAAGAAGTTTACTAGCCCTTCGAGGTCATCCGGGTGTGCTCCTGCTTCCCGCAGGTCATCGGCCGTTATCACCGTTGAAGCCACGCCGGTGTGCTGATCATGCTCAATTCGCGACATCGCCGTACCCCACAATCGCAGCTTCGGCACTGAGCTTGAATAGAAGCATTCGCGCATTATTTCTTTCAGTCTTCCTCCCCGACGCATGAGTTCCGCCGCCGTGCGTAACGTGGCAGCAGTCGTCGCAGAATTCTGAAACGCCGACGTGTCAGTGATAATCCCGGTCAGTAAGGCGGTCGCCACGTCACGGTCGATTGGCCATCCCAATTCATGTAAACAGTAGAAAACGATCTCAGCAGCTGAAGAGGCACGTTGATCGTAGACCCCGATCCTCACCGACTCGTCCTTCGCTTCACGTGGGTGGTGATCTACGGAGATCAGCGGCCCAACCGATCGCAGTTCATCGGTGCTGAATCCTGTCAGCACGTCTTTCGCAGAGTCTAAAATAATTACCACATCGGCCCTCTGTGGGAGCGTGGTACGGAAAGAATCACTGCCCGCTAAGAAGTGATAGTGGCTCGGCACTGGATCTTTACAGACGAGCGCCACCTGCGCGCCGCGCAGCGCAAGGCTCCCTGCTAACCCAAGCGTAGCACCGACAGCATCACCATCCGGCTTGCGGTGACAGACGAGGGCAACTCT
>OBLX010000168.1_pt1 | contig 10325 bp, 14 predicted proteins | sample 1519811 | NCBI WGS metagenome assembly OBLX01 (sample SAMEA3991476, study PRJEB22521) | metagenome | biome: anthropogenic terrestrial biome; feature: sewage plant; material: surface water | place: Sweden | collected 2012-09-26
GCATCGCTCCATCCTTCTCAAAGGTTGGAGCCTCCACCAGACCCGGGGCGGTTCAGGCCTTGATTTGCTCCGCGTCCGCGGTCGAGGTCCCCGGCGCGTCGCCATTGTCGATCTCGCCCTGGCCGACACACATCCGCACCGACTCGACCCCGCACCCGAGCTGGTCCGCGACCCGCTGCGCCGAGCCGTGATCGGGCCCGAGCCCAGCGCGGAGCTGGCGCACCAACCGCACCGCCTGCTTCTTCTCCGCGTCGCTGTAACGACGCGTCGTCGGCTTCCCCGTTGACAAGCGCCTGGATCTGAGGTTTCTCATCGACGGCGAACACCCCGGCGGCGACCGGCGGGTTCAGGTAGAGGGCCACGATGTCGCGGATCTTCTCGATGAGCTGCGGGTCGGGTGACACCTTGAAGGAGTCCTGGCGCCACAGCTTGAGCCCGAACGCCCGCCAGATCTCCCCGACGGTGGTGTGGCTGATCCCGTGCTTTTCGGCCAGTCCCCTCGTCGACCAGTGGGTGGCATCAGGCGGTGCGTTCTCGAGGGTCTCGACCACGATCGCCTCGACTTTCTCGTCGCTGATGGTGCGGGCTGCGCCTGTGCGGGGCGCGTCCACGAGCCCGTCGAGACGGTCGCCAGAAAACCGGTGCCGCCACTTCGACACCGTGACCGGGTGGCATCCCAGCGCAGCCGCGATCGAGCTATCCGTGTCCCCCTCGGCGCACCCGAGCACGATCCGGCAATCTTGTGGTGTGGTGGTGTCGGAGACCGGGTTGGAGTCGTTCTTCGGGACGGTGCTGCCCCATCTGGCTGAACGGCAACGGCGGATCGTGGTGGGAGCGATGGCTGAGGCGATCGCCGGCCGGGGCGACTAAAGTGTGCTGTACGGCTGTTAAGCTGAGAAATAGGTGAGATTCGGGAATTGCGGCGATTGGGTCGCGCTGTCCGGTGTCGTCAGCCAACATCGGAGGAACAGCTATGGCCCGAAGACGACGACCGACCGTCGAGATCGAACTCAGCTCCGACGAGCGCAAGATGCTGGAACGGTGGGCGCGTCGTCGCAGAGGCGTTGGCGTTGCGTTACATCGTGCCCCTTATCCTGTGGTGGACCTAAAGCCGCTAGGCTCCCAATACCACCCGCAGTTGACACCGACTCGACTCATGTGTTCAGACACCCCCGAACGGCTCTCCCACGTCGTATAGCATCACCCACCCCAATGGCATCCCGATCAGTGCTAAGACACCGATTCTTCAGCTATTCGCAGTATTGTTGCACACGCAATTCAGTGTAATGCTCAGGTTAGCCTGATTGGCAAAGGAAACAAGATTGCCATTGCAGTCCGTTAGAGTCGAGCCGCTGCCGTTAGTGTTGAAGTCCTGGCTGAACGTCGTCCCATCTCCGATCGTATTCGTGCTTCGCCAGTCGACGTTGCCCGCTCCGCTGTTTCCGCTACAGACACCGGACACCGACACAGTACACTTCTGAAACGGGGGATCAATGCCACTAACCGCAAAGTTCACAGCACCGTTGTCAGAATTGCAGTCGCCAGTGATGTTACCCGTCAGGCTAAATGGAGACGCCGACAAGTTGTAGGATTGACCCCCGCAGGTGCAGTTGCCGCTCGAGACGTTCCCCCAACAGCATCCGATATCAAGAAGGCTGTTGCAGTCATCCGCCGCTCGGGTCAGGTTCGCAGGCGTTGGCGACGTGCAACTGGCCGCCGCAGCGTAGTCTGGGACAATTGAGAAACCCTCGACGCTCGGAGCCAAGAAGGCAGCAGCAGCCACACCTCCACCAAGCGCTGCCTTAATGGCCAAGCGTCGGGAGATCCTAACCTCATCCTCTGAAGGCTGTTCGTATCCCAACGATTGTTCCATTCTCTCGGTGCCGCGCGCACCAGTGTACCACACGTGATCGCGAATGCACGACCGAGTCGTCAATCACAACGGGCCCGCCAGCCTCCCAACAAGGTTGGGAGCTTCAACGCCCGCGTCAACTATCCCAGAGACGGCGACCGCTGCCACTAGCTCAGGGTCTAACCCCCCGTTGACCAGTGAGGAGGCCAAGACAGGAGAACGACGTGACACCGCAGCAAGTACCTCCACCGCCGCTCGAGAGCAAAGCCAGGACCTTCCGCCTGCTCCGATCTCAACTCGACCCTCAAAGCTTCCACCGCACAACCACCCGCCGCCGTGTGGATCTGTTAGCCAGAGAGGTGAAGCAACAGGATTCGTGGCCATGACGCTCAACCGGCCGAGCCTCCTCGACGGTACATGAAAGCGCTGGCGAGCCACCTGCTCGGCGCACGAGCTCTCGAACCGTTCCTTGACGTAGGTGAGCAGGTCTCTCGAGCACGCTTCTAAACGCCCCTCGTCGATCAAGGCCATTGGGCTTGAGAGTTCGCGCTCACGCCCGTCAGACTCGCACGCGGCCGTCCTTACCACATCAGTGATGCTCGTTCGCTTTATGCTCACCGTTAGATGTACCGTGAGCTCGCTCTTTCCGCGTGCCCGATGCGACCATCCTCTCGGGATGTAAGCCGCCTGCCCTGGTCCCAGAATCCCGCTCCATACGATAGTCGATATATCACAATCTGGCCCGTGAGTAGCTTTCGTCATCGACAGGTCACGTGGTCTACATATCTCCCAATGCTTACGGCCGTAAAGCGGCAATATCACAACCTCGTGATCGTCCCAGTGGAACCCGAACGCATCACTCGGCAAATAGCCTATATAGGCGTTGATATTCAGCCGAGAGCCGAAAATCCTCTCGAACATCAGCGCAAGTCTCGCAACCGATGGATCACGCATGTCAACGCCGTCGATCACAATAGTGTGCCCATCGGCCATTAAGTGGACCAATGATGCCAACCGGTTCGATCTGCCAAGCGAGACAGATGATTCCGAAACATCACTGTAGTAATCCCGCGGAACTCTCACAGTGTCGAGCACGACCTTCAGCAGGTCATCCCCATGATCGAAGCGGCGCAGCAGATCATCCAGAAGCACTAGTCCGTCGACGTACTCCGCCACTCGCGCTCCGCTTGTGACTTCGAATCGAGCGCCGTCTACGTCCTGTGCATTATCAGCGAGTCGCAACGACGGTACCAAGGAGCCGGCGGCCTCAAGGGCCCGTGCACGACTGATCTCATTTGCGTCTGCCAGGAACCGATCCACCGGCTCACTGCCGTCACGCCTCGGCAACCTGAACATCCGGGCATCGACCGAAGCGCGGTCTACTTCCTGTACATCTTCAACCACCATATTCCCTCCCGACTAGCTCTAGCCAACCGATATTAGCTGCCCACGCAACCAGCTGCGCAAGGCAGCGACTGTCTGCTACAACTGGACAACTATGCTCGATGTTTCCCACTCTTCGGGTTCGACCATCGCTGAGTTCAGCCAATGTACTCATCAGATGATAATCCAGTTCGCACGAGCTTCCTCCGCCCGCTAGCCCGCTTTCACGGTGCTCGTCGAGTCGAAACACAAAGCCTCCTGTCAACGGACAGCGAACCAACCAATCTGGGCTTCCATCCTGATCAAGAAGCTGCAGCGCCTGAGCAGTCGATCCGAACGATCGGCTTGGCAGGCCAGCCAGATGCCAGGCAATCCCCCTTCGAAGAGAAGAGACTGCCATAAGTGTGCGGAGCTCCCGATCGAGCAGTTCACGATCTCGGAGCACCGTGCCGTCGTATGATCTGATTTCCTGCATCATGTCGGCCGGGAGATCGGCGCGAAAAAGAGGGTGCAGGGCAGCCATTGGCATCACGAGATGGCCAATACCTGGAAGAGTCACGTCAGGAAATCGTATCAGCAAGAGCATCAACGGTGAATCTGCAGTTCGGATGCTGATTCGGTCACCACTGCTTAGACCACGGCCTTCACCCAAACGGATTGTTCTGTCATCACGACTTCCAGTGCCAGTTTCGACACTAAGTTGAGCCTCCCCTTCGACGACGAATGCCAGAGTTCGTAGCTCTGAAGGTGGGAGCCCGATCGTAGCCTCACTGGGGATGACTGCTATATCGATCCTTGCCCGCAGACCTTCACTTCGCTCTACGAGGTCTACCAAACGCATAAAGGTGCGTGTACGGCTCTCCACGCCGTTGAATAGTAGCCCTAGGCCATATCGGAGAGCGCCCACAAGTCGATCAGGAAACGCACGCGTCAACTTAAAAACAAGCTCCCCATACGGGAGCTCCTCACCGGAAGCACCCAGGACGAGCAGATGGGGGCGTGCCATATCATGGAATCGCGATAGGTCATCGAGAAGCTGCCAAGCCCGACGAGCATATAGATTCGTGTCGGCCACCAGGAAATCACCCCGACCCGATGAGATAGCGTCTAAGATGCCTGGCAACAGTTCGTCCAGGCTCGACCTGGAGTCAGAGCTAGATCTTTGCCGCGCTGCGCTAATGGCACGAGCAGTGAGGCTGCTGGCTTCACTGCGTACGGGCAGTTCGACCCGATCAAGAGGACGGAGTGCATAAACCTCTGCGGGCAGGTAAGGGCAAGGGCTCTCACCGTGAGTAAGGTCCATCAATCTCGCACGTAGCTTGATATGCGAGCCAAGGACACGCCGATGTCACTTTGTGGTTCTAGAGGCATTCTGATGACTTCTACACCATCGAGGAGTCCCGAGACCCGGCGAAGTGCGCGCCGCCTAGAGTCAACATCGGACCACTGAAGGACGGCGAGTAGCTCAACGGCGATTCGGGCTCTATCCACATCCGCATCCTCGTCTCCCTCGCCGAGAAGCACACCGTGAATTCGCAACGGTTTGGCACTGGTAGACCGTAATGTTGGGACTATCGCCTCAAGTGTCTCTGTAAGTTCCGCATTTGTCCACGAGACCCACAGGCCGAGTCGGCGGAACTCAGCGAGGATGTGGCGACGTCCAAGGATGCCGGGCGGGACGAGAAAGGAACCACCATCTGGTGTTCCAAGTATTCTTGCTGCGACAGGTACGTCGTATGGAACCGAGTCAGGCTCAATGGCATGCACCCGCTCGGCAAGTATCTGATCGACAATGGCGAGTGCTTCGTGGCGGCTACGCGGCCGTCCGCGCCGACGACCTCGTCCATCGAATATTCTCAGCGGCCCGTCTCCTTCCAGAGGAGGGACAACGAACGCCTCGACTGATCCGTGGTTCCTGCCGCCGGCCGAACGACTTCGCGCGCCTTCGAAAGTCAACTCGAGTTCGCGCACAAAAACGGGATCCGTGCAGCGTACTGAAATGCTTCGGTCGACGAAGGGGACCTCGACTACGGTGGCAGGCTCTGCGAGTCTCAGCTTCATGCCGAGGCATGATTCAGGGGGCACGAGCTCGGCAGGCGAACGTCCGTCGAGCAGAGATCGTGGGATTCGGTCGTGGTCCGTACTCGCGATGTTCAGTGTTGTCGATACTCGACGGCTACCGTCGGCGTAGTAGTCAGTTGTCACCTGTTCGCCATTTGGGCCTTCTACGATCGTCGTTCGCATCTTCGAATCTGCATCTTGCCCACGGAGTACCGGAGAGTCGTTCGTAATGGTAAGACCACTATGCAACTCCGAATCACCCATTGTGCGGTCGCCCCCTAGCGAACGACTGATTCCCGCCGGTCTAGTAGGGGCGTCATCGAGTGCGTGGCGAGTAGTCAGCTCATGGACAAGTGTAGCAACCACATGGCGTGCGGTCGGTTCTGGGATGTCGCCGGCCATTGCAAGATCTTCCGCAAGCTCTCTCAATGAGGCTGAGCCGTCCATGTGTTCTACAAGAGCTGAACCGACCATGTTGATCGTGAAGCTCGTGCCAACTCCCCACATTGCGATACCCGATCCGACTCGTTCCCAGACGACGTGATTGCCGACTGCGGGGGTAGCCTGCCAGAACCGGTCATCGAGGGGCGGTGACGTTGACACCTCGCGGGGCGGGCCTAATGACGGCTCATTGTGCTCAGTCACTGAGCTGCCCCCAGCTCACTCTCGGTACCCAGCTCGTTGACAACGCCAGCTACGAGCGAGAAGGTGAGCGCCGATGCGAAGAGGCGATACCCCGGGACCCTGCGGTGACCGGCGAAGGCAACCGCTCCGCCGATCCACACCGAAACACACCATGGGCATACCGCCAACTCTGCGAGTTTCGTGTGGCCTGTGGAGTCCATGCGGCGAACGTAGGCCAACCGTGGGCGATCGAGTATCGAATCGCGGGTGACAAGTCTCGCCAGTCGAGCGGTCGCTGCGGCACCCAGTAGGTAGTCTAGAGCCAGCATTACGAGGCAAATTTCGGGGGCACGAAGGTGTGCATCGGATGCTGGCAGCCACAGCCCCGCTGAGGCTCCAAGAGCAGATCGTCTACTTGCCATAGTTGCGTCGCGCCAACTCGTGTTGGCTTTCCTCGAAGTGATCTCAGTGCAACAGCCTCTTGCGAGTCATGATCCCACGTCCACAGGATGACCTGCTCGCCCTCTACAACTAGGCGCAGGTTCCGAAGTATGCGGCCGTTAATTTGAGTCTTTAGGGGATATAGGTTCAAACCAGGATCCTCCTTTCCGGTGATCCAACTAAGGATCGCTGACAATTTCCTTGCGGCGCATTGCTGACGCCCGGTGGCGGTTCGTTGGGCCCGAAGGTGGTAGCGATAGTAGCAAAGCTGTGGGTGATGCTGGTGCGCCGGGGCATGGGCACCGCGCAGCTGAACAAGCCGCCCCGGTCGTCTTGGCGGTCGTTCGAGTGGACCCGACCAACGACGCGTCCCAAATCGACGCCACCGAGTGGGCCCTCGCAGCCGGGACCGGGATCTGCATCATGGACATCCTTGACGATCACTTGCGGGTCCTGACCGCAGCGAGGATGTGCCCAGGATCGACCTCGCCAGCGGCGTGGGACGCGTTCCTCATGCCTGGCGGGATTGGGGCATGCCGGCGCGGGTCACGAGCGATAACGGGCTCTTCGGATCTGAGGGGGGACTGATCGCGGGTGAGGGTCCCGGGCGCGGCACAGGGACCCTGCGATTCTGACGGTTCTCTACGCCAACAGAGCCGAGGACCCCTGTGCAGCTTGACCCTATTCGCATCTGCGAGCTGCTCGGGGGCCTCGGCTACGTGAACGTGCTCGGCTGTCGGGCGGCCGGCTCGGCTGGTGTGGGCCAAGCGCCGGTGGGCGTGCCCGTCGCAGGGCCGCGGGGAGGGGTCGTTCACCGAGGCCGCGCCTCACATCGCCGCACCGCGGTTGGAGATGACGGATCGGGCGTGCCGGTGGGTGACCGAGTAGGTCGGCCGCGGGGGCCGGCCGGTGTCGGATCTGGTCCGGGAGCTGGGTTGTGACTGGCACACCATCAACGACACCGTCGTCGCGTATGGCGAAGCGTTGGTCGACGACCCGGCCCGGATCGGTGACGTCGAGGCCGGCAGTCTCGACGAGACGTTGTTCGCCCGGGTCGGGCGTTGGCGGACCCAGGCGTGGTCCACGTCGATCGTCGATGTCGGAGCCGGGCAGCTCCTCGACGTGATCCCGGGGCGTTCCGCCGCCAGCCTTGGGCCGGCCCGAGACGCCCGTCAGGCCGGCACGGCGCATCAGCAGCTCCACGGTCTCGCGGCACACCTCGATGCCGTGGCCCAGGGTGAGCTCGGCGTGCATGCGCCGAGCGCCGTACACGCCCCGCACATCGGCATGGATGATCCGGATGGCGTCGGTGAGCTGGGCGTGGCGGATCGCACGTGGTGACAGGGGCCGACGCCGGTGGCGTAGTAGCCCGAGACGGACACGCCCAACACTCGGCAGGCGACCTCGACTGGGAGGCCCTCGGCGGCCATCACGCCAACGGCCTCGAACCGCCCTTTGGGTCGGCACGCTCCTTGGGCAGCTCTGTGGCGCGCCGGTGCACCGCCACCTCGACCTCGAGCTCGTGGATGCGCTTCTTCGCCGCCACCAACTCGGCTTTCTCCGCGCCGGTCAGGCCCGCCTCCACGCCACGGTCGATGCGGTCCTGGCGACGCCAGTTGTAGATGGTCTGATCGCTGATCCAGAGATCAGCGGCCACCACAGCGACCCTGCGGCCCGCCTCGACCAGATCGACGACGCTGCGCCGGAACTCGGGTGGATACTCCTTGGGCAGGGCTGTCCTCGTCGACGAGACAGCCCATCACCCCAACGACCCGCCGACGCGGAACCCAGGCACATCAATGTCGCGGTGGTCCCTCGCTGCGTCGGGGCATTCCAATACCCTTCCGGTCGCAGCTCCAACACCGCGCCACTGGCCGCGACCAGCAGCCCCGCTGGCGGCCGACCTTCCGGCCCGCCACGAAGACGAGCCGAGAACCGATGACCCTCATGGCCGACGCCGCCGCCGAACTGCGAGATGAGCTCGAGCACGCCTGCCCCGCGATCCGGCCCGACTGTGCGTGGGTCAGCGTCGAGGGCCTTGTGACGGTGTGGGGGGATCGGGCGTCGGCGGGCACGCTGGATCCGGTGTCATCGGGGCTCTGGCCGTTCCTCGACGGCAGCGTGTCGCTGGCCGAGCTGGCCGAGGACGTCGCCGCCGCCCTCGGATGGAACGACGAGATCGCCCGCCGCCACGTGCTGGACCTGGCCCGCGACGCCCAGGCGGGCGGGCTGGCGACCGGGGCTGAGGCGCTGGTGCCGACCGAGCCGGCGCCCGCCGAGCCCGTCGGCGTGCCGCCGGAGGACCTGGCCCCGCACGAGCGGCCCCTCGGCGAGTACCACGACGTGATCGACGGCGTGAAGTACGTCACCTTCGTGTCCGAGGTGACCCTGGGGACGCTCCAGGAGGTGCTCGACGGCACCGCCTCGCCCGCACAGCTGATCGCCGCCGAATCGTGCATGGGCAAGAAGCTGCACCTGGGCGAGCCCGTCGACGTGGTGGCGGTCCCGGTGGGCGGCACCACCCTCGGGGTGCGCTGCGACGACCCCGAGCTGCTGACGTGGCTCCGGGGCCTCCCCGGTGCATCCGACGGCGACGCGCCAATCCACGCCTTCGTGGTCAGCCGGGGCGCCGAGATCGGCCGCGACCCGGTCCTGCGGGTCTACGACGGGTCGGGGCACCTCTCCGAGATCAGCCCGGACCGCGACGACATCCGCCTCGCCGTCGCCGGCCTCCTGCAGACCCAGACGCCCCCGGCCCCCGACACCCCGACGGTCCACCTCCGCGCCCTGGTGCGCGACGGCCGAGCCGTCGTCGCCCCCGCCGCCTTCCTCGACCACGCTCCCGGGCTGATCCGGCGCCTGGCCCGCGCCGGCATCCGCGTCGCTCCCACCGGCCGACTCGAGCTCGGCACGGACGCCACCACGGTCACCGTGCCCCGCCCCGCCCTCATCCCCACCGCCGGCGACCGCGTCGGTTCGTTCCCGGTGGCCGGCCTGATCGTGCCCGCCGACGACCCCAGCGCCTCCGCCGCCCAGACCGTCGCCCACCTGACCCACGACACCCCCGGGGGCACCGTCACCGAGCGGCAACACCTCCTCGAGGCGGTGGCCGCTCTGGTCGCCGCCACGCCCCGCACCACCATTGCGCCCCAACAGCGCAGTGCCGGGCCCCTGGTCGCCGAGGTCGAGGGGCTCTTCGGCCCCTGAGGGCCCGCTCACGACGTTCCCACCACCCGCCGGGACACACCGCCAATTGCGCCGAGACGTGGTGGGCGGCGGGCGGGCGGGGCCGGTCACCACGAGGGAGCCGTCACCCTCGCCGGCGCCCGACGAGCATCCCCCGCAGGCCGCGTCCCGGCTGCTACTCATGGAAGAGCGACCGAATCCGGCCCGGAGCCCTGGGCACGACAGAGGAATCGATGCACCCCGACGCTGGTCAGAGCGACCGGTCCGCCGACGACGAGTCCCCTCGCATCACCCGCCGACGCGCCATCCAGGCCGCCGTCGCCGGAGCGGGCGCAGTCGCGGTCTGGTCCGCCCCCCGCATCGAGGGCCTCTCGCTCGCCCAGGACACCGCCGCCGCGGCCAGTTGCACCTCGGGCACATGGACGGCGAACGTGCCCACCCGAAACGCAGGATCGGACGCCTGCTGGTCCCCCACGAATGCGCCGTGCCAGCAGGTGAACCTGCTGTTCACCGGCACGGGCTCGACCGACTTCGCCGTGACGGGGGCACTGAACGGCAGCTACGCGGCGCCCAACCAGGGGAACGGGCTGTTGAACGTCACCGTGAACGGCATCGAGCCGCCCTTCCAGTCGTGCACCGTGACCGTCAACGGCACCTGCAAACAGGGCACGCCCACCCACAATCTGGTGAACGGGAACTCCAACACGCTCACCACCAGCGGGACGCTGACCTACAACGCCAACTGCGTCAACGTCACCAACATCCCGAGCTCGACGGC
>OBLX010000171.1_pt1 | contig 10240 bp, 10 predicted proteins | sample 1519811 | NCBI WGS metagenome assembly OBLX01 (sample SAMEA3991476, study PRJEB22521) | metagenome | biome: anthropogenic terrestrial biome; feature: sewage plant; material: surface water | place: Sweden | collected 2012-09-26
GGGTCGCCATCACGGAGAACATACGCACCCTCGAAGCGCTTACCGTACTCCGCATAGACCACAAAGGAGCGGAGCTGTTCGTTTACATCAAGCTTACCGTGGGCATCGCGCGCCCTGACTTGGCGGACCTTACGTAACCGTTCACGAGATGAACCATCGACGATAAGGCGAGCCATCTCACGAGCGGTAAGGGTAACGTCTTCGGCCAATTTGCCGACATGGGATACATATTCTCGAGCCCATGGAAACGTCGGCTCATCATCAAGCGCCCTCAGTACACCACTATCCTCAAGCGCCACCGTTGCGACTTTGGGTACTTCCCCAGTTTCTGGATGGTCAAGTTGTCTATCTACGACGGCTGTCGTTTCGGAAGCTTCCATGATGTGCACCCCAGCAAGCAATACGTGTCTGAATCGTACCCTACTCGCCGTCCCAACGTAAACGTTCCTCACCAACAAACAAATCAAGCGGTGGCTGCAACCCAAGCCGCTCAAGTTGTTTGGGGCCGCCGAGGCGATCAAAAACCCACCAGAAACGCGCGACGGCACCAGCATTTGAGAAGTCTGTCTGTGTAGCAAGTCGCTCAATACGTGGACCGCTAACGCGATAACCGCCCCCTTCTGGCGCAATCAGCAGGGTGTCGGGTGCAAGATCTTCCAGTGTAAATACTGGTACTGCAGCTTCGGAAACTACTGGCCTATCGGTCATCGAGGCTGCAATCGTTCGCAGCAGATCATCCAGGCCGGCACCACTGACCCCGGAGACTAGAACCACGTGAGCTCCCAGTGCCTGCTCCGTATCTCGCCGCAGCAGCTCAGACAATTCATCGTCGAGTGTATCAACTTTGTTAATGACGATAATCTCAGGTTTCTGCTCGATCGCCTGACTATATGATTCAAGTTCGTGACGTAGCGCCCGATAGTCGGCGATGATGTCTGGCCGCGTCGGATCGAGGACATGAACCAGTATGCTGGTGCGCTCGATATGACGTAAGAACGCATCGCCGAGACCTTTTCCTTGATGCGCTCCTTCGATTAACCCAGGGATATCGGCCAGAACGATGTCTTTCTCTCCATATCTGGCAATCCCGAGTTGCGGAACAAGCGTTGTAAATGGATACTCGGCGATTTTCGGTTTCGCAGCCGTGAGACGCGAAAGAAGCGTTGATTTGCCGACACTCGGAAATCCGACAAAGCCGACATCAGCAACGAGTTTGAGTTCGAGTTGAACCGTGCGATGCTGGCCCGGTTCACCAAGCTCCGCGTAGCGAGGCGTTTGACGTGTTGAGCTCGTAAAGTGAGCATTTCCAAAACCACCCCTACCACCACGTGCTACTTGCGCAGTCATCCCATCAACAACGAGATCTACCAGAGTTGTACTGCCTTCACGAACAAGAGTGCCGACCGGTACTCGCAGCAAGAGATCCTCGCCCGTTTTTCCGTGGCGTCGCGAGACGCTGCCGGGTTGTCCTGAGGGTGCCGCAAACTCTTTGCGACGCGCGAATGATGAAAGCGTCGTCAGATTCCTGTCCGCAACGATGATGATGCTGCCACCGTCGCCGCCATCGCCTCCGTCTGGACCACCTTTTGATTCGCCGCGGGCGGTTCGGAACGAAACACGCCCGTCGCCACCTCGACCGGCTGTTACCTCGATTTCAACACTGTCCCAGAACATTCCTTCAGTCTACGGACTATCGTCGTGCTACGGTAGGGGCATGAATGAAACTCCCCACACAGAGCGCGGCTGTGGTGAACCAATCCGGTTCGCAGGGTGCCAAGACGCCGAGCAGCTGCGAAAACACTACGAGGGCATCCGGCGGCTCGAGCAAGTATTTCTGGCTGACTCACCGCTTGGAGACGGTACGCACTCCGTAACTAGTGAACTTCTCGTCGGCGATGCCTTGCTTCCGCTCGAGCCTAAAGTGACGCGAGATATTCCTGAAAGCCACGTTCAGCAACACGCAGACGCTCCTGCATCCCACTGAGACGTCCATGATCGCCGACCTCTTCGGCAAACGCGCCTGATACCAAGAAATCTCCGCGCCAACTTGCTGCTACGGCCGCCTCTTCGCGCAGTGCGTCACGCTGCTGCGCAGCGCTGGCATTAATGACGTCTCGCGCACGTCCATAGTCTCCACGTGCTGCATAGGCGCGCACCTCTCCAAGGAGAGGATTCTTAGCTTCGGTCCCTTCATGCTGGTGATCTTTTGCCTGTTGAGTCATTCAGCGCAGATGGTTCGCGATATTCTCTTCGTGCTCGGCATTCGTTTTAGCAAAATAGGTTTTTCCGTCTCGGCCCGAGAGGTAGAAAAGATACTCAGATGCTTTTGGATTGAGCGCTGCGAGCAGGGCGCTGAGACTGGGATTGGCAATTGGGCCAGGCGGCAGTCCTTTTACCTTGCGCGTGTTGTACGGATTATTTGAATTGAGGTCGTCGACAGTTAGCGAGGCGGTCGGTTTGCCGAGTGCGTAGCGTGTCGTTGCGTCAATGTCGAGCCGGATGCCTTGGTTCAATCGGTTATAGATAATCCCCCCGACAAGTGCGCGATCGGCTTCTGAACGGACTTCTTCCTCGATCATCGAAGCGACGATGACGGTCTCATAAAAATTCTTGACTGGTCGATCCGCAGCCCCTTGCCCCTCATTTAGCTTGGTTTCATACATCTGTTTAAACTCATCCAGCATGATCCGCGCCACATCGGATTCAGACGTGCCGGCCTTGGGAACGGTGTATGTCTCCGGATACAAGAACCCTTCCAGCGTTGCATCGCGCGGCGCGTCCTTTAAGAACGCATACTCTGGAAAATCCTTGGCTTTTAAGCTCTTGAACTTCCCTTCATCAACTATTCCCTTATCGGCCAACGTTGAGGCAACTTGATCGAGCGTCCAGCCTTCTTTGATCGTAAAGAATCGTTGCTCAGGTTGACGAGTCATCGTCTGGGCAATAACCGGAGCACGTTGGGCACAAGAGACCGCATGCGGACCTGACTTGAACTTCGGCGCCAGCCCGTTAAGACGAACGTGGATACTAAAGGCCGTTGTCGACCGTATGACACTCTGCGACTTCAAGTCGGACGTAATTTCACCAAGGGTCTCATTTTCACGGATTTCTATGACTCTATCTTGGCCCGTGCTACTTGAACAGGCGGCTCCCAGCACATGTGAATACCACGCCAGCACAACGAGTGCTGCCGCAATCAAACTCCCGCCGATTATGAACCATCGCTTCATCGGTGCTCCGCCAGATACCCGCGTAGCATACCACAGGCAGCTGCGTCATCTGTTCCGTTTTCAACCGTCGTCGCCGTCTCATCTTCATACGTAAGCTCTAGCGTTGCTGGCAGTTGAAGCGCCTCCACAATACGCTTTGTTTCTGCAACTTGTTGCCCAAGCGAACCATCGAGACTACGTGGTCTGCCGACGACAATTCGCCCTATATCATAGGATTCCATCAGCTGTACTATCTCTCCTCGCAGCTGCTTCGTAGGCACAACCATCAGTGGCCTCGCAGTCAGTTGTAGCTCGTCGCTGATCGCGATCCCTGTCTTCACCGCCCCAATATCAAGCCCAAGAATCCGGCTCATGGTTGCGCTGCGGCCGAAGGCGAGGGAGTTGGAGTCGACTCTGCAGCAATGAAGATAATCGTGACATTGCGGTCACGTTTTGGGACCGCACGCACCCAAAAGGGAGAGAGGGTAATTTTCACCTCGTTGATACCAAGCGCCCTCAGTGCCTCTCTGGCACTCTCTAGGCTCTTCCCTTCGACAGCCCGCTTAATCTCTTCTTTAGAAACCTGCTGCGTAACCGCTGTCTGGACGATGAGCGTCCCGGTCAGCGTGTCTGCTGAGACATTGGTAGCAGCGAAGGATAGCTTCGTCGCCGCATCAACAACATCCGAGCCAGTGGGAACTTTCCCGTTGAGAGCAGTCTCGCGTACCTTCCGATAATCTTCTTCGGCATAGGTGAAGTACCTCACCTGTACACGGCCAGTTACCGTAACGGTCTTGCCCGCAGACCCAATCTTCGGTGAGGCAGTACTTGCCAGAATTGTAGTTGCAACTACCTGGGGGCTCATTGCAAACCCAACTGCAAGTTTCTGTTTTGCTTCAGCAAATCCGTTCTCTGCGGCTGATATGGCTAGGGCAGCACGAGCTTTGTCGACATCTGCTTTCGCTACTTCACTTCCTGGAGTCGAGGTTCCGCCAGAGAGGGCAGTTTCAACCTGGCCATAGACTGCATCGCTTCCGCCAAGGCCAGGCACCGAGAGGCGTGTACCCGCTGGGAGGTTCCCATCTTCACCTCCGTCGTCGGCCGTCACTGACACCTTCTGTTGTCCACCGGCTGGAACGGTGACTGCTGATTGGGTGCGGAAAATCCTGCCGTTTGGCGCCTCAAATCGCGTCCGGGTGACAAGCGGCTGTGTCTTCGAAAGCGTATTCACAACAACGAGCTCGCCAGAAGCTTTTTCGCCAGCATTGCTGGTACCAGTGGTATCGACTGTGGCTGAAGCATCCTTGGTAATTTCGATCACCTTAGAAGGTACTGTGTTTGTCTTCTGGTCGTATGCCGTTGCCCTCGCGGAGAATATCACCGGAGACGAAGCCTCTAGTGGCTGCGTTGTCGGTGCAACTGCGATTGTCGCCTTTGGCAAGAAAACATAACCCGAGACGGCGGCGAAAGCGAGTATCCCGGCGGTCAGCACTAACAGGAAGCGGCGCCGGCGTAGTAGTGGAGCAAGTGACAGTTTCCGTTTTGATGCCACGGCAGTTCGTTTCTTTGCTGACACTTTCTTTGTAGTATCGAGGGCTTCGGGCGCGGGCTGTGCCTTCTCTTTCGATGTGACTTTCTTCACAGGAACAGCGATACCTCCTGTGTTCTCACTTTTTACACCTTTATCCTTGGCAGTGTCAGACTTCGATGGAGCAGCATCCTCTATGGCATGCGTCTCTAGTGTTGGAGGTTTTACTGCCTCTGGCTTTTTCTTGAAGGCAATTGCGACTGGCGTCCCCGGCTTATCTACTGCGGCCGTCTTCGTAACCTTGTCGACCTCGGGCAATCGTTGATGAACGGTCAAACCGACAGCTGAAGCGAGGTTGCGCCCAGTTTTGTCCGTCGTGACTATCGATAAGCGCTTGCCCATCGCTTCGCTTTGGCGACGCAGGAGCTTGAGATTGATGATGCTCTGCAAAATTCCGGCTCGCTTTGGAACAACAATTGCGACCTCCTGATCATCAATCGCTTTGAGCCGATCGACGACCGAAGTAATTTCCTCATCTGGTTCGAGATAGAGAGCTTTCATAGATCTTAGTTTGCCATAGCGCGCACTGTGCGCCTCAGTAATGATGGTAACAGCTCTTCGTGTCCAGCGAGATCAAGCGCCAGATTTGCCAGCGCCATTGGCGTGACGTCTTGTTGCGACTGAAGTGTTCCGGTTGAGTCCTTCACATTCGTAACCTCGCTCGGATGAATGAAATGGACCGATGGTTTCTTCGCAAATGGAAGCGATTTATACCAACTTGCTCCTTGTAACTGCTTTCGTATTTCCGGAAGTGCTGAGCCACCTCCACAGAGCAGAACCCGCGAAGGCAAGATCTCCAGATTCCCAAATTCAGCCAGCGTTAGTTCAACGCCCGACAGCCAGACAGCGGCATCGCCCTCCATCGCCTCGCGGACAATTTTCATGGACGGCGTGTCTAGTTCTGATGCGGCATACCCGAGTTTGATCCGTTCGGCTTCCTCAAAAGGGACATTGAGGGTAGAGGCGAGCCGCTTGGTAAAGCTGCGTCCGCCGAGTGCAAACATTTTTGTACCAACAAGACCGCCATTGTTGACGACAGCAACGTCTGTGGTACCACCACCAATGTCGATAAACACCGCTGAAAACTCAGCCTGGTCTTCAATTCCCATACACCGCGCGACGGCATACGGCTCGGCGGCAATGCTCAGCAAATCGAGACCGAGTTCTTCCGGAATTGCCTGAAGCGCCGTCAGATGCACGAGCGGTGCAAAAGCGTTAAAGATTCCAATGGTGACGTCTTTGCCCTGGAAACCAACAGGATTCGTAACGCGATACCCATCAATACGCACGTCGACGATAGCCGCATTCACAAGTTTCACATCGATTTCGTTGTGCCCCGTCTCCCAAGCTAGTTGCTGACGCACCTGGTCAAATGCCTTCCACTGCACCTTGTGGACGATATTCTTCAACTCTGCCAGGTCTATTTTTGAGTCAGGACGAGCTCGCTCGTAGTGCACCGTCGTCGTAGCGCCTTTGACCAACTCACCGGCAATCCCCATCACAACTTGTTCCGGCATTACACCTGCCATCTCTTCGGCACGCGCCAGGGCGATCTCGCAGTTTTCGATAACTCCGGTAATGTCAGTTACCGCACCCGCTTGCATATCGCCAAGCTTCTGACGTTGCCGGCCAACACCCAAAACTATGGCTTTATCTTCGACTATCTCACAAATGAGCGCTTTAACGAATTCAGTCCCGATATCGAGAGAAATAAAGTAATTGGCGAGCGGAGTTTCGCTCTGCACCATGCCTGACAACTTATCGAGAATACCCATAGACCGTGTATGTTTTGACGTACGTCGTCATTGTACACGCCACTGCGAAGCGTCGCTTACGCTACTACCGCCTTGATACGACGAACGCCTGCTCCGACTGATTCCTGCTTAGTAATCTGAAACGTGCCGATGACGCCCGTATGTTCAACATGTGGACCCCCGCAGAACTCCTTCGAGGTAGCGCTCTCTGGATCGCCGACGAAGTAGACCGAGACAGTATCGGGATACTTATGACCAAATTCCATCTGCGCGCCAACCCGTTCTGCCTCACTGCGGGACATTTCGCGACGCGTTACTGGAAGGTCTTCTTTGATCCATTCATTTACCTGTGCCTCGACTTGGTGCAGCTGTTCCTCGGTCAATTTTTCTGGATGCGAGAAATCAAAACGTAAGCGTTGAGCAGTAATATTGGAGCCGCGTTGCTTCACGTGCTCACCAAGAACATTCTGGAGGGCCGCATTCAAAAGATGTGTTGCGGTATGCAGCTTAACGACCTCTGCGGAATGATCAGCCAAGCCGCCAGCAAATTTTTGCTCTGCCCCACTGCGTGATTTCTTCTGGTGCTCCGTAAACGCCGCATCGAAATCGCGGCGCAGGATAGTCTCGTCGGCATCGCCATGGTGATGCCGTAGCTCTTCGACCCCAAGCTCAAACGGAAAACCGTACGTTTCAAAAAGGAAAAAGAGTTCCTTGCCAGTAAGCGTCTGGCGTTTCTCAAATTCCTTAATACCACGCTCAAGTGTACGAGCAAACTTATTCTCTTCAGCACCAAGTTCGGCAATGATGCTGCTCTCTTCGCGCCGCAGCTCTGGATAGGCTGCACCATATTCAGCAATAACAGTCTGCGCGATTGTTGCAACAAACGGCTCTGCAATACCGAGATGCCTGGCCTGTCGAATTGCCCGACGGATTAAACGTCGGAGAATATACCCGCGCTCTACATTCGACGGTCTCACGCCATCGGCGAGCATAAAGGTAGCGGCCTTGAGATGGTCAGCAACAATGCGGGAAGCCCGCTGATCATCAACTGAACTGATCGCGGCAATACTTTTTAGCAGTGGGGTGAAAAGATCGGTCGCATAAATATTGTCGGCCTGCTGCATAATTGCGCTAATCCGTTCGAGTCCCATACCAGTATCAACATTGCGCTGTGCCAAAGCTGCAAATGTACCATCGGCTGTTTTGTTGTACTGCATGAAGACATTGTTCCAAACCTCGATCCAGCGATCGTCAGTGGCCGGCTCACCGCCCGGTAGATCGTCTCCTACCCAGTAAAAAACCTCGGTGTCTGGTCCGCATGGACCAGTCTCGCCAGCGGGTCCCCACCAGTTATCTTCCTTGCCATAGTAGTAAACACGCTCACCAAGAAAACCTGGCTGCTCACGCCACAGTGCCGCAGCTTCTTCGTCGCGTGGCGCATCTTCATCGCCGGCAAACACAGACACGGCCATGCGACGAGGATCAAGCTTCAGGACCTTTGTAAGGAACTCCCATGTCCACTCGATTGATTCCTTCTTGAAGTAGTCGCCGAGTGACCAATTGCCGAGCATCTCTAAGAATGTCGCGTGGGTGTCGTCGCCGACTTCATCAATATCGGTTGTGCGAATACATTTTTGTACACTGGCGAGGCGCTTACCACCAGGATGCGGCTCGCCAAGCAGAAACGGCACAAGCGGATGCATCCCTGCGGTAATAAACAGGACTGTCGGGTCGTGTTGCGGAACAACCGGAGCACTCGGCAGGATGGCGTGACCGCGATCAGCAAAAAAGGACAGAAATGCTGATCTGATGTCGCCGGACTTCATCTACCGTTTCGGCCGCTTCGGCTTCGCCTGCTTGAGGATTTCGTCGCGCGTCCGCTCTGCTTCGGCCTTACCGTCAGTTGCCGCAGCCTGAAAAGTCTCGATTGCTTCGGCAAGATTTTCTCGAAGCGATTCGATAACATCCTGTACCGCCTCGGTATCCCTTAGCTGTCTCGCTTGCTTTGCGACCGTCGATTTAGCGCGCTGCTTTTGCTCATCGGTCACCAATGACGCAATAGCGGTACCAATTGCAACACCAATCGCAAAACCACCAAGACCGGCGCCATCTTGGCGAGATTCTCGGTGTTCCTGACACCTACAGCCTGGATGTTTACATGCCATGCTTACACTTTACCGAATGACAGCGCTACCGACCAACTCGGAACCACTATAAAGAGCAGCAAATTGACCGGGTGTCGGACCACGCTGCTCTTCGTCGAATGTAATTTCCGAACCAGAGGCAGTCACGGTCACCTGCGCGGGACTAGCCTCCATTCGGTACCGTATCGAGACATCAAATTCTCCTGAACCGAAATCCTCTGCAACCCAGTGTGGTTTTTCGGTTATGACTGTGCGCGTATAAAGGTCACGGTCATGCCCGACGGTAACAATGTTCGTCTTCACGTCGGTTTTCAGCACATACAGTGGCACCGCACCCGACACGCCAACCCCTCGCCGTTGCCCAACCGTGTAAAGGGCTGCGCCCTCATGTCTACCAATGACCGCTCCCTGCGGCGTTACAACGTCACCAGCCGCGGTCGGAATTGTCTCCTTGAGAATAGCAGCGATATCCAGATCACCGACAAAGCAGAGCCCTTGGCTATCCGGCTTGCGAGCAACCGGTAACGCCAAGCGACGAGCTTCGCTGCGCACCTCGCTCTTCACCCAATCGCCGAGCGGAAAGATGGCATGTCTCAGTTGCTGCTGTGAAAGTTGAGAGAGGAAATATGACTGATCTTTCGCAGTGTCGACCCCCTTGTGCAGCGTCGCGATGTCACCCCGTGTCTTTACACGAGCATAGTGGCCTGTCGCAACCGCATCGAATCCCCGTTTCATCGCCCAGTCTAGGAGTATGCCGAACTTGATCTCGCGATTACAAAGCATGTCGGGATTAGGAGTTCGTCCTGCGGCGTATTCACGGAAGAAGTATTTCATGACACGCTCTTGATAGTCTTTTTCAAAATTCAGAATTTCCAGCGGCATTCCCAGGTGAGCAGCAACCGCCACGGCGTCTTTACGATCATCTGACCACTGTGAGCAGCCGCGCAGATTTCGCTCGTCAGACCAATTCTGCATATGTACGGCAAGCACATCATGGCCGTCTCGCTGCAACAAAGACGCAGCGACGGCCGAATCAACTCCTCCCGATATTCCGACAACTACTTTCATCAGTACCTCATTCTAGGTTGAAGAGGCGATGGCCGGCAATGCGGCACGCGCGATGTAGAGAATTAGCTGCGGCGAAACGTAATGTACTGGTAGACGGCCGCACGATCGTAATACGACTCAAAACGGAGGAATGGGCCCTCGATTGGATCGTGCATCACATAGCCGTCTGAGCGCTTATCGACTAAGACAACGTAATGTGACAGTGCTCCCGGACGATCGATATACACAATGACGGGATTACCTCCGGCGAGCTGTTGGTCGATAAATCCCCAGTCAATGGTGCTTTGGCCGAGTGGATACGGGGAGTTTGCAAGCAGTAGTCGGCCGTCAGATGCCCCAGCAACGTTTCGCCAGTCGAGCAAGTCATCGAAAAATGCGTGCGTGCTGCGAAGCCTGGCGTTCAGCTGGGATGGATTCATCCCAATTCCGTATGACTTAAAGACCATTGCTAACGACGTGACCCCACAGCCATAGTCC
>OBLX010000174.1_pt1 | contig 9992 bp, 5 predicted proteins | sample 1519811 | NCBI WGS metagenome assembly OBLX01 (sample SAMEA3991476, study PRJEB22521) | metagenome | biome: anthropogenic terrestrial biome; feature: sewage plant; material: surface water | place: Sweden | collected 2012-09-26
CTTCCGATCTCGGCTTTACAACAGCCCCTCGTATTTGAAGTTTTTTGGTGCCGGTTCCGATCTCACTGGCACCGACTCCTTTTCGCAAATTCACCCCGAAGACCGCGAGCGCGTCAAACAGGTGTTTGTCGAAACCGTTCAAAGCGGCGTCGGACGCCAGATTCACTACCGCTTTATTCACGCGAATGGCACCGTGCATGAGGTTGAGTCGCTGGGCAGCGTCATCCGCGACGAAGAGGGGCGCGTGACCCGGGTGGTGGTGGTCTCGCGCGACATTACCGAGCGCAGGCGCATGGAAGACCAGCTGCGCCACCTTGCTTTTTACGATGCACTCACCCACCTGCCCAACCGCCGCCTGCTCAACGACCGCCTGAGCCAGGCCATGGCCTCCAGCGCGCGCAGTGGTTTGTATGGCGCGCTGATGTTTCTGGACCTGGACAACTTCAAGCCGCTCAACGACACCCACGGCCACGCGGTGGGCGATTTGCTCCTGATCGAGGCGGCCAGGCGGCTCAAAGCCTGTGTGCGCGAGATGGACACCGTGGCCCGCTTCGGCGGTGATGAGTTTGTGCTGATGCTCAGTGAGCTCGGGGGTGACAAAGAGCAATCCAGGGCCGAAGCCGCCCTGATTGCCGAAAAAGTGGGGCAGGCGCTGATGCAGCCTTATCTGCTAACCCTGGCGCACGAGGGGCACAGTGCCCTCAACATCGAGCACTACTGCACGGCCAGCATTGGCGTGGCCTTGTTCATTGACCATGAAGCCAGCCAGGGCGACATCCTCAAGTGGGCCGACCGTGCCATGTACCAGGCCAAAGACGCTGGCCGCAATACCGTGTGCTTTTTTGATCCGGCCGGTTAAGGCTGGCCCAGCTAAAAATCTAATGAAAAAAAGCCCTCTACCGCCCGTAGAACGTGCGCGAGCAGCTATTTATTTCATAGCGAATTGGTTTGGTTTGCTGGGCACAAGGGTCACCCTGTTTACGCTCGCACTGTTCGTGCTGAGCATCTGGTCGCTGGCGCTGTACACCAGCCGCATGCTGCGTGATGACATGCAGGCGCTGGTCAGCGCCCAGCAGTTCTCCACCGTCTCAGTTCTGGCAGCGCATGTGGACCATGCGGTGCAGGAGCGTTTCGGTGCGCTCACCACCGTGGCCGCCAGCATCGACGCTGCCATGCTGACCAACCAAGCGGCCATGCAAGCGCTGCTGGCCCAGCGTCCGGTCGCGGTGGGCTTGTTCAATGGTGGGGTCATCATTTATGGCATGGACGGCACAGCACTGGCCGAGCTGCCTTTGTCGGCCCGGCGGGTCGGCATCAATTACATGGACATTGACACCCTGGCCCTGGCGCTCAAGGAGGGAAAATCATCGGTGGGCAAGCCGGTGAGGGGCAAAAAACTGCGCGCCCCCGTGTTTGGCATGACAGTGCCCATCCGGGGGGCTGACGGTCAAGTCATCGGCGCGCTGGCAGGGGTCACACATTTGGGTTTGCCCAATTTTCTGGATCAAATTAGCGCGAACCAATATGGCAAGACCGGGGGCTTTTTTATTGTTGACCCAAAGCATCGCCTGATCGTTACTGCGAGCGACAAAAGCCGCAGTATGGAAGTGCTGCCAGGCCCCGGCGTCAATGCTCCGCTGGACCGCTTCATCCAAGGGTTCGAAGGCACCGAGGTATTCGTCAACCCCATGGGCGTGAACGTTATGGCGTCCGTCAAAACGGTCCCATCGGCGCTCTGGCACGTTGCCGCCGTGCTGCCGGTCGCTGAGCTCAATGCCCCCATGGCGCACATGCAGCGGCGCATTCTGCAGGCGGCCATCGTGCTCACGCTGCTGGCGGGCGTTTTAAGCTGGTGGATGCTGCGCCGGCAACTGTCACCGTTGCTGTCGGCGGTGAAAACACTGGCCACACTGGCCAAATCCGACCACCCCCCCCAGAGCCTGCCCATTGCCCGGCAGGATGAAATTGGCGACTTGATTGGCGGCGTCAACCACCTGCTGGACAAACTCGCGCAGCGCGAGGCCGCGCTGCGCGAGAGCCTGTTTGCCCTGCAGCGCATTTTGGACACCACGCTCGACGGTTTTTGGCGTGTCGATGTGCGGGGGCATTTGCTTGAAGTCAACCCCACCTACTGCCAGCAATCGGGTTACACCCAAAACGAACTGCTGGGTATGCACATTGCCAACCTTGATGCGGCGGAGCTGCCCGATGAGACGCTCAGGCACATTCACAAAGTCACCGAGATGGGCCGCGATCAGTTCGAAACAAGGCACCGCCGCAAAGACGGCACGGTGTGGGATGTTGAGGTCAGCGCTACCTTTCCGCAGGTGGAAAATGGGGTTTTCTTTGTGTTTCTGCGCGACATCAGCCAGCGCAAACAGGCCAGCCAAGCCCTGCAAACTTCGCTCCAGGAAAAAGTGGCCCTGCTCAACGAAGTGCACCACCGGGTCAAAAACAACCTGCAGGTCATCACCAGCTTGCTGCGTCTGGAGTCTGCACGCACCGCCCACACGGACACCAAAACCATGCTGCGGGACATGCAGGGCCGCATCCGCTCCATGGCCCTCTTGCACGAGTCGCTCTATCGCACCGGCATTTTTGCCTCGGTCGAGTTGGGCAGCTACTTGCGCTCGCTTGCCACCCAAGCTTTCAGGGCGCAGGCCAACCCCAGCGCAAACGTCGCTCTGGTGGTCAACGTGATGGAAGTGCAGGTCAGCATGGACCTGGCCACGCCCTGCGGCCTGCTGGTCAATGAGCTGATCTCCAACTGCCTCAAGCACGGCTTTCCCGACGGGCGCAGCGGCGAGGTGCTGCTGGCGCTGCGGCCAGTGCCCGGCAGTGCCGCGCTGTGTGTCAGCGTGAGCGACACCGGCGTGGGTTTGGGCGCGGACTTTGAGCTGCGGCGCACCCAGTCACTGGGCCTGCAACTGGTGGCTGATCTGGCCCGGCAGATCGGGGGCACCCTGGCCATCGGGCCGGGGCCGGGGGCGGTCTTCACCATCACTTTTTGGCTAAATGAACAAAAGCCCGTCACCCCTGCCGCGTGATGGCAAAATGAGCGCTCCCTGTATCGGGGGGATTGACCCCCATCCCTCAACCATGAGCCACCCATAAGTCACCCATGAGCCAATACAGAATTCTCATTGTTGAAGACGAGGCCATTGTGGCCCGCGATGTTCAGGCGCAACTGCTGGAGCTGGGTTACGACTTCATCGGGCATGCCACCCATGGCCGCCAGGCGATTGACATGGCCTGTGAACTGCGCCCTGACCTGGTGCTGATGGACATTCAGCTGGCGGGCGACATGGACGGCATCATGGCCGCCAAAATGATCCGCTCACAGCTGAACCTGCCGGTGGTTTTTTTGACCGCCTTTGCAGCCGATGACATTCTGGACCGCGCCAAGCTCTCCGAGCCCTATGGCTACATCCTCAAACCATTTTCCGAGCGGGAGCTGCGCACGGTCATTGAAATGGCCCTGTACAAGTATGCTTCTGAAGCCAAGCTGCACGATGCCGCCGCGCACACGCAAAGCATTCTTGAAAACATGATGGACGGCGTCATCACCATCGATGTGCATGGGCTGATGGAGTCTTTCAACAAGGCAGCCAGCACCATTTTTGGCTACACCCCCGAGGAGGTGATTGGCCGCAATGTGTCGATGCTGATGCCCGAGCCGCACCGCAGCCAGCATGACAGCTACCTGGGGCGCTACCACGCCACCGGCGAAGCCCACATTTTGGGCACGCCGCGCGAGGTGCATGGCAAGCGAAAAGACGGCACTGTGTTCCCCCTGAGCCTGTCGGTATCCAAGATCACCCGCCAGGGGCGCACCACCTTCATTGGCGTGACGCGCGACTTTACCCAGCACCGGCTGGACCTCGAAGAAATTCGCCGCCTGGCTTTTTACGACCCGCTGACCGGCCTGCCCAACCGGCGCCTGCTGATGGACCGCCTCAAGCACGCCATGGTCACCTCGGGGCGCAGCGGCCAGCATGGCGCTCTGATGTTTCTTGACCTTGACCATTTCAAGCTGCTCAACGACAGCCAGGGTCACGAGTTGGGCGACCTGTTGCTCAAGGATGTTGCCCAGCGCCTGGGCAGTTGCATGCGCGAGGGCGACAGCCTGGCCCGTTTGGGTGGCGACGAGTTTGTGGTACTGCTCGAAGCCCTGAGCCCCAACGCCCCCGAAGCTGCTTCGCAAGCCGAGCACATTGCCAACAAAATCCAGGACGTTCTGGGCCAGCCCTACACCCTGCGCGACAACGTCTACACCAGCACGCCCAGCATCGGTATCGTGGTGTTTTACCAGGAGCGCGAAAGCATTGACGAACTGCTCAAAAAAGCCGATGCCGCCATGTACCAGGCCAAGTCGGCAGGGCGCAACACCACCTGCTTTTTCGACCCCGCCATGCAGGACGCCGTATCGGCCTACACCGAACTGGTCAAAGACATGCGCCGGGGACTGGCCAAGGCCGAGTTTGTGCTGCACTACCAAATTCAGGTGCGCGTGGGCAGCTCTGACAACGGTTTGCCCGCCACCACCGGGGTGGAGGCGCTGGTGCGCTGGAACAACGCCACACGCGGCATGGTGTCCCCGGCCCACTTTATCCCCCTGGCCGAAGAAACCGGGCTGATATTGCCGCTGGGCCAATGGGTGCTGGAGACCGCCTGCGCCCAGCTGGTGGCCTGGGCCGACAACCCGCAAACCGCGCACTGGACCATGGCGGTCAACGTCAGCGCCTCGCAGTTTTCCCAACCCGATTTTGTCGAGCATGTCGAGCAGGCCCTGCTAAAGACGGGTGCCCGCCCAAATCTGCTCAAACTGGAACTCACCGAGAGCATGCTGGTGTCCAATGTGGACAGCATCATTGCCAAAATGAACGCCATCAAAGCGCGCGGCGTGAGCTTCTCGCTGGACGACTTTGGCACTGGCTACTCCTCACTGAGCTACCTCAAGCGCTTGCCCTTGACGCAGCTCAAAATTGACCAGTCTTTCGTGCGCGACGTTTTGACCGACCCGCACGACGCCGTCATTGCCCGCACCATCGTGGCACTGGGCCACAACCTGGGCATGAAGGTGATCGCTGAAGGAGTGGAAACTGAAGGCCAGCGTGAATTTTTGTCCAGCATTGGCTGTGATGCCTACCAGGGCTACTTTTTCGGACGGCCCGGCCCAGCCGAGATGCTGACCGATTTTTTAAACAAATAGTGCTGCTTGCGCGCATGGAATCTGCGCGAGCAGCTACTAAATTGATAGTATAAATGCCAACTTGATTGGCCTGTGTTCCGGCATGAACTTCAAATTCCCGGCTTGGCGCTCACTCAACACCCAGGTCACGCTGTTCACCTTGGTCATTTTTTTGGCCAGCATCTGGACGCTGGCCTTTTTCGCCGTCCGGATGCTGCACGAAGACATGCAGCGCGAGATGGGCGAGCAGCAGATGTCCACCGTGACCCTGATTGCCCAGGAGCTTGACAACGATCTGACCGAGCGCCTGGACGCACTCAAGGCGGTAGCAGCCAAGGTAACACCCGCCATGATGGCCGATACACCAGCCTTGCAGCAGTTTCTGCAAGACCGTGAGGTATTTCAGTCTCTTTTCAATGCGGGAACCTTTTTCACCGGGCCCGATGGCATCGCCACTGCTTCAATACCGCTATCGGCCAAACGTGCCGGCACCAACTACATGTACCGCGACCATGTTGCGGCTGCACTCAGGCAAGGTCGCACCGGCATCGGCAACCCGATTGTTGGCAAAGCACTGCAGGTGCCTGTGATCTCGCTGGTGGTGCCTGTTTTTAACCCGCAAGGTCAGGTCATGGGGACGCTGATTGGCGTGGTGGACCTGAGCAAGCCCAGCTTTTTGGACCGGATTTCAGAAAACAGGTACGGCAAAACCGGCAGCTACGTGGTGGTGGACAGACGGGCTCGCCAGATAGTGGCCGCCACAGAAAAAAGCCGCATTCTGGAAGTGTTGCCCACCCCTGGCATCATGCCTGTCATTGACCAGGCCATGCAAGGCGACGTGAACGCAGCCGTGTTTGTCAATCCACAAGGCGTCGAAATGCTGGGCTCGTCCAGGGGTGTGCCTGTGGCCAATTGGCATGTGGCCGTCATCTTGCCCACCAGGGAGGCATTTGCCCCGATTGAGGCCCTGCAGCTGCGCATGGTGCTGCTCACCTTGCTTGTTTCCCTGCTGGCAGCGGCGCTGACCTGGTGGATGATGCGCCGCCAGCTTGCCCCCCTGCTCGCCACCGTGAAAACACTGGCCTCAGTCTCGGCCACCAACCGCCCCCCGCAGCCCCTGCCTGTGACCACGCGCGACGAAATCGGTGAGCTCATTGGCAGCTTTAATGGGCTGCTGGCCACCTTGGGGCAGCGCGAAGAGGCGTTCAGGCACAGCGAAGAAAGCCTTGCCATTACCCTGCACTCCATTGCCGATGGCGTGATTGCCACCGATGCGCAGGGCCGCATTACCCGCATGAACGCTGCTGCTGAGCGGCTCACGGGCTGGCCGCTGTCTGAGGCCATGGGGCGGGACTTGCCCGTGGTGTTCAACGCCATCAACGCTTTCAGCACAGACCTTTCAATCCATCCGGTGCAGCCGGTGGCAGACCGTGACCAAACCTTGGGGCTGGCCAGCCACACCGCCTTGCTGGCCAGGGACGGCGAGGTGTACCAGATTACAGACAGTACCGCGCCCATTTTGGACGCCAGCGGGCACATGGTGGGCGTGGTGCTGGTGTTCAGCGACGTCACCGGGCAACACCGGGTACAGGAATCCTTGAAAGCCAGTGAAGACCTTTACCGCACAGTGGTCAACTGGTCGCCCAATCCGATCCTGATGCACCGTGATGGACTCCTGCTGTATCTCAATCCGGCGGCAGTGGCGATGTTTGCTGCCGATTCTGAAGCCGATCTGGTCGGAACGCCGGTGCTTGACCGGGTGCACCCCGACTTCAAAGAAATTGCCAGGGCACGAATCAAAGAGGGCATGGAAACAGGACACGCCGCCCCGGTCATTGAGCAGCGACTGCTCAAGGTCGATGGCACGGTCATGGATGCCGAAGTGCAGGGCATTCCGGTGGTTTTTGAGGGCAAGCCGACTGTGCTCACCGCCGTGCATGACATCACCGAGCGCAAACAGATTCACAACGCACTGCAGGCCTCCCTCAAAGAAAAAGTGGCCTTGCTCAACGAGGTTCACCACCGGGTCAAAAACAACTTGCAGGTCATCGCCAGTTTGCTGCGGCTGGAGGCTGGTCGCAGCACCCAGCAGGATACCAGGACAGTGCTCACCGATATGCATGGCCGCATCCACTCCATGGCGCTGTTGCACGAGTCTTTGTACCGCGCGGGGACATTTGCTGCGGTTGACTTGGGGGTTTACCTCAGGGAGCTCGCCACCCAGGCCTTTCGCGCCATGGCCAGCGGCACGGGTGCCGTGCGGCTGCAATTGGAGTTGGGTACGGTTCACGTCAGCATGGACCAGGCCACACCCTGCGGTTTGCTGGTCAACGAGCTGATCTCCAACTGCTTCAAACACGGTTTTGTGAACGGGCAGGGTGGAGAAATCAAAATTTCGCTGCAGGCCTTGCCCAGCACGCCAGAGGGTGCCAGCCCCGTGCGTTTGTGCGTCAGCGACAACGGTGTTGGCTTGGGTGATGATTTTGAAGCCAAGCGGGGCAAGTCGCTGGGCTTACAGCTGGTGGACGATCTGAGCCGTCAACTTGCCGGGCATCTGGAGGTTGGCCCGGGGCCTGGTGCCGTGTTCGTGGTTTGCTTTAATGTAGATAAGTCAAAAATTCCCCAGGAAAATGCATGAAAAAAACAACCATTCTCATCGTCGAAGACGAGACGGTTGTGGCCCGGGACATCTGGGCGCAGTTGACCGAGCTGGGTTACGAGCCCGTGGCCCATGCCACCCAGGGCGTTGACGCCATTCGCCTTGCGGGCCAGCTGCGCCCTGGCCTCGTGCTGATGGACATTGGGCTCGCGGGCGACATGGACGGCATTGCCTGCGCGCAGGTCATTCGCTCGCAATTTGCGTTGCCGGTGGTGTTTCTCACCGCTTTCGCGGCCGACGATGTTCTGGAGCGCGCCAAGCTGACCGAACCGTTTGGCTACATTCTCAAACCCTTCAGCCAGCGCGAAGTGCGTACTGTGGTTGAAATGGCGCTGTACAAACACCAGAGCGAGAGCAAAACACTGGCGGCCAAAAACCGGCTGCAGGCTACGCTGGACGCCATGCCAGATTTGCTGTTTGAAGCGGGCCTGGATGGCCGCATTTTTGACTACCACTCCAACCGCGCCGACTTGCTGGCGGTACCGCCCGAGCAGTTCATGGGCAAGCACGTTTCAGAGTTTCTACCAGCGCAGGCGGCGCAAACTTGCCTGGCGGCGCTGCAGGAGGCCGCACTCAAAGGTTGCAGCCGTGGCTCCGAGTACCGTCTGGGCTTGCCCCAGGGTGAGCGCTGGTTTGAACTCTCGGTGGCCCCTATGCCGGCGGTGCCGGCGGACCAGCAGCACTTTATATTGCTGGCGCGCGACATCACGGAGCGCAAAAATGCACAAGATTTGCTGCGTGAGACGACCCGCCAGTTACAGAGCTTGTCCGCCCGGGTGCTGCAGGCGCAGGAGATCGAACGCCGCCGCATTGCCATTGAACTGCACGACGAGTTGGGCCAGTCGCTCACCGCCCTCAAAATCAACCTGCAAGCCAATGCACGTTTCAAAAACCGGCCGGTTGAAGACGTAACGGCTGAAAACCTGGGCATTGTTGAAGATGTGCTCCAACATGTGCGCCGGCTGGCGCTGGCGCTGCGCCCCTCCATGCTCGACGATCTGGGGCTGGCACCGGCACTGCGCTGGATGGCCGAGCAAAATTCGGAGCGCAGCAGCATTGCAGTGGCGTTTCATGCTGTGCGCCTGCCAGAGCGGCTCACCCCCGAGATCGAGACCGCGTGTTTTCGCATCGCCCAGGAGGCGCTGACCAATGTGGTGCGCTACGCAAAGGCCAAACATGTGCAGATTGCGCTAACCCAGGAAGGAGAGTCTTTGGTGCTGATGGTTCAAGACGATGGCTGCGGTTTTGACCTGGCCGACATGAAAGCGCGCGCCTTGTCCGGCTCCAGCATGGGTTTACTGGGCATGCACGAGCGTGCGGCGCTCATTGGCGGCGTGCTGTCCATTGAATCTGCGCCAGGGCAGGGCACCACCGTGCGCCTGCGTTGTCCGCTGCGGCTGCGCGGGGCGCTGGCATGAGCCCGGTGCGCGTTTTGCTGGCCGACGACCACGTGCTGGTGCGGGCGGGCCTGCGCAAACTGATCGAAATCATTCCAGACATGCAGGTGGTGGGCGAGGCCAATGATGGCCTGGACGTGATCAACCTGGTGGCCCAGCTGCAGCCCGACCTGGTGCTGATGGACATTTCCATGCCCGCTTTGAACGGGCTGGAGGCCACCGCCCGGATCATGAAGGAGTGGCCCCAGACCCGCGTGCTCATATTGTCGATGCATCAAAACGAGGAGTATGTGCGCCAGGCTCTGCGCCACGGCGCTTGCGCCTACATGCTCAAGGACGCCGCGCCCACCGAGCTTGAATGGGCCATCAAAACCGTGTTGCAGGGCGACACTTACCTCAGCCCGGCGGTCTCCAAAGGTGTTTTGAGCGACTACATCCACCGCCTGCGCGAGCAGGACCAACCCGTTTCACCCCTGACCCAGCGCCAGCGTGAGGTGCTGACCCTGGTGGCCGAGGGTCTGAGCACCAAAGAAATTGCCCGCAGGCTTGATATTTCCATCAAAACGGTGGACACCCACCGCAGCCAGCTCATGAAACAGCTTGAAATTCACGAGATAACCGGGCTGGTGCGCTACGCCATGCGCGCCGGGCTGATTTCGCCGGATTGAGTCAGGCCCTGATCTCAATGACCTCAAGCCTTGCGGCTGGCATGAAAACAATGTTCTTTGTCACGGGGCGCGTTCGA
>OBLX010000175.1_pt1 | contig 9926 bp, 10 predicted proteins | sample 1519811 | NCBI WGS metagenome assembly OBLX01 (sample SAMEA3991476, study PRJEB22521) | metagenome | biome: anthropogenic terrestrial biome; feature: sewage plant; material: surface water | place: Sweden | collected 2012-09-26
ATGGGCATATGAAGAAATAACTTCAGGGATTAATTGGGCTCGTAAACTACTTGGATTAGTAGTAATTTTTACAGTAGCATATTCACTCTTCAATCAATTGTAATGTGCGATTAATGGGGAAAGCTTTAGAAAAGTTAGTTGCTAAATAATGAGTTCCCACATAGTTCCTACCTTGACCCCCCACTTCGCTGAGGTAATGCACTAGAGCGTGCTTATTTCTTAAAGTTCTTCAAGTCCTCCCAGTGTTGGTGAACTAGACATGGGGTTAGGAGAAGTCCTAATACAATCCAATAGCTTCGAAACCAGCCACTGTGCATATCCGAACCAAGTACTAATGCATGATAAAATATGCTTGCCATTGCAATTGTTTGTGTAAAGTTCACAAGCCACCAGAGTCTCACTACCTTAGGATTTTCTTTAAATCGCGCTATCACCTCGAAAAATAGAAAGCCTGTGAGGCCAAGCATTCCCAAAATAACATAGGGGATACTCGCCTCTCCAGCGTATGCAAAGTAGCTGAGTGGTGGAAGCCCGAAACCCTGCCTGAGCTGTTCTATCGCCAATATCATCGGATGAAGGAGGACAAGCCAAATTACGATGGCTGTAGAGGTTCTATGATAAGGTTTGTGTTTTGGAAGTGATGGAATTAGTCTTCGTATCTCGCCTACAATAAAGTGGGTCCACATTACGCTCCATGCCCAGATTCCAATAATTGGAAAAACCTGATAGAGGGAAACGACTTTAAATGTAAATCTCATGGTTTCAAACCATACGGTAAATCCCACTCCAATCACGACCATTGCAAGTATCCACGGAAAGAGGTTCCACCAACCTGGAAGGATTGCCGAGTCCTTATTACTTGCCATATATCATATGCTACAGAATATGCTGATATAAGGCAAATTGAAGCTATTTAATGCCAATTTGAGGCTCCAGCCTCGTTAGCTATAAGATACATAAAATACCCCTTGACAGGCCTGTAGTAAGTTGCTATACTGCACCTAGATCTTAAGGTTTTTCGCCAAGCGCTGAAAAGCTTTAAGATCTTTTTTTATAGCCCAATAGACGTAGTTAAAGATTGTCTAAAGGCCAATACTTATGAAGATACTCAAATTGTTTTTAAGCGTATTTGTTGTTTTATTATTCTCGGGCACAAATGTTCTAGCCTCAGATCAGCAGGCTGGTTCATCGGCCATTCTTGTGGCTAGTCCAAAGAACGAGATCGCCAATAGAATATCCCATAGAGATATTGCACAGGACTATATGTTAAAAAGACGAGTTATTACAAAGGTCCTACAGGAGAACAACTCTCCCCTTGTGGACTCGGTAGATTCATTTATTAGCACTTGTGCCAACTATCAGATCGACTGTTATCTATTGCCGTCAATTACTAGGCTTGAGTCTAGTTTTGGCCAGTTTACGCATCCAAACTCACATAATCCCTTTGGTTGGGGTGGTGGTTACATAATGTTTAATACATGGGGTGATTCTATTGATGCTGTAGGTAAGGGTTTGAGAACCAACTATATAGATAAGGGAGCGGCTGACGTTTACGATATTGGTAAGATCTATGCTGCGAGTCCTACATGGGCGGTGCGCGTAGAGCGCTTTATGAATGACTTTAAGCGTGTTGAAAGCGAAGAGAGTTTACAGGCGAGTAACATTTCGCTATAATGGACGAACTTAGACCTGCCTGCCGGCAGGCAGGACTTAGAATATATGTACACCCATACACTAAAAAAACTTCCCAAAGGAACATTTGAGATAACGGTCAAGATGCCGTGGGCGATGATCGAGAAGGAAACTGAAAAAGCTTTTCAGACCCTAGCAGAGATGCTCGAGGTTGAAGGATACCGAAAAGGAAAAGCACCCAAGGAACTTGCTAAAAAGCAGATAAAGAAAGAAGCGATCTATCAGCAGATCATTCGAACGCTCTTTCCGGACATATATGCCGAGATAATCAAGAAGGAAGAATTGAAGCCGGTAATCTCTCCCCGTGTTGATCTTAAGCAAGCGAAAGAAAACGAGGACTGGGAACTGGTCTTTACACTTGCAGAAAAACCATCTGTAAAATTGGGAGACTACAAAAAGACGCTTGCAGACATTAAGGTAAAAAGAGGCAAGGCAGATATATGGGTTCCGGGTACTGAGGCCAAACCTGTGGATGATGACAAGGAAAAGGCGCGAAAGCAGCAGGAACTCTTAAACGAGATGCTAACCGCATTGCTACAATTGTCAACTGTCGAGATTTCTGAGTTTATTCTTGAAGAAGAACTGAACAGCAGACTGTCACGCCTTGTTGACGATATTCAGAAGCTAGGAATGAACACAGAGACCTATCTACAGTCCAAAAATATCACCATGGAGCAGCTACGAGAGCAGTTCCTCAAGGAGATTGTTGAGACACATAGTCTTGAGTTTGCTCTAAACGAGATTGCTGAAAAAGAAAATATTTCGGTAGAAAATGATGAGCTTGAAAAACTTTTTGTTTCAATTAAAGATAACAAAGAGCGCGTTGCAGCGATGCAAAATGCATACTACTACGCCGCTCTATTACGCAAACAGAAAACACTTGATTTTCTCTTAGGCTTATAGTAAAATTCAGCCATGAGTTCGCAACAGGCCACGAAGGCCAAAAAGCACAATCCGAATCTCCTTGAAAAGAACCCACTCGAGACAATAGCCGATCTGGGTAGCTCCTCTGTGAAAAATACAGCACGTGAGCTTGGTGGTATTGCCAGTGGAGTTTTCGATCAGTTTATGGGCGATGCCGACTACATCGATTATGAACAAGATTTGCAGTTTAATCACAGTGAGAAAACCACAAATCGCCCAAAGGGCGATCGCCCTCTGGGCGAAAAGAAGGAAACGAAACCTGTTTTTAGATTTCACGAACATCACGAGAACCATACGGTAAAACAAGAGATTGTAGAGATCCAGCAGCTTATTCAACAGGTGAAGCAAGAGATTAAGATGATTAAGCAACAGAATCAGTCGATGCTTGCTGAGGTTAAGGATGTAGAGAAGTTAACACTTAGCTCATCTCGGGAAAGTACTAAACCTTATGACGCTTCTTTTCTTGAGGTTATATTATCGCTGTTGAAAACTATTAGACTTAAGATCGGTGAATCAAATACGTGGTTGCAGGCAATGGTCTCTAAACGTAAAAAAAGAGGGTCGGCATTTGCAGTACGTACAAAGTCTATGGGTACGCAGTACTCACTCTCCCAAGAACTTCAGGTCACCAGAAACGTACAATGACCCTTCGTATACCGTATAACGTATTTCGTATATCGATTGCGCATTTCGTTCATACGAAATACCAGATACCAAATTCGAGATACGAGTCTATTCAAGCGCTCGTATAAACGTATTTACTCCATTTGCCCAGCTACCGTTTGATGATGGTGTGTACTTTGCCATAATTTGCTCTGTCGTGGTTAGCCCTTTGTCTATGTAATAGGTTTTAATACCCTTTGAAACCGCCATAATAGCGTCTTGGTATGAGTCAAATCGCGTAACGGTTGTTCCGTAAATTCCCCAACCCCAACAGTTATACGAGTTGTTTGGTATTACTCTACAGAGTCCAGATTCCTGCATTGCAATGGCCGGAAGCAGTCTATAATCAAACTCATACTTGTCAGCCGTAGTTACAATAAATTCTGCATCATCATAAAGTGGTGAGTTATATTTCCTAAAAAAACGTTTAAGATTTGCCACTCTTGCGTCCCCTAGTTTTATCTCCGCAGTTACTCCCTCGTTTGCAAACGACTGATCAAATTCATACGATGCGTCAATCTCATTCAGAATAGTATTTGCGGCCGATACTCGTTTTACTTTTTGCACGTAACGTAAGGCGATTATTAGGTTTGCGACTACGAGTATAGTAAACAACCCAATCCAAAAAATAGACCGCTTTCTCATGCTCTTACTATAGCTAAAAAGACATGCTGATTCAACCGTTCGGCAGGCTCAGGGTTAAGCCCGTTTACTCTTTGGAAAGCGATAAAAATAGGAGTCAAATGGGTGACTTTGTACAACGCGTGTGATGTATTTGTCGCAGGTAGGGATTTTGAATCCATGAGAAATAACGAGGGTTGAGGAATTCATCTCTTTTTTAAGTTGTGGCGCTATCTTAGCCAAAAGTTTGGGCATGAGAAATATATAAAGAACGTTATATCCCACAAATGATTGTTTAAAGATGTTTCGATTTTCAAAGTTAATGTTTTTTAATTTTTTTAAGTTTGCAAGAATACGCGCCTTCGCAAGAACAATGGGATTGATGTCGATGCCAAGTCCGGTACTCTTATACTTTTCTGCCGCTATACGAAGGAATCTCCCGTCGCCACATCCAAGCTCTAAGATTTTTGTTTTACGATTTGGTTTGATAAGCGCAAGCAGATCTTTGGTTTGTTTTCTACTGGTGGGAACATACGGAGAACCCATCAGTGAAGAATAAATCAGAAAAGCTAAATAGATAGTTATGCTTACTAAAAAAAACAGCTCTAAAAGCAAAAGGGAGATATATATTACAGGGGCCATAGGTATAGTATAATTAGCTAAGCTCAAATTTCAAAGTTCAAAGTTCAAATTGAGCGCTCATAGCACCCATAGCTCAACGGATAGAGTACTGGTCTTCGGAACCAGTGATGAGAGTTCGATTCCCTCTGGGTGCACGTGCGATAGAGTATCCCGATTTCGATCGGGATGATGAGAGTTCGATTCCCTCTGGGTGCACGTGCGATAGAGTATCCCGATTTCGATCGGGATGATGAGAGTTCGATTCCCTCTGGGTGCACAATACATTTGACACTTCATTACTCTCTGATATACTCCTTCCGATGAATGGCTTAGACGAACTATCCTCTTTTCTTTACAACATTCTCCCTGGTACTTTATTTGTGATTTTGGTTGATGGATTGGAGTTACTACCTGACCATTATTTAAAATCTGACGACAACAACTATATATTTTTCGTAATCCTAATTGGAATTTTTGTAGGATATATTTTTCACTCTTTATCAAAAATAATATTAGATAAGCTTTGCAAATATAATGACAGGGCATTGGACCAAATCAATACACAAAATTCATTTAATAACATTGCGCTACAGATCTTAAACAAATGGGGCTTTGGAAGAAGCAAAAAGAAAGGTGTTTTAATTCAAAATGATTTCCACATAATGAACAGTTATCTTCAGTCAGGATACACGCCATTTTTAATAAGCGATTTCTCCAAGCGGAGAGCTCTTTGGGGTAATCTCTACATTGGGGTTGTTTTGCTTTTGGTATTGATGTTGTCTATGAGTAGTGAATATTGGCTAACGCATTCATTTAATAATTTATTTTTCTTAAGTTTGTTTGCTTTGCTCTGTCATCATGCTTACACATATTTTCAAAAAGCTTACTATGAAACGATACTAAATACATTTATTACTCTGTCTAACGGTAATATGAAGAAATCTATTTCGTCAATGACGAAATGATGGAGTCCATTTCTTCAAGTATTTTAGTATCCGGTCCGATAGGCGTAGTATATGAAATAGCTCCAAATACTGTAGGTGTTTGATAACTATCTGTACCGTAGACGAGAACTGAGTAGTTTTTCTCACCAGGCTTATTCTGTGCTGACGAATCAATCCTTCTGTACTTCTCCCCTGCAACTCCAACAAAGTCGGTAAATTTGCCGGTATACTCCTGAGCCATAGGTCCCTCAACCTTTGCATCTTCAAACGAATACATGGACCCTCCCATATTTGCCTGATAGATTGTAACGATATATCCGTTTTTGGAAATAATGAGTTTGTCCATGTCCTTCTCTGCGATGCTGTGATCAGATTTCCAGTCCTCCGGTACATCAACTGTGTACTGAGCATGCTCCGCTGAACCTGCCTTTATTTTCAATGTTGCTGCCTGTGTAGATGTTGGCAAAACCATAGCCCGAGTTGGAGAAACTTGATTGTCACTAGTAGCGACAACGAACTCTTTCTCTATTTTTGGAGTAGCAACATTTTTCTGCCCAAGATAGTAGGCACCACCCGCTATAACACCAAGAATCACTATGACAAGGGCTACCTTTCCAAAAACTTCAAAAAATTTATTTCCCATATGATTGATTGAACGACATTGTAATAAAGCTGATCAAAAGATGCAACGGCTAACGTTATCCGTTTGAAACGAGCGTAATAATCAGGAAAAGGAGATTTTAATCCAATCTGTTTCTTTAGAAGGTTCGCGTCGGAACTTACTGATATAATCTAATTAGCTAGATGAAAAACATAGGTCGAATTATTACTCTGTCGAAGCAGTTTAACTCGTGGTTCTTACTCTCAAGCATTCTTATTATGTTTGGAGTACTTCTGAACCTTGCTCTTCCAATTTTTTTCAAACTGATCGTTGATCAGATCTCTCTTCAGGTTAGTGGTAAAGGTGGTCAAATAAATACCTTACTTCTCTATACCGCGCTTTTTTTCGTTACTGGAGTCGTCATAAATCTATCTACATCTATAAGTAATCGTGTTGGAGATCATATCTCGGGAAAGCTTAGGGCTTACTGGACAGAGACTTTTTATTACAAGATACTGACGCTCCCACAAAGCTACTACGACAGCGAGATGTCCGGAAAGATTATTAATCAGCTTACACGAGGTTTATTTACAATGCAGGCCTTCATAAACACCGCGACCAACTTCATCATCCCGGCAATGCTCCAAGGACTCGTAACGATCATATTTCTATCGTACTATAGTTGGCAAATTGGTCTAATCGTTTTTGCTATCTTTCCGATTTATATACTAATTAGTTACTACTCTACAAAACAATGGGGAAAAATAATTCAACTAGAGAATCCAATTGAGGATAAATTGAGATCCCGAATGAGTGAGGTCATAAGCAATATCAAGTTAGTGAAAAGCTTTATTACCGAACCAATCGAGTTCAATTTCGTGAAAGGAAGCCTAAAGCAAATAAATGGATATTATGCAAAAAGAAGTAAGCAGTTTCACATTATCGACTTTGTACGCGAACTTAGTCTGACAATAGTTATTGCGGTAGTTACCTTACTCATTTTTAAAGGAACCTTTGAGAAGCGTTATACGCTTGGCGAAATGGTTCTTTTACTTCAGCTACTAAATCAGGCAAGATGGCCGCTCTTTGGTATGTCCTTTATACTGGCGAGAATACAAGAAGCAGAGGCCGGAACGAAGGAATTTTTTGAGATCATGGACACGCAAGGCTCCGAATCGTTTGAGACGAAGGAAAAGTACTCTTCAAAAAAATTCACCAAAACTAATCTTGAGTTTAAAAATGTCGCCTTTACCTATGAAAAATCTCATCCAGTTTTGAAGAATGTTACGTTTACACTACATAACAAAGAAAAAGCAGCGCTTGTAGGCCACAGTGGAGCCGGTAAATCAACCATTGTGAATCTTATTCTTAAGTTTTACAACGTTACAAAGGGAGAGATCAAACTCAATAACGAGTCATATAAGAAGATGAGCCACCAAGTAATAAGAAATAATATTTCTCTTGTGTTTCAGGAGAACGAACTTTTTTCGACAACAGTAAAAGAAAATGTTGCTTACGGAAATCCAACAACAACTGATAAGCAGGTAATCGAAGCATTAAAGCTCGCCAATGCATGGGACTTTGTGAGCGGTTTCGAAAAAGGAATAGAGACCGAGGTTGGAGAGCGTGGAGTACGTTTATCTGGAGGTCAAAAGCAGCGCATTCAGATTGCGCGTGCTATTCTCAAGAACTCCCCCATTTTAATTCTTGATGAGGCAACCTCAAGCTTAGACTCTAAGTCAGAGATGGAGGTGCAAAAAGGACTGGAAAACCTTATGAAAGATAGACTCACCATCATTATAGCTCACCGATTTTCAACTATACAAAATGTAGATACGATTCTGGTCATAGAGGACGGCAAAATCTCCCAGCAGGGTAATCCGAAGGAGCTATCTACCAAGCCGGGAGTATATAAGGATCTTCTCACTTATCAGATACAGGGAAATGAGAAACTGCTCAAGCAGTTTGGTTTACACTGAGCCTGCCGAAGGGTTTACACTGAAAGGCCAATCCACTCTCTAGACCCACTCAAAAGCTACATTATTATAGGTCTTTCTCTGGTATAATATACATATGGCAGAGCTATCTCGATCTGCAAGATCTGAATCAACCAAAACTACAGAGCGAAAGGCCTTTATTCATGCTGTGCCTCGTCGTGCAATCGAGATAATTCAAAACCCCTCATTTCTTCAGTACACTCGCGATCACATACTAGAGTTTAAACACCGCATAGCGGGAAGTGACTATACAAACGAAGATAAAGACTTCATCCTTAGAGCACTCGATTTATCAATTGTCGCCTATCAAGATAATGACGACACTAGACTGAGGCAGCGAAAACAGACTGTGCAGTATGGTGGTAAAGACGTCAATATTCCCTATGTCGAACATCCACTCTCAGTAGCCGCGGCAATGATGGGTGAACCAAGAACTATTAAGTTACATAGCACGGATACACAGGACAAAGATGCGATCGAGATTATTGTGAGACAGGATCCGTATCGGGCAGAAGATGTTGTCGCTGCTTTGCTCCATGACGTAATGGAAGATTCGAAATTACGATTAAAAGACGGTGGTATTCTCCGTGGTGAGAAGGCATGGACGACGCTTATGAGGGACTATTTTTCCGAAGTTCGCCCTGAATTGGTAGATGCGACAATCACCATTATTAAGGCAGTAACCAAATATGAAACCATTCCAACCGGACTACTACGCATAATAGAGCAGTCCCCTGCATATGTCGCTACCATTCAGTTAATAGAGACGCATATGGCGCGCACAAAGAGTTCGGAAGAGATTCATAAAGAAGTGGGTCGCTCTTTGTCAGATATTCACAAGATGATAACTACTTGTTTTGGTATGGGTGACGATATTCATTTTGATGAACAAAGTTTTCAAAATTTCTTTAGCGCATTAGCGATCAAATGTCATGACGTTGAGCACAATCTTGAGGATAGAAAAGTACGAGATGACAAGTTGGTAAGAGCTCATATTCTCGCTTCTTTCGCGCGTTTATACGGACTACCCGTTGCGTCACGTATTGCGGCTCATCTGATTGTGAGTAATCAGTTTGATATGTTCTGGGGTATGGGAGATCATGAGCGAAATCTCTTAGAAGGCAAGGAAACAGTGCGACTTTATGGACAGTTTGAGAAAGAACGACATCGTCCAACCTTCATGATTGACGGAGAACCGCTTAAGGTTGATGCTTTGCAGATACCAATTCTTACTCCAGACGAAATTAGTACACCAGGTCCAACGAAAGCTGAAGAATTTAGATCCGTACTTCAGTATCGTATCACTGTGTTAAATCCGAATGTTCTGGCCCAAATTAAGACCCGTTTCAATATGGCCGATGAATATAGTGAACCAATGAATATCGAGTATGAAGGAAAACGGTTTGTGGGTTATCCAGTACGCGAACCAATTCACGATGTCATTCTTGATTCCGGTAGAGAGTGCTATTACTTCAATGTATACAGCACCACTGGAAGAGGTAAAAACCTTAAAAAACGTTTAGCTGGTATTTATCGTTTTCAGGATACGGGTCCTTCAGCCCACGATGTTTTAAAGCTTGGGAGTCGTGTTGAAGCGCGAGATGTACCCGAAACACAGATAATTCAGAAGATGTATGACGGTGATCCAGAGTCTTCTATGGATCTTCTCTCAATCGTGTGTGAGGCAAGCGCTTATCTGAACTAAGACATCTTTCTTACTACCGCCTTCACTATTCCATGAATTTTCAGCTCTTCTTTAGGATAAAAAGGTGGATATTTGGCATTTGCGGACTCAAGATACATTTTTTGACGAACATGGTCCTTACGCAATATTTTGAGCGTCCACTGACGATCTATCTCGGC
>OBLX010000176.1_pt1 | contig 9871 bp, 8 predicted proteins | sample 1519811 | NCBI WGS metagenome assembly OBLX01 (sample SAMEA3991476, study PRJEB22521) | metagenome | biome: anthropogenic terrestrial biome; feature: sewage plant; material: surface water | place: Sweden | collected 2012-09-26
ACACTCTTTCCCTACACGACGCTCTTCCGATCTTCCTTCATAAAAAATCTTCCATTGTTTGCCTTGACGCAGCCAGTACTGGCGTTTTGTGGTGCCAAACCGGGTGCCATCGGTCACTTCGCCAAAGGTGACGACCATGGTCTCTGCCGTATCGGTCCAGCGCAGCAGGGACAGGTCTTTGAGCTCAATCGCGCGTCCGCGTGCTTTTTCCATTTCACTGCGCAGGGCAGGGGTCCATTCGCGCAGCGTTTTGCCGTTGCTGTTGAAGTCCTGCGCGTAAAAACTCAGCAACTTGTCCAAGCTGCCGCTGGATTTGGCGCGCTGCCAAGCCGACAAAACATCCTCGAAAGGTTTGCCGTGCGAGCGTGCGTTGTCTGGTGTGAGCCATTGCAGGCGTTGCGATATGACAACGGGCGTGGTGCGGATCTCGACAGTTCGCACAATCTGTTCGAGGTCCGGGTTGGACAGCACCACGCAGCCGTCGGTGGCCAGCGGTGCCCTGGAAAATTGACCCGGTGGTGTGCCGTGCAGCCAGATGCCACTGCCAGTTTTGCCGCGCATGGTGTCGAGCACGTTGGGGTAGTTCAAGGGCAGGGCACCTGAGCCATAAAAAGTTTTCAGGGATTTAGGGTCCAGGTTGCTGGTGATGAAGTACACCCCCAGCGGCGTGCGCGCATCTCCCTCGGCATATTTCTCGATGCCGGCTTTGCCAACGGAGATGTAATAGTCGGCCACCAAGGTCAGTCCCTGTGGCCGGTTTTCAAAAAGATACAGGCGCGAGCGCGAGGCATCGACCGCTATGGCGTGCTTGTTGCGTGGCGACAGTGCCAGAAACTGGGATGGAATGGTGCCCGGCGGCGGGCGTTCACGCAGTGCTTTGAGTCGTATTTGTGACTCGTCACGCAGATGATTGAGCAAAACGCTTGAGTCTTTGAGCAGGTGATCCGGCACATCACCCATCCTTTGAATGGGTCGCATGCGGGCGGACAGCAAGTCGCCATAGACCAGTTGGGCCAATTGAAAGTGGGGGAAGTCTTGCACCAGGCGAGTGGCTTTTGCAAGTGCTTCCTGGTTTTTTGCCCGTGCAATGAGGATGTAAACCTCAATCAGGCGAGCTTCAGCCAAGCCCGCATCGACGGTTCTATCAACCTTTTTGGGGGTGACAGCGGATGCAGGGGACGATGTCGAAACTGCTTTTTTCGGGATGGTGGCCTGTGCTGTTGACGTCAGGGCAACAAAAACAGAAAAACCGAGAACTGAAAAATACCGCTTCATTAAGCCTTAGGAAAAACCATCAGTAAATAAAGGGAAGCAGTTCCACCTGGGGTACCGCGGCGCAGGCGTGATCGGTCATCAGTTTCCTGTGGATTCTTTGACGATCAACCAACGGTCCCCCACTTTGACCAGATCCAGTGTTTTGCGACTGGAGACAGACAGCGCATCGGCCCGGTAGTCTTGGCGGAATTTGGCCTCCGCCTTGCCTGCATTAACCGTAACAGTCAGATTTTCAAGCTTCACGCTGATGCTGGATTTGCCGGCAATGCGCTGACGGCGTTCGTCTTCCCAGGCGCTGCGTGATTGTTTGCCCGATGGTGTAAACGCTTTGCCGTAGGCACTGAGGTAGCCCGAAATGTCCTTGGAAGACCAAGCCTTGGCCCAAGCCCGCACAGCGGCTTCTGCTTCTTTTGTCGTTGCATCGGCGACCGCTGGTTTTAGAGGTGTAGCGGCAGGTGTCGTCGCAGCTGCTACAACCGCTGGAGTGATGGTGGTCGCAGGCGTGACAGTGGGCGCAGGCACTGGCTTGACGGCTGCAGCAGCCGTTGTGGTTGCGGCCACAGTTGCTGCCGGTTTTGCGACAGAAGCCGTGACAGCTGAAGCGGCAGGACTTGGTGCCGCAGCAGTCGGTTTGGCAGCAGGGGTCAGCGCGTTCCTCACATTGGGTTTGAACAATTCGCGAATCAGGGCCAGCTTGGGGGTTACCTCTGCACTGGCACCATCGAGCTGCAAGGCCTTGTTATAGGCCTGACTTGCCAGCCGCGCGTAAACATCACCCAGGTTTTCATGGGCTGTGGAGTAGCTGGGGTTGGTGCGGATGGCCATTTCAAGTGCCGCGCGGGCTTTGTCAAACTGGCTCTGGCCAGCGTACAGAACTGCCAAGTTGTTGTAAGGCTCGGGCAGCTCTGGATAATCTTCCGTCAGCTTTGTGAAGGTGGTGATGGCGTCTGCCTGTTTGCCGGCGGTGCGCTGGATCACGCCCTTGAGAAAACGCATTTGGGGGTCACGCGGATTGGTCTCCAGAAAGGCTTCGGCCTTGGACTGGGCCTCACCCAATTTGCCAGCCCGTAGTAAGGCATTGACATCACCATACACGTCGGCATGTGCAGCGGAAGATGCAAAAACTGCCGCCACAGTCAGCAGGCGAAGGGCGGTGAAAATGGAGGAACGGGAGTGCTTCATGGCGCCTTTTGTTGGGTACATGGTGAGGGCTTGCAACGGGTAGGGGGGCTTGCAGGGCTTTATACTGGCAGTCATTGTAGCCTAGGGGTTTTTGATTTTTGCACATTAGCCCACAGTGTCACAGCGCGCACAAAGCTCATTCACGGCTTCTTTTCTCCCTCGACTTTTCTTTCACAATATTCATGACCTTGCGTATTTACAACACCCTGTCACGTGCAATGGAGCCTTTGTTGCCGTTAGAGCCCGGTCATGTGCGGATGTACGTTTGCGGGATGACGATTTATGACCTGTGCCATATCGGCCATGCGCGGATGATGATGGCATTTGATGTCGTGCAGCGCTGGCTCAAGAGCAGCGGTTATCGGGTGACTTATGTGCGCAACATCACTGATATTGATGACAAGATCATCAAGCGGGCGCTGGAGCGCGGCATCACCATTCGTGCCTTGACCGACGAGATGATTGATGCCATGCATTCGGACATCAGCAAGCTCGGCATTGAAGCGCCTGGTCTGGAGCCACGCGCCACCGAATTTGTGCCGCAGATGCTGAGCCTGATTCGCCAACTCGAAGTCAAAGGTCTGGCTTACAAGTCAAGTGATGGTGATGTGAACTACGCGGTGCGCAAATTTGTCGGCTACGGCAAGTTGTCGGGCAAGTCGCTGGACGAGTTGCGTGCGGGCGAGCGGGTGGCAGTGCAGGGCGGCAAAGACGATCCGCTTGACTTTGTACTCTGGAAATCCGCCAAAGAGGCTGAGCCAGAGGACGCCAAGTGGGACAGTGCGGCGCTGGGGTTTGACTACGGCAAAGGCCGCCCCGGTTGGCATATTGAATGCTCGGCCATGAGTTGCCAGACTTTGGGCGATACTTTTGACATTCATGGTGGCGGTGCTGATTTGCAGTTTCCGCACCACGAAAACGAAATTGCACAAAGTGAGGGTGCGACCGGGAAACCGCCTGCCAGCCTTTGGATGCACAACGGTTTTGTGCGGGTGGACAACGAGAAAATGTCCAAGAGCTTGGGTAATTTCTTCACCATCCGCGAAGTGCTGGCCAAATTTGACGCCGAAACCGTGCGGTTTTTCCTGGTCCGCACGCACTATCGTACAGCGCTGAACTACAGCGATGTCCATCTGAACGATGCCCGCACCGCGCTCAAGCGCCTTTATACCGCTTTGGATCTGGTTTCGCCCGCGCCCTGCAGTGTTGACTGGACAGAGCCTTTTGCCGCTCGCTTCAAAGCTGCGATGGACGACGACTTCGGCACCCCCGAGGCGGTGGCTGTGCTGTTTGATCTGGCCAGTGAGGTTAACAAAACAAAATCGGCAGCCTTGGCGGGTTTGCTCAAGGCACTGGGAAGCTGCCTGGGTTTGTTGCAGGGCGATCCCAAAGTGTTTTTGCAGTCAGGCGCTGAACTTGATGAGGGTGCCATCCTCGCCTTGATCGGGCAACGCGCCAGTGCCAAGGCGGCAAAAGATTTTGCCGAGGCTGACCGCATTCGCAAGGAGCTGCTGGCGCGTGGCATTGTGCTCAAGGATTCTGCTGCGGGCACCACTTGGGAGGTTGCACAGTGACTTTTTATATGATGATTTTGGCCTCTGGCGCATGAAAGTAGAGCGATGCCAGCTACGAAATATATAGCACCTTCGGTGTTGGTGACGACGCCGCCCTACTGGGCCGAGGCGTGCAAGCATTTGATGAAAAAAGACCGCGTGATGAAGCGGCTGATTCCCCAGTTTGGAGACGCCTGCCTGCAAACACGTGGGGATGCCTTTGTCACGCTGGCGCGCAGCATTGTCGGGCAGCAGATTTCTGTCAAGGCGGCCCAGACTGTCTGGGATCGCTTCGCGCTGTTACTTAAAAAGATCACGGCCAGCAACGTGCTCAAGCTCAAAGTGGACGATATGCGTGCGGCCGGTCTGAGTGCGCGCAAAGTGGAATACCTTGTTGACCTGGCCTTGCATTTTGACAATGGCGCGGTACACGTCAAAGCGTGGGAAACCATGGACGACGAGGCCATCATTGCCGAGTTGATCGCCATTCGGGGCATTGGCCGCTGGACAGCCGAGATGTTTTTGATCTTTCACCTGATGCGACCCAACGTTTTGCCGCTGGACGATGTCGGCTTGATCAATGGCATCAGCCAGAGCTATTTTTCGGGTGAATCAGTCAGCCGCAGTGACGCGCGGGAGGTCGCTGCAGCGTGGGCACCTTATTGCAGCGTGGCAACTTGGTATATTTGGCGCTCGCTGGACCCCTTGCCGGTAGAGTATTAAGAAATTGCAGGGCAGCTTGCTGCACCGCGAGGTGCCAAGGGGCTGTTTTGAATGGATTCAGAAAGCAAAAAGGAAAAGTTGATGGCCAAGAAAACATTTCTCGACTTCGAGCAACCGATTGCCGACCTCGAAAACAAGATTGAAGAGTTGCGTTACGTGCAGACCGAGTCAGCCGTTGATATTTCAACCGAGATCGACCAGCTGGCCAAAAAGAGCCAGCAGCTCACCAAAGACATCTACAGTGACCTGACCCCCTGGCAAATCACCAAAATCGCCCGCCATGCCGAGCGCCCGTACACGCTGGACTACATCAATGAAATCTTCACCCATTTTGTTGAACTCCATGGTGACCGCCATTTTGCCGATGACCTGAGCATCGTGGGCGGTTTGGCCCGTTTCAATGGCACGGCCTGCATGGTGATCGGCCAGCAAAAAGGGCGAGACACCAAAGAGCGTGGGCTGCGCAACTTTGGCATGAGCAAGCCAGAGGGCTACCGCAAGGCTTTGCGCTTGATGAAAACGGCTGAAAAATTCAAGCTGCCCGTCTTTACTTTTGTTGACACACCCGGTGCCTATCCGGGCATTGATGCCGAGGAGCGTGGTCAGTCCGAGGCGATTGGGCGCAATATTTTCGAGATGGCGCAGCTTGAAGTGCCCATCATCACGACCATCATCGGTGAAGGCGGCTCCGGCGGTGCGCTGGCGGTTTCGATTGGTGACCAGGTGCTGATGCTGCAGTATTCGATTTACTCGGTGATCAGCCCTGAGGGCTGTGCCTCCATTCTCTGGAAAACTTCCGAGAAGGCGCAAGAGGCGGCTGACGCGCTGGGCATTACCGCGCACCGGCTCAAGGCGCTGGGTGTGATTGACAAAATCGTCAACGAGCCTGTGGGTGGTGCCCACCGCGATCACAAGCAGATGGCGGCATTCCTCAAGCGCGCCCTGAACGATGCCTTTCGCCAGGTCAGTGACCTGAAAGTCAAGGAATTGCTGGACCGTCGCTATGACCGCCTGCAAAGTTATGGTCGCTTCACGGATACCAAAGTTTCAGGCAAATAGTTTGCCCCCGGCAAAGGTGGCAGTTTGACGATTTCACTGAAGGCTGCCATTGACGCTTTTTCGCCCGCTTTGCCCCTGGCGGTAGCGTACAGCGGTGGTGCTGACTCCACCGCCTTGCTCTTGGCTTGCGCTCAGAAGTGGCCGGGTCAGGTGCATGCCCTGCACATTCACCATGGTGTGCAGGCGGCAGCCGACGGGTTTGAACAACATTGCCGTGACTTTTGCACTCAAAGGGGCATTCCTTTGGCGGTGCGACGGGTAGATGGTCGCCATGTGTCCGGTCAAAGTCCCGAAGATGCCGCACGACGTGCACGTTATAAGGCTTTTAAGGCTGTAGCGCTTGAAGAGTATGCGCAAGCAGCTATCAAAGATATAGCAATTGCACAGCATGCCGATGACCAGGCAGAGACGCTGTTGCTAGCCCTGAGTCGCGGTAGCGGCCTGCCTGGTCTGAGCGCCATGCCCGCCCAATGGGTGCGCGACGGCATTTGTTATCACCGTCCCTTGTTGGCTGTTGCGGCCGCAGATATTCGGACATGGCTGGCTGAACAGGGCGCAGCATTTATTGAGGACCCCACCAATACCGATGAACAGTTCACCCGCAACCGCATTCGAGCCCGTGTACTGCCTGCGCTGGAAGCTGCGTTTCCGCATTTTCGAGACACCTTTGCCCGAAGTAGCGCCCACGCAGCACAGGCGCAGGCTGTTTTGCTGGACGTGGCGGCGCAGGATCTGGCGCTCATTGGCGTACCGCCGCTTCTTGCCAAACTCCAATCCCTGAGCCGGGCGCGCCAGGCCAACGTGTTGCGGCACTGGCTGCAGGATGGTTTTGGTTCGGTGCCGAGTGCGGCGCAACTTGGTGAGCTCTTGGACCAAATCACGGCTTGCAGGACACGAGGCCATCAAATTCGAATCAAGGTCGGTACTGGTATGGTCGAGCGCCGTGGCAAGGAGCTGCATTGGTACAATCCACAGCCTTTGCTCTAACTGATAACAACTCATACCAATGGCACTGATAGTTCACAAATACGGCGGCACCTCGATGGGCTCGACAGAGCGCATCCGCAATGTTGCCAAACGCGTCGCCAAATGGGCACGCGCTGGCCACCAGATGGTGGTCGTTCCCTCCGCCATGAGCGGTGAAACCAACCGTTTGCTGGGTTTGGCCAAGGAGCTTGCGCCCGCCAAGACCAACGACGCTTATGGCCGCGAGCTCGACATGCTGGCGGCCACCGGCGAGCAGGCTTCCAGTGCCTTGCTGGCCATTGCCTTGCAAGCCGAGGGCATGGAATCGGTCAGTTACGCCGGCTGGCAAGTCCCTATCCGCACCAACAGCGCATACACCAAAGCCCGCATTGAGTCGATTGACGACGTTCGCGTGCGCGGTGATTTGCAAGCGGGCCGGGTGGTCATCGTGACCGGATTTCAGGGCTTGGACGAAGCCGGCAACATCACCACATTGGGGCGTGGCGGCTCGGACACTTCTGCCGTGGCCGTGGCGGCCGCCATGAAAGCCGACGAGTGCCTGATTTACACCGATGTGGACGGCGTTTACACCACCGACCCGCGCGTGGTGCCCGAAGCCCGCCGCCTGCGCACGGTGAGCTTTGAAGAGATGCTGGAAATGGCATCGATGGGCTCCAAAGTTCTGCAAATTCGCTCTGTCGAGTTTGCCGGCAAATACAAGGTAAAGCTGCGCGTTTTGAGCAGTTTCACCCCGTGGGACATTGACATCAACGAGGAAGCCACCTCCGGCACCCTGATTACATTTGAGGAAGACGAACACATGGAACAAGCCATTGTTTCCGGCATTGCATTTAACCGCGATGAGGCCAAAATTTCTGTGCTGGGCGTGCCCGACAAGCCCGGCATTGCCTACCAGATACTCGGTGCGGTGGCGGATGCCAACATCGAAGTCGATGTGATCATCCAGAACCTCAGCAAGGACGGAAAAACCGATTTCAGCTTTACCGTCAACCGTGGCGACTATGCCAAAGCGGTCGATTTGTTGAAAGAAAAAGTTCTCCCCGGTCTGGGTGCAAATGAAGTGGTGGGTGACGCCAAAATTTGCAAGGTCAGCATCGTGGGTATCGGCATGCGCAGCCATGTTGGCATAGCCAGCAAGATGTTTCGCGTGCTCAGTGAAGAGGGGATCAACATCCAGATGATTTCCACTTCCGAGATCAAAACTTCGGTTGTGATCGACGAAAAATACATGGAACTGGCCGTGCGCGCACTGCACAAAGCTTTTGATCTCGACCAAGCCCCGGCTTAAAAACTTCACACAGTAGTGAGATATAATTCTCGCTTGTTCAGGAATCGTGACCGAGTGGCCGAAGGTGCTCCCCTGCTAAGGGAGTATGGGGTGTAGAGCCTCATCGAGGGTTCGAATCCCTCCGATTCCGCCAAAATGCAAAAAGCCACCTTCGGGTGGCTTTTTCGTGTGAAACAAGTTTCAAAGAATCGCGTGCAGTGCTTCGAGGTTCATCAAGGCTGTCAGTACCTCGGGTTTGAAGCCAACCCTGGCTTTTCCTGAATTGTCAGCGCCACTGAACACCAGTTTTTGCAGGTATTCCACGCAGTCCCGGTGACCCCAGAATAATTCTATGGAGTTGGCAATGCGCTCATGGTGTTTTCGGACGATTTCCATCTCGTGGTCGATACGGAACTGCCGGGGCCGCTCATGCAAAGGCATGGGCCTGGTCGGCTGAACCTCATCTTGATCGTCAAGATCCGGAAAACCTACGAATTCATCTTCTGGCATGGCTCGTCTTTCTCATCTCTGAATTAAGTATGTCGGGACGGCTTGAAATTTCAACATTTTACAAAAGAGGCGTTCAAAAGGCGTGTAAAAATGGGTTATGCCGGGGGTGCATCAGGCTCAATGGCCTTGCGCAGTGAAGCAGCAGATCAACCGATGGCCGGTGAGGCCGCTTTGCGCACCAACAATCGGATGATCTCCGGCTTGCCCAACTCCTGAGCCAGACCGAATGCGGTTTTACCTTCCAGCGTCTCATCCATGCGAATGCCGCCACTGGCAACAAACAGCTCTACCGCGAGTTGATCGGCCCGCTTGATGGCCGAGAAGAACTGCCCTTGATCAAAATACTGCAATCCCATGGCGGTGAGTTCTTTGCGCGCATCAATGGCTGAATAGCGACCGACCGATGCCGCTGGAGCGGTGGTGGGTGCGACTTTTCGCAATTCTGGCGTGGCTGCCGAAGCAGCAGGCTCCAGCGGCATCAGGTTTGATGGAACTTCGTTGTTGAATTGTCCGGCGATGGATTTTCTGCGGGGTTTTCTGCGTTCGTCCAGCAGGGACTCGATGCGGGCGAAAACTTCAGACCGCGAAAACGGTTTTTTCATGAAATCATCCGCACCGATGCGGTTGGCATAAAACTGCTCGGTGGCGTGTTCGTTGCCGCTGATCATGATGACCGGTATGTGCTGGGTAACGGGGTCGCGCCGAATGGAACGCAGCGCACTAAACCCGTTCATCCCCGGCAAAATAATGTCCAAAAAGACAAGGTCCGGCATGTCGAGCGCAATCAACGCCAGTCCTTGTTCGGCATCGGCCGCCTCACGCGTGGAAAACCCTGAAGACCGAAGTATCTTGCGCAGCGCGGCAACGACAGTCGCTGAATCATCAATGATAAGGACCTTGACGCCGTGCGGGGACTCTTTGCGCGGCCGGCTGCGTCGCTCTACTGTAAATCCCCCCAATTTATCGACGGCAGTTGGAGCGCTCACAGGTGCTGTGCGCTGTGCTGGTACGGCTTTCTTCGAGCTGTTCCAGAAACGATCAAAAATACTCATGGTGCTGCCTATTCCTATGGGTCTGCCCGCATTCAACCCGAAATGCCCGATGCAATCCTGCAGCGCAGATTTTGCACGATAACGCGCCGTTGTTTTGAAAAATATCAATAGGGCGAATACGAACAACGGTCATTTTGCCTGACTTGAAACGACACAAATCAGCAGTGAACCCTGCGTTTGGAAATGGAGCGCAACTTGTTGTAGATGGACTTGCCGTAGGAATGACTGCGTGTAGCCTTTTCGCGCCGCCAGAGATCGGAAGA
>OBLX010000177.1_pt1 | contig 9843 bp, 9 predicted proteins | sample 1519811 | NCBI WGS metagenome assembly OBLX01 (sample SAMEA3991476, study PRJEB22521) | metagenome | biome: anthropogenic terrestrial biome; feature: sewage plant; material: surface water | place: Sweden | collected 2012-09-26
ACACGACGCTCTTCCGATCTCGTGCGCAATGATGGCAATGTTGCGAATGGCTTCGGGTGGGCGCATAAGCTTAAGTCTACGCAAAAATGCCGTGCTTAGCACGGCCAATAACAGCCCAGAACAAATCAGGGAACGTGCTCGCCGAGCCTAGAGGCCGATCGGCAGGACTTTGTATTCGAAGGAATAGCCAGCCGCTTCTGCCATGGATTCTATCTTTTCCCTAACCGTTTGGTACTGGAATTCGTAGGTATAGTCTTTGCCAAAGAGCTTTGACTGCTCCTCGATACTTCCCGAGCGACCGCCTGGACCGCTTTTGTAGCTTGTTGCTTTGAAACCGAAGCCAGGGCTCATGTCTGAGTCAAAATCTCCCCCACCACTTGAAATGCCCGAACCCTTCTCTTTCAAGTACTCGCTAAAGACCACGGATTTTGAATTGTCATCTACCCGAAACTTCGCGTGATAGCACAGCTTCTTCTTGCTTAAGAACGCCTTGCGTTCAGCGATGGTCTTACTAATTTCATAGAGCCCGTTCTTCTCTTTGAGCTCTGAGCCAATTTCACGAGCGTACGCCTGTAGTTCTTCGTGCATAGATACCCCCAGGGTTATGTACCTTAATGATACGCCTCAGCACACTATCGCGATATGTATCTCGTTCGTACCTCTTCGATACCTGCCAACCTAGCCGCGCCTAGTCTCGAATCTCTAACAATCGAGCAACGCCCTGGGATACCAAGATCTGCCGCGGAAGCGGCCGGGAGTTGTAGGTCATTCCCATTTCATACCCATATGCTCCTGCATTCAGGATGGCGAAGACCTCACCGACGTCCCCGACAACCATCTCATAATCTCTCGCGAAGACGTCTCCCGCCTCACAGACATTTCCAACCACATCCACCTTTCTACGAGCTCCTTCGATAGCTTGTGTATTCACAATTTCGTGATGAAAGCCGTAAAAAGCAGGACCCGGAAAATGGTTAAAGCCTGAGTCCAAGCCAACAAACGTCCTAGTCCCAGATTCCTTAATGTCCATAACGGTACTAAGTAGCATGCCCGCCTCCGAAACGAGGTACGTGCCCGGTTCGAAATATAACTCGACCGATTGCTCATTTTCATTTACAAACTGCTGCATCAACTGAGATATCCGACTTCCTAGTTCCCCGATGTTGAGTGGGCGATCTGAGTATTTCTGCGGTACGCCGAAACCTCCCCCACCATCGAGATACTCAAGGCGCGGGAAGCTGCGTGCCACACTGAGCAAGTCTTCAAATCCGGAAATAATCGTGTCACCGTCAAGAATATTCGAACCAATATGTTGGTGCAGTCCGACGACACGCAGGTTGTGCTGATCGCATAACTCTTGTACTTCAGTGAGCTGCTCACGAACAATGCCGAACTTGCTCGCCGCGCCCCCTGTCACAATCTTTTCGTGTGCGCCAGCGCCGACGCCAAGGTTGAGGCGCAACCCCAGCTGGGCTCCGGGCTGTAACTCCCCAATCAGCCTAACTTGGTTTAGCGAGTCTGCATTTATCCTTACACCTGCTTTCAGGACAGCCTCAATCTCTCCTCTACTCGCATTGCTGCAAGTATAGAGCATATCCCGAGATGAAAACCCCGCGGCAACTCCCTTCTGAACCTCACCAATGCTGACTGTCTCGAGCCCAACCCCTAGTTCTCGTATGAGCTGAAGGATTTCGCGCGTAGAATTTGCTTTGCACGCAAAGTGTAGCTTCGTATGTGGGTACGAAAACGCCTTCTGCAGCGCCTTTGTACGCGCTGCTATGAGCTCGGCATCATAAACATAGAGTGGCGAACCGAATTCCTTCACCAGTGCCGCCGCTTCAAGTCCCCCGATACACAGCGTATTGTCTCGGATTTCCATCCACTCCATCACTGAGCGAGCATGCACAGTGCTAGCCGCATCAGTCATCGCTGCGGCCTTCGTGGTCGTATCGTATGGTGATGCCCTACTGATGAGCGATCACTCGGAGAATCCCCAGTGAAGAAGTTCATCATCGGCAGCACTTGGGTATGAAGGTGTTTTCTGAGGATGCGCCGAGTTTTCCGCTGCTGGCTATTGTAGCTAAAGTCCAAGTCATCGGTTCGTCGTGGTAAGACGTTGATTACTCCTTCTCCCAAATGCGCCACTTTTATGAGAGTCAACGCGGCATCCAGCATCGCGCAGCTGTACATTCCCTGCCTTCTACCAAGTGCATCAGACGGACCATCGTCCGGTCGAAATAACTCAATTCGACGCGATCGCAGCAGAAGTTGTCTTCCCCTCTTTGCTTCTCGCTCATTCTTCAGATCTGGCTCACGTTCATATACCTGCCCTTGTTGCTGAAGTCGCATCAGGAGTTGTTCGGCCAGTGGTGCCATATCGGATTCGTAGGCAATATTCTCCGGTTGGTACCCGACAGCATGGGCTAACTCCACATACGCCTCGAGATCCAGTATCTCGTCGAGCTTACCTGTTTCAGGGTTCGGGTTATAGTCATCAATAAAAAGTATTTCCTTAACGCTGATACCGCTCTCCCGCAGAGCGTTTGTGACAACCGCGGCTTGCGCAAACTGCGAATGCAGCGCTGCTTCGAGCGTCGGCATATGAACATCGTGGTAGTTGTAGACATGACCTGCCTCGATGACAATGGATTGCAGGCCCGCGTAGCGAACTGCGGCAACTATTCTCTCAACTGCGCGCATATTTTCTGGTGGGAGCTCTGGCAGCTCAACCCTACGAGCACTTGCTGGCAACGGATGCTCCTCCAGAGTTCGCGCTGCTATGAGTAATGCGCCGCCGTAGCCCTGAGTTTCCGCGATGCTACGTTCCAATTGTTCAAAAAAGACGGTGCGAGTTCTCCGGCTCATATGGTCGAGATCACCGTCAAGTAATCCCTCAGGCTCGAAATCCTCTAGGTCGACCGGATCTATTCCATCTTCAGGTAACTCAGGCATTGCCCCCACCGCGAGGCAATTCTGACGCCCGCATAAAGAACTCCCCGTAGACGTTCGCCATGTGTAAGACCGATTGAATGGCTATCGTCTCGTTGGGCATGTGGGCGTGAGCAAGTTTTCCAGGGCCGATAGTAACGCCCTCAAGCCCGGCCGCGCGCATTATTCTGCCCTCATCGCCGCCATTAAACCCTCTAGCAACTTGTCCGCTAATTGTTTCGGAAAGGAGCACGATGGGAGAATCGGGCCGAGTCATACTACCCGCCGCATCCTTTTCAACCACGAGCCGGGTATGAACACCTTCCGGCCATGGTCTGCCGGCGGGACCCTTAGTAAACAGATCACGCGCCTCGAGAGTTCTCCAGTCATGCACAAATGGTAATGTTCGCATATCAACCGTAAACTCCGCATGCGATGGCGTGGTGGAGTAGTCGCCTTGCTTCACCCGTGCCGCAGAAACTTGGGCCGTGGTGTAGGGAGGATTAAAGATTGCTGCCTCCTCATCCTCCGCGCTTCCCAGTGTCAGCAGATACTTCCAAAGCTTTAGTTCTTCCACTTTGATACTTCCCTCTTCAAAAGCATTTAAGACATCGTCGGAAACGTGTCCCGCTCTATCGACATCAACAATGAAGTGCGCAAGCCAGCGCCCTTTGTGTCCACGCATTACCGACGGCGCTCCGTCAATCTCGGTCGGCTCCCCCGCAATGTAGTACTTGCTTGTAACGACTGGTTCGGTACCGAATTCCCCGACCGCGTGACGAGCTCCACGCATTGAGAACTCCGGGGTTGTGGCTTCTTCGTCGTAGGTGAAGACGATGCTCACTCGGCTTTTTGTCTCATGTAAGCGCTGCTGGATTTCTGGTCTCAGTGCTGCAAGAAGCATCGAAACACCGCTGCCGTGTGTGTCGCAGACACCCCGACCAATCCAGTTTTCGCCATCTTCATAAAGCTTCCACGGATCCGTTTCCCAGCTCTCTTGGCCCTCAACACCAACAACATCGCCATGGCTAATCGTTGTGAGAACCTGTTCTGCTTCTGGGTCGCCGACATGAACAACCAGTAGCGAACGGTCCGGATACTCGGGATCAACCACCCGCTCAAGATCGAGTGAACCCGTTTCGAGGTAGGCCGCAAGCGTATCGACAAATGCTTCATTTCCCTCTTTCGGTCGCTGGCTCGTTGCTACCATCAACTCCATAAGCTCTCGTGCGGCAGTGTACTCATGGTGCTCTTGGGGTCGTTCTGGCATCTTACATCCTCTCTGGTAAATCAATATGGAGTAGTTTGGCTGAGTTTTGGATCGCTGTCTGCGCTGCTCGAAGCAGATTCAGACGCACAGCGCGTTCCGGATCACTCGCTTTGAGAATTCCCTTGTGCGTGTCATAAAATACGCTCGTCTCTTGAGCTAACGATGTTAGATACGATGCCAAACGATGCGGATTGTTATGGTCTGCTGCCTCGCGAACGCGGAGCGGCATATCAGCCACTGCTCTAAGGAGGTTCCGTTCCGCCGGAGAAAGCTCGGGGAGCGTTTCTGGTAGCGGTGGGAGCTCACCGGCACGCTCAAAGAGACTGTTCAATCTGGCGTTGGCGTACTGAATATATTGGGAAGATCCAGCCTCAAGCGTTTTGGCGGTATCTGAGTTGAATTCAATATCGCCTTCGCGGTCTCTCTTCAAATCATTGAAAACAACTGCAGATACCCCGATCTCGCGGGCAAGCTCGTCCTCGTCTACGGCAAAAGCCTTTAGCTTGCCGGCACGTTCGAACCGTTCCTTAACCGTCTTGGTTGCTTCTGCCGCAGCAGCCATTGCTTCGTTAAGGACTTCTTCGAGCGTAGGTATATCCTGCTTCCCATCTCGTGAGCTCATCTTCTCTCCGCCAAGATTAAGGTGGCCGAAGGAAAGGTGCTCTGCTGATCCGATCGGCGCATAGCCCAATTGATCCGCCATCGCAAACAACATCAGACAATGTCGTTTCTGCTCTTTGCCAATCACGTACAGGATCTCATCTGCGCCCAGCTCCGTACGTCGATAGCGGATAGCGGCCAAATCTCGAGTTAGATACATCGTGTTGCCATCCGCCCCGACAATGACCTCATTGTGAGGAACACCCCCTTGCCCAAGCATCTCTTTCGGAAGTACTTTTTTCGTTGTGGGATTTGTGAGCGGTTGTGATGGAAAGAGTACTGTTCCGTCTTCCTCCCTGACGAGCACGCCTCGCTCCAGGCCCTCTTTGACTACCACCGCCATGCGGTCTTGGAAGAAACTCTCCCCTTGCGTAGCGTCAATCGATACCCCTAGCTGTTCATACGTTCTAGTAAACGATTCGAGATTCCATTCTCTAAATCTTCCCCACAGCTCGACAAGCTCAGGATCGCCACTCTCCATCCTTCGGAAGTACTCTCGTTTAGCCGCAGCTGTCTTCTGTTTGAGCGCTTCTCCTTCGGGGCCATCAAGCTTCTGACCTTCCGGATCGATGCCCTTTTCCTTATTCCGAAAATTACGGTAGAGCCTCAGCAGTTCTGCTGTCGGGTTTTCCTCGAGTCGTGCGAGAAACGCTTCCCCGTCTCTCTCAAGCTCATCGAAATACTCCGCAAAAATACCGCCAAATTGACTACCCCAGTCACCGATATGACTGATCCCATACGGTATATCTCCTGCTGCCTCACGAATATTCATGAGCGAGTGACCGATAATCGTTGAACGCAAGTGCGCCACTGTCATGTCTTTAGCAATATTCGGAGATGAGTAGTCAATAACAACGACTCGAGGGTCTCCGTCGCGAGAAAAGCCGTACTTTTCCCCGAAACGCGCTGTCTGCTCGACGACACGACGAGCATACACTCCGTAGTCGAGCTTGACGTTCACAAACGGTCCAATGCATTCAGTCACGGTGACAGATTCCAGCTCGCTGACAGCAGCAGCGAGCTTGGCTGCTACTCCGCGAGGGTCTTCGCCCTTCTCCTTTGCCATTCCGGCGACATTAAATGCCAAGTCGTAGTCGCTGGTAACTTCGTTCTTAGCGGTGGGACGACTAATACTCGAGCGGGCGGTATTATAGCCCGCACGCCCAACAACGCCGGCAATCTCACTCACTACATAGACTTGCGCATAGTCTGCCGGACTAGGAAGCTCAGTGGCGGAGACAGATTCAACGCGCTCCGCTAATGAACTCTTAACGTGCTCGTCGATCCGCCCATTAAGTTCAGTGAGAAAATCTTGCATGGCTTCTGGCGGTGATTCACGATCGACGCCATCTCCTTGGTCAGGTACGAGGTGATCTGGTTCGGAATCGGAATGCGCTGCTATGATTGCCTCCGCAAGTTACGTAACCCGTTACTCTACCCCTTCTACACTGGAGTATACAAGACGACGGGAAAATTACTTACTGCGAAACGGCGCCTTTACCTGAAGTCGAAACACGTCGGTCTCATCAAGTACAAAACCGCGAGATGCATAGAGACTCCGCGCCACCACCCTATGCTCCGCTGAGTGCAGCTGCACTACACGAACGCCCTGCTCCATAAGCCACGTGATGGCCGAATCCAACAGCTGGCTCCCGACCCCTACGCCTTGCTGAGATTCAGCGACGACCAGTTGCCTAATATGACCAGTTAGGCCGTCGACCCCGTAAGCATCGGCAACAATTGCGCCGACGAGGGTTCCGTCCTGTGCATCTCGTGCTATCACCAGTGCCGCACGTTCTGCACGCATGAGGCTTTCTAGTGCTTCGGGCATTGCTTCTCGATCAATAGTCGGCAGACCCTGAGGCATGAAATCCTGAAGATCAGCTACGTCGTGCGGCGTAAGATGGTGCGCTCGCTCGATCGTGACAGGGCCGAAAAGCTCGGCTCCTTCCGGCGCGCGACTGTGTTCAGGCGCCATTGTCGGGTCCTTCGGATACAAACTTTCCGATGATACACGCCTCGGCACCTATTGGGTTTTGCGCACGAGGGAAAATAATAACCTCTCCCACCTGCGCCTTGTAAGACATCGCGCCATCGGTAGCAAAGACCTCGCCAGGCTGCAAAGCTTGGAAGGATTGAAAGTGCTGATTGAATCGAAACGAATTTGTCTGCTTGATAATCGAGCGATTAATTCTCACCATGCGGGGGTTACCTTCCTGCGGCTTTTCGCCAGCAACCACTCCGTAATAACGAAGAAATACATCGACCGCCCCTAACTGCAGCTGAACATTGCCGGCAGTCAGTGTATTTGCACCAGCTTCGTAGCAAATCCCAACCTTTCCTATTTCGTACATGAAGCTATCCGTGGCGCCGGGCTCTGCACCTAGCCAATCAAATGTTATCGCCGACGGATTAATTGCCCGTGCTAACGGAAAACTTGGAGGCTCACAGGCAATGAAATGACTGGTCGTCTCTTCCTTGTGCTCATGAAGATCAATGCACGCATCACAAGTGCGCAATACCGCCATCAGCTCCCTGGCCCGCACATCGACTGCCTCGCTCCCCTGGTTGTCAGCAAAGAAGCGTCGATTGAGATTCTCGTCATTGAGCATCCGAACACCTTTCTCGATCGCTGGTGGGTTACCCAAGATAAGGTGTACTGTACCGCGTACAAGCTTAAGCGTATCGCGCAGCTGTTGGATAACCTCAATACCAGCCCGCTCGTCACCATGAATGCCGCCCACAATAGCCAGTGTTGGCCCGGCAGCGCCCCGTACCGTCCAGATAGATTCACCTGTTTGCTCTACCTGGCTCATAACGCAGAGGTTTTCGATTCCCTGGTTTGCGGAAGCCTGCCACCTAAGTCTTGAGCGGCTCGTTCAAGCAACTCGGAGGCATCCCATGGATCATCGTTGGAGGAAATAGCTAGAACATAGCAACTACTATCATGGCCCGAGTCAAGCACGGCTCCGTTATAGACAAATACCCCATGCGCATCGGGACCGGTTTCGGTAATCAGCAGCTTCTCCCTCTCAAGCGTGGCAATAACATCTGCCATCCGCGTGCCAACCGGTAGCTTAACCTTGGCGTCCTTCCAGCCAACACCGAGCCGTCCTTCCGTGATTGCCAACGCCCAAGCACGAGAAATCATCGCGGCGCTTGAGCGAGTATTTTCATCATGACAAAGAGGCTCGCCGGGCTTGAGTCCAAGCAATTCGCAAGCATCGGGTGAGGGTATGATCATATCCATTGCGTGCGGACCATAGGCGTGATGAGCCACGTACCCTTCAGCAATCCTGCGACCGACTTCCAATACGGCCGGCAAATGGCGTTCGTCAATGGGGACTGCTCCTGCTGATCCCGGTGGTGTCTCCGGGGTTAATAACTGTGTCTGAGCACCAGTGAAGGTATAGGTACCATCAAAATCCACGAAGGTATGCAGGCTCACTGGCTCGCCTTCCGGGATCCAGCCTTGTATCACTGCGCCCTCAGACGTCATAAACTCTTCCGGCAGAAACGTCGCAAGCTCAGATTTCTTGGCGCTGAGAATGTCGGCCACAGCGCAGACCTCTTGGCCCATCGCTCCGGCGGAATGGCTTACTTTTATAGTCGCGTGCTGATACCCGCGCTCGGCGAGAACCTCAGCCGCTTCACGAAGTTCAGAGGCGTGAAATAGTGGGACAGTCGTAGGAGTGCGCACACCGCATTCTGCCGCAAATTCGGCGAGGCCAATCTTGGTGCCAGCCCATCCGGCAAAGTGTGGGTTCCCGAAATAACGAACTTCCAATCGATCGGCAATTTCTGCCATCTCCTCTGTTTGGTTAAATCCATAGAGCTCAAGACCATCCTCGGCACACGCGGTTCCTAGTTCGTGAAGCAGTGATTCATCGCCAAGGACTATTCGATCCAGTGGAACTCCGGGAGTAATTGCCGACGGCATTTTCCAGATAGGATTGTGATCCCCAAACAGATGGCGGAGATATGCAGCTTCGGCGATTGGTAATGGCGCCCTACTCACAAAGATGCCGGGCTCATGATTTGTCGCTTCGCCAGCTTGGCGTTGCTCGTAGAGCATTTCACCTTCTTGGCCGACAAAAATCTTCGTGTTGTGTTCGCCCTGCGAAGGGACAATCAGCAACTTTTTATCACGAAGGTGACTCGGTTCAAAGTCCGGATGGGTGTCTAAGTTGGCGGGTGTGAATGATTCTGGGTGCATGATGTGGTGGGTAAGTACGTACAGACAAGAAGCCGTCGGTGGCGACGGTGGGTTTAGTTACGCAGTTTTGCAACTAGACTACCGCCGCCGAAAGGGTTCGGCGTCGACGGGTCTCTCGGATTCGCACAGCAATCTGCATAACAAAACCGTTATATCACGATGAAGTTTGAAATGTCAAAAGTTTCTCATAACACAGCCTAATTCCGTGTATTTGACAAGGCTGAGCGTAGTGGTATCGTGAGGTGCAACCAGGCTGCATAGGCACCGCCACTGTAAGCCTCTTGAAAGCCACCATGCACCCCGAAGCCAGCCCCCGACACCATCTCGATTTTCTCTGGCGCAGATCGCGACCCGATCATCTTGATTCGGTGAGCGACGCGCTCTTGCCGAGAGCGCTGCAAGACATTGGAATAGACAGTGGGTTTCTGCGTAGTGCTACCCCAGTCAGCGAGACGGAACTCGCCGAAGTGTCGCTGCGCGCATTCCTAAGAATAGAAGGTACGGCGCTCCCCTACGACACAGTCGAATCACTTCGTCGACTGTGGGATTCGCTTCAGACTATTGATAGCCGCGTTACCAGAAAACACCCAGACCATACCGAAGAGACGTATTATCGAGACCACGAAGCCTGGTCCGACGTATTTCTCGAGCATGTCAGGCGACAGGGCATCGAAGTGAAGCCATAGAACCTCTGCTGCCAAATCTGCCCTAGAGGCGCGATAGCAGGCAGATCGGAAGAGCACACGTTGAACTCCAGTCACACAGTGAT
>OBLX010000178.1_pt1 | contig 9806 bp, 9 predicted proteins | sample 1519811 | NCBI WGS metagenome assembly OBLX01 (sample SAMEA3991476, study PRJEB22521) | metagenome | biome: anthropogenic terrestrial biome; feature: sewage plant; material: surface water | place: Sweden | collected 2012-09-26
TGTGTGACTGGAGTTCAGACGTGTGCTCTTCCGATCTGGCGGTATCAAAACCGCTGCGCTGCATTTGCGCCAATTGATCGACCAGAACGTCGCCAGTGGCACGAATTTCACCTTTGAAACCCAGGCGGCGGCGCAGCAGGAAGGCCTGGCTGAAGGCGCGGCCATCGGTGAACTTGGGGAAGCTCAGGTCGACGCGGGTCACACCCGTCAAGTCGAGCGTGCGGGGGTCTTCGGTGTTTGCAATTTCCAAGACATTTTGGCCTGTAGCGCTTGTGGAATGTGCGGTAGCAGCTATTAATTTCATAGTATTTTCATCTTTGGTTGAGGGCTGAACTTGCGTTTTTCGTTTCGCTCTGTCCTGCAAAGTATTTGTATTCAAGCTTCCTGCGCGTCTTTGGCAAAGCCAGCCGCCTTGGGCAGCGAGTGCAGCTCTTCATGCTTGTCCGCCAAACGGGCCGAATTGGCCGCCAGTTTGAAGCTGTCAAAGCCGACACGCTTGAGTGTGTCCACAAAGGTCTCGCGGCCCTGACGATGCTGGCGGAAAGTGTCGAGCAGGGCTTCAATCACGCCCGGCACTTCCAGCGCGCCAAACGAAGGGCCCACCACCTTGCCGGGCGTGGCCGTGCCGCTGAGCATGGAACCGTCGGAGCCGCCCAGCGACACCTGGTACCACTCCTTGCCATCCTTGTCCACGCCCAAAATGCCAATGTGGCCGCTGTGGTGGTGGCCGCAGGAGTTGATGCAGCCGCTGATGTGCAGGTCAATCTCGCCCAGGTCGTGCAGCTCGTCCATGTCCTGGTAGCGCTCGGTGATGGCGGCGGCAATCGGGATCGAGCGGGCATTGGCCAGCGCGCAGAAGTCGCCCCCGGGGCAGGCGATCATGTCGGTCAGCAGGCGCACGTTGCTGCGGGCCAGGCCCGCGTGGCTGGCCTCAACCCACAGGGCGGGCAAGTCCTCTACCCGCACCCACGGCAGCAGCAGGTTCTGGTCGTGGGTCACGCGCACTTCGCCCGCGCTGAACTGGTCGGCCAGGTCGGCGGCGGTATCCAGCTGGTCGGCATCGGCATCGCCGGGGGCCTGGCCCAGGCGTTTGTAGGACAGGGTGACGGCGCGCAGCGCGGGGTTTTGGTGTGCCGCCACGTTTTGTTTCAGCCAGCGTTCGTAGTCTTTTTGTCGTTCAGTCGGAATTGCTACAGTTTTAATAGCTGCTTGCGAACGTTCTATAAGCGCAGGAGGCACAAAACATGCAGAAACCCGGTCCAGCTCGGCCTGCGTGATGGTGTGCGGCGCACCGTCTTGCGTGATGATCTGCTGGTACTCGGCTTCCACCTCGTCGATGTAGCGCTGGCCCTCGGCCTTGACCAAAATCTTGATCCGCGCCTTGTACATATTGTCCCGCCGGCCCCAGCGGTTGTACACGCGCACCACGGCTTCCAGGTAGTTCATGATCTGGTTCCAAGGCAGGAACTCGCGCACCACGGTGCCGATGATCGGGGTGCGGCCCATGCCGCCGCCCACCAGCACGCGAAAGCCCAGCTCGCCCGCCGCGTTTTTGACCAGGTGCAGGCCCACGTCGTGCCAGCGGGTGGCGGCGCGGTCGTTGGCTGCACCGGTGATGGCAATCTTGAACTTGCGCGGCAAAAAGGCAAACTCAGGGTGCAGCGTGCTCCACTGGCGCATGATTTCGGCAAACGGGCGCGGGTCGGCGATTTCGTCGGGGGCCACACCCGCCAGTTCGTCGCTGGTGATGTTGCGGATGCAATTGCCGCTGGTCTGGATGCCGTGCATGTTCACCGTGGCCAGCAGGTCCATCACATCGGCGCTTTTGGCCAGGGGAATCCAGTTGAACTGCACGTTCTGGCGCGTGGTGAAGTGGCCGTAGCCCACTGGCAGGTGGGTGGTGCCCCAGGCGGCTTGGGCACCAATGGCCGTTTCAAACACCTCTTTGCTGGGGTGGTCGAATTCACGCGCAATGCGGGCCAGCACGCGCAACTGCTTGCTGGACAGCTCGCCATAAGGCACCGCCACGCGCAGCATGGGCGCATATCGCTGGATGTACCAGCCGTTTTGCAGCCGCAGCGGGCGAAATTCGTCGTCACTCAGGGTGCCAGCCAGGTTGCGCTCCAACTGGTCGCGGTGCTGTGCGGCGCGGTTGCGGACGAACTGGCGGTCAAATTCGGTGTATTGGTACATGGTCAGTTACAGAAATAGCGGGGTAGGGCAGCTCGCCAGGCGAGTGCCCACCAGCCCACAGAGTTTTACAAAGCGATTAATTTGAGGCCGGCGTAGGCCAGCAGCACGGAAAGCAGCGAGCGGATGACCCGTTCAGGAATGCGCGACATCAGGTGCGAACCCACCCAGATGCCGGGCAGCGAACCGGCCAGCAGTTTAGCCAACAAGGGCCAGTCCACCGAACCGAGCGACGCGTGGCCCAGGCCGGCCACCAGCGTCAGGGGCACGGCGTAGGCAATGTCGGCGGCCACAATGCGCGGCAGCGGCAGCATGGGGTACAAAATCATCAGCACGGTGACACCAATGGCCCCCGCTCCCACCGAGGTCAGCGTGACCAAGGTGCCAATAACGCCGCCAAACAGCAGCGGCAAGCTCCAGTGGCGCGGCGTGGCGGCCTGGCTTTCCTGGCCCCGTGCAACCGAGGTAGGTGCGGTTTTTCCGCGCAGCGCCTTGTACAAGGTGGCCGCCGCCGTGAGCAGCAGCGCCACGCCCAGGGTGCTGGTCATCAGGCTTTGCACTTTGGGGTCGGCAGCGCCGAAATGGTTGAGCAAAAACAAGGTGGTCAGGGCGGCCGGAATGCTGCCCGCTGACAGGTGAAACACCACCCGCCAGTCGATCACTTTGGCACGTGCCAGCTTGAGCGTGCCCCCCATCTTGGTAAAGGCGGCGAACAGCAGGTCGGTGCCAACGGCCATGTAGGGCTTGACGCCGAAGAAAAAAATCAGAATGGGCGTCATGAGTGAGCCGCCCCCGACGCCGGTCAGCCCGACGACGATTCCGACAAAAAAACCGGCAAAAACAAAAGCAAGATCATGCATAGGGGCAGACTTTAATAGTGGTGCTTTAGATTGCAAAATACATTTTTATGATTTTCATATTCATTTATGGAATATGGAAAGAAAAATAAGATGACGGCTGCGTGCAAGTTTGCAAATGTGCAATCCTTCAACCGTCGGTGTGGGGGCTGCGAAGCATTCACAATGGCTCGCTGTTCAGGCCCAAGGCTGTGAGATGGTCCCGATCAGCGTCATAATTGACCCGCATTCATTACTCTGCTCTGAAAGTTTGTTACCCATGGGATCCAGCGTTTATGTCAAGGTCGTAGGCTTCACCGATGTTGAACGCCATGCCCTCAATACCCTGTTCAGGCTTTCCAGCGTGCGGCCCACGGCTTACAGTTTGTGGACGCCCGATCTCCAGGTGGCCCCGCATTTGGCCTTGATTGACGTGGACGCCTATGAAGCGGGTCTTGAACTGGCTTCGCCCAGCCTGAATCCGCGCCTGAAAATGATTTGCGTCGGGCATGATGCGCCGGCCAACGCATGGCGCACGTTTGAGCGGCCCATAAACTGGCCCGAGATCGTCAAAGCCATTGACAGCTTGTTTGCACCGTCCGAAACCAAAAACGAAGACGGCGATTACTGCGACACCGTGGCCGGTTTCAAGACCCCACCGGGCTTCAAAGTGACTTTGCTGGTAGACCCCTCGCGCGAAGACCGCATGTACCTGCGTGCGCGTCTGGCGCTGGCCGGGCATGCCGAGGTGGACGATGCACAAACCGGCGAGCAGGCGCTTGCATTGGCCAAAAAGCGCCGCTACGACCTGATCGTTGTGGGGCTGGATGTGCCTGACATGGATGGCTGGGAGCTGATTCGCCAACTGGTCAATCTGGAGCCCGCCATCGGGCGTATTGTTGTCACCACCTCCGATACCGGCTGGCACATGCGCGAGCGGGCAGAGAGCGCCGGTGTGGGTGGTTTGCTCGACAAGCCTTACAATCCGCAGCAAATCGTCCAGATGCTACAAAATATATAGCTATCAAGCTATAAGGAATCTGCGCAAACAGGGTTTTTCTTGCCACGAAGGGCATTGAGCGCTTGGGCAAGGCTGGCTTCAACAGGCCAGGGTTCGCCGCCCCACTGGGCGGCCAGCAACTCGGCGCACAGCACCGACAAACTCAAACCGCGCGAGCCCAGGCCTGCGCACATCCACAAACTCGGGTTGTCGCTTGGGTACAGCGGGCCCAGCATGGGCAGCCGGTCAGCCGTCACGCAGCGCGTGCCTTTCCATGCATTCAGATCGCCAGCCTCAAACTGCGGTGCCATCACGTGGGCCAGAGCCGGCACCAGCTTGTGCAGGCGTCCAAGGTTGGCCGCATGTTTTGTTGTTTCAGTTGCCATCGGCTGGTTGTCGGGCTGGTAGCTGGCCCCCACAAACCAGGCCAGACCAGGCGCTAAATCATCACCCACAGGAACCTTGGGAATCAAGCTGCCCGCGCCATTGACGGGAAATGGCGGAAACGCCGCGCTGTGCTGCTCTGGGTGCACAGACCATGACACTTGGCCGCGCACCCCATGCACGACGGGCAACTGCTGGCGGTCAAGCCCCAATGTGGGCACGCTGGTTTGCAGCGCTTCAACCAACGGCACTGCGGCGTTGGCGTTGGCAAACACCACGTGCTTGGCGCGGGCAAGCACCTGCTGTCGGGCATCCAGCAGTTCCCACTCCATGCCACTGGGACGAAGCGCACACACCTGGGCGCTACCTTGAAAAGAAATGCCCGGCTGACGCAGCCAGGCACGCACCAAGGCTGCGGGCTTGATCCATGCGGCTTGGGTGTGCCAGATGGCGGGCGTTGGCGTGTCTATGCCGTGGTGCCAGGTGTACGCCGGAGCCTGTTCCAGCGCCGCCTGCGCGGGTGAGCTCGGGCGTGACCATTCCAGCGCGGCACCGGTCCATTCGGGGGGCAATCCGGGCGAGCCGTCCACACGCCGTTCCAAAACGCCTGTGGCCTGCCAGTCATGCCCAATTTTGAGCAGCTGGCGCGCCTCTTGCAGCATCAGCCGCACGCCACTGCGCGACAGGCGTGACAGCGTGGCGTCGTCACTGGAAACGTAAGGCACGACCAGACCCACCGGCAGACCGGAAGCCCCTGCTGCGGGCTCGTCACCCTGGTCGAGCACCTGCACCTGCCAGCCGCGCCTGGCCAGCGCCGCGGCGATGCTGGCACCGGCCAGCCCGGCCCCGATCACAGCGCATGTGCTGGGGGTGAGTGCATCTGTGCGAAATGATTTGCGGGTGTTTTTAAGCGTCCAGCGGGGGGCAAACACTGCCCGCCAATGTCCAATGGGGGGCTGACCCGCAGGCGCTTCGAACACGAAACCGCATTGAACCCAATCCGCTTGTTTGCCAAGGGCTTGCGGTCCAATGGAAATGCAGGTACCCCGGCGGCAACAACGCGCCAGGGCCTTGGCACGCCAAAGCGAGCTTTGCGGTGCAGCCGGTTGGCTTGCTACGCCGGAATGACAGTAAACAGAGTCGGCGGCAAATTGCTGTTCGCGCAGCAGGGCACCGGACTCACCCACACACAGGGTTAAAAGAACATGGCCCTGCGCCAGCGTGAGGCGGTGAAACCCCGGCAGCAGGCCAAACCACTGCGGTGCCAACTCATCGACCAGCGGTGCCCAGTCTGGTCGGTCAGCCGCCAAGGCGTGTAATGCTTCCAGGCTGATGGGCGCTGGGGTCAGGGCCACGTAATGCAGCATGCGGGGCCGCTGCGGATCCATCCGCCAGGCCTGCCAGGTGCCGAAAAAGTTGCTGCCCTGAGCAAAGTCAGTCTCCAGCACACGCCAGGCACTGTGCTGGTGCCATGCCTGCGGCAGTCCACAGCCCTGCAATGCAGGGAGGTACTGCGGCTCAGTCGTTGGCCGGTGAATCAAGCGCTGGGCGGCACGTAGCCTTGTGCGGCATCAGCACCATCACCAAAAAAGTGGTTTTCCATTTGGCGTGCCAGGTACTGGCGCGCGCGCGCGTCGGCCAGGTTCAGACGGTTTTCATTGACCAGCATGGTTTGGTGTTTGAGCCAGGCGGCCCAAGCCTCTTTGCTGACGTTTTCCCAGATGCGTTTGCCAAGCTCGCCGGGGTAGGGCGCAAAATCCAAGCCTTCAGCATCTTTGCCGAGTTTGATGCAATTTACAGTACGTGCCATGTGAAACCTTTTACAAAATCTTGTCAGAAGGCGCGACTTTAGCAAGCTTTCAGTGCCCGTCGGGTGGGCAAGGTTGGTATTTTGAACGCTTGAAATTTTGCGATGAGCCCCAAGATAGATGGCATGAACGATACAAAACCCACGCCTGCAAAGGCGAATCTGGCGGTGACGCATGTTCTGGCCGTGTTGTTGGAGCGCCTTGAACGCAGCACGGCTGCAGTGTGCCCTGAGCAGTACCGCTCGGTCGTCACGCATTTGGTGCGTGAATTCGGGGTGGTTCCGGCGAGTTTCGAATTGGGCCTTTTGCTCGATGCCCATCCGGCTGCTGCCCAGTTGTTTGAGAACCTTCACTACGAAACTTCAGGCTTGTGCTGCTCGTCCATTGTCCGCTCGCACGCTGCAAATGAGCAGGCCAAAGCGGTTATTGCGCGCGCCATGGGCCAGTCGAAGTAAAATACCCACTATGGCAAAAGCAGACACAAAAACCACCATGCTGGCCGACGGCCTGCGTTATAAATCCAAGGTATCGGGCTCACCGTTCACTGCGGCGACGTCTTTCGGTGCCGCGACCATGTCGTGCTTCCTGTGCGGCAAGCACAGGCCGCGCTCGCAAATGGTCTCCCGCAAAATCCTGGGCAAGTCGCAAGCGGTGTGCTCACCCTCGTGCAAAGCGCTGGACGAAGCCACGGGCTGATTTCATGGCACTTGAGCTTGTAAGGGCGTGGCTGGACCAACATCCGCGCCGGGTTTTTCTGCTGCTCGGCGTTGTTTGCATTGGCATGCTCGCGTTTGGCCAGTACCTGCAGCACGTGGTGGGGCTGGAGCCTTGCCCGATGTGCATTGTGCAGCGTTATGCTCTCATTTTAATAGCTATTGTCGCACTGTTGACCGGCGCAAGCGGCCAAAAAGGCTTGCACACTGGCGGTGCGGTGTTGTTGCTGGCCAGTGCCGGTTTTGGGGCTTATGTGGCTGCACGGCAAAGCTGGTTGCAGTGGTACCCGCCCGAAGTTGTTTCCTGTGGCCGTGATTTTTACGGAATGATCGAAACCTTCCCCCTGCAGCGCGCCATTCCCATGATTTTCAAAGGCAGCGGTGACTGCACCAAGATTGACTGGACTTTTCTGGGCGGCTCCATTGCCAACTGGTCGTTCCTGTGCTTTGCCGGCATCGCCGCTCTAGCGCTCATTTTGATCTTGCGCCACGGCAAGCGTCGCTAAATTTCTTCCCCAGCCGCGATTACAAAATCGCGCCCCCCGGGTGCTCACCGCGCTCGTACACAATGTGGGCACGGCCCACCAGCAAGGTGTCCAGCGTGCCGATGTTCGACAAATCCTTGTTGGCATAGGGGAGCTTGTGCAACACATAGCGCATGGCATTGAGCCGTGCGCGTTTCTTGCAGTCGGATTTGATGACCGTCCAGGGCGCATCTGCCGTGTCGGTCTCAAAAAACATGGCTTCTTTGGCCTTGGTGTAGTCTTCCCATTTGTCCAGTGAGGCGAGGTCAATCGGGCTGAGTTTCCATTGTTTCAAAGGGTGCAGCTCGCGCTCCTTGAAGCGCCTTCGCTGCTCGTTGCGGCTCACAGAAAACCAGAACTTGATCAGGTGCACGCCACTGTTGACCAGCTGGCGCTCAAACAGCGGGGCCTGGCGGATGAACTCCTGGTACTCCGCCTCGGTGCAAAAGCCCATTACCCTCTCCACCCCGGCGCGGTTGTACCAGGAGCGATCGAACATGACGATCTCACCCGAAGTGGGCAGGTGCTGCACATAGCGCTGAAAGTACCACTGCCCGCGCTCGGTGGGGGTGGGTTTTTCCAGCGCCACCAGGCGCGCGCCGCGCGGGTTCAGGTGCTCCATAAAGCGTTTGATGGAGCCGCCCTTGCCCGCAGCGTCACGGCCCTCGAACAGGATCACGATGCGCTGCCCGGTCTCTTTGGCCCAGTTTTGCAGTTTGAGTAATTCAACCTGCAGCTGGTACTTTTGCGCTTCGTAGCGCTTGCGCGACATCAGGTTTTTGTAGGGGTAGCCGCCGGTGCGCCAATCTTTGGACAGCTCATCGTCCGGTTTGACGACTTTTCCGTCTGAAAGCGCTTGTCCTTCGAGCAGCATCTTGCGAATGGCGGCCACATCGTCGGGCGAGCTTCCCGCCAGAAAGGTCTTGAGGGCCTGCGCCCTGTCAGGCGCGTGCGCCAGAATGTCCATCAGCGCGTTTTGCTGCGCACCTTGGGCTGCATCGAGTTTGGCGCTGGTCACGTGTTTGGCAATGCCGCCAGCACTGCGCGCTCCCGTGGTATCGCCTTGCCTGGCCCGGCGTGGGCCTGTGGCGGGTGTTTTCGGTGCCTTGGTTGAAGCGGCTTGTTTCTGCCTTGCGCTGGTTTTTTTGCTGGGGGCGCTTGTTTCAGCGGTGCTGGTGTGCGGCTTTGCGGCATCAGGCAAACGCGGTGCCGATTTTTTGTCTGTCATGCGAGTACATCCTTGGGGTCGGGCATTTATTCTCCCCCCAGTTTGCAAAATTCGCAACGTGACCTATTCAGGCGTTGAACTGCAATGCCGCCAACCCTGCGTACACACCGCCTTGCGCCACCAACTCGGCGTGCGTGCCTTGCTCCACCAGCTGGCCGTGGTCCAGCACCACAATCAGGTCGGCTTTTTGCACCGTGGCCAGCCGGTGCGCTATCACCAAGGTGGTGCGGCCCTTCATGGCACTGTCCAGCGCCGCCTGCACCATGCGTTCGCTCTCGGCATCGAGCGCGCTGGTGGCTTCGTCCAGCAGCAGCAAAGGCGGGTTCTTGAGCATGGCGCGGGCAATGGCAATGCGCTGGCGCTGCCCGCCACTCAGGCGCACCCCGCGTTCCCCCAGAAAAGTGCCATAACCTTCCGGCAAAGCCTGAATAAACTCGTGGGCAAAGGCAGCCTGCGCGGCGGCCTTGACCTCCTCGTCGCTGGCGTCTGGCTTGCCGTAGCGAATATTTTCCAGCGCGCTGCTGGAGAAAACCACCGCGTCCTGCGGCACGATGCCAATGCGCTGGCGCAGCTCCCACAAAGCCATCTCGCGCGTGGCCACCCCATCGAGCAAAATGCGGCCACTGCCAGGGTCGTAAAAACGCAGCAGCAACTGAAAGACCGTGCTCTTGCCTGCACCACTGGGCCCCACAATGGCCACGGTTTGACCCGGCTGCACGCAAAGCGAGAAACCAGCCAGCGCCTTTTGCATGGGGCGAGAAGGGTAATGGAACTCGATTGATTCAAAAATGATAGCGCTTCCAGCACATTTGACGGGCGGTACAGCCGGATTTGAGGGTGATTCGATAGGCGAGCGGCTGCTCAGCAACTCCATCAACCGTTCAGTGGCACCCGCGGCGCGCAGCAAGTCGCCATACACCTCGCCCAGCACCGCAAACGCTCCGGCCAAAATGATGACGTACAGCACCGTCTGCCCCAGATCACCGGCGCTGATGCGCCCCACCATCACCGCCTGCGTGCCCTGGTACAAGCCCCACAGCAGCGCTGCCGAGGTAGCAATGATGATGAAAGCCACCAGCACCGAACGCGCCCCGGAGATCGGAAGAGCGTCGTGTAGGGAAAG
>OBLX010000179.1_pt1 | contig 9766 bp, 11 predicted proteins | sample 1519811 | NCBI WGS metagenome assembly OBLX01 (sample SAMEA3991476, study PRJEB22521) | metagenome | biome: anthropogenic terrestrial biome; feature: sewage plant; material: surface water | place: Sweden | collected 2012-09-26
ACAGGAGGTTTGATGAAACCGGTTATCCAATTATTCAAAAAGCGCAGCGCCACCATCTACCAGGTCGCTCCTTCGGTCACTGTGTTTGACGCCCTGCGTTTGTTGGCCGACTATGGTGTGGGGGCCATCCTTGTCATGGACAACGGCAAGCTGGTGGGGGTTTTGTCTGAGCGTGACTACACCCGCAAAGTGGCGCTGCAGGGCAAGAGCTCAAAGGAAATCAAGGTCGAAGAGATCATGACCCGTGATCTGATCACAGTCTCGCCAGCGACCGGCACACGCGACTGCATGAACCTGATGAGCCAGAAGAAAATTCGCCATCTGCCGGTGGTCGATGGCGCCAAGGTGTTTGGCATGATCTCCATCCGCGACATCATGGACGACATCATTGCCGAGCATGAGCTCACCATTGCCCAGCTCACCAATTACATCAGCGGCTAGTCAGTTGCTGCACCAGCGCCTGCGCTGCGTGCAGGTCGGCCACGGTGTCAATGTCAAACACGCAGCCCACATCATTTACTATCAATTCAATAGCTGCTCGCGCAATAACCACGCGCGCAGCACCCTTTTTTCCTCTTAAATTCAGCAAAGCCTCCCGGCAACTTGCCTGAAAACCAACTGGGTGCCCGCGTTGCCCCTGGTAAACCGGCACCACCACTTCATGCGCATCCAGCGCCGCCGCAATGGCCCGCAAGGTGGCACTTTGGACCAGGGGCAGGTCACCCGGCAAAATCAGCCAGCCACCAGATGCCGGATTGGATTGCCATGTGGCTCGCACCGCAGCGGCGATCGAGTCGCCCATGCCCGGGTGTTCACCGTCCTCCAGATGCCATGGCAGGCCGCTGGCACGCACCGCATCCAGCGTGTGCTGCAGCACCGTTTTGCCGGCCAGCCTGGCCTGCAGTTTGTGCGTGGTGCCTCCTGAAGCCAAAAAACGTTTGCCGTGACCACAGGCCAGAACAATGACGGTGGGCAGGTTCAAACCCGTGCGCAGCCCGCTTGGACGGATGCGGCTGATGTTGTTGCTGCTGATACTGCCGAATTTTTGACCTGCACGATTTCCGCCACGATGGAGACGGCAATCTCGGCCGGCGTTTTGGCACCCAACGCCAACCCAACCGGGCCATGCAAGCGGGCCAGGGCTTGCTCGCTCAAGTTGAAGTGCTGGGCCAGGCGTTGTTTGCGCAGGCTCTGGTTGCGCCGGGAACCGAGGGCTCCCACATAAAAAGCGCTGGACTGCAGCGCTTCGAGCAGCGCCATGTCGTCAAGTTTGGGGTCATGCGTCAGGGCCACAATGGCGGTGTGTGCATCGGGCACCAGCTCGCGCACCACGTCGTCGGGCATTCCCTTGAGATAGACAATGCCATGGTTGCCGGCATCCAGCGTGGCGGCATATTCTTCACGCGGGTCGCACACCAGCACCTCAAAGTCAAGCATCTGCGCCATCTGCGCCACGGCCTTTGACAGCTGCCCCGCACCGATGAGCAGCAAACGCCATTGGGGGCCAAAAACGGTGCGCAAGGTGCTGCCATCAAAGTGCATGGCCTGGCCACGTGTGGCACTTGAGAGTTCGACCGCCCCGGTCGCCAGTGTCAGGGTGCGCTCTACCAGCTGGTGACTGGCGGTGCGCGAGAGCAATTGGGTGATCCACGAAGGGTCGAGCAGCGGTTCCTGCACCAAGCGCAAGGTGCCCCCGCAAGGCAGGCCAAAACGCGCGGCCTCCTCCTGGCTGATGCCGTAGGCGATCATGCCGGGTCGCAGCAAAGGGTGGCGTCCCGCCTCGCAGCTGCCAAAACTGGCCTTGGTGCGGGCAATCAAATCATCCTCAACGCAACCACCCGATACCGAGCCGCTGACCACACCGTCATCGCGTACGGCCAGCAAGGCACCCGGCGGCCTGGGCGCGCTGCCCCAAGTCTGCACCACGGTGACCAGCGTGACCGCATGGCCTGTGCTGTGCCAAGCCAGCGCATCCTGCAAAACCCGCAGGTCAAGACTCTCCATCAAGCCCCTCTTTTTGCTTTAGGTGCGCTTAACGTCTCTGCCTGCTCGATATTTTTCGCCGTCAGTGGCAATTTGCGCACGCGTTTTTTGGTGAGGGCAAACACGGCGTTGGCCACGGCGGGTGCAATCGGCGGCGTGCCCGGTTCGCCAACGCCGCCGGGTAGCTCGGTGCTGGGAATGATGTGGGTCTCAACCACAGGCATGGTGGCCATTTTGATGACGTCGTAATTTGTAAAGTTGCTTTGCTCCGCGCGACCACTTTTGATGGTGATCTCGCCCAGCAGCGCGGCGCTCAGGCCAAACACGATGGCGCTTTGCATCTGCGCCACGACCGTGTCAGGGTTGACCACCGTGCCACAGTCAATCACACAAACCACCCGGTGAACCCTGGGCGCGCCGTCGATCAGTGAAATTTCGGCCACCTGGGCACAAATAGAGCCAAAGGATTCGTGCAAGGCAATGCCACGGGCTCGCCCCTTGGGCAGGGCAGCACCCCAATCAGCCTTGGAGGCCGCCAATTCCAGCACAGCCTTGTGGCGCGGGTGGGCCGTGAGTAATTTGCGCCGGTACTCGTAGGGGTCTTTGCCCGCCGCGTGCGCCAGCTCGTCCATGAAACATTCGGTGAAAAATGCGTTGTAAGAATGCCCCACGCTGCGCCAAAAACCCACCGGCACGGGCGTTTTGGATCTGACCTGGCTTACCAAGAGATGGGGAATGTTGTAGGGCAACTCAAACGCCCCTTCGATCAGGTTTTTGTCCGGCACGCTGACCGCCAGCGCAGGCATCAGCCGCTCCATGGAGGCCAATCCAACAGACGGTGCCGACACCCGGTTGATCCAGCCATGGGGCTGGCCTTTGGCGTCGAGCGCAGCGCTGAAGCGCGACACCGCAGCTGGGCGGTACATATCGTGCTGCATGTCCTCCTCGCGCGACCAAGTCAACTTGACGGGTACCCCGAAAGTATTCATGGCAATGGCCACGGCCTCTTCCACCATGTCAAACTCCAGCCGCCGGCCAAAACCTCCACCCAGATAAGGCACATGCAGGGTGACATTTTCGACATCGACGCCTGCCACTTTGGCCGCCTTTTGGCGGGCAAACGAGGGCACTTGGGTTGAGTTCCAGACGGTCACTTTGCCGGCCTTGACCTGGGCAACACAATTGATGGGCTCCATGGCGGCATGCGCCAAAAAGGGAACTTCGTATTCGGCCACCACCTTTCGATCGGACTGTTCGACGACCTTTTCAGCGTTGCCAACATCGCGAAAGCTGGAGCTGAAGCCGAGCTCGAAGTCACGCCTTAGCTGTGCTGAAACGACTGCAGATGACAAATCTGCGTCAAGGCCTTCGTTCCATTGGATTGCGACCTTGTCCATCGCCATCCGGGCCCGCCATGTGTTGGTGGCAACGACCACGACCGCATTTTTTCCGATTTGAAAGATGTGCTTGACGCCGGGCACCGTGCCTACTGCCGTGGCGTCATAGGATTTGACCGTGCCCCCAAAAACCGGACAGTGCCGGATGGCGGCATACAGCATGTCCGGCACTCTGACGTCGATACCGAAGACAGCGCGGCCATTGGTTTTGTCCGGAATATCCGTGCGCGGCACCTGCTTGCCGATGAGGCGAAAGTTTTCGGGTGATTTCAAGACCACATCTTGCGGCGGGGTCAGCAAGGCCGCAGCTTTAGCGAGCTCGCCAAACCCCGCCTTGCGTCCGCTGGCGCTGTGACTGACCACCCCGCTGGCAACGCTGCACTCACTCGCGGGAACGCCCCATTGCCCGGCTGCCGCCTGAACCAGCATAGCCCTGGCCGTTGCGCCAGCCAAGCGCATCGGCTCCCAGGCATCGCGCACACTCGACGAGCCGCCGGTGGCCTGCAAGGACATTTCATACCCCATGCGCTGCAAAGATGCGCGCGCCAACCGAGCGGGCATGCCATCGTCGTCCGGCAAAAAGGGAGCCACATTGAGCAGCAAAACGGTGTTGGCATAAATTTTGGCGATCGGTGCCTGCTCCACGCTCACGCTCGCCCAATCTGCATCCATCTCATCGGCCACCAGCGTGGCCAGGGCGGTATAAACGCCTTGGCCCATTTCTGACCGGGGTGAGGCCACGATGACCTGCCCGGCCGGGGTGATCTTCACCCAGCCGTTCAATGCAACCTGCTCGCCGGTGGGGCGAAATACCTCCCGATCACCCAGTCTTTTCATAGGTGCCGGGGCCGAGCAGCCTACCAGCAAGCCACCGGACAATACACTGCCGGTGATCAAGAAGCGACGGCGGTTCAAATCGGCGCTCATGCTTTCACCGCCTGATTCCAGCGTGCCGCAGTATGAATCGCGGCCCGGATGCGCTGGTAGGTGCCGCAGCGGCAAATATTGGTGATGCTGGCGTCAATGTCGGCGTCGGTCGGTTTGGGGGTGACTCTGAGCAGTGATGCGGCGGCCAGAATCATGCCGCTTTGGCAGTAGCCGCACTGGGGCACTTGGTGGGTGACCCAGGCCGCCTGCAGTGCTTTGACAACGTTGTCTGGCCCGCCTTCGATGGTGCGAATATTTTTGCCTTGGACGGCAGAAATTGGCGTGACGCAGGAGCGGGTGGCCACACCGTCCACTTCCACCGTGCAAGCACCGCAGTAGCCAATGCCGCAGCCAAATTTGGTACCCGTCAGGCCCAATTCATCGCGCAGCGCCCATAGTAGGGGCATCTCTGGTTCGACCTCTAGTTGCCGTGACGAACCGTTTACTGTCAAACTGGTCATGGTGTCTGTCCTCTTATATGCATTTTCAATTTTTTTCTGGTTGATTTCTTAGGACTTTACACGGTTGCAGCCGCCTGCGGTTGCTCGGCCTTGGCCACGCAGCGCCCTTCTGATCAAGCCCGGCGTCCGCTGCATCGGTCATCAATGTTCGACGCCCGGTCATCAAAAGTCATAAGTGAACCCTGACCGGCCTGGCTTGCGAGTGCAATGTGAAGGCAGTCTGCAAAATTCTGGAAACCATTTTGCTTGAAAAGCCACAGTCATTGCTCTAACGCCTGCTCGGTCTGGAACGTCAGTTCCATCACGTTCATCAAAGCATTCAATGCAGCTGTTACCTGCGGCCTGTCAAAGTGATACTTGGTTTGCATCACCCACTCTACCTCCTGCATGACGGTAGTGGTCACGAAAAGTCGCTCGTCCTTACTGATCGCTTCATCAAACAGCTTGGCCACGCGCGCGCACTGCTTCGCGTCATCTTTTATCAGCCATCGAACCAAAATGTTTGTATCGAGTGCTGCCATCAAGCCGCACCGATGCTCATTTCGGCAATTGAGACCGAGGTGTCAGACGGCGGCGTGAGCAAGCCCCTGAGCTCACGGATGGACTTTGTTTTTGGCCCGCATCACAACCGTTCCATCAGACATGGGTGTGAACGTGAGCCGGTCTTTTGGGCTGATCGCAATCAGCCGCCGGATGTCGGCAGGAATGGTAATTTGACCCTTGCTGGTGAGTGTGGTTTCAGACATAGAAATTTCCTTCTATTAAGATTTAATGGAAGCAATTAGGTTGGCCAGATCAATCCAATGACACTCATTTCTGTAGCATGCAGGTGGAGTTGCCAAACGCGGCCAATAAGTGGCTCAAGGCATTGGGGATGCGCCACAAAGACACCAGTGAAACTGATGTGCAGCGCAAACCTAAGTTTTTTTGACTCGTTGCCGCCTTAGCAACAGCGTCATGAATTCATCCACCAGTTCCCGGTGATCCGGGGTCAACGCTGAATATTTGGTCGAAGTCAGCGCAAGATCAAGTTCCACAGGCTTGTGACCAACAACGCATGCGCCAGACTTGTCCGCACTTTGTACTGAAGTCTCCATCCTTCGATGCAGCTCCGAAACCGTCACACCTAAGGCTGTAGCAATACGTTCCAAAGTTTCGGGCGAATAGCCCTGTGTACCCCGTTCGATGCGCGACAAGTTGCTGGCGTTGGTGTCTGCAGCCAAGGCAATTTCCTCAAGCGTCGCTTTGTGCGACTCCCTGATCTCCCGAATGACTTGCCCAATTTTCATGGGCGCAATGTTGGTTGGAATTGACGTATTGCGCAAAGCGCAACACGTCAATTAAAATGACTCACAACGTCAATCTTACTGCGCTACTCACCTATCCAATCAATCACAAAGTGAACCGCCACCATGATTTCCATTGTTGTTAATTTCTTCAATAACTGCCGCGAAGCCGAGAGAACACTTTTTTCTTTAAGCCGCGCCTATCAAAAGGGAATTTTCGACACGCCGTATGAAGTGATCGTCATTGACCACGGCTCCACCAAACCGTTGTCGGCAAGCACTGTCATGTCGTTTGGCCCGGAATTCAAATACCGTTTTGTGAAGACCACTTCTGTGTCGCCTGTGAAAGCCATTAATGTCGCCTGTCGTGATGCTGCCGGTGATGAGTTGTTGGTTCTGATTGATGGCGCGCACATCCTGTCGCCGGGCATTCTGAAGGCAGCCACCGATGCCTTTAAGATGTTTGCAAACCCATTTATTGCTACCGTCCCTTTTCATCTTGGCCCCAAGCGACAAAATGAATCTGTCGCCGATGGCTACAACCAGCAAGTTGAAGATGCACTACTTGCGCCGATTGACTGGAAGTCCAACGGCTACAAGCTGTATACAGCGACAGGTAACTTCGCAGATTCGAGTGGCGGCTGGTTTGGTTGCTTGCTGGAAAGCGGATGTTTTGGCATGCGCAAAGCTGATTACTTGACCATGGGTGGATTTGACGAGCGATTTCAAACCAAAGGCGGGGGCCTTGTTGCGCTTGAGTTTTTCAAACGTGCCGTTTCCAATAGCGCCTTCGAATATGTCATGCTTCTGGGAGAGGGCACATTTCATCAATTCCACGGTGGGGTAGCCAGCAATGCAAAGCTCGAGGATCATCCTTTCGAAGAATTTCACAACGAATATACGAAGATCACTGGCACAGAGTACAGCCAAGCCTTGCGCAAACCCTACTTCGTCGGCCAGTTACCAAATGAAGTACTGCCTATCGTGCAAACATCCGCTGCAATGGGAACCAATTTTTGGTTGGCTATGGCACAAAATACAGCTTGACGCGCATTAAGCCGGATGCCTTGGATGCAAGTCATCAAACCTGCAACGCTATTAATTAAGGAGCTGTCTACGCACGTTGCACATGCGGTACAGCCCAAAAAATTACCTGCGAAAAGTTGTGGCTGGCAGCCGTGGCCGAGCTGCGCTTAATTGATGTTTTATGAAATTTCTCCTCATCAATTTCCTCTACTGCGCGAATGTTTGCGACACATTGAAAGCGGCAGGGAAATTAACATCTTGCAAACGAACGGCCGCCCATATGATTCGAACGCCATGATGGCTGACACGATACAGGCGTGAGTTTTGCAGACATGGGGCCATGCAGACATAAGTAGAGTAGAGAACAGATTTTTACCTGCCCTCCCTCATCAAACCGTGCATCCGGTTTTCCCGCACACGGTTTTCCGATGTTCTTCATGCCAATGCATGCACCGATTTCCGGCCCCTAACCCTGACCAGTCGTTATACGTGATGTGCAGGACATCATCTCGGCTGATCTTGTCGTAGAGCACGTAAAAGCAGTAGGCTGACTCTTACTTGGCATTGTTGACTTGGTGCTGGCTGGATTCAGGCACGCGCCCTTCGTCCATCACACAGTAGCGCAGGCGTAAGGCCGTTAGGCGCGCAAACCCGTTTGTGTCAAAACGCACACACACCGGATACACGCACAACACAGGGCGTTTGCAAAATCAGCAGCTGGTAATTCACACCTCAACCTGAAAGCGCACTCTATGAAATCGACCCATATGAAAACCCCATTTTTGCCAGCCAACCCCACCCGTTCGCAGCGTACCCGCTGGTGCGTGCTGGCGGCTGCGCTCGCCCTGGCGGCCTGCGGCGGCGGCGAGTCCACTGCGGGCAGTGCCACGGGCAACACCAGCACACCCGCGACCACCACCCCCGCCGCAACCACGGTGGCGGCCACCACCACCAACGTGGCCTATGCCAGCACTTCATCGGCGCAAAAGCTCGACGTGTATGTGCCCGAAGGGGCAGGCCCCTTCCCGGCGGTGGTGCTGATCCATGGCGGTGCCTTCATGATGGGCGACAAAGGCGGTGAGGCCAATAACGCCCGGGCGCTCAACGCCAAAGGGTATGTGGCGGTCAGCATCAACTACCGGCTCAGTGGCGAGGCGCAATTTCCGGCGCAGGTGCATGACATCAAGGCGGCGGTGCGGTTTATCCGGGCCAATGCCGCCACCTACCGCATCAACCCGCTCAAAATTGGCAGCTGGGGCGCGTCTGCCGGGGGCAACCTGTCGGCCATGCTGGGCACCACCGGGGGTGTGGCGGAGCTGGAGGGCGCCGATTTGGGCAACGCCAGCCAGTCGTCCCGCGTATTGGCGTCGGTGGACTGGTTTGGCCCCATCAACTTCTCCACCATGGACGCCGAGGCGCAGGCGCTGGGGTTCACCATCAGCACCAACGCTGCCACGTCGCCCGAATCCAAGTACCTGGGTGCCGCAGTGCCCAGCGTGCCCGATTTGGTGGCCAAAGCCAACCCCGCAAGCTACATCACCAGCGACGATGCGGCATTCTTCATCCAGGCCGGCAGCGTGGACCGGAACATTCCCTACACCCAAAGCGCCAATTTCCATGCGGCACTGGTCGCCGCCAAGGGGGCTGACCAAGCCAGCTACGAGCTGTTGGCGGGTGCCGGGCATGGCACTTCGGAATTTTCGACCACGGCCAATCTGGACAAAGTGATTGCGTTCTTTGACAAGACCCTGAAATAGCCGTGTCGCGCCCAACCATCGGCAGCGCTTGCATTGGCGGCGCGTGTATGGGCAGCGGCTGTACCGGCAATCGCTGTACCAATCCGAATCGCAGTGCGCGCGTGTCCGGTGGTGGGTGGTGTCAAAATCCTTTGCGGCGCGGCCATGCTCTGCGCCGCAAAGGACGCCCCATGATTCACTGCCTGCTTGTGGATGACGATGAAGCGATTCGCACCAGCCTGGGCCACTACCTGCGTGGCTTTGGCATGGCCGTAACGCTGGCCGAGGGGGCAGTGGCCATGCGTGGCCTGCTGGCCCAGTCGCGGTTTGACATTATTTTGCTCGACCTGATGCTCCCCGACGGCGATGGGCTGGAGCTGTGCCAGTCGGTGGTGGGCACCAGCGCCACGCCGGTCATTTTGCTGACCGCCAAAGGCGATGTGGGCAGCCGGGTGCTGGGGCTGGAGTGGGGCGCTGACGACTACATTACCAAACCCTTCGAGCCGCGCGAACTGGTCGCCCGCATGCACGCCCTGCTGCGCCGCGACCACCGCGCCCGCCAGCAAGCCCAGCCCGCAGCATTGGCACAGGCCGCGCAAACCGTCGAATTTGCGGGTTGGCGCTTTGACCGGGTGCGCCACTTGCTGATCGACCCCTCCGGGGTGGTGTTGCCCTTGTCCAGCGCCGAATACCGCCTGCTGGCCGCCCTGGCCAGCCACCCCAACCAAGTGCTGAGCCGCGAGCGGCTGCTGGAGCTGAGCCGCGCCCCCGGCGTGGACGTGAACGACCGCAGCATTGACCTGGTGGTGTCGCGCCTGCGCAAAAAACTGGGCGACACCCAGCGCGATGGCAGTCTGATACGCACCATCCGGGGTGAGGGTTATCTGTTCGACACCTCGCCCGTATGCTGAACCCAGCGCGCCCCCTGAAAAAACCGTGGCACCTGCCCA
>OBLX010000180.1_pt1 | contig 9753 bp, 9 predicted proteins | sample 1519811 | NCBI WGS metagenome assembly OBLX01 (sample SAMEA3991476, study PRJEB22521) | metagenome | biome: anthropogenic terrestrial biome; feature: sewage plant; material: surface water | place: Sweden | collected 2012-09-26
CGATCTGCATTGGACTCTTGTAAGAGGCTTTGCTGAAATTGGAAATTTTTATACTGGTGCTTATTGTGTACATTTGTACACCGAAAGTCAAGTGTGTAAAAAATGAATGCGAGAGTTTTTCTTCAAAGGCTACCTCTCAAATTACAGCCGCTATGTCGACCAGATTCGGCCACCAAGTTACGCAGCCATTAACGGCCGCCGGATTTATGCGGATTTAAGCAACTGCTAACAGTTGTTCGTCGTTGCCATAGCTACGGTTATGTCGTCTCCTCTCGCCTAGCCTGACGAAAAAATCCATTCATTTCATTTTGTATCGGTTTTGATGAAACGGACTACTAGAATGAACTTGCAAAATGCATCTTGCATACCGCTGACCTATCCAAGGAGTGACGAATGTCAGATACCGGTGTCCCCATTGAACGACGGACGTTAACCACCTTGCGCGCCGTTTTTCCGGCAGCATTTGAAGCTTTGCGACCCTTTTTTGACCCCGCCACCCGCTGGTCCGGCCAAACCCATGAGCACATGGCGCTACGCACCTTGAAGGAGCAGTTTCCAGAGCTCAGTGCGCAGGATTCTTTTGTCATGGTGGCCACCGCCAAGCGGCTTTATGCCACCGGCCACTATCCACCGGGCTCCCCCTCTATTTCAGGAGATATCTGATGTTTGAATCGGCAGAAATTGGTCACCAAATTGACAAGGCAACCTACAAAGCGGCGGTGCCTGTGCTGCGGGCGGCGCTGCTGGAAGCGCAGGTTGATTTGCATGAAAACAAGAAAATCCCGGTGGTGGTGCTGATCAGTGGGCAAGATGGGGCTGGCAAGGGCGAAACCATCAACGTGCTGTATGAGTGGATGGACCCCCGGTTTATTTCGACGCTGGCTTTTTCCGAACCCAGTGATGAAGAACGCGAGCGCCCGGCCATGTGGCGCTATTGGCGCTCCCTGCCGCCCAAGGGCCGGGTGGGTATTTTTGCCGGCTCCTGGTATTCAGACCCGATCCGCGAGCGGATTCAGGGCGACATCTCCCTGAAAGAACTCGATGCCAGGGCCGACCAGATCAACCGGTTTGAGGCCATGCTGGTCAACGAGGGGGCGCTGGTGCTCAAGTTCTGGTTTCACCTGACCAAGGAGGGGCAAAAGAAGCGGCTCAAGGCGCTGGAGAGCGACCCCAAAACCGCCTGGCGCGTCACCCAGTGGAATTGGGACCGGCTCAAGACCTACGACCAGTTGCAAGAAGTGGCCGGGCACTTTTTGCGCATGACCAACACGCCTTATGCGCCTTGGGTGGTGGTGGAGGGCACGGACGACCGCTACCGGTCGCTCACGGTAGGGCAGGTCTTGCTGGAGGCCTTGCGCAGCAAGCTGGCCAGTACACAAAAGCAGGCACCGCCGGTGGCACCCATCGTGCGGGTGGACACGGATGGCCGCAACGTGCTGTCTGAGCTCGATCTCAAACTTGCGCTGGAAGAAAAACCTTATGAACAGGAGCTGGCCCAGTGGCAGGGCCGCTTGTCTGAACTGGTGCGCGATGAGCGCTTCAAGGGCCGCTCGCTGGTGTGTGCTTTTGAGGGGGCGGACGCGGCCGGCAAGGGTGGTGCCATCCGCCGCATTGGCGCGGCCATGGATGCGCGCCAGTACCAGGTGATACCGGTGGCTGCCCCCACCGAGGAAGAGCGCGCGCAGCCTTATTTGTGGCGTTTTTGGCGGCATTTGCCGCGTCAGGGCCGAGTGGCCATTTTTGACCGCACCTGGTATGGACGGGTGCTGGTGGAACGGGTGGAGGGGTTTTGCACGGAGAACGACTGGCTGCGTGCCTACACGGAGATCAACGACTTTGAACACGAAATGGCCGAAGCGGGGGTCATCGTGGTCAAGTTTTGGCTGCAGATCAGCCAGGAAGAGCAGTTAAGGCGCTTCAAGGAGCGCGAAAAAATTGAATTCAAACGCTTCAAAATTACCCAAGAAGACTGGCGCAACCGCGAAAAATGGGATCAGTACCAGCAGGCCATTTGCGACATGGTGGAGCGCACCAGCACCGGCAACGCGCCCTGGACGCTGGTGGAGGCGAATGACAAAAATTACGCGCGGGTGAAAATTTTGCGCATGCTGTGCGAGCGGCTTGAAGCAGAACTGGACGACAAATCTGCTCCCAAATCACATGCCGATGCAGAGGAATCGGACAAGTCTGATAAGTCTGATAAGTCGAAAAAGCGCAAAAAATCCGGTAAAAAATCAAACAAAAACTAAGAAAACGCTCATGAGGCCTGTTCAGGCACTCATCATGGAGGTGTCGCTCAAGCTCTCGGGGTCGGGTTGCCGCTCTTGTAACTCGGTGAGATTGAGCGACAGGCGCTGAACGACATCAGTGGGAAAGAGTTTCTCCAGGTCAGCCGGGTACATGTCACAGTCGGTGAGCAGAGCAGCCAGGTGAATCACAGCACCCAGTGACGAAAAGGGCTTTTCAGACAGCGGATGTGCGCTGGCGCTCAGGGCCTGAACCACCGCATCGGGGAAATCCCAACGGTTGGCCACTTCGGCCATGATTTGCCCTTCGTCAAACCCGGCAACGTCAAGCTCGCGGCTCCAGCGCTCGCCCGGCTGGCAGGGTTTTTTTTCAATGGGGTCGATCATGGCCGGGTTGTGTTTGGCAATGATGAGTTCTCCCAAGCGCAGCATCATGCCGGTTAGCCATGCTTGCTGGTGGTCAATGCCCGCACTTTGTGCCAGCCATTGGCTATAGCCTGCGCAGACCATGCTGTCACGCCAGAAAGCCAGTCGGTTCAGACTCGGCGGCAGCGAGAAGGCGTTGGACATGCAAATGGACAGGGCACGGGCCCGGATGTGTGACATGCCCACAATGTTGATGGCGCTGTCCAGCGTGTCGACCTTGCGCGACAGGCCGAACAGAGCACTGTTGGCCATGCGCAAAAGCATGGTTGTGAGCGCGGGGTCTTTGGCAATGATGTTGCGCACCATGGGAATATCGGCGTTTTCATCGTTCAGGGTGCAAATAAGCGCACACCCCGCTTCGGGCATTACCGGCAATTTGATCAGGTGCAAAAACTGGGCAATATCGGGCATGGCAATTCTTTTTGAAGCAGGTTCTGAAGAGGCTATTGTGGCCCCGCTGGCTTGAGTTTATAGCCACAGACTGTTTGTACGGCGCATTTGTCGCAATTTGGCTTGCGGGCCTGGCACACGTAGCGGCCGTGCAGTATCAACCAGTGATGCGCATCTGCCAGATACGGCGCAGGTATGCGTTCAAGCAGCTTTTGCTCCACCAGCAGCGGGGTCTTGCCCGGTGCTAGCCCAGTGCGGTTACTCACGCGAAAAATGTGGGTGTCCACCGCCATGGTGGCTTCGCCAAAGGCACTATTGAGTACCACGTTGGCTGTTTTCCGGCCTACGCCCGCCAGGGTTTGCAAGGCATCAAGGCTGGAGGGAACCTCACCACCATGCTGGTCAATCAGCATCTGACAGGTTTGCAGCAAATGGCGGGCTTTGCTGTGGTAAAGGCCGATGGTTTTGATGTGGCTTTCAAGGCCGCCCAAGCCCAGCGCCAGCATTTTTTGCGGCGTGTTGGCCACAGCAAACAGGCTTCGCGTGGCTTTGTTCACGCTGACATCGGTGGCCTGCGCCGACAGCACTACCGCCACCAATAATTCAAAAACCGAGGCGTAGGCAAGTTCGGTTTGCGGGTGAGGATTGGCCGCCTGGAGAGTGGCGAAAAAAGTCTCAATTTGTAAGGGTGTCATGCTGTCTTTTTTATCAGGGGATGCAATCGGTGACAATTTAACCCACACACCATTCTCCCTTTAGAAAGTTTGACATTCCATGCATTTTGCCGAGCGCCTGAACAACGTCGAGACCTCTGCCATCCGTGAACTCTTCAAGCTGCTGGGAAAGCCCGGCATCATCAGCTTTGCGGGCGGTTTTCCGGACCCGGCACTGTTTGATGTTGAAGGTATCCGCCTGGCCAGCGAAGCTGTGCTCACGAACAGCCCCGGCCCGGTGCTGCAATACGGCGCAACCGAGGGCTACCAGCCGCTGCGCGAGGCCATCAGCACCTTCATGGCGCACAAGGGGGGGCAGGGCAGCGGGGCGGGTGCCACGGTGGCACCCGACGGCCTGATCGTCACCACGGGCAGTCAGCAGGCCTTGGACTTGATTGGCAAGACCATGATTTCACCGGGCGACAAGGTGATTGTGGAAGCGCCGACCTTTTTGGCCACCATTCAATGCTTTCGCCTTTATGGCGCACAGCTGATCAACGCACCGATTGACGCAGACGGTGTCGACGTGGATCAATTGGAAAAGCTGATCGAGCAGCACCAGCCCAAGCTGGTCTACTTGATACCGACTTTTGGCAACCCCAGCGGTGCCACGCTGAGCCTTGAGCGGCGCCTGCGAATTTTGGCGATGGCAGCCAAGACCAAGACCTTGGTGGTGGAAGATGACCCCTATGGCGAGTTGTACTTTGACCAGCCCCCACCACCGAGCTTGCTGGCCTTGAGCGATCAGGTACCGGGCAGCCGCGAGTGGCTGGCGCATTGCGGAAGTTTCAGCAAGATTTTGTCGCCGGGTTTGCGCGTCGGCTGGCTGATTGCACCGCCCGAGTTGCTGGCCAAAGCCACCATGTGCAAGCAGTTCAGTGATGCCCACACCAGCAACCTCACGCAAGCCATTTGCGCGCAGTATCTAGCACTCAATCGGCTGGACGCGGCTGTGGCGGTGGTGCGCAAAACCTACTTTGAACGCGCCCGTGTCATGGCGCAGTCCTTGCACCGCGAGTTGGGCAATGCCGTGGCTTTCAACCAGCCGCAAGGGGGCATGTTTTTCTGGGCCCGGCTCACGGGTGCCGGTGGCAAGGAGCGCAACGCTGCCGAGTTTGCCAAACGCGCGATTGAAAAGCTGGTGGCGTTTGTGCCCGGTACCCCGTTTTATGCGCATGACCCAGATATGGCGACGTTTCGATTGAGTTTTGCCACAGCCGATGTGGGCAAGATAGAGGAAGGCATTGCCCGCTTGGGGCAGGCGCTTTGATGAATCAGGAGCCGCCCAACGCACGGGCCAAGGCTGGCCCGAGTGTTCCCAGGTTCACTGGTTTGAGCACATAGTCACTGGCCCCCGCGTCCAGCGCGGCTTGGCGCTCTTCTCCAAGGGCACCGGCCGAGACACCAATGATGGGTGTGGTGAGCCCGGCCGCGCGCAATCGGCGGGTTGCCTCCAGACCATCCATGACCGGCATTTGACTGTCCATCAGGATGACGTCAAAACTTTCACGCAGTGCGATGTCCACGGCTTCCTGTCCGTCGCAAGCAATCACCGGTTCGCCGCCGCCCAGGCGTTTAAGCATGCCACTCATGACCATGCGATTGACCGGGTTGTCCTCTACCAGCAAAACGCGGGTTTGTGGCGTCAGGGGGGATGAAGCAGGTGAATCGGCTGGTGTGGATGCTTTAACCGAAGCCGGGATGGCCGGGACTTCAATTTTCCTAGCCTGCGCAACACCCAGACAGGCGGTAAACCAAAACTCCGAGCCCGCGCCAGCCACACTGTTGACGCCAATCTCACCGCCCATCATTTCAACCAGTCGCTTGCAAATTGCCAAGCCAAGCCCGGTGCCGCCATATTTTCGGGTGGTGGAACTGTCGGCTTGTTCAAAGCTGCGGAACATGCGGGTGACCTGTTCAGGTGTCAAACCAATGCCGGTGTCGCGCACCGAGAAGCGCAGGTAAACCTTGTCCGGCTGCGAGCAAGCTCGGTCTTGCTGACTGGTCTCAACGAGATCGACCTGCAAATCGATGCGGCCAGTTTCGGTAAATTTGAAGGCATTGCCCACCAGGTTGAACAGAATTTGGCGCAGTCGAACCGGGTCACCGCGCAGGCTGGTTGGCGCTCTGGCATCAGCCGCGCTGCTGAAGGTGGGGCCTCCCTCGCGCAAGCGAAAGCGGAACAGGGCGTTGATTTCGTCCAGCATCGGACGCAGCGCGAATTCAGTTTGCTCAAGCTGGAGTTTGCCCGCCTCGATTTTCGAGAAGTCGAGAATGTCGTTCAGAATGGCCAGCAAGGTTTCGCCACTTGAGCGAATCAGCCGCACGTAATTGGACTGCTCCTCATTTAAAGGCGTATCGGCCAGCAGTTCGGCAATGCCCAGCACACCGTTCATGGGGGTTCGAATTTCGTGCGACATCATGGCGAGGAACTCACCCTTGGCGGTGCTCGCGCGCTTGGCTTCGTCACGGGCAAAGATCAGCTCCTGCTGCGTGCGGTAGCGTTCGGTGACATCGCGGTAGGAGTAGACCCGGCCAATGATTTCTTCGCCCGCCTTGGCGGTCTCCACACCGCATTCGAAGACCCGGCCATCCTTGAGGTAAAGGGTTTCAAAATCGGTGTCGTCGGCGGGTTCTGCGTCATCAGTACCGTTCTGGTTTCCCAAACGCTGGTGCTGCAGATGGGACATGATGCCGCGATCATCGCGATTGATCAAAAGGTTTTCTGGCACGTTCCACATGGCCGAAAAACGCTGGTTCATGTTGATGATGGCCCCCTCGTGGTCCACCAGCAAAATGCCATCGGCCGTTGCCTCCAGCGTGGCACGCAGGCGCGAGCCCATGTTGGACAACTCGGTCTCTATCCGGTTCTGGCTGGACACCATCACCGCACGCAAGGTGTAGCGCACGGGCGTCTCGCTGACCTTGAACACGGACTTGGCGACATCCAGCACGCTGCCGTCCGCGCAGCGCAGGGAGCTTTCAACGTTGACCACGCTGTTTTGCCCCCGCATTTCATCCCAGAAAAACATGTCTGACAAAGCGCACTCAAACTCACCGATTTCTTGCCCGATCAAGGCATCTCGTTCGAAGCCCAGGTGATCACAGGCAGCCTTATTTGCAGCCACAACCGTCAATGTCTCGCCATCAATAAGCAAAATAATCTCACTACTGGCCTGAAGCAGTATCGAATCGAACTGGTCATGATCAGTTGGGCGACTCATTTTGAACCCTTTGAATTGCCACTCGTATCACTGCTCTCGCCATCAAAAAAGTACGTGACACGCTTGCGTGGGTTGAGATAAGCGGCAACCTTCGGGGGCAACAGAGCCGGGGAGATTGACTTAGTAATGTTGATCTCTGTTTCCTTTTCAAGATCAATCATGATCGCCTCTTCCTTGGGCACGGACGGGTCGTAAATCATGACCCAGGGCCGCAATGGCTTTTTGGGGTTGATTGAGGTCACCATGCCCAGCACATCGTTGGTCAATTGAACAACAGACCCCGGCGGATAAACGCCCAGACTTCGGATCATCAGTTGCAGGGCTTTGACATCGAATTTACTCCGTCTTTGCGCAAACATGAATGAAAGTGCTTGATGTGGTGTCATGGCACGCTTGATGTCTACCGGATTGCATAAGTTGTCGTAATAGTTGACCAGCGAAACCAGGCGTGCCGCGACCGTCATTTTTTCAGCGGTCAAAGCACGAGGGTAGCCGCTGCCATCGGCCAACTCGTGGTGCTGGGCGACAACGGCCAAGGCTCCCGGCTTGAGACCCAATTTGACGCCAATGTTTGTGCCATATTCCACGTGCTGCTGACGCAAATGCCGCTCGGCATTGTTGTATTCCTCAGGTGACTTTCTGAGAACCCGGTCAGGAATGTCCATCAGTCCCACGTCATGCACCATGGCACCTATGCCGAGGTCGCGCGCGGCAGCGACATCCATTCCCATATCCTTTGCCAGCATCATGGCCAAAATGGTAACGTTCAGGCTGTGGTAATAAACCTCCTCGCCCCCAGCTTTGTCGCCCATGAGATGCAGGGTTGCCTCGGGGTTGTCGAGAAATGCATCGGTCATCTGGCCCACAAGCGCGACCATATCTTCCAGCGTTTCCTTGGGTTTGGCGATGAGGTTGCGGCTGAGGTTTTTCATCACGGTGGTCGCCTTGGTGAACGCCCGCTCAACGTTTGCAACTTGTTCGCGGCGTTTGACCAATGCCACCATGCGTTCCCGTTTTGCCTGCATGGCCGGGTCAGTTTCGTTGGGCAGCTGGACTTCACTTTCCTGCAAGGCTGGCGTATTCGCCAGGGGTGCCACCACAGTGGCAGCCAAGACTTGTGCCACAACCAGTGGATCACTGCGATCAGGGTCGTAGCGATACTGTGCCAGCTTCAATGCGCGCAGTTCACGCAACTGATCTTCAGTGCGAATTTTGAAGCTGTTGAGGGCGAAAGAGTGCTTGAACCACGGCAAATCAAGGTTCACGAAGATGCCGATGCGCAGCTTGTCAGCGCTTAGAAAAGTTCCTGTCGGCTCACCGCTGGATTCACTCATCAACTTACCCTTTGTCGCTATGGATGCCCGCAGGATCTTGCCACAACCGATGCAAAGGCCAGAGCACTTTTGACCCCGGATGAGTCTAACGCACAACATAGCCGCGACTCGTCAGTCACGGAGCTTTTCATGTGTCAAAAGGTATTGTTGGCGGATTAAACTTGGGGCCAGTAAAGCCCCTGCCTAGGAGAACAAAATGCCTACACGTCTGAAAGATTTTGCGACCAGCTTGGTTGCTGTTGTTGAACCCGATTCAAGCGCGCTCGCGGCGGCCCAACTGATGCGGCGTCACCATATCGGCGCATTGGTGGTGGTAGATGCCAATGAAAAGAGCCGACCGGTTGGCGTGCTGACCGATCGGGATCTGGTGCTGGGCCTGATGGCCGAGGGCTTGGATCCGGCCTTGTTCACGGTGGGCGACATCATGTCGGTGGAGCTTGTCGTGGCCAATCCAGAGATGGATGCCATGGATGCGGTTCAATTGATGCGTGTAAACCGGCTGCGGCGTTTGGTTCTTGTGAACGATGCCGGTCAATTGGCAGGCATCGTCACCATGGAAGACGTGCTTGAGTTGCTGACTCGCGAGCTGGCCAGCCTTGCTGTTGGTGTGCTGGGGGCGAGAGATCGCGAATTTGAAACCCGGAAATAGGAAACTTTCAGTATGACTGTTTCCAGCCTGGCCTGCCATGAATTGCGTGTGACGATTGATCCAGACGTTTTGGGTTTTGAGGATACCGCCAGTTTGGTGGAAGATGTTTTGCCCTGGATTGGTCAGGAACGCGCCGAAGTCTCCGCACGCTTTGGCCTTGGCATGGAGCAGCCTGATTACAACCTGTTTGTTTTGGGAGAGATCGGCAGCGGAAGATCCTCACTGCTCCAGCAGGTAATGCATTCCGTGGCTGCAACACGATCCGTTCCGCCAGATTTGTGCTACCTGAACAACTTTGATGCGCCTGAGAAGCCCTTGGCCTTGCGTCTGCCGCCAGGGCAGGGACGTTTGCTGCGGCAACTGATGCTGCAAATGTGTCGCACGCTGGAGCAGGAGATTCCGTCTCGCCTACAGGGCCCAGAATTCAAAGCCGAGAGTGAGCGCATTGAGAAGGCCTACAAACTTGAAGAGGGCAAGGTCTATGCAGCGTTAGACGCTTTTGCCGAGGCACGGCGATTTGCACTGTATCGCGAGAACGGACATTTGGTGTTTACCCTGTTGGGCGATAAAGGCAATGCGCTGACCGAGAGTGAGGCTCGCTCACTTCCCAAGGATCAACGGTCCCGCATAGACCAAGGTGAACAGGAGTTGCGTGAGGAGATTGCCAGGTATCTGGACAAGATGCGGCCGCTGGAGCTGGCCATGAATGAGAGCTTGAGCGCGTTGCGGCGTCAGGAGATCGGAAGAGCGTCGTGTAGGGAAAGAGTGTAG
>OBLX010000181.1_pt1 | contig 9750 bp, 5 predicted proteins | sample 1519811 | NCBI WGS metagenome assembly OBLX01 (sample SAMEA3991476, study PRJEB22521) | metagenome | biome: anthropogenic terrestrial biome; feature: sewage plant; material: surface water | place: Sweden | collected 2012-09-26
TCATATTGCAACGTCTTTGATGGAGCGATTGTCCTGAAGCTGCAAATAGCATGGCGATCAACTTGCATCTTGGTGCAGCGAAGTGTTCTTGCGATGATGACAGGGTTGCGCGTTCTGGCTATCAGGGTTTGTCCGTGTTTATAGTATTCGCGATGACAGTAAGCTTTGCGGGCATAGTATGCTCAACCCTTTTCAATATCTGCCAAGGAGATATCTCTTGTTAATGAATTTGTTGAGCGATTCCGTGCTTGAACGTGGTTTGGGAACCATCATGCGGGGAGCGGGTCTGGTAACCCGTTTCATCCCCATTCCACAACCCACCTTGCTGGTCGGGCCTGGTGCCAGTGGCCGACTGGGGCAGGCCATTGCAGGATTTGGGTATAGCAAGATTTTGATCGTCACAGACAGCATCATCTCCAAGCTGGGCTTGCTCAAAAGCCTGACAGACGAATTGACCGCCGGCGGCGCTCAGTATGTGGTGTTTGACGAAATCACCCCCGATGCGCCGATTCCCCTGGTCGAAAAAGGTATCGAGTTCTACAAGTCCCACGGATGTGACGCCATTGTGGCGTTTGGCGGCGGCTCCTCGATGGACGCTTCCAAAGCCATTGCGGTGGCAGTGAATAATGACAAACCGCTGCGCAAACTGGCGGGCTATTTCAAGGGCCTGCACAACCCGGTCAAAATTTATGCCGTCCCTACCACGGCAGGCACCGGTTCAGAAGTTACTGTGGCAGCGGTCATTTCTGACCCCGAAACGCACAAAAAGCTCGTCATCATCGACCCACGCATCGTACCCAAGATGGCTGCCCTTGACCCCTCGCTGATGACTGGCCTGCCCGCGCCCATCACGGCGGCCACCGGCATTGATGCACTCACCCATGCGGTGGAGGCATTTGTCGGCAACTGGACCACCCCTTATTCGAACGCGATGGCGCTGTCAGCTGTCGGACTGATTTTCGAAAACCTGCGCACCGCTTACAAAGACGGCAAAAACTTGGCTGCGCGCGAAAAAATGGCACTGGCCTCCACCTACGCCGGTTTTGCATTTACCCGTGCCAATGTGGGTTATGTGCATGCCATCGCCCACCAGTTTGGCGGCCTGTACCACACGCCCCATGGTTTGGCCAACGCCATCATGCTGCCATATGTGTTGCGCTATTCAGCGCCAGCCATCACGGACCGTTTGGCCCAATTGGCGGTTCGCGCCAAAGTCGGCAAAGAGGGTGAGCCGGCTGACGTGCTGGCGGGCAAGTTCATGGATGCCGTCGAACAGCTGAATAAGGATTTGGGCATTCCAAGCTATCTGGAAGCATTGCGCGAAAGCGACATCCCTGAGCTGGCCAAGGCTGCCTGCTGGGAGGCGCATACCGGATACCCGGTGCCGCGCTACATGTCGCAGCAAGTTTGTGAAGACATCATTCGGCAGGCGTTGCCCGAAAAGCAGGAGTTCTCGGGTCGTCGCAAAAAAGCTGTTTGATAAAAAGGTATTGACAGGCCAGCAGACGCTGGCCTTGTGGTTGATCGAAAATACAGGGTTTTCCCTGATTTGCAGGTGCAGATCAGGCGCGTGGTGGTTGTTTTTGAATGAGGAGCGGTTTGATGAAAAAGGTAGTGACGGTGACACTTGGTTCCGCCAAGCAGGATTTTGAGTTCAAGACCGAGTTCCTTGGTCAGAGTTTCTCGGTGCGCCGGCTCGGTGCCGACCAAGACACCGGAAAGGCGTGGGAGTTGATGCGGCGCCATCAGGCGACTGCCGATGCGATTGGGCTGGGTGAAATCAGCGACCACTACAACGTGGGCCTGCGCACCGTCACCAACAAGGAAACCAAGCGATTGACAAATGTGGTTACGCGCGTTCCGGTGACCACCGGTGCCACCTTGCGCCGCCTTCTACAGGTGCGTGCCATTCACCATGTTCAAAAAGAGCTGGGTCACTACTTCAACAACAACCTTGTGCTGTTTCTCTCCGGCATGCGCAATTACGACATGGCGGTGGCCATGTCCGACTACTCCAAAAACCTGAGTTTTGCCGACGCCCTGTTCCAAACCGGATCACCGGCCATGCTTGGCTCGCTGGAGCAACTGGAGTTGTACGCCAAAGGCAGTGATCTGATGCTCAGCGGCAAACCTGGTCAAATACTAGAAAATTCGCTGTCTGATTACAAGATCAGCCGCGCGGGCAGTGCTGTGGCCAAGTCGCATGTGGTTGTCGGCACCTTTGCCGAAATCAAGGCCGTAGGCAATCCCCAAAACTTGGAGGGGAAAACCCTTATCACGTCGGCGGTCGACGACGAGCGTTTGGCGTTTTTCACCGCTTGCAAGGTCAACTTGGTGGTGGATGTGTCACCCAAGCTGTTCGAAAAAGTGGTGGGCATTGCCACGATTGAAGCGATGATTCTGGCGGCATTGGACAAAACGCCGGAAGAAGTCTCTGACGACGATTTTGATGAAATTCTGGATGAGCTCAAAATTGTGCCGCGCCTGCTGCACCCCACCGGAAAGTTTCGCAACATCCGCCGTTTTGCGTTTGTGATTCACCCTCTGAGTCAGACCTATATTAAAAAGGGCCTGCCCGTTCCGGCGGCTACTCCCAAGTTTGTGATGAATCAGGTTGAGCGGTTGGCGGCACACCTGCCGCCATTTGTCTATTGCAAAATGGACAACATCATTTCACCTACCGGCGCGGAAGCTGAAGGCTGGCTGATTTCGATTGGTGGAACGCCCAAGGAGATGCTGGCGCGCAGCCCCGAGTTCACCTACCGCCGTTTGCTGTTGGCCGCCAAAATGGCTGAGAAAAAGGGCGCGCAGATCATGGGTCTGGGGGCGTTCACCAAAGTGGTGGGCGACGCAGGTGTGACGGTCGCGCGCCGCGCCACCATTCCCGTTACCACGGGCAACAGCTATTCCGCATCGGGTGCTTTGTGGGCAGCAGCTGACGCTATGCGCCGCATGGGCTTGCTGGAAATCCACAAGAACCGCAAAGTGGCTGCCAAGACCATGGTGATCGGTGCCTCTGGCTCGATCGGCTCGGTCAGCGCCCGCCTGTTGGCGATGACCTTTGACGAGGTTTATTTGGCCGGACGCACCCTGAGCAAGCTAGACGAACTCAAGGCCTCCATCCTGCAGGAAACGCCTAACGCCAAGGTCTTCACCACGGTGGATTACAACGAATTGCTGGGTGATATGGACATGATCGTCACATCCACCTCAGGCGCGGGCAAAGAGATTCTGGACATCATGCGCGTCAAGCCTGGCTGTGTCATCACCGACGTGGCACGTCCGCTCGATCTGCCTGCCAGCGATGTTGCCAAGCGCCCGGATGTGCTGGTGATCGAGTCCGGCGAGATCGAACTGCCCACCAAAGTGCATGGCATGAAAAGTATCGGCCTGCCCGACAACGTCATCTACGCCTGCTTGGCCGAAACCATTGTGCTTGCGCTCGAAGGTCGCTTTGAAGTGTTCACCGTGGGTCGCGACACCGAGTGGGAAAAGGTCAAAGAGATTTACAAACTAGGTCTCAAACACGGCATGAAGCTGGCGGCCATCTCGGGTGTGAACGGGGTATTCTCCGACGAGGCGATTGCCAAGGTAGTGACCCTGGCCAAGAAAGCGCGTTTGACTTGGAAGGGTGGTGTTCACGCCAAGGCGGCACCTGCCAAGAAGGCGTCAGTGGCCAAACCAGCGGCCAAGGCAGTTTCCAAAACGGTGGTCAAAACAGCGTCCGTGGCGACGAAAGCAGCAAAACCAGCTGCCAAGGCAGCGACCAAAAAAGCCCCAGCCAAGAAAACCGTTGTCAGCAAACCGGCCAAAGCGCCAGTCGCACCCGCAGCACCAGAGACTGCGTCCGCCTGACCCGTGCCATCCATCGTCAGCCGCGCCCCCGTCAAGGGGCGTGGCTCAAGGCGGTGTCCAGCACCTCGATCCAGTGCCTGACCGGGATTGATGTGCCGTTTTGAAGGTGGGTAATGCAGCCCATATTGGCTGAAGCAATCTGGCTTGGCGCATTCCCCCCGATAGTCTCTTGCAGGTGGCCGAGCTTGCGGTCCCGAAGCTGGTACGCCAGTGCGGGGTTCAGCATCGAATAGGTGCCGGCTGAACCGCAGCACAAGTGGGGCTCACAGGCTGTGAGCTGGACGTCAAAGCCCAGTTCCCCGAAGTGTTTTTCCACGCCACCGCGCAGTTGCTGTCCGTGCTGCAGTGTGCAGGGTGGGTGAAAGGCAATGTGTCCGGCTTCGCACGCAACTGCGGTCGTGATCCGCTCCTTGAGCTTGCCCACCAGCTCGGGCAACCATTCACTCAGGTCTTTTGTCAGTTCACTGATACGCGCCGCCTTGGCCGCGTACTGCGGGTCATCGTGCAAAAAGTGGGCGTATTCCTTGACGGTCACGCCGCAGCCCGAGGCGTTCATCAGGATGGCCTCCACCCCCACACCCGTGCAAATGCCTGCTGCGCCTTGCACGTAGGGCCACCAAGCGTCGATGTTGGTGCGCATCTGCGCTTTGCCGCCCTCTTGGTCGTTCAAATGAAACTTGACCGCGCCACAGCAACCCGCCTCGGGCGCGATCACGGTCTGGATGCCGGCGGCGTCCAGCACCCTGGCGGTGGCCCGGTTGATGTTGGGCTGCATGGCTGGCTGCACACAGCCCGCCAGCAGCAACACCTTGCGGGCGTGTTGGCCGATGGGCCATGCGCCCGCGTCCTGCGCGGCGGGTATTTTGTTTTGAAGTGAAGCGGGCAGCAGTGGCCGCAGCGCTTGGCCCAGCTTCATGGCCGGACCAAACAAGGGCGAGGTAAGGCCCTCCTTCAGAGTCCAGCGAAGGGAGCGCTCACCCAAGGGGCGCGGCACTTTGGCATCGACCAGTTTGCGGCCTATGTCGAGCAACTGGCCGTAGGCCACGCCCGAGGGGCAGGTGGATTCGCAGTTGCGGCAGGTCAGGCAGCGGTCCAGGTGCAACTGGGTTTTGCGTGTGGGCGTGTCGCCTTCGAGCACTTGCTTGATCAGGTAGATGCGCCCGCGTGGCCCGTCCAGCTCGTCGCCCAGCAACTGGTAAGTGGGGCAGGTGGCAGTGCAAAAACCGCAGTGAACGCATTTGCGCAAAATCGCCTCGGCCGCGTCGCCGTCAGCCGTGCCTTGGTATTCGGGGGCTAGTTTGGTTTGCATGGGGTCTCAAATCAAGCAAGTGCTACCACTGCGGGTAAAGGCGGCCACGGTTGAAAATGCCCGCCGGATCAAACTCGGCCTTGAGTTGCTCGTGAATGCGGTCAATCGGTGGTTTTAGGGGGCTAAATCGGGCGCTAGCGCCCGTATCTTCTGCGTGAGCAGCTATGAAAATAGTAGCGCTTCCGCCCAGCTGTTCTGCCGCTTGACGAAGCTGTTGCAGGGCCGACACAGGTGCCCACAGCCAGCGCTGCCCGCCATGCCACTCAACGAACTGGGCAAAGGCAAGGGGTAAGGGGGGTGCGGTTTGGGGCAGACTCAGCCGCCACAAAGCCAAATTCTGCGCCTCTGGTGGTGTGAAAAAGGGCAATTTCAGGTTGCGGCAGCGTTGCCAGTCGGGCGCGGCCACGGCGTTGTCCATGCGTGTACCGGGTACCTCCCGGGTCATCTGGCGGCAGGCCGACTCCACCGCCGCCACCGCACCGCGCAGGCGCACAAACAGCAGCTCAGGGCTGCCGGGGGCCGTGTCGTCTCGCACCCAGCAACTGGCGTTCAACGGCAGGGGCTGGGCACCCCAGCGGTGCAACTGGGCCAGCGCACGAGTTTGGTCCAGTTCAAACACCAGCGTCGCCTCGGCGGGGGCGAGCGGCAGCACCTTGAGTGAAATTTCAGTCATTAACCCCAGCGTGCCCATGGCACCCACCATCAGGCGCGACACGTCATACCCGGCCACGTTTTTGATAACTTGCCCGCCAAATGTGAGCAGTTCGCCACGGCCATTGATCAGTTTGACGCCCAGCACAAAGTCACGCACCCCGCCCACGCTGGCACGGGCCGGACCACTCAGGCCGCTTGCTACCATGCCGCCACACGTGGCGCGGCTGGGCAGGTCTGGCGCGAGGGAAAAACAGGGTGGCTCAAAAGCCAGGGATTGGCCGTGTTCGGCCAGCTCCGCTTCCAGCTCAGCCAGCGGCGTGCCCGCGCGCACGGTGACGACCAGCTCGCTGGGCTCGTAGCTGACGATGCCGCGCAGGGCACTCACATCCAGCACCTCGCCTTGCAGCGACTGGCCGTAAAAATCCTTGGTGCCGCCCCCACGGATGCGCAGCAGCGTGTGCTCGGCCGCAGCGGCGCGAACGTGCTCGACAATCTGGTCAAGTGTGGCGTTCATGCGCAACGCCTGGTGTGGAGGTGCGTCATGCTTTTTGCAAAAATGCCGTCCACATACCGCTCAGAGCGGTTTCAAAATGTTGGGCAAAACCAGTGGCGTCAAACAATGGCGAGCTGAGTACCAGTTGCCGTAATTGCTGACGAAGCATGGCCAATCGCTGCAGATCACCGGCCTGTGCAACCGCTTTGGCAACGTAGTCATCGGCATCGGAGGCGATCCACTCGGGCAGGCCAGCATTCATCAACAAGCCGACTCCCTGGCGAGATAGAAATCGATCACCCGAAAGGGTCAGCACGGGCACGCCCATCCACAAGCCCTCCACGCTGGTGGTGCCGCCGGTGTAGGGAAAGGGGTCTAGGGCTATGTCCATTCGCTGGTAGGCCGCGAGATAGTCGACTCTGGGGGCGGAGCCTTCGAGCATCAAGCGCTCCGGCGCGATGCCGCAGGCCGCAAAACGCTCACCAATACGCTGGCGCACCAGCGGCTCTTTAAACTGGGTGGCCTTGAGCAGCAGGCGGCTGTGCGGGACTGCCTGGAGCACCCTGGCCCACAGGGCAACCACCCGATCGTTCATTTTGGCCGGGTTGTTGAAGCAGCCAAAGGTGACAAAGTGGTTGGTCAACGCTGGTAGGGGCGACACGGGAACTGCCGCGTCCGGCGCAGTAAAACAAAGCCGGGTTTGCGGCAGCCGCCATATTTTTTCAGTGAAATATTCCTCTTGGGTCGCAGGCAAGGTCCAAGGGTCGGCTACAAGGTAGTCGATGGCAGCGACCCCGGTGGTGGCAAAGTAACCCAACCAGCTCACTTGAACGGGTGCGGGTTTCCAAGCGAACAGGGGCAGCCGGTTGTCAGCCGTGTGGCCAGCAAGGTCGATCAGGATGTGAACCCCATCGTCTTGAATCATGCGGGCAGCGGCTTCGTCACTCAGATCGGCCAAGGGCTTCCAGTCGGTGAACGCCGTCTTGAGCCGGGCTGTGACTTCGTCCTCTTTGCGAATGCTGGGGTAAGCCACCAGTTCTATGCGTCTGCCAGCGTTTGCCGCCAGTGCTGCCAGCACGCTTTCCAGAAAAAAGCCGACGGGATGATTCTTCAGATCTCCCGATACAAAGCCCACCCGCAAGCAGCGGTCCGATGCTAGGGCTTTGGGCCACTGAATATAGGGGTGGGCTGTTTGCGCCACCAGCTCACCAAAGCGTTTGGATGCCGCCAGTAATCGGGCGGGGGGCTGGTCTGACAGGTAGTTGTGTATGAACAGCAGGTTGCTGTGGACGACGGCGTGATCGGGCTTGATGGCCAAGGCATTTTGAAGGCTGGTGAGCGCGTCTTCCAGTTGGCCCTGGCTGCGCAAGGCACTGCCCAAATTGCTGTGGGCCTCGGCAAAATCAGGATTGATCAAAACCGCCCGGCGCAGGCTGGCTACGGCGTCGTCGAGTTGTCCGAGCTCCAGCAGGATGTTGCCCAAATTGTTGTGCGCCTCGGCAAAGTCGGGGTTGAGTTCCAAGGCTTGGCGAAAGCTGGCAATGGCCTCGCCTGGCTGACCAAGATCAAGCAGCACGTTGCCCAGATTGCAGTGCGCATCGGCGTAGGCGGGTTCAATGGCCAGGGCGCGCCGGTAGCTGGAGGCGGCTTGCTCGTATTGGCCGAGGTTGCGCAAGGCATTGCCCAGGTTGCTGTGAGCGGCGGCAGAGTCGGGGTTAATCGCTAGGGCGCGCCGACAACTGGCCGCAGCTTGCTCGAATTGCCCTAGGTCGCCTAAAACAATGCCAAGGTTGCTGTGGGCAGCTGCTAAATTCGGATCGATTTCGGCGGCACGGTAACAAGCAGTTGCCGCCTCCTCCAAGCGCCCGAGGGTTCGCAAGGCAATGGCCATCTGGAGATGGGTCTCGGTGCAATTGGGCGTGAATACCAACGCTTGTTGACAGTTTGCAAGCAACTCATCGAGATAGCCAAGGCTTTGCAAGGCATGGCCACAGGCGCGGCGGACTTCCGGAAAATCTGGTTTGATTTTGAGCGCACGCCGGTAGCAAGCGAGTGCCTCGTTGGTTTGGCCAAGACCGAGCAAGGCATTGCCAAGATTGCTATGCGCTTCAACCAAATCGGCATTGATAGCCAGTGCGCGGCGGTAGCTTGCCACCGCACCGTCAAGTTGTCCGCGATCTTTCAGGGCATTGCCTAGGTTGTTTTGCGCGGCGGCATCGTTGGGCGAGACTTGCGCTGTCTTTTGCAGAGCGGGAAGGGCGTCTTTGCCCTGCATGTGCAGCGATGCACTCAGGATGCCCCAGGCAAAACCAGCCTGCGGGTATTGCGCTGTCATCAAACGGGCCTGGTTTTCAAGTTCGGCAAAGTTCCCAGCATTGAACAAGGCAATCAGCTGGCTTTTTTCGGTCGGAGTTGGCACAGTGCCGGGGGCGGGGCTACTTTGTACGGCTGCCTGCACTTTTTGAAGCATGGCGTGTGCCGCGGGTGTTGATAAGCCACGTTGTAGGGTTGTCTGCATCACGGCTAGTGCATCTTGGGCATGGCCAGTGCTTAACAGCGCATCCGCGTACGACAAGGAATAACGCTCCTCGGCGGGGTTAAGTTCAAGCGCAGCTTTCAAAAAAGGTAGTCCGGCAGCGTGTTGGCCAAACTGCCCCGCTAGCAAACCAAGATTGTGGTTTGCATCCGGTTGATCGGGCGCTGCTTGCAAGATGGCTCGGTAAAGCTGTTCAGCATCATGCAGCCGCCCCGCCTGTTGGTGGGCGACTGCTTGCTCCAGTGCAGCGTCGAGAGTCAAGGTGGGTGGGGCCGTGTTTGCCATGAAAATATGCTCGATTGGGATTTGGAAATGAGATTTTCAGGATGCCGCAATTCTCAACAGCTACTGGACTGGCGGACTAGGCAGCTGTCACGTTCAAGCGGTCCATTATGCGATTTTCGTTTGGGTGCCCTTGATCTGCGATGCATAAGCCGAGCACCAAGACAAAAAACCTCGGCAACTTAAATTAACTGAAAACCGTCTTGACACTGGGCCAACTTTACAGTTGAGGCAATAATTGGTGCACAACCTTGGACAAGCAGCATGATCGAATCGACGAATCATTTTGAATCGAACCCTGCGCGCGAAATTATTTGACATGTTCTTAAAAACTGTGTCATAATTCAAGGCTTCGCTGATCACGGCAAAGCAAACGAAGAAAGTAGGTAATCTTCGGTTCATTAAAAATCTACAGCCGATAAGTGTGGGCGTTTGAAGGCGATTGCCAAGTTCTTTGGAACTAAGTCTTAACTGACTTACAAACGCTCATGAAGTAAAAAAGATGTGATATTCGTCAAAGAAAATCACGTCGATTCCAATTTATGAGTTGCTCGAAAGAGCAAAAAATTCAAGATCGAACTATAGAGTTTGATCCTGGCTCAGATTGAACGCTGGCGGCAT